>Ga0181577_10000846_pt1 | contig 24557 bp, 22 predicted proteins | sample 101ome_21_FD_132468 | JGI IMG/M metagenome (GOLD analysis project Ga0181577, IMG submission 132468) | Coastal salt marsh microbial communities from the Groves Creek Marsh, Skidaway Island, Georgia - 101413BT metaG (megahit assembly) | ecosystem: Environmental > Aquatic > Marine > Intertidal...
GCCGTATTGCTTATGCGTTTCCCATCGCATTGCTGCTTTTCCTAAAAGAATATCTTTAGATAAGTTTAGCAATTCTAGACGCAAAGATTCTTCTGGCGACAGTGTAGGAGGACCTTGCTGTAAAATCATTCCTACGGGCGCTTCAATTTCTTCATTTTCTTCTTCGTTTGTTTCAATTTCTTCTTGGGACATAAAAACTCCTATAAAGATATATTAAAACAAATTTTAAAAAAGTACACGCAAAACAAAAAAGGCCCCTCCGAAGAGGGACCTTCCTGTGTCTAGGACAGAGGCGTTATCAGATAACGTCCATGTCCATACAGGTGACTGTACCGTAGAAGTCAGCGCGAACCATCTTCTTACCGTAGCGAGTCATAACGCCCTTACGGGGTGTGAAGTCTTCTGGTGCGAAGATGGTTGGGGTGACGATGAGTGGTACGTAAGGAGCGTAGACGTAACCAGTCTCGAGGTAGGAACCTCCCTTGTAACCAACAAGGATCTTGTTGCGTGGGAAGTAGGGGTCCTTGTAGACTGTGAAACGGTTGCTCAAGCTACCGATTGCAGCAGCACCGAGTGTGAACTCGCCACCAGTCTGGCCCTGACCGTCGATGCGGATGGAGGGCTTGTAGAGGACAGAAGCCTCGAAGATGGTAGCAACTTCGGGTGAGCAAACGAGGAAGTTTGCGGAACCACGAAGAGTCTTACGGTGGATCTCGTTAGCAACATCAATGATGGTCTCAACGAGAGTCTCGTACCACTCACGAACTGTACCAGTGAACTGGGGACCAGTTGCGAGAGTTGAAGCGAGCTGAACAGCTGCACCAGTTCTCTTGTTGACGAACTTACCAGGGCTACGGCTCCAGTAGAAGTTAGCGCCACGAGCTTCAGTGAGAAGGTCGTTGAGGATCTCGCGATCGATCTCGAGAGCAATCTGCTCGGAGAGGATCTGGGTAAGCTCAACCTCAGCATCCATGCTGTGGTAAGCGTTGAGATCCTGAGCGAGTTCTGGTGACCAACGAGCGCGGAGCTTACGTGTGGTCGCTGTAACCGCGATGGACTCGATCTTGATGTCGATCTCGGGGATGACTGGAGTAGGAGCTGAAGCAAAGTCGGACTCAAAGCTAGGAATAACGAGAGTTCCGCCAGTGCCACCAGCAGTAGCGACTGTGTCACCAACAACGAAAGAAGCTGTGAGGCAGCTGCTTGCATCGTCTAGATTGTTCTTAACACCAGCACCTGAAACAACCAAGAGGACGGCTGTAGAAGCTGCTGAAAGTGAAGCAAGTGGATCAGGTGTGAACTTGTTTGTTCCGGCGTTCCAAGTACCGAGCTGGTTAAGACGACGAACGTTAAGGATACCGCTGCCGGCCTGAACTGATTCAGGCATTGCAACTAGTGCTGAGCCACCTGTAGCATCGAAAACAGAGATTGACTTGATTGCTGTTGCATCCATTTCTTGACCAGCTGAACCAGTAAGAATGTCTGAATCAATAATCAAGAAGCTGAAGTCTCCGCCGGCTTCAATTAGTGAAACAATCTGCGGGTCGAACTGGAGTAACTTACCATCAGAACCACTGACTGTAGCTGAACCATCAGCAACATAGGACTGTGTAGCTCCTCCGCCGAAATGACCATAAGCAAGAACGTCATTTGCAGTGTTGAGCTTCATACCAGTGCGATGTGTCTGTGAGTAAGCAGTACCGACCAAGTCGTACTGACCACCAACAGCATCAGAACCGGTACGAACAGCGTTACCAGCTGGGTTGTTGTAGAGTGACTGACCCTTAGCGTAGGTAACGTTTGTACCAGAACCAGCTGCAGCAGCTTCGCTAGCTGCTACGGTGTCTCCACCAACGTCTGAGCCGTAGGTGTAGTCGAGGTAGAAGAGCAGACCGGAAGGAAGGCTCATGGGCTGGATGCTGACGAGTTCGTTAGCAACGAGTCCACCAAAGACGCGACGAACGATTGGGAAAGCGATGTTTGAGAAACCATCAACCTGACCGCTGTCTGCGCCGGATGAACCGAGAACGTTTGCCTCACGAAGAACCTGAGCTGCCTGGTTCTCGAGAAGACGTGACATGGTCTCGCGACCGTGATCGCCAAGACCGCGGAGAAGACCGGTGCGTGACCACTTCTCCATCAATCTGTTGCTTTCAGCACCAACGTGACGATCACGAATGCCTTCTGTCAACTGGTTTAAAGTAAATGAACGTGACATGTTTTAACTCCTTTATTATGTTATATGTCTTTGTTGTTTGATTTGTGAACTAAATTAGTTCTTCAATCCTGCCAATCTCTGCCAGCGATCAAGCTCAGGTGCATTACCCTGCTTGGGAGCTGACGAAGTTGTAGGTCTTGAAGAAGACCCACGGTTACGAGACTCTGTTAGAGGCTTTGCATTGCCGCGAGCAAATGTCTCAGTTAGGGACTTGTACAATGACTTAGCTTCTCTTAGACTGTTAGCTTCATCAAGTGCCTTGATAACGGATTTCTTTTCAGACTCGTTAAGGTTCTTGTTTTGTAGAAGCTTGTTGACATAGAGCAGCTTAGCATTGAAAAGGTTGAGATCTTCCAACTGTTCACGAAGAGTATCAACAGCACTTCTGTATTTACCCAGTTTCTCAGAAAGCGCACGATTCTTGCGGCGCTCAGCACGGAATGCTTCCGCGAGTTTGTTTATTGTGGGTGGGTTAGTGAAAGCATCCTGACCTTCACTTCCTCCACCGAAAGCTTTTTTGACACCGGCTTTGCCACTGCCTGATCCACCAAACGCGCCCTTGACGCCGGCCTTAGAACCACCCTTACCACCGAAGTGATGATCCATTTTGCCTTCACGAACGAGCTTGCGAATTCTTAAGATTTCTTCAGCGAGCATAGCTTCGTCAACTTCAACTTCTTCCTCGTCATCGTCAGAGGGAGGAGCACCCATCATAGCTTGGAAATCTTCTTCTCCTTCACCTTCGTCGTCAGCTGGAGCTTCATCTTCCATGTCTAGATCAGCGTCAGGTTCGCCTTCTTCGTCTTCTTCTAGCATGCCTCTAAGCTCTTCAGGGATCTGGTCTTCTTCAATATCATCGCCTAGATCAAGGACAAGCTTTAATTCTTGAAGCATTTCAGCTAGTTCAGCTTCAGGATCTCCGCCTTCTTCGACGTCGTAACCCTCTTCTTCAACTTCTCCTTCTATTGCGTGATGTAATTCTTCTTCAACAGCTTCACGCAAAGCATTGAGATCTACTTCATAAAATTTTTCGCTCATTTTTGAATTCTCCTTTAAATTCGCTTCTTTATTATTTATTCTAACGCCAGATAAAGTTCTTTTTGTTTGATTAATTTTATCAGCGATATTGTTTAATTCTCTTTTTTGTGAAGAACTCAAGCCGCGGTATGCAGCCTGTGTAGCCTCAGAAACCATTTTTGTGTTCTCAACGTGAGTAATTTCTTTAGAAATGTCTAGTCCTAATAACGTAGAAAGCTTTTGAAGTGCTGCTTCATCCAAAGTGACTTCATCAACATCATCTTCAGATTCTTCAACATCATCTTCTTCAAGATCTGAATGCTTAGATTCTAAAAGTTCAGATTCAATGAATTCTCTAATCTTTGGTGTGACTGCTTCTAAGACAGCCTTTTTTGCATTGGCCTCGGCTACTTCGCGCAGCTTCTTGGCATCTGCAATTGCTTCTTCGAACATCTTGTTTGACATATTTAACCTCTATAAGACAAAAATAAATATAGTTAAAAAATTCAACTTACCTTTAATTATTCTTCTTCTATTTCTTTTATTAGATTTTTTACCCTGTTGACTCTTTTTTGATGATAGAGAAATGAACGCTCCATAGGATCAGCAAGATCAAATAGTGAAAATACATTATCATCGTATTCATCATGCCTTGGAAGAGGAGCTCTAGAAGTACCGAATTGAGTGCCACTAATTCTACCGGGTTTATTTCTAATATATTGAGCAGTTGACTGTGTGCCGAAGCCCGGGCCTTTTGTATTTTTCGGAACAGTACTGTAAGTATCTTTTTGCCGATAAGTTAAGCGGGGAGATAGACCTTTTACAGCAGGTGTAGTGTGATCTTCTGTAAGACCCATAAAAGAACTAGAGTGCGAGCCTAATCCTGTCTCTCGATCACCGCGAGACCGATTAGGGTTTCTATAGGTGGGATTAGCTTTGGACCGAATTGCATTAATAGTCTCTCTGTCCATGTCAAGTTCGTCAAGAATATCTTCTGGATCTGATTTATCTTCTTCTGAATACTGGTACATGGGACGAGACATCCCCGGCGTTATGCCTGTCGTGGGATGACCAGTTCCTAATCTTCCATACCCACCGCCAACATTTCCGTCTTTTGGTGCAACAACGCCACCGGTGGTATTAAAATTCATTTAACTATCCTGCAGATCCTGCATAAGACCTTCCAGAAATTAGAGCTGTTGCTGTATCTACGTCTTGTGTAGCAATTTCTGGAGATGTCGCAGATGGGTTTGCTGTTGATCCAAGCCCTACGCCAAATTCTCCGCCGGCGGCGGGAAGTGTACCAGTGTAAGCGGGTTGATCAGAAGCGGCTACTGACCCGGGACCAGGAGAAGTTAGTGGAGGAACATACGCTGAGCTGGGAGCACCTTCACCACCTCCAAAAGTTTTGCCGTCTGCAGTCATTGTATTAGCAGCGACATCAGGAGCATCTGGATAGTCTCTGTCATAAGCAGACATTCTGTTTCCAACTCCTCCCGGCACCGATGTTCCATATGCAGTAAAGCCAGAAGTAGCATCTCCTTCCTGCACAGCCGGAATGAAAGTCTTTATAACTTCGTCATCTGTAATAGTACCGTTATGAATAGGTGAAGACGGATATGCTGAAGTGTAGTTTGCAGGATAACGCTTCCCGAAACCACCTGTCTGCGTATCAGAAGGATTTGAAATAATATGATCTCTTTCAGACATTAACTCTCCTTAATCTTTCTTTTGATTGTTTTAGTACGGTTTTGAATTTTTTTAATTCTTTCAACAAGAAATTTCTGCTCTCTCTTGAGTTGTAGATATGTCTTGAGTTCTTTTCTTATTTCATCAAGGCGCTTTCTTTTCTTTGCTTCCTGAATCTTCTTTTTTTGTAAAGCAATTCTTTCGCGCTCTTCTTTGATAATTCTCTGCAAAACTTTAGGGGTAAGTTTAGTAACTTTGCTCATTACGGACTCCGAAAAAGTGGGCTAGCAAACTTAAATATTTCGCTACAATAAAATTATCTATTTATTTTTGGAGCGAAAGCTAAATCTGCCCACTTACCAGCAGACCCACCGAATAATTCTGTAGGATCAGTCTCAGCAACAATTCTGGCTGCTTGATCTGCCGGGGCTGTTGGGACGTGTGTCCTGCTGCCATTTTCTCTCTGTTCTTGCAAAGTTGAAGCAGCAGTATCAGCAAAAATCTCACTCATGATTGGATCTTTAGTGACTTTTGAGATGAGACTTGAAGTTTTTTCATTGACAGGAGCAGAAGACTCTGCGCCACTACCAAAGCTTACTTTATCTAAGTAGCTCCCGGGAGTCTGCATATTTTTTTGAACATTTCTCTTCTGCGCTTCATTCATTCTTCCAAGACCCATGATAGATCTTTTCTGAATACTTTCTTTTAGATCAGCTTTCTTTTCTCTAATATCACCTTCTTGAGGATAAAGACCTTCGGCCAAAATTTCAACAAGACACTCTTTGACGATAGATTTAAATACTTTTTTGTCTAACTTCATTTCTTATCCCAACTAAGTATGTCATTGAAAATTCTATCAATTCTATCTGATCTGTTAAAGAAATTGTTAAGGTCTCTTGGACGAACTGTTTTTCCTTCGTGCAAAGACATAAATGCGCCTGGGGTGGAAGGTTCAGAGACCATATCGAAACAAATCAACTGAAAGTCGTCTTGGACAACTTGAGTATTCCCCTTAGAAACAGTTGATCCTACGCCTCTAGAGCTAATCCCTAGAGTGACACCACTTTCAATCAAACTCTGAATAATTTTGCCGCTAGGTGTGTCTAAGACTTCAATTGTCCCATAGACATCATCGCCCTGCATATAAGCTTCTCTAACAATGTGAGAAGCATTTTTTAGCTCTACAACAGACGTATCAGGATGATCACATTCACCCAATGCTCTATTTTCTCTAATAAGCTTTTGATAATTTTCTATTTCTCTCTCAAGAATAGATTTTGGGTAAACTCTTCCGTTTTGGTTAAGTGTGTTTGCTCTTTGGATGACACCTTTAAGCATAACTTTTCCAAATTTTTCTCTGTTTTCTTTTATAACTTCTTTGTCGCAAGTGATAGGAAGCCACTCAGTTAGTACTTTTAATTCAGACATTTGCGTCCTCCTTGTTCTTCAGCTCATTAATAAGCTTGGTAATAGTTAAAAATTTAACAATTGAATTGTCATTAATTTCTTCATTATTTAAGGCAACTATTGAAGATCTGACTCTATCAACTTTTTCAATAAGTATATTATTAGACTCTGTGTCTTCAAAGTCTTCAAGCAGTCTTATTACATTATTTCTTTTTTCATTCAGGTAAGCCTTGAGATAATTTCTATCTTCTTCGCCGTAAAAAACGTAGTGAGAAATAATTTCTCTCTCTTCTCTTGATAGATTTTGATATTTTTGATTGATTTTCTCAGTCATAAGCTTAAAAACTAGCTTATCTGAGTTTGAAGCATCGACTTCTTGCTGCATTTTATCAATTTCATGACTAGATTTTTCACTTAAAAGATGTTCACCAATTTTCTTTTCAAATTCTATTAAGACTCCAATGTCAGGAGCATCTTCTCGCCACTCATTAATTGCTATCTGAATAGAGCCTAATGTTCTGTAATTAGGAACATTTTGATAGAAAAAATCCTGCTTGTTTAGAGTGTAGTTAATGTCTCTTATGAGCGCAGACTTTTCTTTATTTAGCTTTTCTTGATCAATATTTCTCGCAGCTCTTTTAGCCTCGCTCAAGATTGATGCAACGATATGTGTGTCTGTTACTGTTGAGTTTGACAAAGCATGAAAGAGTCTGAATTCTTTATAAAGCTCTGTGTTTTTAGCAAATCTTTTTTCAATAATCTTTGTTGCTTTTTTAGCGTCAGATTTTTTACCTTCAATAATACAGTTCGTAACATACTGAACTAAAAGTTCATATATTATTCCTACATTTCTCTTTTTGTTGTGTTTGACTGTCATTTTTCCTCCTCTGATGAATTGTTCTCAGAGATAACTCCTGTGAAAGTTTTTGGCTTGCCCATCTTCATATCTAGTCTAGAAAGTGTACTTTTTATCCTGTCAGTCATCTGAGCATTTTGATTAATCTTATTGTCTAAATATTCACTAATATCTAAATCTTCCATTGTTAATTTTGATAAAGCTTTAAGATCTGACATTTCTCTATTCATACCTGCAACGTCGTTTTGTTTTCTATCACCAGCATCTCGAGGTGTCATACGATGATATTCTTCTGCTCTTCCGGATTCTTGATTTCTGCGTTTTTTGCGACGGCGCTCTTCGTATTCATGACGCAACTTATCTCTTTTTTCATCGTCTGTAAGTGAACTGTCATCGTCTTCATCAACATCTTCTGACAAAAGAGAGGTTACGTTATCGATTGTTGATTGAATTCTTATCGGAACATTTTCATCTTCTATTGAATCATTTTCTGATAAATCTGGAGGTCCGCCTAAGTCAATTGATTGTGAAATTTGTGGTTCACCGCCCATTCCCAACCCCACTTCAGGATCTGAAGGTCCTTCTGCAGCTGTGATCTGTGTTGCTTCGATTTCAAGCTCGAGCATCTTGTCACGCTTCTGTCCTTTTCTAATTGTAGAAATTTCATCTTCAGTGAGGCGAAGAATATTTTTCTGGACCCAGTTTTTATCAACTAATCCGGGAGTTTGCAATGCAGTCCCGGCTGCTTCAAATCTTGACCTAAACAATTCTAGCTTTTGTTGCTGTGCTATTGTTGAAGGATTAGAAAGCTTAAGAGAAAAGTCTAATAAATCATTGTCAGAAAAACCGTGACAATAAAGATGAATAATAGCAATTTTATTCATTTCTGCAAGAACTGTTCTTTGAACCCTGCTAATTGTCCTAGAAAATCTAATATCTTCTTGAGAAAGAGTTGCTTTGGCACCTAGACCTTCATCGTACCCTAAATAAGCTTTAGGTATCTTGAGCGCAGCAAAAAGTTTCTTTTGAATATACTCGACATCATTAGTCTCGCCTGCAACTGTACCTCCCGCAAGAGTAACAATATCAGTTCCGGATTCGCTTCCGCGAACAGGGATAAAATAGTCTTCGTCAACTGAAAGAGGATTATATCTTAAATCTACTCTTCCTGAAGATTGATCAGTAATAGATGCTCTCTTGAGTGTTGATTGAGCTCTTTCCATGTAAGCAGGAATTTCTTCTGGAGGAACGTTTCCTACATCGATCTTGAAGACACGCCTTTCTGGTGCTCTAACTATTCTATAAACAAGCATTGCATCTTCTAAAAGGATAAGTTGTCTCCAAATTCTTCTGGCAGGCTCTAAGACAGAAGATCCGTATGGAATAAACGCATCGTTTCCTAAAAGACGCATGTGAGAAACTTGCCAATTTTCTAAGACTTGATTTCCTTGTGTAACCCATCTAAACCTGACTGCAAGTGGGTCATTAGGATCAAAGCCTTCTTCGCGCTCTACTTCTGAAATAGGCATAGGATAAGCATTGATAACACCGTATTCAGGACTTACGTCATTAAACAAAAAGTGATCGCCATATTTACAAAGATTTCTAACCCAGCTTGTTAAGTTAAAGTCGACATTTAGTGTGTCAAAAAATAAGTCATCAAGCAATTGCTTAATCTTTGTATTGTCAGAGTGAATATGAAGAACGTTGCCGTTTTCATCTGCAGCAACAGACTCTTCTGCGTAGATGTCTAAAGCACTACCTATTTCAGGTGTGTATTCCATTTCGCTGAAGTCTGAGTATCTAGCCATTCTGTCATACGTCCCGTATGCAGACATTGCATTGCTGTATACTTTACTCTGATTTTTTCTAAATATTTCAAATGCAGAAGACGTGTATTTGTCGTCAGGCTTAATGAGTTTACGCTTGACAACAGGGCCAGACCTAAAAAGTCTGGTAAGTCTTCTGAATAGATTTGAATTGCTCTCTGCCATTTATTTAATCCTTACTTAATAACCCACATGTAGTCACTTAATATATTACTACGACTTCTCGTATTATTTAAATCTTGTTTCACGTTGTTAGTCAATCCGCTGCTGTTTGGACTTGAACTATAAACACCAGTTGGAGCAAATACTTGCTCAGGAGTGTCGTTATAAGATCTTTGATTTTTTGACATCGCAGCAAGCATAGCATCGTTTAGTCCTGCATTTGACTTTGAATAATCAGATGCACCATCAAAGAGCCATGAGCCAATTGCCAAACTCATGACTAAGTCATCATTAAAACCTGCTCTTGCTTGAGCTCGACCGGTATTCCAAGTAAACACCTTAAGTTCTTCATAAAATCTAGAGGAGTAAGAGATCAACTGCCTATTTCTAAGAAGTTCTTCTAGCTTTGCCAGCACGGTGCTTCTTGTCTTTCCATTTGTGTTAAATCCAGCGATGTCTGCAGAAGAGGGAGGAACATAGTCACCAATGTAGACTTGTTTCTTTTTTCTGTAATAAAGCTTAGGATATTTAAGATCTTGTAATTTTAAAATTGTCGCATAACCATAAGAATTATTTTCTGGACAAACTAACGCTTTGTTATATTTTAAACCAAACTCATTTATAAGCTCAGCAAAATTATCGGGCCTGATTTTACCCTTATACTCAGCAACAACTTCAGATGTTTCTGTGTCAATTATGTGAAACGTTGAATAGTCTTTTGAGTCACCTCTTGACACATCAGCAGATAAAATATAATTGTTTGCGCTAAGAGGATACTTCCATATCCAAACGTTCCTATCAAAACCTTGTCTTTCTACCGGTGGCTTAACAATTGTTCTCATCCATTCTAGAGCATTGCTGTCCAAGAATGTTTCACCTGATGTAGCAAAATCGCACAAGTACTCCTGCGCAATCTGTCTTCTGTTCATGTTTTTAGTTGTTTTTTCAAACCACTCATCATCTCTTTCTGGATGCACATTCCACGGAAGATTGATGGCATTGAATTCATTAAGACCTGCTTCTGCATCAACATAAAGTTGATGATACTGGCCACCGACGCCGTTAGGTGTGGACAAGATAATAACTCTACCACCGGTTGAAATTGTAGGATAAATACCCGTCCAGATTGTGTCAAAGTTTCTAACGAACGCAGCCTCGTCAACGATTAGAAGCGAAAGTGCTTCTGAGCGCCCAGCATCTTCAGATGTTGGAATTGCTTGTATTTGTGATCCGTGACTAAATTTAATTTTTTGCTTATTGTTTTCAACAATGTCAGCTAAGATCATCCACTTAGGAAGAGATCTTATCATTGTCTTAACTTTAGTAATAAAGTTCTGAGCAACTGTTAGCTTGGTAGCAATAATCAGAATATTCTTTTCTTTCTGAAATATCGCCATCCATACTGCATATGCAGCGACTAGAGTTGAAAGCCCTAACTGTCTAGACTTGAGAACTATATTAAATCTATGCTCAAGAAACTCTTCTACACAATCATCCTGAAAAGGGAACGTTTCAAAAGGAATAAGGCCCTTAACAGGATGCTGAATTTTTAGATAATTTTTAAAGAAATAATTTGGATCTTTTCCACACTTGATTATTTCTTTAACTTGTAGCTGCTTATTATACTTCGCCATGGCGAAGATAAATATACTGCTCGCTAGCTTATTTCAAAAACGTGAACTTGACGAACGAGAGCTGTGCCTTTATCTGAGTATGAGTGATAATTCATTAGTTCAACTGAAGAGTCGTTTGAGAGTTCTTTCGTCTTGAGCGCTCTGCCAGCTTTCTCTTTGAATAGTTTTTTGACATTTGACAAACAATCTTTTCCAATTTTCTTTAAATCTTTCTCAGACTCTTTAGCTGCTTGCTGCATCTGATTTCTGTCTCCTAGATTTACAATCATCATACAGGTCATTCTGAGTCTGCCTTCTCCTGTTATTTTCATAACACATTTAATTGATCCAGTATATGATTGAAATGCCGCACCGTACAAATCTTCAACAACGGTACTTAAGATATTTGTCTCTTCGAAATTCATTTTATCTCCTGCCTTTTAGACGCATTAATAATTAGCCTCTTTCTACCATTTATGTATTTTCTTATTACACTTTTTTTAGGGCGCCACCCTTCTGACCACTCTTTTTTTCGAGATTCAACAAACGTAAGATAACATTCATGACAACAGGAATGATCAGAATGACTCTGGTGATCACGTTCTCCTCCTAATATAAATCCACATAGATTACAAAAGAAGTGATCTCTAGAGCTGCTCTCTCCTTCTCTAACAAACTTAATTTCATACTGCTTGGACATAAGAATCTACTCCTGACTTCATGATATCAATTGTATTATCAACAATATCTTTTATCTGGTCGATGTGAGAAATCACCAAAATATTCTTAAATGATTTTTTAAGTGATTGTAGAAGTCTACCACAAGCTGCCAAGTTTGTTTCATCCAAAGATCCAAACCCTTCATCAATTATAAGCATCGAAGACTTAGGAAGCGAAGAAACATTAATAAGCGCAACACGAATAGCAAGTGAAGAAATCATCTTTTCCATTCCCGAGCCTAATTCAACAATTCGCTTTGAATCTCCATAATCAATAAATACATCCATTGCATTAGACTCTAAGTCTGCTTCTAGAACAACTGTAAATGCAACAACACCCTTGAGAATCTTTGATATTTCTTTATTAATCTTAGGAAGAAGTGAATTAATAATCTGTACTGGAATGCCTCGCTTAGAAGTGGCTTGAATAAAAAGATCTTGTACTTTGAGCTGTGTATTTAGTTCATCAAATTTCTTTTTAGACTTTTCTGCATTTTCAATTGAAAGTCTAATTCCTTCAATAATACGAATCTTAGCTATTCTGTTTTCGTCATTTGTGCGTAAAGATTTTTTCTTAGAATCAAGAAGCCTAGACACGCCTGACATGTCGCTTTCTGGATCTTGCCCGTCAAATCGCTTTCGCAAGTCTTCGCTTATTCTCTTTCTTGTTTTGTATTCATTTTGAAGATTTTCTAGATCATTTTGTGTAGACTGAATCTTAACTCTATCGTTAGAGATCTTTGTGACTAATTCTGATTTTTTCTGTATTATCGAATTGTATTTTTCAATCTTTTCTTCGTAATTTTCTTTCTTTATTTTTTTGTATGATGTTGACAAGTCGTCGATGTTGGTCTGAAGCTTGTTAACCTTCTCTCTCTTTTCTTCAATTTTGTTTTTGTTTCGGTGAGAATCTTTAATAAATTTGCATGTAGGGAAATTATCACCACAAGGAACTTCAAGAAGTCTTTTAACAGATTTCTCCATTGCATCAAGCTCGGTGGTCTCTGCCTTTAAAAATCCTTTGAGCTCCCACAGTGTCTTTACCAGCCCTTTAGAAGAAGAGTATTTTTCTTTCACATCGTCTATGTCAAAAGAATCTATAAAGTCTTGAATTTTTTTAATTTTTGCTTCTGTGTCAAAAATAGACTCTTTGTATTCGTCTAGATTTTCTTGCTTTAAATCAATTTTTTCCTGTAAGGAAGCTGCGAGGTTTTCTGCATCTTCGACTTCTGTCACAGTGACAAAGTCTCGGTCTGTATTTTTAAGCACTTCTTTTGTAAGTTCTTCAATTTCGCTTTCTAGTGCAGATTTTTCTTGATTGATCTTGTCAAGAATAGTTTGATTGTGACTCATCTTAATATTTAAATCATCAATCTGCTTAGACCAACTGCTTTCAGCTGTGAACTGTTTAAGTTCTGATCTCAGGTCAGAAGTTTCTTTCTTAGCAATTTCATTCATGTCATCAAATACACTCATATCTAAAAAGCTAGATAGAATATTTTTTCTTGCAGTGGCTTTTTCTTTGATAAAGACGTTCATCTCGCCCTGAGAAGCAAGACTAGTCATATGGAATTCTTCCGAAGTGCCTATCATTGAGCGAAGAATTTTTTCAGATTCGCGGCGCTGTTCTTCTGTCTTGTCAGTTACAATATTACCTGCGCTGTCAAGCTGATAGACTTTTAAATTAGTAGGTGCCCAAACATTATTTTTTGTAGTTTTCTTTACAGTCTCTCTAATAACTCTAAAAGGGACACCGTTTACTGATATGTCGATCTCTGTCTTGCACTGATTTTTTCTTGAATTAATAATGTGAATATTCTTAATCGAACCGCGATCTGACGTGTTGAATAATCCATACGCAATTGTTCCGATTATAGAAGATTTACCTCTTGCATTTCTACCAAATATACCTGTAATACCTGGGAGCTTATCTAAGTTTATTTCATTAGACTCACCATAACAAAATGTATTATCAAATGAGATTTTATTAATTCCCCACTTAACATTGCGCAAATCAGAATTTTCTTGAGTAACTTCTGAGAGATACGTCGCAGTTACTTTGTCTAGCTCATCCCACTCTTCTTCTTTGATATTACTACCTGCGTAATACTGTCGCATTAGATCTTTCATTACTTTTGGATCTCTGAGATTAAGAGAATCAGTCTTGCTTTCTTTTATCTTTTCAGCAGAAAAAGAGTTATCGATTTTAAATACGACTTCTGTTGCATTTTTTGATTTCTTAAGCGCTTTTTGCAGTGCTCTTGTTTGTGCGGGTGTAATGTAGTCATTAACAGCACTGATTCTAAAGCGCGAAAGTCTAGAATGAGAAGAACAAGCCTTTACAGTTTTTTCAACGTCACCTCGCCACTCAACAGTGACAAATTCATAGTTATTCTTGACAGGATAAAACTCAACGTCAAAATCATCTTTTGATCTAATGTCCCACAGCAAGAATCCTTTTTCGCCATCTTCGCCGTAATTTTGTTGAATTGTGCTTCCACAATATGCAACTGTCTTCTTAGTGTTTAGAAACTGTCGTTTATGAATATCACCAAGCAGACCAAAATCAAATGCATCAAAAAAACTAACGGGTACTTCTCCGTCAAGCGACCAATCAATATCTGTTAGCGACCCTGCAACTGCTCCGTGAAAAAGAGCAATCGACACGTTCTCTGTGGGTTTAACTTTATCCCAATTTTCTTCATCGAAACAAGAAAAGACACACCAGTCAAACCCTGGTATGCCAGTTGGATATACTCCTGAATCTTTATAGAGAAAGATTCTATCATTATTAATCGCTTCTATTATGGGTGTTACTGCATCTTGCCTGTCTTTGTTATGTATGAGTCCATCGTGATTGCCTAAGATTACATGTGTAGGAGCAATCTTAGCCATTTCATTAAACCACCAGGCAAGATTCTCTACAAGTTCTGGTGATATACCTTGTGTTTTAGAATGGACAATATCACCACCTACATAAATGATGTCAGGCTTAATCTTTTTTGCCTGTTTAAACAAGTCCTTAAAGGCTAAGACGTATTCTTGATGTCTAGAAAGTCCTCGCCAGTGAACATCTGCGATATGTAAAATTTTCATTAAGTACCCATATTCATGTTAATAACATAGTCTCTCTTGTCAGGAGTGAACTGTAGCTTTCCACTAGGACATATTACCCAACATCTTTTAGATGTACAAGGCTTAGGCTTAGTAGCATAACCGTCTGTCATTACAATGTAGCCATCAAAATCTTTACTTACTTTTCTGAAGTGATCTTCGACTGCATTAAAACATGTTCCACCACTCAACCCTCTTCCAAAATCAGAGCTTTTGCCCTTCTTCCATGTTGTTTTGCTTTCTTCATCAACATGACTATCAAAGTAGTAATAAACAAAAGTGTGAGTCTTGGAGAGATTCTGCAAAAGATCTCCGAACTTTTTAAGAGCATCGCCGCCCACAGATCCACTTTGATCGATATAGACTGCAAGCATTGAAGTCTTTTTTGCTTTTCTTCCAGGATGAACGTAGGGATACTTTCTGTTGATCTTCCGCTGTGTCTTAAAGTAGTTGTTGCGAAGCTTACTTCCGCAGAAGTACTTAAGAGCTCTTTCCCAATTGAATTCAGTAGAAGTAAGCTTTTCAACTTCAGCACGAACCGACATGGAAACTGATCCCCAGCTTCTCTGATTTGCAACTTCTTTTGCTTTTTCAAGCATTTCTTTTACTTTTTGATCTGCAATAATCTTATCAGACTCAGAAAGTTCGCTGTTATCATGTTCGTCAAGTACAACTAAGATGTCTTGCGACTTAAGGTTGTCAATGACTTCTTGAATCTTTTCATTATTCATAATTTCTTCCATGTACCACTCGGAAGACTTGTGTGAAGGTAGACTTGCAATCCAGTCGTTCATTTCTTCAATTAGCTTTCTACGCTCAGGATCAATCTCAACACCTTCTTTTACTTCAAGCTTGTTTCTAACACCGGGTATAAGTCCACACTCTGGAAGCTGCTGTCTGGGAATAATGCTATTAATTGCAAGATCAGTTGCAATATTCCAATAATTGTGAGGTTCCCGCTTTCTTGTTGTCACGTGCTTAAAGATAAGGTGATAACATTCGTGTTTAAGAAGACCAAAGACTTGCCCTTTTGGAAGAGAAGATACAAATTCAGGTGCCCAATAAAGTGTCATAGCACCATCTTTGTAGGTAACGCCTGCTGTTCCAATCTTTGGATCACAAACTTTTCTCATTCCTCGAATGATTGTTGCAAAGAAAGGTTCATCAATCAAGAACTTAACAAGGATGCTGTCAAACTCTTTTTCTGTAATCATCGTCCAACGCCTCGAACTGTAGTGAGAATTCGGGTCTTGAGAGCAGAAGTAATCATCTTGATGTTATGCAAGTTTCTTGTAGACATAAGTGTCTGCGAAAAGTCTACAACAACTTCGTCAGAAACATATGACATAAACCTGGTGAGATTTTGAATCTGAGTTGCACAAATATCATTTGACTTAAGATATAAAACGACTTGATCAAGCGCTTCGTTCTTTTTGTCATTTGTCATTGCCTTTACGTCATCTTCAAACTTATCAAAACTGTTAAGAATATCATCAGCACTCAGCTTGAAAACGTAATTCTTTACAAAGTCAAGAAAAGCTGCAGTTGTATGGATTCCAATAAAGCCAGCTGACACATGGAGCAGCATATCGGGAAGATCTCCGCCAGCAAATGTACTAGGTTCAAAACCGGCGTGCTTGAGAGATTTATCTAGACGTGCCCAAGAAGCTGGATAAGGATAAACACTTCCAGGATTGCGCTCTCCTTCATGCATTAAGTGCGAAGGATACTTTTCAATAAACTTGCAAATCATAGGATCGATATCGTTGTTTCCAGCCCAGTCAAGCCAGTCTGCTGTTGTCGGAACTAGTTCAGTTACCCAGAAGCGACGAAGAAGAGCCGGGTCCATTTCGTTTACAGTAAAATCATTTCCTTCGTTGATTGCCATAATGATTCTAGATTCAGGATGCAACTTTGGACCATTAAGTTCTCTATCAAGAACAATCTGGAAATCACACTGCAAAACTTCTGTTGTTGCGCGGTTGCCTTCATCAAGGAAGAGAAGGTGAGGTTCGCGGCAGGCGGCCATAAAACGATCATTAGGTGCAAATCGAGTTACACCATCAACTAGCTCCGGAAGGCCAATAATATCACCCTCAGAGAAGACGCTTAAGCGCCAATCAAGGACAGGAAGTCCGGGTCCTTTGTGATCTACATACTCGTGATTAGTCTTGATAAGAGAAGCAATATGCTTTGTGATATCTGACTTTCCGATACCTGTATCGCCTTTAACTAGAATTGAAATATCAGGTGGCAGAGAAGTAGCAACCTGTACGAAAGTTTTAATATCCATTACATTTCCTTTTGTTTTGCAAAGTTATTTTATAACATATTGCGCTTAATTGCACTCAATAATTTCATAAACAGCTTTTGAAACAACAGTCACATAACCCGCTGATGAGAGTATTTCTACTAAATCTTCTCGCATAGCTTTGTCTTGACTAGTCTTTTTATACCTTTGAATTTTAAACACCATTCCGACTTCTTGTTTTCTGTTATAGTTAAAAGCTACGAGGTCACCTACGTCAAATCCATATGATGTGGTAATCGTTTGGGTGCTTGAAAAGTCTTCTTTTATTTGCTTGATCTTTTCTTTTTTCTGGTTTTTGAGCTCGCGAGGAGACATTCCTGTTTCATTGATTTTAGAGTCTCTACCCGCAGCTTTTGCTATAGCTAGCTTTTTACTCATGGGTGTTGGAGGAGCATAAACTCCCAACTCTTGAGAATGCTGATCCATTTTTTCTTGTTTAAAGCTTTCTTTTAATTGCTTTAGATCTTTTCTTGGAATTCTTCTTTTTGCCATAATACACCTATGTGAATATTATAGCAATAAATATTACAAATTACACACTAGGAAAGCAACTTTTCCATATCGTTTCTAACGTAAAAGCTTTCTACCATAAAATCAATATCTTCTGACAAGATCTGGTTTGTTATATCAAAATTAAATCCTGTTTCTTTTAGAAGAATAATGTTGGTAACTTTCTCGTTACCTTTCTCAAAAGGCGCTATCCAGTTCAAAACTGCCATCTTTAAAAAAGGCTTGTCGTTGAATTTATAAATTTTGCTCACAAACTCTTCTATTTTATCGGCACTAGCAAAGCTTCTGCCAGTCAAAGTTGTCTTGTCATTAGTTCTAAGACTTGACTCCGCTTCTAGAATTTTATTAAGCTTTACTATGTCACGCATTGATGTTTGCGGAGCAAAAAAAGCGTGTTTTAATCCCTCAAAAAATCGAATAATTTCTTTATTACTAGTACAGTTTTCTAAGTAATAACCAGAAATAAAATTTTTACTAGCTTCATGACATGAGTCAACGTCTATGTTTAAATTTTCTGCTAAATAAAATGACATGTCGTGTGCGTAAGATTTGATTGCTTCCTTTTTAGAATAGCGTGGCCGAAGATCTTGTGCTCTTTTTCTTAAAAATCTAACAAAGACTTTGTGTGTATTTTTACTATTGCTGACTTCATCGATCCTTCTGCTTTCTTTTAGAAACTGCGCAGCCTGTTCGCCTATGTATCTTCCTGCAAGGACATCAGAAGGGAAGTGTACTCCATTCTCAATTCGTGATTGACCTATCATCTCAGCTAGCTTTTCTAAGTCTCTTTGCTTGTCAGGTACTATGTCTGATAGATAATCACAGATAAAATATGCAAAAGCCGTGTGACCGCTAGGAAAAGAGGGAGAACCGCTTTTTTCGGTTTTTAAATCTTCGCCTCGCTCTTCAAAGTAAATATAGGGCCTGGGTCTATCATATTGAAATTTTAATCGAGTGACAACGCCGTCAAACTCATCGAGTATATCATCGAGTTGTCTCCAGTCAACTTCTTCATCTTTCAAAAACTGTTTGAAAACGTCTTCGGACTTTAAATGAGACTTCTTTAAGAAATTTTTACCAAGTGAGGGTTCTCTGACACACCTTCTAACTTCGTCTAAATCTTCTTCAAATTTAGGAGTATTTTCTTGAGGATATTTCAGTTCAGGCAAACTATCTTCAAACCCTTTGAAGTGATCACATTTTTTAGAAGTTCTTTCTCTATATTTTTTCGGAACGCTATTTTTGTGATCATCTTCAAAAAGATGCTTGATAGAGTGCATGTGCTAGTCCTCAATTTAAAAATCAGAATGTGATTTATATTCCAGCTTGTGATAGACTTCAGCGAGATCATCGGCAGCTTGAGAAATGTGACTTCTCATCCAATCATCTAGATCGTAGTCCTGAGGTATCATTTGCTGGAGCTCTCTCGCATATTTTTCAATTTTGTGAAGCTGAGGGTGAGCCATATAGGCACCACGATGATGATTTTCTTCAGCTTCACATTGACATGGGCTCATTCCGCAATCAGAACAAGTACTCATCATTTGCATGTCAAACATTGGCATATCGAGAGGTTCAAACATTTTTGAACTTCCAGAACAACCGCAGCTTTCTTGCATAACCGTCATAGCTCCGCATTCAGAACATGAAAGTCTGTGTTTGTATGGTTTTGAAATACTAGTCATGTGTTGAGCATGCGCTCCACAGACGCAAGGATCTTGACGACAAGAGCACTCAGCGTCACAAGTACAAGGATCATTGCCACAGTGATCACACCCAGACGACTTGCTTAAATACATATCATGATGGGCAAGCTGTTCATCGGAAAGATCTGATGGGTTTAGCAAAGTTTCTTCATTGCGCAAAGCTTCAATCTCTTCTTGAATCATTCTTATAAGTGCTCTTCTATCCATTTTTTATCCTCAATACATCGAACCGGATTTAATTCCGCTTATTAAATATCTCATTCTTTGCATATTATCAAAAGGTTTAGCACTGTGAATTAAGTTTTTTACTTCTTCTTTTGTAAAGTCACCTAAGTCTTTGTCAGAATTTTCAATTATGCTAACATCAATTCCGTTCTGAAAAAGTAATTTTGCTACTTTTATTTCTTTATCTTTTACATCTGGGTCAAATCCAAGAACTACAGGAGTTTTGTTTTCTACAATCTTTCTAAACACTGTGTAAGACATGTCAACCCAGCTTCCAAGAACAGGAATTGAATTTTTTCCTGCTTTCACAGCATCAAATATTCCTTCGACAAGAACTACTGGGTTTGTCCAGTCAATTTGATGCTCATTAAAAATAATATCTTTTTTTGAAGCGTCACAGTTCTTGTACTTGGCAAAAGTCACTTCATCATCAACAGTTCTAGTAACATAAAAATTTACATCTAAATTTTCATCTAAGCTTGGAAATATAACTCTGTTTTCGAACCCGTACTCGAAACTGTATCCTGCTTTAAATCGATACAAGTCTTCTTCGTTCATTCCGCGGTGAGAAAGGTAGTCTTTTATAAAGTTTGCTGTGGGTGTATTTGAAACTGCAACCATTTTAAAATCTTCTGGAAGCGATACAATAACTGCTTCTTCTTCATCTTCTGATTTTTCACCACCGAAAAATTCTCTTACTTTGTCAATTTCTTTGAAATTGGGAAGATTCTTTCTGATAAACCATGCAAGGCTTTTGCCTTTCGATTCGCAAACCCAACAGTGGTATATGCCAGTTTCAATAGCAACTGAAAGTTTTCTTTTCTTTTTAGCCTTAGGTGACTTTCTACAGACAGGACAAAAGACAGCAATATCTTTGCCATCGCCAGACATGATGCCTTCGCCAAAAGCTGATATGATCAACTCTTTCTTTTGCTTTAGCGTTACAATATTCATTATAGAGAATATTAATCTCTATTTTGATTTTTTTCAAGCCACATTGCTTTTGCAATCACAAAAGCATCTGCCATGTCATAAGCGTATTTTTCGTATACTTCTACACCTTTTCTAGGTCCTGACTTGAGAATTTTTGTAGGGAAAATAAATTTATCTCCAACTACTTCTTTGACTTGTCGAAGCACTTGATCTTTTGTGTGTTCTGTTGTTTTCTTTTTCCCTAAAACAACGATGTTGTTAATTTTTCTCGCATTGTTAACATTTATAGGATACGCTTCAATGTCTAAGTCGTTATAACAAACCCACTGAATAATTCCGTTGAATTTTGCTAATTTAAAAAGTGTCCCCGAGGAAGATCTTCCTCGGGCAAAAGATGTGAGATAGTCTTCTACAGCTATTTCTTCAATATTATATTGAATCATTAGATTCAGCGCGTGTGCTTTTACTTTTTTAACTTTCTCAAAAAAGTTTTCTACTTTTGTAAGTTCAACTTTTGAAAAATGAACAGGCTCTCCTGCGTCATCAACTACACAAAAACCTGTGCAAGATGTAGATATATCCATCCCTAATATCATCTAGAAGTCCTGTTTAAGTCTAATAATAAATTCATCTTCTTCTGTTTTTGTAATAGGCTGTGCCAGTTGTGCTTTCATTATTACATTAAAGTTATCATCATGAATGTTAACTGTTGTAACATGGATAGTAGAAAGTTTTTCATTGTGGGGTAAAGAATCAGGTGGGTAAGATTGATAAGTTTTATTAGATGAAGACATAAACTGGCCTACTTCAACAGGTACGTTTAGAACCAAAGTCTGCATTGTTTGTTCTCCTCTAAATTTCATATCAATCTTGTCTTTTCCAAAGTAAGGAACATTAGGCGTCTTAATAACCGCGATACCTTCTTCGTAAAGGATGGTACCGATGTTGTTCCACTCTGCTTGCTTAGTTGCACAGTCTGCTCTAAACAAACCTCCTCTTTGATTGTCTTTTATGTTTAACTTTATATCTCCAGAAGAACCGGTTAAATTTTCTTCGTAGAGATGAAAAGTTCCTGGATGTATTTTTGATCCGTAATAAATATTTGATATGTCTATTATCGTGATTTCATTTGAGCTTACGTCTCTTGTTCTTTGGGCAATTGTCAAGACAGATCCGGGAGCTACACCTGGATTATCTGGCGCAGATCCAGCAATTTGATCAAAGATTGACCCGGAAGTAAAGACCAACCCTGGGAATAAAGAAGAAGTTGGAATAAGATTTTCTAGAGAAATAATTGAATAATCAGTTGCTCTTCCAGACTTCTTAAACATTGCGCTTCCGGACATGACAGAAGATTCTAAAATGTCATATCTAGGCATATGTAAGCCGTTGTCGTTCGGTAGAATTGTCAACAGTCTTTTTGTATTTGAGCCCGTGTCATATGTGTAGCTATCTGCTGTTATGTTTTCAACTGTGGTATTTATTGTCTGGGGCACTAACCCGAGTAATCGAGGTTGCCGCATATTCACAAAATCAAGAACATAGTTTTCAAGATTTATCATCTTGCCACCCACGCCAAATGAATACTGCACGTTAAATGGGTCGTTAGTTGTACTAGATATCGTCTGAAAAGGTGTTGACAGGACTTGTCTTTGTGAAGACGAAGGGAAAAAATAGACGGGGACGTAAAATGTCATGTCGTTTGTATTGACTGGACTTTTAGTAGTAAGATCTTGATTTTTTCTTAATTTTTTGTTGATAAACTTATTGTATATTCTAACATCGTGAATCTCAGCATTGAGAGGATGATTAAGCTCATCTTCAGTTACTAATAACGCTCTGTCAGGGACTGAATTGCCTGCTTTGCTATAACCTTCTTCGCTTGATAGATATGCCGAGTCTGGCACCAGTGCACCAAGATTAGAAGACGGCCCATTGTAGAAATTTCCTAAAATTAAACACGGAGGTGTATTGTCAATATTTGAACTTAGAGATGATGAGGGCACATGAAATTTTGTCTCATTGTCATCAATAAACAAAGACCCAGTTGCATTGTTCGAACCACTTGCCCACGTAATAAAAATATTGTGCCAGTGATTTTTAGACAGATATTGCGAAGAAGTAAAAATTAAGTCTCTTGGATACGCTCCCGCTGGACTGTTTAAGTTAATTGAAGAAGGAAGGACATCTGCACTTTGACTTAACTGCAAGAGTATTTTAAATTTGTCTTCTGCTCCAAATTCGTCAACTGAAGAACCTGACACTAAAGATACACATATAGAAGAAGATATGTGTAAAATAGTTCCTGCACGATATGCTCTGTCAGATCTTGAGTATCTTGGATTGATCCAAAAATTGATTGAAAATTCATCCGGTAGATCGTAAATACCCTTATTGTTTATTTCTTGGTTTGCATAAAGAAGCGCTGATCCCGTTGGAATATAGTCGTTGTCAAAAAAATTTAAAGTATTATAGTTTGTATACCAGAAACCGCAATTATCATACTTGTGTGCATGATAAGGCATTAAAATGTTCCTAGTAACGTTCTTTACTGTTGTATTTTTTGTAAACTTAAACGGAGGATCAAATCTAAAAGCATCAATTTGTTTTGTGTATCTTACATCAAAAGGTGCTTCATCAATTAAATTTAAATAAGCTCCGATAGACGATGTGATATTTGTTTCACCAGCTGCTACTTGCTCCCTTGCTGATTCAAATGCAAGTGCTCTTGCGTAGTTATCTTCATTTAACTTGTGTACACCGCTAGTCTTATCTTCTTCACTAGCTGCCAAGTTATTTGATGCAGTTTCTAAATCAATAATTTGCTTAAAAGAAGGAGATCTAACAGGGCTTACATGCTGAGATCCTGTTACGCCGGCGCCGATCGAAGAAGATACAAAATGAACGTGAGGTCTTAATAAGACCGAAACATGTTCTAAATTTCTCCTTCCCAGTTTAATAAAAGACATGGAACCCTCATTTTAGAAGTCTAGTCTAACTCTAAAAGTAAGATCCTTTTCGTCATTCTTTTCAACTGGTCTAGACAGCTTGGCAGTTGCAAGTAATTCTTCATTGGCATCATACAGACCGACAGTTGAAACAAAAGAGAATGACTTCTGAGTTCCCTGCTCTGACTCGTCAATAACAACAATTCTACCTTCTGAGTCTGTATACGATGGGTTTGAAGAATAGTTAAATTCGTCTGCAGTTGCACGACAGAAGACTAACGTTGAATTAATTTTTGTGTTGTTTTGGAAAGTTAAGAAAGTATTGCTTCCTGATCCAAATCGTGTTGATGCAACGTGATCTAAAACTTGATCCATAGAGGCAGATGCTACGAAATGCGGGACAAAAGACGCGCTAATATAACCAACTCCTGTTGCTCCGACTGCACTTAAAGATCCTGTCATAATCTGACTTGGATTAAGCGCTCTTTCCATATCTAATACTGCAACGCCCTTTTGATAAAACATTAAACCAACAGTCTGTGAAGTGTCACTTGCTAGAACGATATTTCCTACGTCTCCACCAAATTGTGATCTTTCAATACTTGAAGCAGCACCAACATCAGTAAATATTACAGATCCAGATGATGGGTTAGTAGCTGTTATACCAATATTTGTCTGGTGAGCATCTGAAGCATGACCTGCTGAAGAAGATTGGAAAAATCTCATTGCAAAAGTTTCTCTTTTGACACCGTCACGAACAAAAAGACGCTTGAAACATAAAAAGAGCGCATTATCAATATCGTCTGTAGATGTTGTACTAGAAAAAGGAGCTCTAAACTTAGCAGATGCGTCACCTAAAAGTGTTTGTGAAAACTGACGGTAAATATTAATTTTTTCTCTCATCATTAAAGATTGAGAAGTAAAAAGAATCTTACCATTAGTGTCAACACCTAATGACGCAGAAAAAGCTGTTGCAGATCCTGAGTGTACGCCAAAAGTTAAATCAAAAATTTCGTTTGCTGTCTGAAGCGTATAGTTTTGATCAAAAACTGTCTGAAAAAGAGAAGACGTTACAGCATTTGTTCCGGATGAAGTTACAAAAACTTCAAACTTTTTTCTTGTTGCTGAACCTGATACATCTTCTTCTACAAAGTCTACTAACTGATTTAGTGTCGTCCTAGTTGTCTTTATGTCTGCACTTGATATTGTCTTAAAAGTAGCCATTATTTCCTCTTATTATGATATTTTCAGCTCAATATTTTTAGTTAATCCAGAGTTGACACCGGTCACTTTCAAGAAA
>Ga0181577_10000855_pt1 | contig 24438 bp, 24 predicted proteins | sample 101ome_21_FD_132468 | JGI IMG/M metagenome (GOLD analysis project Ga0181577, IMG submission 132468) | Coastal salt marsh microbial communities from the Groves Creek Marsh, Skidaway Island, Georgia - 101413BT metaG (megahit assembly) | ecosystem: Environmental > Aquatic > Marine > Intertidal...
ACCGGTCGTCGACCTCAACGAACTCGAATGTGTCGACGACCATGTCATCGCCAATGTGTGGTTCGGCAACTTTCTCGTCGTGGTTCGAAGCGACGGCGAGGTGGTGGCGACCATCGACGCAGAAGAATTGGTCGCTGCCACACCGGTTGCGATGAGTGGCGATGTGCTCAATGGCGTCGCAGACCTTGGGGACGGGACGCTGCTGCTCGGCGGGAAGCGATGGTCGACCTTCTATCGGGTGCGGCTGGTCGCTGGTTGACGTCCGGCAAGACCCTGTCATCACACCGGCGTACAGTCGTCACATCGACCCGACACTTCCTCCGCTTTTCGGCCTCGACATCGAGACCGACACCACCACCGACGGCCTCGATCCGACGGTCGCCTCGATCGTCGCCATCGCCGTGTCCGGAGCCGAAACCGATTTTGTCCTCGACGGACCCGACGAAGCAACCATGCTCCTCGAGCTCGACGCATTGCTGGCAGGGCTCGGCGACGGTGTTCTGGTCACCTGGAATGGGTCAGGGTTCGACTTGCCGTTCATCGCACGACGGGCACAACTTCTCGAGCTGTCACTGGGTCTGTCGATCTGGCCCGACCCGACCATTGCCACCCACCACGAACCACGATCCGGTCAGCTCGGCCGGGTCCGGGGACGTTGGTACGAACTGGGGCACATCGACGGCTATCTGGCGTACCGGTCCGACGTCGGGCGGGTCCTTCCGGTCTCGTGCGGCCTGAAATCGCTTGCGCGCCTCGTCGGACTCCCGCTCATCGAGGTGGACCGGAGTGCCATCCACCTCTTGAGCGACTCCGAGCGGCGGGCCTACGTCGCATCCGATGCCACGCTCGCTCGCGTTCTGGTCGAGCGGCGCGCCGACGCACGGCGATGGATCGATCACCCCATGACAGTCAGCGGTTCGTAACCGGCAACCTCGTGGTGCGGCGTGTCGAGATAGATCTTTGCCTCGGGTGCGCCGCCGAACTTCCCATGGCTCCAACGCACCTCGACATGTCCGTCGATGACCCGGTCGGTTCGACGTTCTCGGTCGTGAAGATCGACGCGCCAACGAACGAGTGGCTGACCGGCGTGTTCCCCCCAGACGTCGACCGAACGAAGGACATAGCGAGTCCGGAAGTCCCATGGGGTCGTGACCCGGTAACTCAGCGGTTGCTCCTTGAGATCGGCTCCGAGCACGAAGTACGGCGCCGCCTGCAAGCGCAGCAATCGCCACACGAACGCCTCGCGCTCACCCTTGCTGGTGAGACGCGAAAGCAAACGGGCCGAACTCGCCCGAGCGATCTCGAACGCGACGAACTCCCATCGTTCGCGGAGCTCGACCGGCCATCGTCCGGGGAGTGCTCGACGCAGCCGCTCGCGATCGCCAGCATCGAGTGAGCCGACCCGGGCCGGCAGCGATCGATCGCCAAGATGATCGCGCACGTCATCGAAGATCTCTTGGTACGACTGAGGGGCGACTTCGGCGAACCAGTCGTCGCTTCGTTTTTCGCGTTCGTTCAAGGCTCGGTCGAAGAGGTTCCACGGCGAGGCGTTCTGCAAGATCTTCGACCCGTACTTGCAGCTGATGAGGTACACGTGATCGACACGGAGATCGGCCGGAATCTGCTCGTAGGCAGGAGGTCGATGCGGCCCCTTCCACTCCACGGTCCACGGTGGGCGGCCCCGCAACCCTTCTTCGGCCCGGGCGAACCCCTGGCCGTTGCGCCACGCAACGTCGAACAACGATGCATGGGCACCACTCGCGAACGCATCGTCGAGTTGGTCGTAGACGGCGTCGTCGACATTGACGATGAAGCGAGGCCGCGCCGCCAGCGCCCGATCGAGGTCGCGGAAGCCGAAGAGACCGAGGCCAGTGACGATCTCGGAGATCGCAGTCCGGGTATCGGCCATCAGCTGTGGCTTCGCAGCTGAGGCTGCGCTGCACCGAACAGACGGGTGAACTGGAGCTGCGCTCCGATCAAATCGGCGGGAAGATCGTCGCTGGTGTAGATCGACTTCCCGTCGTAGACGTCGATCCCGGTGCCCACCGAACGAATCCACCGCACGACGGCATCGCCCCAACGCTCCTCGAGCAGCGCGTGTCGGATCGACTCCGAATCGGCGCCGAGCAGCGCCGGATCGGTTCGGGCCACGACCTCGAGCGCCAGTACCCGGTGCAACACCTCGATGTCTTCGGCAAGGAAGATCGACGGAGGTTCGGTGTGAACGACTGCGTAGGCGATGACCTCGGTCACGACGGCCGTGCCCGTTGCGCCTCGAATGCATCGATGTCGGACTCGGCCCAGAACCCGGGGATCGGAAGGACCGAGTCACCCTTGGCGTACTCACGCAAACGGGCCACGCCGGCTCGATCGAACATCTCGATCGCGTCCCAGACCTGATCGGGGCCGACCGCACGAAGCGCCTTGTCACCCTCGCTGTTCGATTTCGGCAGGTTCGAGGTGAGCACCAGGACCCGACTCGGGTTCTGCGGTTCGTCGGTTGCTCGCAGCACATGAATCCGACCGAGCGTCTTCCAGAGTGTGTCGGTCCGCATCAGGCCGGGCCGCACCGTGGTGAAGGCGCCCGAAACATCGACGTACCACTGTCCACCCTCGGTGTCTTCGACCTGAAAGTTGAACTGCACACCGACCTTCGGGATCTTGACCGGATCCTTCACGACGGTGAAGCCGGCATCGACGAGGACCCGCTCGGCAATGTCGGCCGCCTTCTTGCCCTCGCTCGTGGCCCGGCGCTGGAAGAACTCCTGTCGGTCCTCGTCGTCTTCTGGCGGTTCGAAAAGTGGATCTTCACCGAGAACCTCGACCACCCGGATCTTGGGTCGCTCCCGCTCGGCTTCGAGGCGCGCCTGCGCAATCTGGCAATAGTGCGGGTCGAGGTCGAAGCCGAACCCCCGACGGCCCGTGCGTTCGGCCGCTACCAGGGTGGACCCCGAACCGAGGAAGGGATCGAGGACCGCATCGCCCTCGTAGGTGTAGAGATCGATCAATCGGCGCGGCAACTCGACCGGGAACGGCGCAGGGTGCTGGACCCGACGAGCCGACTCGGGACTGATCTTCCAGACGTCGAGCGTTGCCTCCATGAAGTCGTCGGCCGACATCGTGCTCTGGCGGCCCTTGGGCTGGACGCGATCGAAGCGGCCTTTGCTCGCCACCACAACACGCTCGGTGAGGTCGCGCAGCACCGGATTCGTGGCCTTGCGATAGCTCCCCCACGCCACCGAACCCGTCGCACCCTCGGCCTTTTGCCAAATGATCTCTCCCCGCAGGAGCAGACCGAGATCGTCTTGCAGGATCGAGATCACATCGGCCGAGAGGCTCCGGTAGGGCTTTCGGCCAAGATTCGCAATATTGACGGCGATCCGACCCCCCGGTTCCAACACGTCGATGCACGATGCGAACACATCGTGCAACATCTGCAGATAGTCGAGGTACGACTCGGGGACGGACGGCACTGCGCCCCGAGTCTGTGGGTCACCGGTGACCGCCAGTTCGTACTCCTTTCCGACGAAGTACGGCGGTGATGTCACCACAAGAGCCACCGAGTTCGGCGGAAACACATGCGAGATCTCGCGGCTGTCCCGATTGTGGATGGGCTCCAACGAGTCGGGGATGGGGTTCACCGAATCGTCGCTGCTGATCTCCGGAGCCGTGAAGCGGGCGTAGAAATCGGAGGCGTCATGGCTTTCGCGACGCCCCACCCCGAAGGCGGTGGTGGCGGTTGATTTGCGGCGTTCGGTCACGATTCCTCCGACTCGACGGACGATCCTATGCGGGCTCGAGAAAAGCCCCGAGCTTCTCCTTCCAGATCCTGCCGAACGGGTGTGACAGCGCTTGGCTCCAGCCTCGCTGATCCGGACCTGCCGATCCGTGCGATGTCACAGCACACCGGCAAGATCTGCACCGCTCGTCGGATCTGCTGTCCGACCATCGAACGCTGGTGGTTGGAGCACGACATGGTGTCGTTTCCGTTGATGGCTGTTGCGACCCGAGCGGCGCAGCACGGGATGCCGGTCCTGCTGGCAGGCGGCAGGATCTCGCCGATCCCTTGCTCGACCCCGAACCCGACGCCACAGAGCCTTCCGCTCGTCGGGCACCGACTCGGTCGATCGGTCGATGCAGTTGCCTCTCGGGTCGGCTTCGGGCGACCCGGTGGCTCACCGCCGGTTGTTGCGGTCGACCGTTTCGGCGAGGCCGTGCTGTTCGACCCTCTCCTCGACACTCCTTTCGACGTGAGCGACCAACCCTCGATCGTCGTCGACGCCGGGCTGCGAGCCCTCGGTCTGACAACACCGGGCCCCGAGCGCTCCGTGCTCCGCTTCCTCGACTCGGTTTGGCTCGATCGCACGCTGACGGTGACGCTCGCTGCGCCGCTCGGCGAGCCTCCAGGCTGGAGCGAACTCGCTGCCCTTCACCCGTGTGCGCCAGTTGCGGGTCGGTTGACAAGCCCGGAGCATCTCGTCCACCGACGCCGGGTCGACGCACCGAGCTGGGCGGCGTTTCGGTCGTCACTGATCGAAGGGATCGTCTCGTGGTCTCCGATCACCGGCGCGCTTGCTGCATGGTTCGATACCGGCTCGCTGTGTCGCCACCTCTTTTCGCTCCTGCCCGAGCCTGACGTCGTGCGCGTCGAACTCGGCGACTTGCTCTCCGATTGCGATATGGACCGGATCGACACCGTGCTGATCGACTGAGTCGGCCCTCAGCTTCCGAAGAGTTCGGTCAATCGCACTTTGGCTGCGCTGTCGAGCGTGTTCCAGTCGTAGACCGACGCACCGATACTGGCCGTGTCTGCGACGGCAAATGCGAAATTGTCGAGTTCGGCAATCGTGGCGAGCGGCTCGGCTGGGTCGTCCGGGTCGTCGATGCCATCGATCCCACCGATCCCACCGATCGGGTGCACGAGGGCGTCCGGGTCGCCGATGTTGTTCCGCAAGCGACGGACCGACTCCTCGACATAGGAATAGCCGTCGCCGTACCCGGATGCGTCCGAGCGGAACGACCAGTAGGTCATCGGGAGCCACACGTCGAAGGAGGGGGAGATTTCCTGCCAGGGAAACCCGGGCCAGAAATCTTCGTTGACGACCTCGATCAACACCGGTGGCAGCACGATTGCGCCGAGCGGTACGTCCGGGTTAGCTGCCTTCACCGTCTCTCCGAGCGCGACGAGGCGCCCGTTCCTCGTCTCGTCGTCGACTCCGTCCCCGGTCCACTCGATGTCGATCCCAACCCCGTCGAAACGTTGACCGAGCACCTCGAAATCGATCAGCGCCTGCACGCGATCCACGTCCCCAGTCCCTTCTCCGAACCGGGGCAGGTACCAGGCCACCACATCGATCCCCACGTCGTGCGCACGCAACAGCCACTCGGCAAGCAGCCATCGGTCCTCGAGCCCGGATGGAGAGCGATCATCGAGGCGGGCAGCCTGGAGGTAGACCGTGGTGACACCGGCAGCGGCCATCTCCTGCAGATCAGCGGTCCGCAACGACGGCGAGGGGCCTGCATACGGGGGGGAGAAGTCGAACACGTCGACCCACGTGCCGTACCCCCGATAGGGGTCGATGGTTCGCGGCGGCGGCACCGGCACAGCCAACACACCGCTCCGAATGTCGGCCACGACCGGTGTGGCCGACACCCGCAGTGGTGGTGGCGTCGTCCCACTCGTTGCCACGACATACGCGATACCGCCGCCCACAAAGGCGACCGTGGCGAACCATGCGAGGATCGTGTCGCGACGCATCGTCGGATCGTAGGCGTCCGACCCGACGAGATCGGAGCCGGTCTCAGGTTTGCGAACGAAGACTGGCCTGGCATCATTGGGCGAGCGGTGCTTGCGACTTTCGAGGACGGATCAGTTGACCTTCAAGCCTGGTGATCGAGTGGTGTACCCCCACCACGGCGCGGCGGTGATCGAGAAGAAGGAGAAGCGCAAGGCATTCGGCGAAGAGACCGAATATCTCGTGCTCCGCATGGCGCACGGTGACATGACCCTTGCCGTCCCCGTCGACAAGGTCGACGAGGTCGGTATGCGTTGGCCGATCAGCGAAGAAGACGTCGAAGACCTCTTCGAAGTGCTCGCCAAACGCGACGTGCGAGAACCCGCCAATTGGTCGCGGCGCTTCAAGAACCATCAGGAGAAACTGAAGAGCGGCGACGTCTACCAGGTTGCCGAAGTCGTCCGGAATCTTGCGCTGCGCGATCAGGCCAAAGGCCTGTCGGCTGGCGAAAAGTCGCTCTACACCAAGGCCCGCAACGTCCTGGTGAGCGAACTTGCCTTCGCCCTCGACGTCGAGGAAGACGACGCGATGGCCAAGGTCGACGGCGCACTCGTCTGAGCCGCCTCGCCCGCTCGGTCTTCCTGGCCGAGGACGACGTCAGACCGGTTGACGACGTTGCCGGCCCACGAGCGCGGCCACGAACCAGATCGTGCAGAACGTGAACACGGGTCCCCAGAACTCCCACGACCACGTCTGAGCCAGTTCATGGCCGAACCCTCGGCCAAGCGCAGGAGCGAGAAGCGCCGTCGTCGCCACCTGCCGACGGGGCGAGTGCCGGATGACTCCGAGTTGTTCGAGCACAAAGTCTCCGGTGGCGGGGATGCAGAGACCCCAGATGAACCAGAGATCGAGTGTGCGCGGCCACAGCGTGATCCCGGCGAGCGAGAGCACGGCCACGGCGAGGGCAGCCGGGTAGAGGATCAGGCACCGACGACAGACGTGGCGACCGGCGATGGTGACGCAGCGGTCGTACTCCTCAGGCCAATGGTGCGCATGCCACATCTCCCGCTCAGCTCGCCGGGACATCTCTTGCTGCGCGATCTCGCTGACCTTTGCGTCGAAGCTGGCTTGGGACTCGGGATCGAGCGGCTCGAGCGCTTCAGCGTCCATCGGGATCTCCCCTGTTCTCGTCGGTCCGGGCTGCAGCGACTCGAGCGCTCAACGCACGAGGCCCCCGCCGTCGACCACGAGCGACTGCCCGTTGACCATCCCGGCATGATCGGAGGCGAGCCACACCACCGCCGCAGCAACGGCTTCGGGACGGAGGAGCTCTCCGTGGATGTTCGAGTTGGCAATGATCTTCGCCATTCCTTCATCACCTGCGATGAAATTCCGCAGCATGGTCGTGTCGGTTGATCCAGGGAGCACGGCGTTGACGCGAATCCCCTGCCGGGCGTACTCCTGCGCCGCTGCTTTCGTGAGGCCGATCACGCCGTGTTTCGCTGCCGTGTAGTGCGGCAGGCCCGGGGCAGCAACCACCCCAGCGCCCGATGACGTGTTGACGATTGCACCTCGACCAGCTCCAGCCATGTGGCGGAGTTCGTGACGCATGCACGAATACACGCTGGCGAGATTCACCTCGATCATTCGATCCCAACGCTCGACCGGAAGGTCGTGGAACGCGTGGGGGACGTCGTTGATACCGGCGTTGTTGAAGGCGACGTCGATGCCGCCATGATCGGCCACAATCCGATCGAGCGTGCGAGCAACTGCATCGTCGTCGGTGACGTCGAGTCGAACCGACGAGCCCGGACCGGCCAGCGCGCCGACGGTGGCTTCTGCTCCAGCGATGTCGATGTCGGCGACAACCACGTGTGATGCACCTTCCGCTGCGAACTCGGTCGCAGCAGCTCGCCCGATCCCGCTCGCCCCCCCGGTGACGAACACGACCTTTCCTGTTGCAAGCTGGACCATCGGACAGCGACGCGATCAGAGACGTTCGATGATGGTGACGTTGGCCTGCCCGCCGCCCTCGCACATCGTCTGCAGGCCGAATCGGCCTCCCGTGCGCTCGAGTTCGTTGAGCAAGGTTGTCATCAGCTTTGCGCCGGTCGCTCCGAGGGGATGACCCAGGGCGATGGCGCCGCCGTTGACGTTGACCTTTTCGTGTGGGACGTCGTGTTCGATCATCCAGGCGAGCGGAACGCTGGCGAACGCCTCGTTGCACTCGAAAAGGTCGATGTCGTCGATGGTCATGCCCGTCTTTTCGAGCGCGTATGCAGTTGCCGGGATCGGGCCGGTGAGCATGTAGATCGGATCGTCACCGCGCACGCTCATATGGTGGATTCGCGCTCGGGGCATGAGCCCGTGCTGCTCGACGGCCTGCTCACTTGCCAGCAGCACGCTGACCGACGCATCACTGATCTGACTCGCGACGGCGGCTGTGATGCGTCCCCCCTCGATCAGGGTTGGGAGTTGTTGCATCTTCTCGATCGAACCGCCACGGCGAGGGCCTTCGTCCATCGAGCACTCCCCCACTGCAACGATCTCGTTGTCGAAGCGGCCTTCGTCGATCGCCCGGATCGCTCGTTCGTGACTTGCGAACGCGAACGCCTCCATGTCGTCGCGACTGATGTCCCACTTCTCGGCGATGAGTTCTGCCCCTCGGAACTGCGAAACCTCTTGCGTCCCGTACCGGTCGATCCACCCCTCCGAGCCGCTGAAGGGATCATCGAATCCAAGTTCGGCGGCAAGGGTCATCGCGGACGAGATCGGGATCTGTGACATCTGCTGCACACCGCCGGCGACAACGAGGTCGTGAACACCCGCCATGATGCCCATCGCTGCAAACGAAATGGCCTGCTGCCCAGAGCCGCATTGACGATCGACAGTGGTTCCAGGGACGTGCTGCGGCAGGCCCGCAGCCAGCCAACACGTTCGGGCGATGTCACCGGCCTGCCCGCCGACCGAGTCAACATTGCCGAAGATCACGTCCTCGACTGCCTCCGGGTCGACCCCGGTGCGATCGAGGAGCGCAGAGATGCTCGCAGCCCCAAGGTCGGCTGGGTGGACATGGGCCAACCCACCTCCTCGCTTCCCGGTGGGGGTGCGAACTGCGTCGATGATGTAGGCCTCAGGCATGGCGCCAGTGTGCCAAAAACAATCGGTGCGATCCCAGCCACCCTCCACAGCGCGCGTCGAAGATCTCGAACCGCTGCAGCCCGAGAGCCGAACCAAGGCGGCGCCGGTGGCGCCGGTACAGTCCCCAGCGATGGATGAACGTGCTGACGACTTCCGGACGCAGGTCCGTACCTGGTACGAGGCACACGCGACCCGACGCAGCACCGCCGACCCGTGGGCGGTCGGTGTCCAAATCGATCCCGGTGATGCCGCTGCCCACTTCGAGGCCTGCCGAAGCTGGCAGCGGCGCCTCTACGAAGCGGGCCTCATGGGTATTGCGTGGCCGTCGGAGTTCGGCGGTGGCGGCGGTGCAGCCTCGATGAGTCGCATCGAGCGCGACATCGCGCGCGACTACGAGGAAGGGACCGGGTTCGTTGGAGCGAGCACCGCCATGCTCGGGCCGGCCCTCCTTCGCCACGGAACCGACACCCAGAAACGCATGTTTCTTCCGAAGCTGCTGAGCGCCGAGTTGACGTTCTGCCAACTCTTCAGCGAGCCGGGAGCTGGCAGTGATCTTGCCTCGCTTGCGACGCGGGCACATCGCGATGGCGACGAGTTCGTCGTCAACGGCCAGAAGGTATGGAACAGCGCAGCCCAACACGCCGACTGGGCATTTCTCCTGGTTCGTACCAACCCGGACGCACCGAAGCACCGGGGAATCACGTTCTTGCTCGTCGACATGACAACGCCCGGGATCGAGGTCCGGCCGCTCGTCCAGATCAACCGTTCGGCGCACTTCAACGAAGTCTTTTTGAGCGACGTTCGCATCCCGGTCGCGAACGTTGTCGGCGAGATCGATGGCGGTTGGGCGGTCGCCCGCACAGTGCTCGCCAACGAAGCTGCCTTCATCGGCGGAGGCCCGAAGGCACCGGCGAGCGAGAACCTCCGCACACTGGCCGAACACACCGGCCAGTCCTCCGACGCCAGGATTCGCCAGGAACTCGCCGCCATCATCAGCCGCGAGCGCATCGCCGGATGGATGGGAGAGCAGGTGCAGCAGGCGATTCGCCGAGGCGACATGCCATCCATCGATCCCGGCCTCATCAAACTGATGACCGCCCAGACCAGGGTGCGTACCGGCAACCTCGCCATGAAGCTCCAGGGGCCCGCGGCCGCATGCGGTGAGGCTTCGCAGACCCGCTGGTCACAGGCCGAGTTGTTCGGCCGCTTCTCGATTTCGATCGGTGGAGGAACCAACGAGGTTCTGCGAAACAACCTTGGAGAACGGGCGCTGGGACTTCCGCGAGAGCCAGGATTCGCAACGGATCGGCCATGGCGGGACATCCCCCGCTAGCCGTCGAGCACCACCCGACTCACGAGCAGCAGGCGCCAGCTGCATCTCCTCCACCATCGACCCCGGTCACGCTGATCAACGATGCGATCGAATCGGTGCCGAAGTCGGCTTCGTCGGAGGTCTTGACGTACCACTCCCAGCGCTCCTGGTCGGGCCCAACGACCCATGTCTCGGTCTTGCCCGCGTAGCAGCACACGGTGTCGGCGACCCCTGTCGTGGCGAGACCGGAACTGTCCAGTCGAGCCTCTGCTGCCTCGACCTGCTCGGACGTCTCGGTCTCGACCCCGAGGTGGTTGATGCCGCCGGCGTTGGCGGCGTTCTCGAAGAGCACGAGCTTCAGGGGAGGGTTCTCGATGGCGAAGTTCGCGTAGCCGGGCTTTCGCTTGGCCGGCTCGGTGTCGAAGAGCTTCGAGTAGAACTCGACTGCCGCATCGATGTCGCTCACATCTAGCGCGAGTTGCAGACGCATGGGAGCCTCCTTCGGATTCCGTGAGCATCGTACTCACTCTGCCGTCGACCGATCCGGCGGCGGAGTTTCTCGTCAGTCCCTCGACGGGTCAGGATGGAACCATGCAGACCCGATTCACCGAGGACGAGCTCGCCGTCCAGGACGCGTTCCGCACCTTCTTCGCGAATGAATCGCCGTCCACTGTGGTTCGCGAAGCCGAGCGCGCCGGTGGCTTTTCCGCCGACCTCTGGAATGGGTTGGCAACGATGGGTGGTCCTGGGATGGCGCTTCCGGGCTCCGTCGGTGGAGGTGATGCCACCCTGTGCGACCTTGCCGTGGTCGCCGATGTGTACGGGGCCCACCTCGCCCCGGTACCTCTCGTCGAGCACGCTGTCGCCGCCCGTCTTCTCGCCGCGATCGGCGGATACGACGAACTGGTCGGCGGGTTGGCAAACGGGGGGTCCTTGGCCACCATGGCCCTTCGACCCCCGGTCGACGGGATCCTTCGGTTCGTCCCGGCCGGAGCGGTGGCCGACGTCGTGCTCGGCCATGTCGACGACGGCATCGTCTTGGACCATTCGACGCCACCGGGCGACGCGCTGCCGAACACCGGGGGTCTCCCTCTCGCCCATCGTCGGCTTCCGGACAACCTCATCTCGGTCGACCATGGCGCCTGGAGCCATGCCGTCGACGAATGGCGTGCCCTGACCGCAGCGGCCTACGTGGGCCTCGGCCGTCGGGTGATCGAAATGGGTGTCGAGTACTCCCGGGAGCGGATTCAGTTCGGGGTGCCGATCGGCACCTTCCAGGCCCTGCAGCAGGGATACGCCGATGCCTCGACCCGCGTGGAAGGCGCCCACCTCCTCGCCCACCGCGCCGCGTGGGCGCTCGAGACCCGACAACCCGACGCATCCAGACTGGCGGGGATGGCACTGCTGTTCGCTGCGGAAGCAGCCCGCTTCGCGACCGATCGCTCGATGCAGTACCACGGCGGCTACGGCTTCTCCGAGGAGTACGACGTGCAGCTCTACCATCGCAGGGCGACGGCCTGGATCCTGCAACTCGGCGACCCCAGCCTCGAGTACGCCCGACTCGCCGATGCTGAGTTCGGACCAATCGATGGCGGGAGGGCGGCCTGATGGACTTTTCCTTCCCACCTGAGGCCGAGGCGTTCCGCGAGGAGGTGCGGGATTTTCTCGCCACCCACCTCACCGAAGAACTGATCGAGGCCACACACGACGGAACCATGCACATCCCTGGGCTGCATCGAGCCATGGCCGACAGAGGCTGGCTTGCTGGACCGGTCCCTGCTGCACTCGGTGGGGGCGGCCGCAGTCCGCTGGAGTCGGTGATCTTGAACGAAGAGATGCAGCTCGCCCGAGCCCCGATCGATGCGATGGGAGTCACCGTCATCGTTGCTGCCATCCTGCTCGAACACGGCAACGACCATCTCACCCAGCACGTCGTTCCCCGTCTGCTCGACGGCAGTTCCCTTGCCTGCTTCGGCTACTCCGAGCCGGAGTTCGGCAGCGATGTAGCCGGCGCCAAGACCAAAGCCGAACAGGACGGTGACGACTGGGTGATCAACGGCGCGAAGATGTGGACGACGATGGCGCACATCGCCGACTACGTCCTTTTGCTGACCCGTACCGATCCCGACGTTCCGAAACACAAGGGCCTGACGTTCTTCCTGGTGCCACTCGATACACCGGGCATCGAGATCCAACCGGTCCCGACCATGGCGATCGAGCGCTCGAACGCCACCTTCTACGACGATGTCCGACTGGACGACGCCTGGCGGGTCGGGGACGTGCACGGCGGATGGTCTGTCATGAAGACCGCGCTCAAGTACGAGCGTGGCATCGCCGGAGGCCAGTTCCCGTCCCCTCCGGTGATCGACGCTGCGCTCGACTGGGCGCAAACCCACACCCGCCCCGATGGAACCACACCGATCGAGGACCCGACGGTGCGAGAGAAACTCGTACGGGCCCTCATCGACGTCGAAGTCTGCCGAGGGTTCGCCTACCACTGCGCCGACCTCGCCAACGAGGGAGTGATGTTCGGTGTGGAAGGTTCGATGACCAAACTGTTTGCGAGCGAGAGCTACAAGCGGCACTGTCGCGACTTCCACGACATGATGGGCGCTGAGGGCCTGCTCACCCACGAATCAGCCGATGCCCACCTCGGGGGCCGTATCGAGGAGAACCTTCGCCATTCGCCCGTCACCACGATCTATGGCGGAACGAGCGAAATCAACCGCAACGTCGTCGCAGAAGGTCATCTCGGCATGCCTCGAGCCCGCTGACGCTGCGCCGGCACTGTCGCACCGATCACCCTCGCAGAACTCAGCGCCACCTCGGCCGCAATGCTGCGTGCTCGATGTTGGGCAACACATGCTCGGCCACGAGATCGCACTCGGCGATATGGGTGTAGCCACTCAGGATGAAGGCGTCCACGCCAACCTCCTGATAGGCCCGCAGCTTGGCCACGACCTGATCGGGATCACCCACAATTGCTGCACCTGCCCCGGAGCGAGCACGGCCGACACCGGTCCACAGATTGGCTTCGGCGTATCCGTCGTCGTCGGCACCGGCACGGAGCTCGTTTTGGCGTGACACACCAACCGATTGCGTGTCGAGCGACCGGCCCTTGATCGCAGCACCCGTCTCGGCATCGAGCCGCGAGATCAGCCGATCGGCAGCCGCACGCGCTTCGGTCTCGGTTTCGCGCACGACCATATGGGCGCGCAAGCCGTAGCGAAGTGTGCGGCCGAAGCGGTCAGCTCGCGTCCGCATGTCCGTGATCGTCTCGGCCACCGATGCCACCGTGTCGGGCCACGTGAGGAACACGTCGGCGGCTTCGGCGGCGCACTCCTTGGCGGCGTCGGAGAATCCCCCGAAATACATGGGAGGACAACCCGGGTCGACGGTGGCGATGCGCGGCGGATCGAGGTCGAAATTGGCGAACTCGCCGCTGATCTCCAGCCGTTCACCGTCGAGAAGCGCCCGCAAGCCGTGCATGTATTCGACGGTGCGGCGATAGCGAGGCTCGGAGTCGAGCGTTTGGCCCGGCATGTCGGAACTGATGATGTTGATCGTGAGCCGACCACCGGCCAGTTGGTCGATGGTGGCGAGTTGACGCGCAAGCTGTGGCAGCCACATCTCGCCGATGCGAACGGCGAGTAGCAGGTGGATCTGCTCTGTGTGGGTGGCGATCGCCGATGCGAACGCCGTGGAATCAATGCCGAGCTGGTAGCCCGACGGCAACAAGACGTTGTCGAATCCGTTGCGATCAGCAGTCTGGACGATGTCTCGGCAGTGGTCCCACGAACTGACGAGGGACGGGTCGGGGACACCGAGAAACTCGTAGTCGTCATCGCACAGTGCACCGAACCACGAGATCTCGACAGGCGAAGTCACGGCAGCGCTACCCCTTCGCTGTCCTGCACGATCCGGTACACGTCGACACGGTCGAGGCGGACGTCGAGTGCGGCGACTGCTGAGCGGAGGCGGTCAGGGTTCTGGGTTCCCAGCAACGCCACCGGCGCCGACGGATGGGCGAGCACGAAGGCGTAGCAGATGGTGGCACGGTCGACGCTTTCTCGTCCGGCCAACTCATCGAGCGTTGCAATCAACGCAGGCGGTACGCCGTCACCGGACATCAATCGCCCGCCACCGAGTGGGCTCCACGCCAACGGCACCACACCATCGCGCATGCAGCGGTCGAAGGTTCCGTCACGCATCGGACCGAGGAAGGCCGGCGAATATTCCGGTTGACTCGTGGCAAGCGGCACATCGAGGTGAGCGACGAATGCATCGTGCTGCGCCGGGGTGTGGTTGGAGATCCCCACAGCCCGGATTTTTCCCTCCGAGACGAGCGAGCCGAGCGTGTCGGCCACCTGCCGGGGGTGAGCAAACAGGTCAGGCCGGTGGATCTGATAGAGATCGATCACGTCGACGCCGAGTCGCTGCAAACTCGCATCGACGGCGGAGCGAAGGTAGCCGTCGCTCGAGTCGTACGGGATCGGCGGCATGATCCCACCTTTGGTGGCCAGCACCATTCGGTCGCGAAGGTGAGGAGCGGCTGCCAGGACCTTGCCCAGTACCTCCTCGTTGCCGCCGAAACCGGAGCCGCCGTAATCGAGGCCGTACACATCGGCGGTATCGATCAGGTTCATGCCGAGATCGAGTGCCGTCTCGATCAACGCCTGGGCATGGGATGTCTGCTCGGTGGTGAGCCGCCAGCACCCAAACCCGAGAGGGCCGATGGCATCGAGGCCGGCGGGCATGGCGCGCGCTCCGGCACGTACGAGGGAGTCGCTCATGGTCGTATGCTACCGCCACACTGAAAGCGCTTACATGGCCCCGATCGTGGAGAGCAGCACTATGACGAGCCTGCGATACGGAATTGTCGGCAGCGGCATGATGGGCGTCGAGCACATCGAGAATCTGCGCCACATCGAGGGCGTCGAGGTCACGGCGATCGCCGATCCCAATCCCGCCAGCCGCGAGTTCGCCGGCGCAGTCGTTCCTGGAGCCGCGCACTACACCAATCACCAGGCACTGATCGACGATGGCATGTGTGATGCCGTGGTCGTTGCGTCGCCGAACATGACCCACGTCGATGTCCTGCGCGACTTGCTCGCCACCGACCTGCACATCCTCGTCGAGAAACCGTTGTGCACGACCGTCGAGCACTGTTACGAGGTGCTCGATCTCGCCGAGGGTCGCGATGCCATCACGTGGGTCGGGCTCGAGTACCGATACATGCCACCCATCGCCCGACTGATCGAGGAGATCGATGCCGGCGCAGTCGGTACCCCGCGAATGGTGGCAATTCGCGAACACCGGTTCCCGTTCCTCGAGAAGGTCGGAGACTGGAACCGTTTCTCGGAGAACACCGGGGGCACCCTCGTGGAGAAGTGTTGCCACTTCTTCGACCTGATGGTGCGGATCATGCCTGGCACCCCCGTCAGCGTTTACGCCAGCGGCGCACAAGACGTCAATCATCTCGACGAGTCATACGACGGTCGCACCCCCGACATCCTCGACAATGCGTTCGTGATCGTCGACTTCGACGACGGCGGCCGTGGTCTCCTCGACCTCTGCATGTTCGCCGAGGCGACCCACAATCAAGAGGAGTTGTCCGTCGTCGGTGCGCAGGGGAAGGTCGAGGCCCTGATCCCCGACGACGTGATCCGCATCGGTCGTCGCGGCGAACACTGGATCGGCGGCGTCGAGGAACACGCCGTGGCCGATACGTCGATCCCCTATCAGGGCCATCACAGCGGATCGTCTTACGTCGAGCACCTTCGCTTCAAGGAAGCAATCCTCGGTGAAACGAAGCCCGAAATCAGCCTGTACGACGGGCTCGTCTCGGTGGCGATCGGCGCAGCTGCGCACCGTTCGATCGACGAGCACCGTCCGGTCGCACTCTCGGAGTTCCTTCGCTAGAGCTTCGGCGGTGCGGTCGTGGCCCGTACGATCAACTCCGTGACCACCTCATGGGTGTACAGGACGCACCGGTCGTTCCGGAGGTCTTCCACGATCCACCGTGCAGCCCGTGCACCGCTGGCCGGAGGGTCCTGGCGCACGGTCGTAAGGGCCACGGTGTTCGACAGCGGATGGTCGTCGATACCGATGATCGACAGGTCGGCGGGCACGGCCAGTCCCCGCTCCACCGCCACCCCACGAGCACCCATCGCCATCTCGTCGGAGATCGCGAAGATCGCAGTCGGAGGTTCGCTGCTGCCGAGGAGGCGATGCGTCGCCTCTTGCGCGCCGACCACCGAGAAGTCGCCGGTTTCGAGAAGGTTTGGATCGACAACGATGCCGCGCCTCGTCAGGCTTTGGATGTAACCCTCCCGACGACGCCACGACACCTCGGTTTGCATCGGATCGTCCCGCATCCCCTCGATCAGCCCGATCCGGCGATGCCCAAGGTCGAGCAGATGATCGACCGCCAGCCGCGCCGCCGAGATGTCGTCGGGCCGAACCGACGACAGGCCCGGGTAACTGCTGCCGATGGTGACCACCCGCAACGACGAACTGCGAAGACGCTCCGCTTCGTCGGCCTCGAGTCGAATGTCGACCAGGATCAGTCCGTCGACGCGTTGATGCATCCGATCGATATCGGCGATGAAACGGCGGCGAGCATCGGGGCCGGCGACACCGACGACCAAGACCTCATAGCCCGCCTCCGACAGGACGGCCTCGATCCCACCGACGACCTGAGCACAGAACCAGCCCGCGATGTTGGCCACTGCCACACAGATCGTGCGGGAGTTGCCCGCTGCGAGTTTCGCAGCGGCCGGATGTGCTCGGTAGCCAAGTTCTTCCGCAGCAACCTCGACCTTGTGCCGCGTGCTGGTTGCGACATGGTCGAGGCCTCGCAGTGCTCGGCTCACAGTTGCCACCGACACCCCGGCTGCTCGGGCAACGTCCTCGATCGTCGGGTTCTGCTCGCTGGCCACCATCGGCCCAAGTGTGTCGGAGCGGGCGTCCAGAGACCAGTCTGGGCCCACACCTCGCTAGCCTTCGGGTCTCACGGGACGTGGCGCAGCTCGGTAGCGCACCTGCTTTGGGAGCAGGGGGTCGTGGGTTCAAATCCCGCCGTCCCGACGAAGAGGCAGGCTCGTGCCGCACGCAAACGGCGCCCAGACGTAGCCAGCTGCACGCCATATTCGTGCGCGCTGTGCTCGCGTTCCCTGCGGCCGGTGTGGTTGGTTGACGGTTCCTGTGATGAGGGCGACTCGCCAGCGTCATCTCGCACTGCAGCCTCCGTACTGACTATTCTCTGACAATCCGGCTCAAATGTCGGTGTAAGAGATGTGAGGACTTATGAACCCAATTGAACTACTGAGCGAAGATCAGTACACGCTCGTCTACAACGCACTGTCGTTCGGAACGGCAGTGATGCTGGGCGCCTTCGTCTACTTCCTGACGCAGATGAGTGCCGTCAACAAGGAGTACCGCCCTGCGATCGCGGCCTCGGCCGTCGTGGTCGGTATCGCTGGCTACCACTACTACCGGATCTGGGACGGATTCGCCCACGGCCAGATGAACGAGGGCTACCGGTACGCCGACTGGTTGATCACGGTGCCGCTGCTCGTCATCGAACTACTGATCGTCCTCGGTGTTGCTGCGGACCAGCGCAAGGCTCTCATGAAGACGCTTGTCCCGGCGACGGTCCTCATGATCGCACTCGGTTACCCGGGTGAGGTCGCAGAGAGCGCCGGCACCAAGTGGCTCTTCTGGGTGCTCGCAATGATCCCGTTCGTCTACATCCTGTGGACGCTCAATGGGCAGCTCCAGGCTGCGGCCGCTCGCGAAACGCCCGCCGTTGCCGCTGCGATCAAGAACGCAACCATGGTGCTCCTCATCACCTGGCTCGTGTACCCAATCGCCTATCTCTTCCCCGTCTTCGACGACACCTCCGGTGCGCTCGAAACACTCCGGCAGGTCGGCTACACCCTCGCCGACATCACCGCGAAGGGACTGTACGGCTTGATGGTCCTCGGCATCGCCAAGGCCCGCAGCAACGCCTGACACGCCCAGAACATCGATTTCCGGCCCGGGAGCCGCTGCTGCACCAGCAGCCATCCCGGTCCGGTGTCGTTTTGGCTCCCGGTTCCCTCAGCCGAGCGGAACGAGCGAGGTCACCGACCATTCGTACGCTTCGGTGTAACCGGCATCGCCGAGCGGCGTCACGAGCGTGAAGTCGTAGGTGCGGGTTTCGCGCACGGGCAGGCCGGTTTCGACGTCGACCCACAGCTCGATCGTCTCGATATTGTCGGGGTGATCCCCAAGTACCAACGACGTCACCACGACGAGCACCGACCGCTCCTCGCCGGCCACGTCAGCAGTGGTCAGCGTTGCCGTCACGGCCCGTTCAGCTACCGAATCAGTGCTCTGGCAGGTCCATGACGTGGCATCGACCGAGAGCGGACTGTCGGTACACGACCGTACGACGAGGTCGTCGAGACCGAAGAACTGATGGAAGATCTGCTCCTCGCCAAGTTCAAGTCCCGTGTCGGTTTCGCACCACTCCAAGCTCTGCCATCGCTCCTGGACGAAGTCGGTGCGGATCTCGACACCACATGCACTCGGTGTCACCGTGATGAATCCGTCAGGCGGGTACTCCCGTGCTGCGCCGGTGGCGAGATCGAGCTGCTCTCCACCTGTGACGCTGATCGGGTAGACCCCGACGTCGGGGAGCCGAACCGGTCCACTGGCCACCGTTGGTTCCGGCTCGGATGATTCGGCTTCGTCCGGCTCGGCGGAATCATCGCTCGCCTCGGCGTCGTCGGTAGCTGGATCATCATCCGATCCTTCGGCTGCTTCATCCGCCTCATCAGCCGGCTGGCTCTCATCGGCAGACGACGAGGAGTCTCCCTGCTCATCTTCGTCGAGTGCTTGTTCGAGTCGATCGACCGCATCGACCGCTTCGATTTCCGTCGTGGTCGTGCGAAACGCCCGCACGGCGATCACACCGGCCACCGCCAACACCACGACGGCAACGATCAGAAGAGTCCTTTTTTGCTTGTCCACGGTCCGACATGCTGTCACAGAGACGGTCGGATCTCACCGACGGGCAGTCACCTCAGGGGGTGCGTCCGCAGAATCCCAGCAGGCGCTCGAAGCTCGACGCATCAGCAGGCACCTCGATCTCTGGCCCGAACGCGCCACGGCCACGAAAATCATCGGTGATGACGGAGCGGAAGAAGGAGACGGCTTCGTCGGTCAGGTGCGGTGCGGGGACGAAGTCCTGTCCTGTTGCGCGAGCCAGATCCCAGCAGTGGACGTAATTGTCGGCAGCGAGCATCCGCAGTGCGTCTCCCGCCGGCATCTCACCGAACGCAAGGCTGACCATCTCGGTCACGTCTGCAACACCTTTCACAGCCCACTCGAGGGCCGCCGAGGCTCGTCGATACGTGTCGCAATGGTCGTCCCCGAGCACGTCCCTGAGTCGGGCAGGCATGGTCGTCACAAGTTCCTGTTGGCGCTCACTGTCGCCGGCCACGCCAGCTCCGAACATGAAACGGCCGAGGGTGATGTGGCCGATGAGATCGCCGACACTGAAATCGTCACACGGTGTGTCTCCGGCCAACTGCGCAGGATCGGTTCCCTCGACCAACGGTGTCAGCAACGCACTGACGCCTCGCAAGAACTCCGTTGGGTCCATGTTGCCCTCTCATCGATTGTCGGTCAGTCGCCCTCTGATGCTCGGGCCGGGACGCTCGTCCTCGACCAACTGTGGACTCCGCACTCGTGGTCGTCAACGAGCGCCTGCGACGTAGTCGCAGCGCGTCAGATCAGGTCGAGCCGGTCACCACGAGATCGCGTCCTGAACGCTTCGCCTGCAGGAGGGCAACGTCGGCCACCTTCAGCAACCGCTCCACTGGCGTTCTTCCATCACAGTGGGCGACACCGATACTGACCGTCACCGGAAACTCACCGCACTCCACCTGTGACGAGACGGCTGAACGGATCCGTTCCGCCGCCGCAAGCACGACGACAGGGTCGTTGGAGAACACCACACCGACGAACTCCTCACCACCCCATCGACACACGAGGTCCTCACCCCGCAGATTCGCGGCAAGCACCCGGGCAACATCGGCGAGCACCGCATCGCCGGCGTCGTGGCCGAGGGTGTCGTTGACCCGTTTGAAATGGTCGACGTCGATCATCAGCAACGAAAACACCTGATTCGAGCGGTCCAACGTCTCGAACACCTCGTCGATGCCTCCACGATTCATCAGCCCGGTCAGCGGGTCGGTCTTCGCTGCCCTTCGACTCAGTGCCAGATCAGACTCGAGTTCGATGCGACTCATCGTCTCGGCGACGAGTTGGCGACGGTGGCCGATCCAGATCTCCAAGTAGTACCCGTACAGCAGGACCACGAAGCCCATGAGCGGACCGAAGCGCCAGTCGAACCCGTCCTCGACGAGAACCGCTCGGTTTGCACCGATGACCGAGACCGTTGCCGTCCACACGGCAATCGTGATCAGCAGCGCCCGAGCTCGAGAGAACCCCGCCATGGCCACAACTGCAAGGAGTAGTGGGAGGAAGAGGAGGGTGTTCAGCACACCGACGAGTGCTTCTTGCGGGGCCAGAAAGAGGTACCCCACGGTGTATTGCATCAGGGTCAACGCAATGAGGGCGAGTACGTACCAACGCCGAACCTCATCCGGTGCCCAGAACCAGGTGAGCTGGCACAGCGCCAGCCCCGAGAAATGCACGATCGGCCACACCAGGCCCGGGTACTGATCGACACCCAGCAAGGTCGATCCGAGAACGAAGGCCCCAAGAACTGTTCCGACCGTGATGAGGAGGGCCAGCATCCGAAGCGCGGTTTGCAGGTCAGCCAGGCGGATCGCTGCATCGACGGCGGCGAATCCGGCCGAATGATCATCGGCGTGAGCTTCGTTGCGAGCCACGTCCCGATCGTAGGCGGTGCGCCGTGCCCCACACAGAACGCCGGGTTAGGTTCTGGGAATGCGCTGGCACCCTCACTCCTCTCGCCGTCGGCGACTTCTCGTAGCGACAGCGGCGATCAGCCTGGCGGGTTTGATCGCTCCGCAGCCTGCCCTCTCACATCCCGAGGGACCCGGCAACCACAAACCCATGCCGGTCCATGCGACCCCTGCGATGCGTGCCTTCGTCGACGATCATCATCATGCCGACCCACTCGAATCAGCCTCGGGGCAAGCCTGTATCGACGGCTTGGCCGCCGAAACGTTCCCGTGCGACAACATCGATCTCGAGGCGTTCCTGCCGCTCGCCGAGATCGGTGGTACCAGTGGTCAGAGCGCGCTCAACGACATTTGGGGCTGGACGGACCCGGTGACCGGTCACGAGTACGCGCTGATCGGCCGCGTGTTCGGGACCTCCTTCGTCGACGTCACCGACCCGTCCAATCCGCGCTACCTCGGCGAACTTCCGACCCATGGCTCGTTCGGTTCTGATTGGCGCGACATCAAAACCTTCGCGAACCACGCCTTCATCGTGAGCGAAGCTCGCAGGCACGGAATGCAGGTCTTCGACCTGACCCAACTACGCGGCCTCGATGGAACGAACCCCGTCACCTTCTCCGAGACTGCGCACTACAACCGGGTGTCGTCCGCCCACAACATCTTCATCAACGAGGATTCTGGGGTCGCCTACATCGTCGGTGCAGCCGGCAGGAACGGTTGTGATGGTGGACTGCACATGGTCGACGTCGCCAATCCGGCGAACCCTCGCCGCCTCGGATGTTTCGGTGCCGACGGGTACACCCACGATGTCCAGTGCGTCATCTACGACGGGCCAGACACAGAGCATCGCGGCAGGGAAATCTGCCTTGCCTCCAACGAGGACACCATCACCATCGTGGATGTGACCGACAAGTCCAACCCGGTCCAACTCTCGAGGACGGGCTATGACGGTGCGGACTACACCCATCAAGGGTGGCTCACCGATGACCACGTCTACTTCTTGGTCGATGACGAACTCGACGAGTACTACCAGCGGCACAACACCCGGACTCGAGTCTTCGACGTTTCCGATCTCGACGCACCCGCATTGACCGGCGTCTTCGACGGCACGACCGCTGCGATCGATCACAACCAGTACATCCACAACGGCTACAGCTTCCAGGCGAACTATCGGGCCGGGTTGCGTGTGATCGATCTCGCCGGAATCGCCGAGGGTTCGCTGGCCGAAGTCGCCTTCTTCGACGTCTACCCCGACGACGACGCCGCCCAGTTCAACGGGGCGTGGAGCAACTATCCGTTCTTCGACTCGGGGATCGTGATCGTCAGTGGGATCGAGCAGGGCCTGTTCGTGCTTCGACCCAACCTTCCGACAACCCCGGGCGACAGTGCCCCGTCGGTCAGCATCGTCTCGCCGACCGATGGTTCGGTCGTCAGTGGCGACGTGACAATCGAAGCGAACGCCTCTGACGACAACGGCGTCACGAGCGTCGAATTCTTTGCCGATGGCGTGTCGCTCGGTCTCGATGTCGAGGCTCCGTACTCGTTTGTGTGGGACTCGACCCAAGCAGAAGACGGCCAGACGCCGATCCTTGCGCTCGCCACTGACACCGTCGGGCAGACCCGCACTGCATCCATCGCTGTGGAGGTGGACAATGTTGCTGACGTTGCGGTCCATATCGGTGATCTCGACGTGGTCACAGCAGCAGGGCGCGGCGGGAAGTGGTCGGCAACCGTGACGGTTGCGGTCCTCGACAGCACCTCGAGTCCCGTTGTGGGGGTCTCCGTGTCGGGCGAGTGGAGCGCCGGTGACGCCGGAACTGTCTCCTGTACGACCGACGCCTCGGGGCGATGTGTGCTCGGGAGCGGAAATCTGAGTCGGAAGGTCTCGGCAGTCACGTTCTCAGTGGCCACGATCGCCGGCAACGGTGTGACCTACGACTCCAGCGCCAACACCGATCCTGACCCTGACAGCGACGGCACCACCATTACGACTGTCAAACCGTGAGGTACCTGCGTTGACTGCTCATCGGCACCCTCCGCCACACGCAATGGCTCGGAATCGGAGCCACGAGTGGCCGACATCGTCTGACGTTGGGAGCGGCGCAGATGCGTGAGATCGAACGGTTCCGCACTCGTTACGAGCTCAGCGGTACGGAGACGTTTCTCGCGGTCGAACTCGAAGCGCTCGGTACCGACTACTCGGCGAACGGCTACACCACCCGAGAGCAGGCTGATGAGATCGGAGACTGGCTTGACCTCCGTCACGACAACATCCTGCTCGATGTCGGTGCGGGATGCGGATGGCCAGGTCTCTACCTGGCCAAGCGACACGGTTGCACCGTCATCAGTCTCGAACCAGTGTCGGAGAGCATGCCGACCTTGACACAACGTGCATCCGCCGACATCGGCACCAAACGGGTGTTGCCGATCATCGGCGATGCTGGCGCCATCCCGCTCACCTCAGCATCCGTCGATGCGGTTGTGCATGCGGACGTGTTGTGTTGAGTGCGCCAGAAGTTCTCCGTGTTGAGAGCGTGCCACCGTGTTCTTCGCCCCAAAGGCCGAATGGCCTTTCACACCATTGCACCGTCAACTGGACTCGATCCGAGTCGGCGCCGGGCAGCCCATCGGGCCGGGCCATTCGCAGTGGCCATCAGAACCACCTACGAGCAGTTGCTTACCAACGCTGGGTTCAAACACGTTGAGGCACGTGATGACACCGCTGCATACGGTGAGGCTCAGGCTCGATGGATTGAGGCGACCCACCGACACGAGACTGCACTGCGACGCGCAATGGGAGACATGTCGTTCGACCAGCGTCTCGCAGAGCGACTGCGAATGCTCGCCGCAGTTGAATCTGGCCTGCTGACCCGTATTCGGTACACAGCAATCCGCTGAACGCTTACGTCGGGGTGAGCACCATCGTTTCTGGTCCGGAACCGGCGACGTTGGTGCAGGAATAGTTGCCAGGCCCTGCTGCAAGAACGAGATCGATACAGGTGCCGTTGGCACGTTGACCCAGAGCGTTCGGATGCATCGATTCCTGCGCGTCACCCTGCGTGATACCGGTCACCAGGAACCGTGCCCACTCAGCATCAGCACTGTTGCCCTGTGATGCTGAGGTAGCGCAGACCTCTCGTCCATCGAGCGCATCGCGGAGATCGAGGAACTCCACACCACGTGCATTCGCGACCGCCTGGAGATTGTTGCTGATCTGGGGCACCAACGAACTGCGAGCCCATGTGGCGTCGACATTCCAGAACGGACATCCTCCGGTGTCCCACCGACTCCAGCCCGACTCGCTGTA
>Ga0181577_10000858_pt1 | contig 24429 bp, 10 predicted proteins | sample 101ome_21_FD_132468 | JGI IMG/M metagenome (GOLD analysis project Ga0181577, IMG submission 132468) | Coastal salt marsh microbial communities from the Groves Creek Marsh, Skidaway Island, Georgia - 101413BT metaG (megahit assembly) | ecosystem: Environmental > Aquatic > Marine > Intertidal...
CCTCGCCCGCCTCCGCGAACCTATACGCGCGCAAACGCCTCTTCGCCTTCGCGCGCTCCGACCGAAACCGCGCGCGTCCGTCGCCGCCGTCATCCTCCGCGACGCCCTCCGCGCCACGACCCCACCGCGACTCCGACTCCGACTCCGACGACGACGTCCCCCCCCGCGCCCGCGCCCCCGTCCACGCGTCCTCCCCCCCTACATCGCCGTCACCACCGCCCGCGCGCATCCACCGCCGCGCGCCCACCGCGCCCGTCGCGCCCGACATCGACCTCGACGTCGACCTCGACACCGCCCGACCGACGATCGACGACGCGCGACGACGCACCGCCACCGCCGCCATCGCCGCGCTCGATCGTCCGCAGTCCCCTCGCCCTCGCGCCTCGACGCGCGCGGTCTCGAGGACGCGTCCCCGGTCGCTTCGCGCACACGGACACACACACACACACACACGGACACACACACACACATCGACACACACACCACTCCTCTACGTACCGATCGTCCGAATCGTACTCCGTGTGATGGTACTAAATACTCGCACGCGCCGTCGACAGACAGGACGTCGATCGGCGCGCGCGCGGGCGTGACGCACACACTTTACACACATACTCGGACGGGTAATACATACTCTATGGTCTTTATACTCATACACGTCTATAACGTGTATCACGCGTCCACGTGTATCGAGCGCGTCCACGTACTTGCGTACATAAGACGTCCGAACGCCCATCACGATGACGACCACGAATGCGATCACGCAAAACCCCGTCGCGGTGCCGCGGTGCCCGCTCGCTCGTTCATTCATTCATTCATTCGCGCGCGCGTTCACTCGTCTCGCGAGTGCGCGACGCGACCGCGAGCGCGACGACGTCTCTCGTCGTCTCTCGTCGTCTCTCGTCGTCTCTTCTCGACTCGTTCGCGCCGTCGCGAGACCGAGTCGAGCGCGGACGCGCGTCGACAGACATCGACGTCGATTCGCCCCGTCATCGATCTCGATCGTCGCGTCGCGTCGCGTCGCGCGAATCGTCCATCGAGGGTTGATCGCGCGTGGGTGATCTCGCGCGCGCGGTGCGTCGACGTCGGTCGTGTCGGTCATCGAGACGACTCGACGGGTGGATTTTCACGCGTGCGATCGTTCTGTGCGACGTCGAGGAGTTGACGTCGCGCGAGGAGAGGGGTTCCGACGAGACGCGCGCGCGCGATCCACGGGGGTCGCGCATCCATCGCTCATTCCGTCCGAGGGCTTGGCTCGATCGACGGGGTGCGTGTGGGGGGTGTTTGAGGAGTCGTGACTCGTCATAAAGGAGGGTGTCTATTGGGTGCGGCGAGACGTCGGCGGTCGGTTCATCGGTGCGCGCGTCCGTGTGATCGTTCGCGCGATCGTCCGTGTGTTCGTGTGTTCGTGTTCGTCCGTGTGTGTGTGATCGTGTGTGTGTGATCGTCGACCGGAGCGACTCGCGAGCGATGCGCGCGGGCGACGCGGACGAAGCGGCGGCGGCGGACGGCGTCGACGGCGTCGACGACGGAGGAGGCGGAGAAAGAGGAGGACGCGACGATGTGCGCGAGTACGACGGTGCGCGTGACGGTGGTGTCGGTGTAGCGAGCGCGCGCGCGGCGGAGAATGGGACCAAGGAGACGCGCGGCGCGCGAGAGAGCGCCGGCGGGGACGCGGCGGGCGGCGAGGACGCGGCGACGGCGAGCGAGGGCGACGTCGAGACGGGCGGGGGGGGCGAGGGCGCGCGTGAGGACGCGGCGGATGACGCCAAGGTGGTGGTGAAACCGAAAAAACCTCCGAATCAGTCGCGCGAGAATCGTCGCGTTCGACAGTATCGAAGCGCGTCGGACATCACGCAGGAGGAATTGTCGAGTTGTTTCCATCTTCCGTCCGAGGCGGCGTGTCGCAAGCTCGGCGTCGGTTTGACGGTGCTCAAGAGACAGTGTCGCAAGTACGGCATCAAGCGTTGGCCGTTTCGTAAGATGAAATCGCTCGATCGCTTGATCACCAACGTGCAGGCGGGCATCTCTCCGGGGGATCAAAACAGACTCTTGGTGAAGTCGGTGGAGGAGTTGGAGGATCAAAAGCGGAAGATGGAGGAATGCGCGGTGCTTGATTTGGACGACACGACGAAACGATTGCAGCAGGCGTATTCGAAGGCTAATCACAAGGCTCGTAGAAATAGAAGCGACGCGGCGCGTATTCGCGCTCAAGCCGCGCAGCACGCGATGCGCGCGATTGAACGTCGCACCGGCGGATCGTTCAACGACCCAGAGTCCGCGAGTGATTCGTTGATGGCGCTCCAGAGACACCTCGTCAATGGTGACGTCGATGAAGGCTCACCGGATGGAACTCCCGAAGCTGCGCCGGCGGCGAACACTCCCGCCGCCGTCGACGTGCGCAAGGACGAATCCGCGGCGAAAGTGTTGTTGAGCAACACGCCCGTCGATGCGACCGTCAAGGATGAGGCGAACTATGATGATGCCGATGATGATGCCGATGATGATGCCGATGATGATGCCAAAGATACCGAAAAGGTACCCGCCAAGGCGACGTCGAACGTGATGGTGCGACGAGACGGAACGACGACGCGAGACTACGCGGGGGCGACTGAAAAGGTGCTCACCGCCGTGAGAGGCGCGTGGTCTCCGGCTCGACCGGCGAAACGTTTGGACGCACAAGACGACGCCGAAGCATTCTTATCGCCCACCGGTAAGATTCGAGGCAGCCTCGCGTCCAAGAAGGATCTCCAAGACGTGGCGGCGTGGAACGTCCCCATCCCGATTCCAACGAAGCCGCGCGGTCGCGGTCGCCCGCCGGGTCCGTCCAAGCGTGGAAGAAAACGCAAAACCGAAGACATCGACGACGATGATCCTTTGGCGTCTCTCGCCGCCGCCGCGTTGGATTCCATGGGGACGACGAAACCGAGCGGTCGCGGCGCCGGCGCCGGCCGCGGACGCCCGTCCGCGTCGGGAGACAAGGATGGCAAGTTCGCCGCCTCCAAGTTCAAGCCATCGGCGCCCGCGGTGACGGAAGATCACCCAGCGTTTGGTTTAGCGCCGGCCGTGAAGGGGCAGAGAAGCGGCGCGCAATCTCGACTGAGCCAAGTCGAGCGCTCCGATCTCCAAAACTTGCTCCACGACCGCTTGGTCAAAGGCAAAAGCGCCCTCTGCGAGGCGTTCGAAATCGTCCCAGCCGATTTCGACCGTTACTTCAACCCAAAGCTCCAGGCGGCGTCTCTCGCCGGGGCCATCGAAAAGCTCGCCTCGAAATCGTCGAACAGGTGAAGTGAAGAAGACGCGTGAATCGATTCTGAAGACGGTTCCGTCCTCGTCGCGCCGCGTCGTCGACGCCGCGCCGCGTCGCGCCATGTAAGATAATGATCCATTCGAACGCCGCGCGCGCCCCCACCGCCCCCTTCATCGATACGTGTACATCCCACGCGTGTTTCTTCGCGCCGATACCGCGCTCGTACCGTCGAACCGACGACTCGAACCGACTCGAACCGACGCGCGTCTCGCCGTCGCCGCCCTAGGGCCTAGGGACTCCCATTCGTCCCCGCAGACGTCGACGCGCGTCCTCGGCTCGACGTCATGGCCCCTCTCGGCGCCCCCGGGACGATCTCGAAGATCATCGTCACCCCGTCCGTGGTGCTCGGCGTGTGCGACGGGTGCGTGACGACTCGCGACGCGCGCGCGCGATGATCGTCGCGAACCTAGACGCGCGAGCGATTGCGGCTCGACCGTCTCGAGCGACGCGCGCGTTGCGACGGTGACTCAACGCGCGCGATGAGACGGTGATACTCGTGATGGTGTGACTGACGACGTCGACGCGGTGCGCGTCGTCGCAGATACGTGCGACGCGGTGAAGCGGTGGATAAAGTGATCGGCGCGCTGTTGGGGACGGCGTCGACAGACGCGGACGGACGCGTGGTGGTCGTCGCGCGCGCGTCGTACGCGATTCCGTGTCAAGATCGCGATGGAGAGTTGTTGATGGATGTCGAGTTTCATAAGACGATGCTCGGATTGCACGCGCGGGTGAATCCGGAGGAACGCGTCGTCGGGTGGTTTAGCGCCGGCGACGCGAGCCCGGAGGTGACGGCGGTGGTGCACGAATTTTTCGCCAAGGATGCGGCGGGTGGGACGCCGGTGCACGTGATGTTGGACGCAGAGTTTTCTGGCGTCGAACAGGGCGGGGATATACTGAGCGCGAGCGTCGGTGAGACGGTGTTGGCGACGACGGATCGGGAGAGCGGCGAGAGCAGATCCGCCGGCGTGCGCTTTAGCGAAATCGAGTGCGAGGTGGATCTCCAGCAAGCGAACAAGCTGGGCGTGGAGTCGCTTCGAACGGGTAGTTCGGTCAAGCAGGACGACGACGTCGCCGGTTTGGCACACACGATGGGTAAATTGGGTGCGTTGTTGGCTGACGCGCAGGCGTACGTCGACGACGTCGCGAGCGGCCGACGCGCGGGCGACGCCGAGGTCGGTCGCGCGCTCTCCGAGGCTTTACAGAGCGTGCCGCAACTCACGAAGGCACAATTCGACAAGGTCTTCGGCGAAAGCATCGAGGACGTCATGATGGTGCAGTACCTCACCAACCTGACCAAGATGCAACTCGAACTGAGCTCCAAGCTCCACACGGCGTCTCTCTTGGTGTGATCGCGCGTCGCCGTACCGTAGCTAAAAAACAAACACATGTGAGTGAGAAGGATATCGATGGATAAATCACGCGTACTCATACACTCTCATCATATCGTTTACAAACACACACAGAAAAAAACAAGCTACGTCACGACGGCGTAAACGTCTCGCGAAGCGCCTCGGCGCCGCTAATATTCCACGTCTGTCGCTGTTCCACGATGAGTCCCGCCCGCTCGCTCCCGTCGTCCGGATGAATCGTCCACACGATGTGTCCCTCGTACGGAGGCACGCGCGGATTCCACGGAAGTTTCAGGTACCCCTCCGCGCGATAATCACCCTCGATCGTGTTCGGCGACGTGCGTCGCAACTCGCCGACGAGCGCGACGTCGGACCTCGCCGGATCGAACAACGCGCGCAACGCTCGCAGATACCTCGACAGACCGACGACGTTCGTCGTGGGATCGATGAATCGACAATCGTTGGCGAAAATTTCCTCCGTGAGATCCCCCGTGACAAAGTATCGCCGCACCGCGACGTCGCGCGTCAACGTCTCGAGGAGCGCGTCGGCGTCGACGCGCGTCTTCGCCGCGCCCACCCCGACCCTCGACGGGTCCTCGTACAGCCCGATCACCGGCGGCGCCGCGTCGACGTCGAGCGAGGGCGAAGAGGAGACGACGGCGACGATTCCGGCGAGGAGCACCGCGCGACGTCCACGCCCCGCGTCGTCGAACGCGTCGACTGTGTCGTCATCACCATCGTCATCATCATGAGATTCGACGCGCGTTCGACGCGCGCGCTCGACGCGCGACGACGTCGAGACGACGCGACGACGCGAGTGGACGCGTTCGTGCGTCGATCGCGTCCCCCACGCGCGCGTGACGCGTCCAATCGTCGCCATTCGTGCGGCGGGGACGATGAAGACCAACAACCTCTGACGCGTCGTCGTCAGAGATTCGCGCGCGCGTCTCGCCGTCGTCGTCATGGCGCCCGCGATGACGACGCCGACGATTCCGGACGTGACGTTCACGCCCTCGCAGTTGCGCGCGCGCGTGGAGGCGGATGAGAACGCGTGCGCGATGGCGTGCGATGGATTCGTCTTTGACACGACGACGGGACGCGATTTCTACGGGCCCGGTGGTCCGTACGCGGCGCTCAACGGACGCGATGCGACGCGGGCGTTGGCGACGATGAAGATCAACGTGAGCGAGGAGGAGGAGGCTCGCGGAACGGAGGGGTTGAGCGAGGAGGAGATGAAGACGTTGGGGGAGTGGCGGGACAAGTTTTTGGGCAAGTATCCCGTGTTGGGGAAATTCGTTCGATGACGCGACGACGTAGCGAGTTTGTGATTCGTATGAGTGTGTGTGTTGTTTTTGTTGTTCGTGAACCGGTTCGTGCGTGTGTGTGTCTGCGTGTTACATGGACGACGCGGTCGGTCTCAACGCATGAGATCGCCGACGAAATCGAAGGCTTTGGTTTGTTTGAGACGGTCGGCTTCAGCGGTGGGCGGGAGTTCGGCGAGCGCCGCGAGTCCGGGACCGCGCATGGGCGCGGTGGGCGGGACATACGCGCTCGGTGGACGCGCGTGGTACTCCGCGGTCGAGGGCGGCGGCGGCGCGAAGAGGTCGGCGAGCGGGTCCGTCGGCGCGGGGGCGCTCGCCGCCGCCGGCGGAGGCGCGGCGACGCTCAGATCGCCGAGCTGCGATAACAGGTCCATCGGTGCGGACGATGTTGTCGTCGCCACCGTCGGCGTGGTTGACGCCGTCGACGGTGCGCCGCCGCGACGCAACGCGGCGACGGCGTCCGTCGCCTTTTGTTTCAGCTGCGCCTGCGCCGTGGCGTCGCTCGTGATCGCCTCGAGTAAATCCATCGCCGACGAATTCAAAAAAACGTCGGCGAGCCACGCGCCCGATCGCATCTCTTTCGCCGCCGCCTCTAACACGCACGCCGCGCGGTACGCGCCGCGCCATTCCTCTCCGTCCGCGTACGTCACTAAACGTTCCGACAACGCGATGACCACGCCTTGCGCGTTCAAACGCGCGCCGTGACGTAAGAAATCGAGCACGTCGTCATCTATTGGTGCTAACCGCACGCCACTCGGCGTGCAGAGTTTGTCGACGGCTCGCTTTTCCTCGGATCCTTGGAGAACGAATTCCGGTTCTCGCGACGTCGGTGCGGTCGGCGGAGGAGACGCCGCCGGCGCAGCCGGAAGCGACGACGCACTCGCCGCAGACGTCGCAAAATCAGAGAGCAAATCAGCCGTGGCCGACGCCGTCGCTCTGGCGGGCTCTGGCTTTTTCACCGGCGAGGGTGGTCGCAACGGTTTCCACTTTGTCGGCCCGTCCGAATCAATGTTCAACTTCGGCGTGGAATTTAACGACGCCTCCAAGGGCGCGTCCAACGTTCCAGGTTTCCGTAACGGCGTGGATGTCGCGTTATACGTGTCGTACTCCTCGTACGAGTGCGAACGCGAGTGTACGCCGGACGTTTCTCGCTCCATCAACCGTCCGCCCACCGTGCCCGCGTCGCCGTCGCCGAACCCCTCGATTCGTCCACCCGCGCGACCAGCACCGCTCATCACCGACGTCGTCGACGGCGACGACGAGACATCGTTGTGATTTCCAAATATGGCGCTCATCGCCTCTTTCGCCGCCTCTCGCACCGCTGCGTGCACGCTGTCGCCCTTGGTGGGATGCGGCGGTCCCGCGTGCGCCTGTAACGCTCGAATCCGTCCCGAAATCTTCGCCATCTCTCGCGCGAATCGACGATCGCTCGACCCTTCGCAACACTTGGCGATGAGTTTCAGCGCCTTCTTCTTCACGTACGCGCTTCTGTGTTCGGCACGAGTCGTCAAATGTTCGCACGCGTCTCGCAACGAGTCGCCCTCCAGCGTCCTCGTGAGTTCCACCAGCGTTTGCGTCGCGTACACTGCGCGTCGTCGAAGTACATCGCGTCAGTCGATCGCGCGACTGTGTCTCCGCGCGACGAGACGTCTCGACGCTCGATGGACGCGCGTCTCGCGTCGTCGCCGCACGCGAAGACGATTGATTCGGTTACGAAGAGTCAATTCTCATCTCGCGTCGCAATCTCGCGTCGTCGCGCACCTGGCGTCGGATGTTCGTCGTCCACGAGCGCTTGGTCGAACTGCACGACCATGCGCGCGCGTCGCACGTGACGCTCGATGAAACTCGCCATCGCGCGCGCGCGAGGCGAGAGGGTGATTGTGGGGACGCGGGGAGTTTCGGGGACGACGACGACGGACGAGACGACGCGTTCGCGCGCGAGTACACACTATTACAAAGAGTCGACCGGCGCCGAGACGCCGAGACGACGCACACCCTAACTAACACCCGAGGCGAGTCCAACTGTTCATGCCCTTGACCACCTTGAGATTTTGGTCCATTTTTTTCGACGCCGCGCGCGCGGCGGCGCCGCTCCTCGTCAGCGACTCGCGCTGCGCGGCGAGCGTCTCGAGAACGGACGCCCCGACGTCCTGCGTGCGCTCGAGAACGTCGGCGCACTGCGCGAGGACGTCCGAGGAGGCGTCGAGACGATCGGCGCCGCGCATGGCGTCGAGTCGTCGCGCGCGTTCGGCCGAGGCGGCGTCCGTCGGCGTGGGCGCGTCGCGCGACGGCGTCGCGGTCGATGACGCGAACGTCGCGCTCGTCCCCAAAAGTGCCTCGCGCGTCGACGACGCGTCGTGACCGACCGCAACGTCGTCCTTCTCGCGCGTCGTCGTCGTCGTCGTCGTCGTCGTCGTCTCTCTCGCCACGGCGCCCACGCGTGCCAAACTCTCCGCCGCGCCCGCGAACCACGTCCCTCGACTCACCCCGAGCGATCCCTCGCCGCGCTCGTTCACGAACGCGCGATCCCTCGCGCTCCACCCGCGCGTCTCCACCCCGCTATTCGCCTCGCGCTCGCGCTGTTCTCGAGAGTATCGCGGCGCGCCGGCGCCGGCGTCTCGCGTCGCCGCCGCCGCCGCCGACGCGCCCAATCCCAATCCTCGCAACGCCGACCGAATCGACGCCATCGCCCCCGTCCCGAGCGTCTCCCCGATGTCCCCCGTCGCCCCCGTCGCCGCGCTCGGAATCGCCGGGGAAATCTCGTCGCCCCTCGCGAACGCGCGCGCGTCCCGACGCGCGTCCCGCGCGCGCGTCTCCAACCTCCCGCACCGCGTCACCATCGCCGCCTTCTCCGCCGACCCGCCCGGGAACGCTCTCGAACGCGCGTCCAACACGTCTCGAATCGTCCGACGCAGTCTCGCCTCGATCGCGTCGACGGTGGACTCGGACGAGTTCGCCGCGCGCGCTCGAAATTCATTCGCCTCGTCGTCGTCGCGTCTCGTCGCGCGCGCGTCGATCGTCGCCTCGACGAGCGCGCGGTGCGCGTCGTCGAGCGCGCGTTCCATCTCATCGAGCGCGAGACGCGCGGCGTCGATCGACATCGTCGGCGGCGTGTGTCGTCGTCGTCGTCCGCATTCGTCGTCGTGCGAAGATTTTGATTATGCACGCGATGAAGACGACGCCGACGCGCGTCGTCGTCGCGCGCGCGTCGGCGGCGGCGACCCAACCACCGGGCGATAAACGCGCCGTCATCACGGGCGCCAACACCGGCATAGGCTTCGAGACGGCGCGCGCGTTGCGAGAGAGCGGTGATTATCACACCATCGTCCTCGCGTGTCGAGACGAACGACGGTGTCGAGACGCCATCGCGCGATTGGAATCGCGCGCGCCGTCGTCCACGAGACTGGTGTATCGGTCGCTCGATCTCGCCGACGTGCGTTCGACGAGAGATTTCGCGCGCGCGTACTTGGACGAGGGGGAACGGTTGGACCTGTTGGTGAACAACGCGGGCGTGATGGCGGTGCCGACGCTCGAGCGAACGCGGGATGGATTCGAATTGCAAGTCGGCGTGAATCATTTGGGGCATTTCGCGCTGACGGCGGGGTTGTTTCCGGCGCTGCGCGCGAGCGAGGATGGACGCGTGGTGACGGTGTCGAGCGAGGCGCATAGAATCGCGGCGAAAGGGTTGGCGCGGGACGACTTGTTCGGCGAGAAGACGTATTCGGCGTGGGGACAATACGGACAATCGAAGTTGGCGAACGTGTTGTTCGCGTTCGAGCTGGCGAGACGGTGTCCGGCGAACGTGTCGTCGACGACGCTGCATCCTGGGGCGGTGGACACCGAGTTGGGACGGTATCTGCAACCGCCCGAGGACGAGGTGGTGTGGTGGCAGAAGCGTTTGTTTGAATTCATTCGGGATAACTTTTTGAAGACACCCGAACAAGGCGCGGCGACGAGCGTGTACCTGGCGCGAGAGATCGCGAAGGGGGCGGCGAACGGGAAGTATTACGCCGATTGTCGAGAAAAGACGCCGGCGAAGAATTGTTTCAACGAGGACGACGCCGCGTGGTTGTGGCAGCGCTCGGCGGAGCTCACGGGCGTCTCTTTCGATTCGATGTGATGCGCCATATCGGTCCTAGGTAGTTTACATTGCAACGCTGCGCTCATTTCATTTTTTTCTTTCTTTCATCAGTCGCTGAATTCCCCGTCGGGAACGTACTGCGTCGTTTTTTTCGCCGGCGACGACGTGTGCACCGGTTTCGGTGACGTGCCGTTTTGACGCTTCTTACTTCTCGCCGGCGAGGCGATTTCACCCGGTTCCCTTGATCGCGAGCGAGAGGATTTTTTCGCCGGCGAGGCGATTTCACCCGGTTCCCTTGATCGCGAGCGAGAGGATTTTTTCGCCGGCGAGGCGTTTCTGCCGAAACCAGGCACCTGTCTCGCGTGTTGCACCAACGCGCGAGAGGCTTTTCGCGGATCGTTTTGAGCTTGAACGATGACGTTGACCGCGCGCACGTGTGGTGCTCTGAAGGGTTCCGTCGGAAGCACGCTGTCAGGAATGTGTGGCTTTTGCGCCGCCGCCGCGACTGAAAATACTTCGTCGTAGGGCACTTTGTCGCAGTCGACGAGCACGAAGCGCCTTTCGGCGTCTAATTTCAAGTCATTCCACACATTCTCGCGCGAGAGCGCGTCGACACATCCTATAATCCAAGTTGACATGCGCGCGCGCGTCAGCGCCACGTTCAGTCTGCGTTCATCCTTCAAAAATCCGACATCCGAGTTGACCACGTCTTCTTTATTCTCCTTTCGAGCTCGAACGCACGATATTAGCACCGCGTCGAATTCGTGTCCTTGCATCTGATCGATCGTGCCGTACGTCACTGGAGCCCATTCGGCGAACCCTTTGTTTTTCTGTTGCATCGCGCCGACGAATTCGCGCAAACGCTTCACCTGGTCCAAGTACGGCGTGATGACGCCGACGGTGTGCTTTGATCGCGACAGCATCGACGCCTCGGCGATGTGCTTGTAGCAATAAGAAGCGAACTCCGCCTCGAGAGAGTTGGAGCAAGAATTAGAATTCGTCTTGTATCGATCGACGACCATCTGTCCGCGCTTGACGTTGAAGAACTGGTACGGACCGCAGTTCATCTTAGAGTGGTACGGCGCGAACCTATCGGCGGCGGCGCACCCTTCGCCCGACGTGAGAAGCTCACGGTAAAACCTCAAACTCGGGAATTGCACAATCTCCGGATGCATTCTGTATTGTTCTCGAAGCATGAAAGATGGTAATCCAGCCTTTTGTAGACGTTCGAACAGACTCTGGGTGTAGTGAGCTTTGACAGCAGCGCGAGAAATGACGGTTGGAGCCAGCTGCTTGGAATCGCCGACCAAAACGATGAGACCGTCCGGTTTGAGCCACTGTAACGGAATCAAAGCCGCGGGCTCGACCGCCTGGGAAGCTTCGTCGATGATGACGACGTCGAACAAATCGACGCCGCAATTCTGAGAGGTGGTGTTATTCCGAGACGACTGCCTCTTCGCGAGATGGGCCATGGACGAGAGCGTCCCGCACACGACGTTCGCTTGACTGATGACTCGCTCAAACGGTGTCGACGGTGCAACCGATCCCTCGGAACGACCCTCTTCTCTGAGCTTGTCTCTCCACTTTTTCTCGATGGTGTCTTGAATTTTAAACGTCTCTGATTTCAGCTTCTGGAGACGCTCGAGTTCCGGACTCGTGTTTGGTACATTTACACTTCCCGGCAAAAAGCTGTACGACCTCGACCTCGACTGGACGCGTCGCATCTCATAAGTGAGTTGATCTTCGATTTCTTTCCGCTTTGCTTTGATTTCGTTGAGTTGATTTTCGTAGTAGTCGCTGTTTTTGGCGTACGTATTATCCTCCATTTTATCAGGGTCAACGCCCCTATCGAGAAGAAGTCGACGCACGTGTCGTCGTGCCGACGCCGAGCCTTCCTTAATCTTCTCATCGGAACCTATTCGAATGACGTTCACCCCTTTCAACAGTGCGACCAGTCGTGAATCCATCTGCGGCGACCCGTCGACGAGTCGAGTGACGATGTGATCCACAGCGTTGTTACTCTGCGTGGCGCAAATTATTCTCTTTCTCACCGGATTCCCGTCAAAGTCTTCTGCGTTCAACAAAGCCGCGACTAAGTTGACGATAAGATGCGTCTTGCCGGTTCCGGGAGGTCCGACGACGAGCACGGGAGCTTCACGTTCTTGCGGGGTCGTGATGAAGGGCCTCGCGCACGTACCCAAGACCGCCTTGAGTTGCTCCGCATTCAAAGAAGACTTGATCGCGTGATACGCCTGCGTCCGTATCCCGATCGGCCGATCCGGTACCATCGATCCAAACGTCCGAGGAGCCTCGCGAATCCTTTTAAACATGTTGGCATCCATGTTCGTGACCGCTCGAAGTTCTCGAAGAACCGTCGCCAGTTCCAACAGACGCTTGATGCGGAATCGAGCATTCTTTCGCTTCAGCGTCTTCTGAATCTCGCCCAAACGCAGAGTTCCGCTCTTACCTCCGAAAAACGTCTTCATCACGAGCACGTGATCGTTGTGCACGCTCGGAACCGATTCAACCCAACCGAAAATGTAAGTCTTTTGTTTTTGCTTTGTAGAGAGACTGAACTCGTCGTCTTGCGACATTGTGAACGCATCGGCGGCGACGATAGGTTCGATCATGACGAAATCATCAGGTTTAAATGCTCCTTTCGAATCATTGTCGAGTTTGAAATTGACGATGGAAAATGTATCCACCTCCATGTGCGCGCTCGCGACTCGCGCCTCCTCGGTGTCGAGAGCGCTCGCGGAGCCCAAAGCGCGGTTGATATCGGAACGAAGTTCGGCCACAATCAGAGGTACGAAGTGATCTTTGTACTCTTGTGGGCCATGGAAAATGGTGGGAGGAACCTCGTCCAAGTGCGTGTTCATCGCGACGAGATTTATGTCCACAAATTCGGCTTTTACCTCGTCGCGAGTGAGTCGTTCAACCGTGAGACACAGCATGCTTCGGAGTATATCTTCGGGGCGGTAAGTTTGGCGACGAACACCGGGAGCCTTAAACGCCGGTCTCACGGGCGCCGATGTGGGTCGAGGCTGCGCCGCCGCCGGAGCGAAAGGAGATGAATTCAATGGACGTTTACCCCAAAACTTGGAGCCTTGCGCGCTGACCTGCGCATAGGCAGAAGACCGAGCCGAGGCGGGCGGCGGCGGAACTTCAACCGTGGATGGTTTTTGCGCCTCCTTCGCGACCACTTTTCTAATGAGTGGTGCACCAATCGGCTGCTTCCTGGGGATGGGGACAGCGTGCTCGGCCAATGGATTGATGCGTGGAACGTCTGCCTCCGACACGGGCGCCACCGTCTTTCTCGTATCTTTGTTGTACGTCCCTTCAGATTTCTCTTGCTTACGACTCCCGGCAGTCTTAGGCGGTGCCTCCACGGTCTTCTGCTTGGTCTTGTTCAACGCAGATTCTAATCGAATCTCGACTCCACGCTTCGTCACTTTCCTCTTCTTCTTGTCGCTTCCTAACAACCAGCTCGGATCGTCGGTCCGTTTTGCCGCCGGCAGCGGAGGCACCTTCTCAATCATCGGTTCATCGTCGACGTCATCAGGTAATTCGATCACTCCTTCTTCTTCTTCCTCGTCCTGCTCCACTGCGTACACTTCATCAATCTCCATATCCGTCGACACACCCGGGAACACGTTGGCGAGTTTACTTCTCACCATCTCGCTGAGCGCCTTCTCTCCGCGCACGCTCAGCAAGCGTTGCACACGATCGCGCAATTCGTTTATGATTCTCTCACTACTCGGAGAATCGGTAAACTCCTTCGCGAGTAGATCTATGGCGCTCACCCAGACTTCGCCAATGTCCTCTTTGGATGACATGAACTTGGCCGGATCCCACGCCAACAGATTTTGCAAAATGTTCAACGGCTTTTCTTTATCGAAGTCTCCGTCTTGCTTCCGTTCCTTGATAGCGCTCCAATACATTTTCAGAAACAGCAACAACAGATACAGACTTTCGTGCTCAGAGGGCGTGCATTTGAGACCGTGAGCAGACATGATTTCAAAGATACCCACCGATGAAATCGCCACCTTCGACAAGTACCAACTAAACGCGGACAGACGTTCTTTATCATCGCCGTCGATGGCGCTGATGATCTGATGTGTTTGTAGAATGGGAGAGCTCGCAGAGCGTAGGAACTCATCCACATCTTCTGGAGTTTCGGTCGGCATCCGTTTGACGTCTTTCAGCGCGCAGTAAATCGCGCCGAGTACCGCCTTCGGTACGGCGCTCCGTTGCGGGTCTTGCGCGTCTTGGAACATTTGCTTGTAACACTGCTCTTTGCTATCGGCACCGTACTGCTTTTTCAAAACTTCGCTCGCGATCAGTACTAATGATTTACGCTGTGACAAGATGCACATCACAGCGCCTTCGGTGCATTTCGGTTCGTCGTTGGAGCGCTCCAACGGCGGTGTACTCGTCAAGTCGATGGGACACGTGAGTAACGATTGGAAGAACCACTCTCCGCACTTGCTAAGAATTTGTCGGAGCGCGGTCGCGTTCTCCTGATTCCCTTCGGCGATCTCGACGTAGTTGTACTGGACTTGTAGCGGTGGTTTCGACTGATCTTCGCGCGCGAACGGCGCAATGAGTCCCATAGCGTACATGACAGCTCCGACGTACTCGTCGAGACAATTCCCGACACCTGTTGCGTTGATCGGCGACATCCTATCGAATCCCAACGCGTACTTCCAGACGCGGGTGTTCACCTTCCATCGTTTCGTCGTTCGAAGCGTTTTTAAAATCTTCATGTGCAACTCGCCGAGCGCGTTGTCGCCCTTGATGCGATGCTCTCTGGCCCACTGCTCCAACGTGAAATCAAAAAATCCAGGATCCGCGAGAGCACTGATGGCGATCGCGTCCGCGCAAATAATGTAACCCATCGTCGACATAAACGTGACGCTCAACTTTTTGCGGACGTCGCCCACCTCGGGCGAGACGGCGTCGTCGGATTGTAAGCTCTTGATCATGTCGGTTCCTATGCGTTCGTTCCAATCGTTCAAAGTCAACACAGCGTCGTCCACGCCGATTTCAGAGTACTGCGCCTTGACGGCGTCGCAAGCCATGAGCCTACTCTCCCACTGTATCAGCGGAGAAAACATGTACGACGCTTGCGGTACCTCAGCCACTAAGATCTCCATGATTTTTCTCGCGCTCACCGCTTCGCCCGTGAGGAGCAACATGTAGAGAAGTTTAAGAATATTCAAATCGACGCGCTGCGCCTCGTCGATGTCCTTGACGAGTCTCGCGGCTTCGTAAACGTCGTCAATCAGCTTTTCCGAGCGCACCGCCATGCGACGCCAAAACGATTTGGCCGCGGCTGGCCCCTTCGGCGACGCAATGAGCATTTGTTGCATCACCTCGGACGCGTTTCGACTGAGGATGACGTTCTTTTCGTCGTTCGCGCGCGCGATCGCGCACGCCGTGACTCGGAGCAGGATGGGATACATACCGATCACGTCTCGAACGATCGCGTCATCGCACATCTCGAGCGTATACGCCAACGCAAACCACAGTCGATTTTCATCCGGCTCGCGCGCGCTCGCGCTCGCCGAGAATTCGTTCCGCGGTTCTTCGCCCGTGATCCGAGTTCCCGACTCGCGATTCATCTGTGCGGTCGCTAAACACTCGATCCAAAACCCCACGACGTCCTCCACCAACTCCCGACGCGCGTTTTCCTTGCGCACGCTCCGCACCCGTTTCGTTCCGTCGGCGTCCGCCTCGCGCTCCGTCAGCAGCGCTCTCGCCTTCTTCCGCGTCTTCGAACTGCTGTCCGCCAACATGGCGAACACGCCCGGAAAATGGCCACACGGCGCCGTCCAGATTTCCTCCACCAGCGCGCGCGCGTCCTCGTCTCCGTCGTCGGACGTGCCCGCGTCGAAACCGGCGTTGAACGCGTCCGAGCCAGCCTTGTAAATGCGCCCCTCTCGCAACGATCCCGGCGCGATCATAATCTCCCGCAGCGCGTTCTGCCGCGCATACCTGCGCACGTTTTCATCTTGAATCCTATCCATGCACGAATACACGTCGAATCCACGCTCGAGACGTTCAAAATCAAACCTCCCCCACGTCTCCGCCGACGCCGCCGACGTTCTCGACGCCTCGGCATCCACCTCCCTCCGCAGCGCCAACCCCACCTCCAAACACCTCGCGCACACGCTCATGCAATCCATCGCGCACCCCCACGCGCTCTCATCCGCTCGTTCGCGCCGTCGCAACCCTCTCGGCGCGCTCACGCCTCCCCCATCCCGCGCGCTAACTTCCTCGAGGAGCGCCGCGAACGTCACGCGCGCCACCTCATCGTCCTCGCAAAACGCGTGCGCGCGCGCCGTCGCCGTCAGCGCGTCGAACGATGTCACCTCCCGCATTTCCCGCGCGCGCCGTCGCGCACGCACGGCTCGCGCGCGCACCAGTGCCGGAATCAGTCACGCGCAGTGCCGAGATCGCACCGAGTGATGAATGAAATCTCGCGCACGCACAGGCGGATGACGCCGCGCGCACGCGTCAGCGTCGCGTCCATCGCGCGCGATCGTCGTCGATCTCGACGAACGATATTTTTCCTCGTCTCGATCGCGCGTCGTCGGCGTCGATGATGCGTCGCCGCGCGCGTCGCGGACGCGTTCGTGCGTCCGAGAGACGCGGTTGAGACGAATCGCCGTCTCGAACGTGTCGACCGAGTCGCGCGAGTGCGAGACGCGACGATCGAGACGCGGGGGGAGACGAGACGAAAAGAAATTACGCGCGCGTCGGCGTCGAGCGTCGGGAGCGGTGCGCGCGCGCGAACGAGCGAATACGAGACGGTGAGGAAAGTGCATCATCATCGACTCGAGTGTGGACAGCGAACGAACGGGACGGCGACGGCGAGCGAGGCGCGTCGCGATGGCGCGGGAGACGACGACGGGTTTGCGGCGTGATCTCGTCGTGCGCGCGCGACGCGTCGGTGCGAGCGCGTCGGTGGACGTGCGCGTGCACGCGGTGCGAGTGGACGACGCGTCGACGCCGAGGTGCGTGGTTTTGGACGCCGCGTCGACGAGACGACGCGCGAGGGACGCGGACGAGGCGACCGAGGCGAATCGCGCGGTTCGAACGAGAGATGTGGCGATGCAGCGCGTCATGTGCGTGGCGGCGTCGCACGGGGTGGGGTGCGAGGAGATCGTGCGGACGAACGCGGCGAAGAGCGCGCGGAAAACGACGACGTGCGCGCCCGTCGTGGCGACGCGACGCGTGACGATCGGGAAACGAAAGAACGCGCGCGAGGCGGTGAAGGGCGCGCACGCGGATTTCATTCGAGAGTTTCGAGAGGTGTGTGGCGGTGGGTTGACGGAGAGCGGGGAGACGACGACGAAGGCGTCGGAGGTGGTGTCGTCGAGACGCTCGGAGTCGACGTCGACGGTCATCTTTGGTTCGCCGGACGAGCGCGAAGAGTCGTCGTCTGACGCGCGACTCGGAATCGCCGTGACGACGCGACACGCCGTGCGGACCGTCCAATCGTATCGACCGCGATGGCGTCGATGGCTTCCGGAACGCACCGCCGCGCGATGGCCGACGAATCCGAACAGACAATCCACGGCGAGAGAGAAGACGGTCTCGTTGGACGTGGTCACCGTCGCGGAGCCCGTGTCGTTGAACGCGGATGGCGTCGAGGAACGAGCAACCGGCGCGAACGCGGCACCGATCGACTGGTCTTGGCCTTTTCTTCACACGGGTACCGTGGCGGACGGATTGATTCGAGCGGCGTGTGTTCGAAACGACGGTCGCGAACGCACGCTCGCCGCCGCCGTGGAGATCGCCGACGATCGCGCGCTCGCCGATCCGAAAGTGTTCACGTACGAAGACTTGTTCGCTCGAGCGACGAAAGTCGCGTCCTTTATGCGCGACGCGCTCAAAGTCAAACCCGGTGACGTCGTCGGCGTGTTGAGCGCCAACTCGCACGAGGTGTACATTCTGCACTACGCGTGCGCGATGACTCGATGCGTTCTCTTAAACTTGAACACGCATTTGGTCGGACGTGAGTTGGCGTACATCACTCGAGACTCTGCGTGCAAGGTGATCTTTGCTCGAGGTTCGCACGGCGACGTCCTTCGAGAGGTGCTCGACGCGCAAAAGTCGTCGGCTCTCGACTCCATCGTGTGGATCGACGACGACGACTCGACGTTGACGTATCCGCGAGGCGTGCGAAATTACGATTGGAATCTCGACATCGTGACGTACGATGAACGCAGTCAAGCGCTGGTGATGCAGGACGAGACGTTGTCGCGAGAAAAGAACGCACAACTGTATTACACGAGCGGGACGACGGGAAATCCAAAAGGTGTGTGTTTGACCCACGACATCGTTCGTTTACACGCGTCCGCGACGTCAGAGGAGATGAATCTGCACGAATCGGACGTGTGGCTTCACGCCGCGCCCATGTTTCATCTGGTCGATGCCTTTGCGATTTATTCCATCACCGACGTCGCCGGACGACACGTCTTTCTCCAATCGTTTGAAGCATCCAGACTACTACGCGTCATCGCGCTCGAGCGGGTGACGGTGAGCAATCTCGCATCGACGATGGTCACCATTCTGTCGCACAATCCGTACGCCGACGTGTGCGATCTATCGAGCCTGCGACTACTCTCGTGCGGCGGGTCGCCGCTCCCGCCGACAGTCGTCAAGCGCGCGATAGCTTTATTCGGTTGCGAGTTCTTCGTGTCGTACGGCATGACGGAGTGTTGCGGTAAAATTTCCATGAGCATCTTGTCCGAGGAGTTTCGACGTCGAAGCACGCCCGAAGAGCAACTGGACGCGATATGCACAAGCGGTCGACCGTTCAAAATTATTTCCGTCAAGGTGACGAGGAGTGGAAATCCGCGCGAAGAAGTGCCTTTCGACGGCGAGACGGTCGGCGACATTCGCGTCAAGGGACCGACGGTGTTTTCGGGATATCTGAACAATCCAGACGCGACGTCTAGGGCATTTGATGACGACGGCTGGTTCACGACTGGAGATCTCGGCGTCGTTCGTCCAGACGGCTACATCGTCGTCGTCGATCGCAAAAAGGACATGATACTCAGCGGCGGTGAGAACGTGTACTGCGTGGAAGTCGAACGCGTGTTACACGCGCACGAATCGGTGAAACATGCAGCCGTGTTCGGGATTCCACACGCCATCATGGGTGAGACGGTGCACGCCGCGATGACGCTTCGAAGCGAGCGCGAAGACATCGATCACGACGCGCTGAAAAGAGACTTGGCCAAACACTGCGCGGACCGTCTGAGTCAGTTTAAGTGTCCGGTTGAATTTCACTTCGTCGAACGGCTTCCGATGAACGCCAACGGTAAAGTGCTGAAGCGCAGTCTGCGAGAATTGATCACGGATAGCGCGCACCATCGACTCGAATCCCGATCGACTCCGTTGCAGCGTCAATTTTCGAGAGCGGTCATCACCCCGGATCCGAAGACGAGCGCGCGAACGAAGGTTTCTCTCGACGCACACCCAAAAATCGAGATCGAGGGCGCTGAAATATACACATCGTCGCTGACGCCGCTCCCGGCGTGCGAGCGCGTCGACGTCGAGGCGTTCCGGAGCGGCCGGTGGTGGATGTTGGGTACGCACGTTCGATTGTCCAAATCGCTTCGCGCTCTCGGCGCGCGCACATGCGTCGCGTCGAATGTGTTTGACGCGCGCGCGAGTTGGCTCGACCATGCGTCGCGGTATTTCTGCGCTCTGGAGAAGATGGAGGACGGCGACGCGGTGGTGCTCACCGAATGTCTGTACGCGTTCGAGATCGCGCACTCGGGCGCCGACGCGAACGCCGACGCGTCAACATCCATCGCGTCGGCGACGTTTATGATTTCAGGGCTCGTCATAGCTCTGATACAAGCCGTACACGCGTTGGGTCGCAAGAACGTGCGCGTCATCGTCGTGACGTCGAACGCGTTCGTGGCGAGCGATGAATCCGAACTCGACGGAATCCGGGACGGACACGTCTCGCACGCGCCCGTGATGGCCATGCTTCGAGTGTTGCGTCGGGAACATCCAAATATTGATTTCGTGACTCTAGACATGCCGCGGGATCACGAGTGCGTGTCGACGGAGGGACTAGAACGCGCCTTGCGACGCATTGTCGACGTCGAGGGCGCGTTCGCGGAACGCGAGATTGCCGTGAACGATTTGTGCGCGTCGGTGCCGCGTCTTCGACGCGCTCCGCCGCCGAGAGTCGAAGCGAAAGCATCGATGTCGTTCGGACACGGCGCGTGCGTCATCATCGGCGGACTCGGCGCGCTCGGTCTCATGCACCTCTCGTTCTTCGTCGAGACGTTTGGAATTCGTCGCTTCGTCCTCGTCGGTCGAAGCGTTCGCGACGTCGACGCCGTCAAGAGAGCCGTCGCGCGCGCGCGCACATTGGAGGTGTACGTCGTCGCCGCCGACTGTTGCGACAAAGACCAGTGTCGAGCCGTCTTCGCGCTCGCCGAGCCGGTGTCCGTCACGCTCCATCTCGCTGGCGTCTTACACGAAGCCGCCGCCGTCGACGTCACGCGCGCGAGCTTCGTCGACGCCGTCGAGGCGAAAATCATTGGTTCACTGAACGTCTTCGAACGACTCTCACGAACGCCCTCCGACGTCGCCCTCGCGTCGACGTCCATCTTCGGAAGTATCGGTCAGACAAAGTTGACGTGTTACGCGGCGGCGAACGCGTTTCAAGACGCGTTGTGCGCGGTGTACGATCGATTGACGAGTTCCGGGCCGAAACGCGTCGTGGCCGTGCAGTGGGGAACGTGGGACGAAGACGGTATGGCGGCGCGCGCGGGTGACGCGTTTCGTTCGTACTGGGGGAGCGTCGGGATGGGATTTCTCTCGCCGCGCGTCGCTTTGGAATTCGCGCGCCGCGTGATTTCAGCCGACGGAGACTCGAGGCCGACGATGGCGTGTTTCCCGCCGACGAATTGGCTCACGTTCGCCAACGCGACGCGCGCGCGAGGCGCGCCGACGGCATTCATCGAGGAATGTCTGCCGCCGCTCGAAGATTCGAGTTCGAGCTCGAGCGTGAGTTCGGACGCGCGCGCATCGCCGGCGCGCGCGGAGATTGCAAAAATTGCGCGCGACGTCGTTCTGGACGTGCTCGACGCGCGAGACGTGGGCGACGACGACCCGCTCATGTCCATCGGTCTCACGTCGACGCGGGCGATTCAATTGACAGATAAATTATCGCGAGCGATCGGGAGAGACGTACCGTCGACGCTCGCGTTTGATTATCCGACGCTTCGCGCCGTGGTTGATTTCTTAGCGCCGAGCGAACGCGTCGGCGCGCGCGTTCGTGATACCATCGACGACGGAGACATCGATGGGCGACGCCGCGTCGATGTCTTCGTCGGCGCGAGTTCGACCGTCGCGCCGACGCGCGTCGGCGACGGGACGTCCCCGGCGTCCGGAGTCGACGTCGTCGGCGTCGTTCCGGTGACGCGATGGGACGCGAACGCGCGTCTCGCCGGCACCGGCGACGCGCTGTGCCCGTTCGGCGCCTTCATCGAGAACGTTGCCGCGTTCGACGTTGAACTGTTCGGCGTCTCTCGCGCCGAGGCGCGCGTCATCGACCCGCAGCAACGGTTGGTCCTGCGCGCCGTCCACGCCTTACCGACGCCGGCGCCCGACGCGAGCGTCCACGTCGGCATCTCACAAATCGAGCACCCTCGCGCGTGCGTCGACGTTCGACGAGACGCCGTGTCTCCGCACTACGCGACGTCGGCGCACTTATCCGTCGCCGCAGGTCGCGTCTCGTACGTCTTTGATTTACGCGGATGCGCCGAGAGCGTCGACACGGCGTGTTCGTCGTCCCTCGTCGCCGTGCACAGAGGCTTCGTCTCGCGCGAGACGGACGCCGTCGCCGGCGGAGTGAATCTCGTCATCGACGTGACGTGGAGTCTCGCGTGTCGCGCCGCCGGCATGCTCGCCGCCGACGGTCGGTGCAAAACCTTGGACGCGAGCGCCGACGGGTACGTCCGCGCCGAGCGCTGCGCGTTCGCGCTTCTCGGCCCGACTCGCGACGAGGCGAACCTTCGTCTCGCCGGCGCGGCGGTGAATCAAGACGGTCGAAGTTCGTCGCTCACCGCGCCCAACGGCCCGTCGCAGACGCGCGTGATTCGCGCGGCGTATGAGGACGGCCGCGCGCCCGAGCGCGTGTCGTTACACGGCACGGGGACGCCGCTCGGCGATCCCATCGAGGTGGGCGCGCTCAAGAGTTGCGCGAAGGACGACGACGGTGAAGAGCGCGTCCTGTGGCTCGCGGCGACCAAGTCGTCGGTCGGGCACGCCGAACCGGCGAGCGGTATCGTCGCGCTCTTGCTCTCGACGACGACGATTCGCGACGCCGTCGCCGTTCCCGTCGCGCACCTTCGGCGACTCAATCACCACGTCGTCGGCGCGTCGACCGACGCGTCGTCCTCGCGATGCGTCGCGTCTCGCGAACGCGGCGCGGCGAGTCACGACGCGTCGTCCTCGAGCGCGTCGGCGTTCGCGTTTCAGGGAACGAACGCCCACGCGCTCGCGCGCGCGTCCTCGGCGTCTCGCGCGTCGACGACGTTCGCCGAGACGCGCGCGCTCGAAACCAACGCCCACTGTTGGTTGGATCGCGTCCCGCACGCGTGCGTCGCCTCCGTCGACGTCGCGTACGGTCGACTCGTGTACGCGTCCATCGTCGCCGGCGCGCCTCCGTGCGCGGCGCTGTTCGATCACGTCGTGCGCGGCGAACCCATCGCGCCGGCGACGGTGATGCTCGAGCTCTTGGCGGAGACCGTGGTCGCCGACGCCGGCGCCGCCGCCGACGACGCCGCGCGACGCGCGCACGCGAGCGACGTCGTCATCCCGCATCCCATGCGTTTGACGTCCGTCGCGCTCGTCGCGCGCGTCGTCGCGAGACGCCGAGACGGTCGCGTGAGCGTCGTCACGGGTCCGCTCTGTCGACCGCGGACGCACGTGTACGGTCGAGTCGCCCGCGCGCTCGCCGTCGGGTCGCGAGGACGTCGCGGCGCGTCGTTCGCGCCGCGCGCGACGCGTCGTCGTCACCTGCGCGCCGTCATCGGTCGACGCGAGAATTCTCGCTCGAATCAACCGAACGGATGGAACGCCGACGTCGTCGTCGTCGACGCGTGCGTGCACTCGGCCGAGAGCGTCATCCAATTCGACGGTTCGTACGCCGCGCGCGTGCCCGCGGCGCTCGAATCCATGGCGTTCGAGCGTCGTCGGCGAGACGAGTCGTGGACGTCGTCGTCCACGGTGACGGGGGAGACGTGCGTGGATTCGCACGCGAACCGGTGGTCGCGTGCCTCGCGGGATCATCGCGTCGACGGTGCGCGTCTTCGCGGACTCGACGTTCGTCCACCGGTTCGTCGCGCGGCGATGACGTCGAGCGCGTCCGTCGAGAAGGACCGCGCGTCGTCGTCGTCGACGTACGCCACCGCGCGCGAGACTCGACCGCCGAACGCGAAGAGGAGAAAAAGCGCCGAAAAGCGCGTTCCGAAAGCGCGTGCCGACGTTCGATCACGCGCGCGACGCGACGTCGCCTCCTTCGTGCAGACGCACCATCGCGCGTTCGCGCCCGCGTGCGCGATGCGCGCGAAAGGTCGCGACGCGTCCGACGCGCCCGCGGCGCTCGCGGGCGCCGCGCGAAGCGCGCTCCACGAACTCGCGCCTCCGCGCGAGATTTCGTACGTCGCGACGCACGTCTCGGCAACGCGCGACGCCGACGCCGACGCGCGCGGGGATCCGTGGTGCGCGCCGTACGCGGCGCACGGCGCCGTGTCCTCGGCGAGACTCGTCCCGGCGAGACTCGCGGCGGGTCGTCGGCGTCGACCGCGTCGTGATCGAGCGTCGCTCGCGCGCGTCGGTTCACCGGTTCCGGTGGTGGTGTACGGCGGACTCGGCGCGCTCGGGTTCGCCGTCGCGCGCGCGTCGCGAGACGCCGGCCGAGACGACCCGTACGTACTCGTCGGACGACGCGGCAGAACGGCGCGCGACGTATCGACGTCGTCGCGCGTCCTTCGCGTCCTTCGCGTCGACGCGGCGCTCGCGGATGACTCGAGCGCGGTCCCGCGCCTCGAACGCGCGCGCGTGGTGCACGCGAGCGGGGTCTTGGCGGACGCGTCTCTGTCGCGAATATCCGCGGCGCGCGTCTTCGCCACCTTCGCGCCGAAAACGGAGGCGTGTCGGGACGCGTGGTTGGATTCCTCGAGTGGGTTCGGATGTCGCGCGTATTTTTCGAGCGCCACCGCGTGCGTGGGCAACGCCGGGCAGTGCGCGTACGGCGCGGCGAACGCGACGCTCGATCGTCGAAACGCCTTCGCGACGAACGCGGGCGTGGAGTGCGCGTCGATACAG
>Ga0181577_10000862_pt1 | contig 24371 bp, 24 predicted proteins | sample 101ome_21_FD_132468 | JGI IMG/M metagenome (GOLD analysis project Ga0181577, IMG submission 132468) | Coastal salt marsh microbial communities from the Groves Creek Marsh, Skidaway Island, Georgia - 101413BT metaG (megahit assembly) | ecosystem: Environmental > Aquatic > Marine > Intertidal...
GATCCCCTTGGCGCGGGCTATCACATCACGCAGGCAAAGATCGCGCTTGGTTCCGGCGGATGGACAGGGCGCGGCTATATGCAGGGAACGCAGTCGCGCCTCAACTTCCTTCCCGAAAAACATACCGACTTCATCTTCACCACCTTGGCAGAGGAATTCGGCTTCGTCGGTGGAATCGCCCTGCTCGGGCTTTATGCGCTTGTCACGCTCTTCTGCATCATCGCCGGATTGCAGCAGAAAGACCGTTTCAGCGCTCTGATCTGCCTCGGCATCGGCGTCACCTTCTTCCTCTATTTCTGTGTGAACATGGCGATGGTCATGGGACTGGCACCCGTCGTCGGTGTTCCATTGCCACTTGTCAGTTACGGCGGATCGGCCATGCTGGTGCTTCTTGCTGCTTTCGGCCTCGTTCAAAGCGCACACATCCACAGACCGAGGTAAGACGATGACCGTTAATGTTCTTTTTGCCGCGCCCGAAAAAGACTGGGAGGAATATGCCCCCCATCTGCGCACCGCTCTGGCCGATTTCGGCATCGCGGCAGATGTTGGAACCGATATCGCCCCCGAGGCGACGGACTACATCGTCTATGCCCCAAATAGCCCATTACAGGATTTCCGCCCATTTACCCGTTGCAAGGCAGTGCTCAATCTCTGGGCAGGGGTCGAGCAGGTCGTCAGCAATCCGACGCTATCCCAGCCACTTGCCCGCATGGTCGATGAAGGGCTCACCAATGGCATGGTCGAATGGGTCTGCGGCCACACGCTGCGCCATCACCTCGGGATGGACACCCATATCCACGGCCAGGACGGCATCTGGCGCGAGGGATCAGTCCCGCCCCTCGCCTCGGAGCGTACTGTCTGCATTCTCGGCATCGGCGCCTTGGGCAGCGCTTGTGCGCATCGTCTTGCGCAATTCGGCTTCAAAATGCGGGGTTGGTCACGCGGCCCCAAACAGGTCGAGGGTGTCACCTGCTTCCACGGCGAGAATGGCTTGAAGGAAGCGCTCACCGGCGCTGATATCGTCATCCTGCTGCTGCCGAACACACCGGATACCGAGAACACTCTGAATAGCGAGACATTGGCGCTCCTCGCGCATTGCGCCGTCGTCATCAACCCTGGCCGCGGGCCTTTGATAGATGATGACGCACTTCTCGCGGCCCTAGATAGCGGCCAAATCGGCCAGGCAACACTCGACGTATTCCGCTCCGAGCCCTTACCCGCCGATCATCCCTACTGGTCACATCCTCGGGTGACGGTCACACCGCATATCGCTTCGGCCACCCGCCCCAATACCGCAGCGCGTGTCGTCGCGGAGAACATTCGCAGGGGCGAAGCAGGTGAGCCGTTCCTCCATCTCGTGAACAGGCAAAGCGGCTACTAGGCTCTACTTCAGCTTAGGCGGTTTTTCGGGATCCATCCCGGGCGCCTGCCCGACCGTGCGCCCGGCTGGCTTTGGCAGATCAAACCGCAAACCAACCTGCCCGAACTTCGCCGCGTTCGGTTCGGAGTCTGCCAAAAAGACCACATCCAACTGTCCTGCCTCAACGCCAGAGAACGTCAGCGCCTCGTTCACCGCGCCAGCCAGCGCATGCTGCGCCGCATCCGCGACATTCACAAATGCCAGAACATGCCCTCTCGTTTGGTCGTCATATGTCACCGCCGCGAGAAAACAAAACTCGGCCAGCCCCTGCCCCGTCGCCAACTTTCGCGAAAGCGACTCAAGTAAATGCTCCGGCACCCCTTCCGGTGGGCGCACCTCAAGAATTCGCGCCATGCCTTCTTCCGGCCCCTGCCCAAGCGTTTCAGAGAGCCATGAAATCGCTGCTGGCGGCACGAGCATCTCGTATCCCGCAACACCGATATTCACAGCCAGCCCCAACTCATCGCCCGCGATCATCGCTGCGAGCGACCGCCCCGACAAAGCAACATAGGGCGCCGAGCGGCCAACAAACTCTGCCAACCGCAACTCCCGGTCAAAAACCAGCAAGTATTCCAGCCCCTCGACATCAACCGTCTCTGGGTCGATGTCGTCTCCGTCTGGCTCGGCTGTCAGCAAAAGATAAAGCTCACTGTCCGCCAACCGCTCATAATAACGCAGCCGCGCCATATCATCGTTGTCATCAGCTGCCATCGCGGCGAATGCCGTATCAAGTTCCGTCTGTGTCACTATCCATTACCTCTGCCACCCGCTGCCGCACAAACGGCAGAACCTCCTGTTCGAACCAAGGGTTCTTTTTCAACCAACCCGTATTCCGCCAAGACGGATGCGGCAAGGTTACCAACCCATTTCCAAACGCGCGCCAATTGGCGACTGTCTCCGTCACGCCCGTTTTGGCACCCAGATGCCAGCGCTGCGCATAACCGCCCACAAGTATCTTCAACTCTACATTGGGCAGAACGTCGGCAACCCGCCCATGCCATTGCGCAGCGCAAATGCGCGGTGGCGGCAGATCGGAGCCAGCATCATCATACCCCGGAAAGCAAAACGCCATCGGCACAATCGCGATCCGCTGCTGATCATAAAACGCAGCCTCAGACAGCCCCAACCACGCCCGCAACCTGTCCCCCGACGGATCGGAGAATGGCCGCCCGCTCGCATGCACACGGGCACCGGGTGCCTGACCGGCAATCAATATGCGGGCACTGGGATCGAACCAGACAACAGGATTCGGTGAATGCCTCGTTGCCGTTTGTGCGAAGCGCTGCGCACACAGTCGGCACGCGCGTATCTCGGATTTCAAATCAGCCTGCATGTCGAAACCGCTACAGCGTGCCGCCTCAAAGGTCAAAACCCGCTAATACTTTGTGCTTCTGCGCCGTTTCACCCACAGTTGTGCCGTTTGCTATCTTCGGGTATCCGGCAATAAAGAAACAACGGGGATGGCTATGTACCGCGTCTGGAACTTCGTTACGAACTACTCGCTCCTACTCATTATCGGCGCACTCATCGCCTTGGTCTGGGCCAACATCAACCCCGACGGGTACCACCACTTCGTCGAGTTTGAGTTGATCCACGACTTCATCATCGGTCACGCCCATTACAATGAAGCAGGACAAGTCGAATACCGTTCGCTCACCCTACATTACCTCGTCAATGACGTGCTGATGGCCTTCTTCTTTGCCATCGCGGCGAAGGAAGTCTGGGAAGCGATTATCCTCGAAAACGGCTCCCTGCGCGGCAAAAAAGCCGCCACACCGTTGGTCGCCACCGCTGGCGGCATGTTCGGCCCGATTGCCGTCTACCTCGGCCTCGCCATGTTCCTCGGCTCCGATACATATGACGCGGTTGCACGCGGTTGGGCTATCCCCACCGCAACCGACATCGCGTTCTCCTATCTCGTGGGTCGCTTGGTGTTTGGCGCAGGTCATCCGGCCGTGCGCTTCCTGCTTTTGCTGGCCATCGCAGATGACGCGGCAGGCCTGATCATTCTGGCCATTTTCTACCCCTCGGGCGAACTGGCCCCCGAATGGCTCATGCTGTCGGTCGGTGCCGCTGTCGCCGTCTATTTCCTCGCAAACTGGCTGCCCCGCCGCCTCGATCGCGGCAAGCAAGCGCGTCCAAATTCGACATGGGCGCGTAACACGCTGAGCTTTTGGCCCTACCTCATTGCAGGCGCGCTGAGCTGGTACGGCTTCCAAGAGGCCGGCATCCACCCCGCCCTTGGCCTGCTGCCAATCGTCCCAACGATCCCGCATGCGGACCGTGCCTTCGGTATCTTCTCGGAGGCGGAGCAATACCTGACCGACCTCCTGAACCACATTGAACACATCCTAAAGCACCCTGTTGAGGTGGTTCTCTTCTTCTTCGGCCTTCTGAATGCAGGCGTCGAATTCTCCTCCATCGGCTCGCCCACATGGCTGGTCCTTGCTGGCCTTCTTGTCGGCAAACCCTTTGGCATCCTTCTCTTCGGTTGGATCGCTGCCAAACCGCTTGGCCTCGGCCTGCCGAAAGGTATGCGGATCATTGATCTCTTCGTCATCGGGTGCGTCGCCGCCATCGGCTTCACGGTGTCACTGTTCATCGCTTCAGTCGCGTTCACGGGCGATGCCATGCTGGGCGATATTCCGGTGAAAGACGCCGCCAAAATGGGTGCTCTCTTCAGCTTCGCCGCTGCCATTATCGCCATCGTGGCGGGCAAAGTCACCGGCGTCGTAAAACAAGAAAACTAACAACTTTCGCGGTCGGCCCACACGGGCCGGCCGCACCGATAGCGAGAAACCGTTGTCAATCACTCGCGCTTTCCCTCATACTGAAACAAATGCAACCGTCCGGCACTTCGCCTGACGGAAGAGGTCGAGAGCGGGCCGCATGCTAGAATTTGTAAAGCGAGCTTCGACAAGGCCAACCGCACCTCTGCAACAAGCCCGCGCGGCCCCGGAATGGATGCGGGGCTTGCCATCCTCGCCGCCGTCCGCAGCGAAATTGGTTGCCCTGTTTTGACCGATGTGCATCTGCCCGACCAATGCAGCACCGTCGCCGAAGTTGCCGATGTGCTGCAAATTCCGGCCTTCCTTTGCCGCCAAACAGACCTGATCACCGCCGCCGCCCGCACGGGCGCGGCGATCAACCTCAAGAAAGGTCAATTCCTCGCCCCGTGGGACATTCCGCCAGCTGCAAAGAAAGTCACCGCTTGCGGCAACGACCGTCTCCTGTTCACCGAGCGTGGCGCATCGTTCGGATATAACACGCTGGTGACGGATATGCGCGGCCTGCCCATCATGATGCAGACCGGCTTCCCCGTGATTATGGACGCCACGCATTCCGTCCAACACCCCGGTGGTGCAGGCACCGCTTCAGGTGGGGACCGCCGCTTCGCACCTGTCATGGCCCGCGCCGCTGTATGGCTCGGAATCGCAGGCGTCTTTATCGAATGTCACCCCGATCCAGACAGCGCACCCTCCGATAGACCAAACATGATTCCCCTCTCCGAGATGCCCGAACTCATCACCTCACTGATGCGATTTGACGCTCTCGCAAAGGCCGATCCGGTCCGTCTCTGAGGGCAAAAGAAATTCAACAAAATCCATCCGATTTTTTGCACAATCGCTCTTGAACCACGGCAGCCTTCAGAATATGAACCCCTTCGTCGCTGGGGTGTAGCCAAGTGGTAAGGCAACGGTTTTTGGTACCGCGTACCGTAGGTTCGAATCCTACCACCCCAGCCAGCCATTCCTGCTTTTTCCCGACACCGAGACTTACCGCGCAATTGTCGCGTGTTCTCGGGATGTTGGCGCGCGCGATGTTCAGGTGAGACGCGAACCAGAGCGCCAAACGGGGCAATTTCAGGCCGCAGTCTCTGTTCGCAATACCGGCGGTGCGAGTTTGGGGGGATTATTGGGACGCCATACTCAAAGCGCGGCGAACTGCAGTCGCTGTTCTGACCAGATGGCCGGGAATCCTGTCTTGATCAGATAGTCGCTGGTGAGGCCTGCAGGCTGTTCGCCCTTGGCGATGGCATCCAGAAAGTCCGGCGCCAGTGTCGGCAGATCTACAATGGCCTGAACCCGCCGCTTCGATGTGCCCTCCACATGGGCAATCTCGTCGAATGTCATGCCGTCGATAATCATAGCAAGCCAGCGCCTGGCTTTGACGATGTTCCGCACGATGGTTTGATCGATCTCGCGAGGCGCATCCCCGAGATGCAGTTTCAGCTCCACGCCGCGGCGGCGGGTGCGGAATGGCACTTCGATGGTCAACTGGTCTGGATTGATCTTGTCCGGGTGGCAGTCAATGAGCCGAGCCACCTCGTGACGGTCCAACTGCAGCACGATGGATCCCGGTCGGAGGTCGGCCCGTCTCACCAGTGCCAGACATTCTGACCCGTCTTTGAGGGCGACCAATTTGCTGCTGACTGTGAGGATCTCGGCCGCAGATATGCCTCGCACTAGTGAACCAGCCGCATTGGGGCGACCAAGGTGCTGCCTCACCAACCTGATCAGCAATCCCTCAATCTGATCCGCTGGCAAACGCCAGGCATCAGGATGCTTCGCGCTTCGATCCGTCACCAACCGGCGGGAGATTTAATAGCGCAGCCGCTTGCCGTTCTTCCGGCTGTGACTGGGGGTGAGCCGATCTCCGGTCTCGTCAAAGAGCTTTCCGGCAAGGGATGATCGCGCTGCCTGCCGCTTGGTGCCGCGCGCCCGAGCAGCAGCGACTGCCAGCGCGTTTTGAACCCCTTCCCATACCTCGGGATCGATGATGGCCGGGTGCTGACCATCATAGACCTGCCCCTTGTGCCGGATGCGACCCGCATAGACCGGGTTGCGCAGGATGTGATGGATATGCCCCCTTTCGAAAGGGTTGCCGCCGGTGGTGCAACCATCCCTCCGCTCTCGGAGGCGGGACCTGATACCGAGATCCCCGGCCCGTTCTTTCACCTGCCGGATGCTCCCGTATTCCTGATAGAGCTCGAAGACCGCTTTCTGACCGTTGCAGCCTCCCCCTCGTCGATCTTCAATGACCTCCCGTCAGGCAGATACCCAAGAGGGACATTGCCTCCCATCCAGAGCCCCTTGCGTTTCGAAGCTGCGATCTTGTCGCGGATACGCGCGGCCGTGACCTCGCGCTCGAACTGGGCAAAGCTCAGAAGCATGTTGAGCGTCAGCCGCCCCATGCTGGTCGCGGTGTTGAACGACTGGGTGACGGACACGAAGGAAGCCCCCGCCGCCTCCAGTCGGTCAACCAGCTTGGCAAAATCGGCGAGGGAGCGGGTTAGCCGGTCGATCTTGTAGACGACGATCTGATCGATTTGCTTGTCATCCACAGCTTTCATCAGCCGTTGCAGGGCCGGACGGTCGAGGTGTCCGCCCGATATTCCGCCATCATCGTACCGACCATTGTGCAACTCCCAACCTTCGTGCTTCTGGCTGGCGATGTAGGCCTCGCAGGCCTCCCTCTGCGCATCGAGCGAGTTGAAGTCCTGCTCAAGCCCGTCCTCGGAGCTCTTGCGGGTGTAGATGGCGCAGCGGATCCGGCGCATCAGCCAACTCCGAAGAAACGGGGGCCGGACCAGTGTGCCCCCGTGATGTGCTTGGCGATGGCAGAGAGCGACCCCCAGGTCTTGCCATCCATGACATAGTCCCCGCCAACCACCTCCACCTGATAGGTGCGCCCGTTCCACTCACGAACCAGATGTGAACCTGACCTGGCAGGTGCCGGCGAGGCTTTGCCGGATGCGATCCGGGACAGGTCTCTCAAGGCCGCGTTGTTCGGGCCGCTCTTTGTGATCCCCTCAGCGGCTCGGGCAGCATCCAGCAATTTATCCAACAGCGGATAGAGTTCGTTCTTGATATGTCGAAGTCTGAGACGATGGCCATCTGGGCTTTGGAAACCTTGCTCCCTCCAATGATCCTACAGCCAGTTCACCGCGGGGTCTTCCAACTCCCCGAGCTGTTGCTCCAGTTCCAGGACGGCTTTTTCAACCTGCTTCGTCTGGCGTGATGCGCGGGTCGCCGGTTTTGAGTATCCGGGCTGCCGGGCACCGCCTTTCTTTGGTTCTGGGTCATCTGTCTGCTTCGGATGTTCAATGGCGATCTTCTCCATGAACTCGGCAAAGTAGATCGTCATCCAGTGGTCGAAATCTGGCACTTTCCGGAAATCGACCTCACCAAAGCGCGCCTTCACACACTCAAGTTGCTTCTCTGACAGTCGAGTTTCGGGGTTTCCTGTCCGCAAAGCTGAGCGCAGTTTCAGGACGTCTTGATCAACGTCTTTTCGTGGCGGGTTCATGTGAAGTTCTCCTATGAAGATGTGGCCGATTCTTCACATAGATCCGACCGCTGTGTAGATGGCCTGGCCAAGTTGTGGTTACTTTTGGATTTCGCGCAAAAGGGCGGTTTGGTTGCGGAGGGAAGTCGCAACGGGTTTGTCGGTGGAGACTTTTGTATCCTGTGGCCGGGCGGCCCAGGTCACTTCAATCTCACAGGTCGGCGTCGCTTCGAGCCTTCAGGGTGTGCCTTGCCCCCATAGTCGTGCGACTTCGCCAGTTTGGCTTTGCCGTCGCACTTGGGAAAACGAACGCACCCAAGAAACGCGCCGTACGATCCAGGCTCAGTTCTCCGAAAAACTCTGACGACGGACAATCCGGACCTACAGCATCGCTGCGCGACAGTTGATCTCGGGACTCATCTCAAAGTGCCCGAACTGGATGGTCTTGGTCAAAATAGATTCAAATTGGCACCCCGCTCGGCTCCAAGAAAGTTGCTCAAATAGTTCCGGATTCTACTGAGGTCTGTTCATATCAAAATAACCGCAAACGAATGCATCTTTGCGCCGAACAAATCATGAAAATTGCTTGCATCCAGTTCATTTATTAAGAAATTTCGACATTATCACCAAAATCATCTTTGAATACGTTTGCAAATCACAGATCTACCTGCTAAAAATGTCGAGCACCCTCCTATTCTCGAATCAACCAGAGCTTTAGCATGACAACCAAATCGACACCGGGAGTCCGGCATCTCCGACACCCGCAACGCGACGCAGCAGCCGATACCTCGCAAATCAAAAGTCTTGTGGCAGGGATACTGGCAGATGTGAAATCGCGAGGCGATATGGCTGTTGCAGAATATGGAGCGAAGTTCGACAAGTCTGACCTGACGAGCTTCGAGGTCTCAATGGCCGACCGCGAGGCGGCTCTGGCGCGGCTCGATCCTCAGACCCGAAAAGATACCGAATTTGCGATCCAGAACGTGCGGGCCTTCGCCACGGCACAGATGCAAACGTTGTTGCCGCTTGAAACCGAAATTCTTCCCGGCGTGCACCTCGGCCATCGAGTGATCCCGATCCAGACGGTTGGGTGTTATGTCCCGGGCGGGCGCTATCCGCTTCTTTCGGCACCCATCATGACTATCGTTCCAGCTAAAGTTGCCGGAGTTGATACGGTTATCGCCTGCCTCCCCCCAAACGCGCACGAAGCGATGATCGCCGGTTGCCACCTTTCGGGTGCTGATCGCATTTTTCGGATTGGCGGGGCGCAGGCCATCGCGGCCATGGCGTTCGGAACCCAAACCGTTCCCGCCGTCGACAAGATCGTCGGCCCGGGCAACGCCTTCGTCAACGAGGCCAAGCAGCAGGTATTCGGCCCGGTCGGCATTGACCAGCTTGCCGGCCCATCCGAGATCTACATTCTTGCCGATCACACGGGCGACGCCGAGATGATCGCCACCGATCTTCTGGCGCAGGCCGAACATGACGTACGCACCCGCGTGGGCCTGATAACCACCGACCCCGCGCTGGCGCAGGCGGTCGAGGACGAGGTCGCGCGCCAACTAACAGCCCTCAAGACAGCAGAAACGGCCGGCCAAGCCTGGCGCGACTATGGGGAGATTGCGATCTGCGAAGACGAAGCGGCGATGATCGCCTATTCCGACTTTATCGCGGCCGAACATCTTCAGATCCATACCGAGAACCCAAAGGATATGGCCACAAAGCTGCGCAATTACGGTTCGCTTTTCATCGGTGAATTGGCGAGTGTCGTCTATTCCGACAAATGCTGCGGCACCAACCATACTCTGCCGACGATGGCGGCAGGACGCTATACAGGCGGGCTCTGGGTCGGGGCCTTTGTAAAGACCTGTACGCACCAATGGATGGAACCCGAAGGAGTCAACGCGGTGGCCCCGCCGGCCGTGCGCCAAAGCGCTAGCGAGGGCCTCGACGGCCACCGCCGTGCGGCGCAGTTACGGCTGGATCGGCTGCAGGCTCAGTAAGGCCGCGGCGTCGAATGGTCGGTGGCGGCTTCGAAGGCCGCGCCGATTTGTAACACCTGCGCATCCGCCCCTCTTGCCCCGATGATCTGCATGCCAAGCGGCAGGCCTTTATCGAAACCGATGGGCACAGTCAGCACGGGATGTCCGCTGAGATTGAAAGGGATGGTTCGCATGGCGGTCCAAACCGCCTCGCCGTCTTTGAAGTCGGCAAAGGACGGAGCGATGTCCATTGTCGTTGGCAGGATCAGCGCATGACACCCGGCAAGCAAAGCGTCGATCTCGTTCGTAAAATCCGTTGCCAGTGACCGCGACTCAACTACCTGTTCGGGCTTAATGCTAAGGCCCGCGCCGAGGCTCGCCCAAGCCATTTTTCCGATGCGGTCGAAGTGATGCTCAACCTCGGATCGCCGGGCAGCGATTTGTTCGAAAAGCAGGATATCTGAAGCAGCCTTTTCGATAGAGGGGTAGTCGGGCATTTCAACAATTTCTATCCGATGCCCAATGAGGCTAAGCGCCGATGCGGCTTCATCCAATAGCGCCAAGATCTGCCCAGCGCTGCCTTCTGCCATCGCCCAGTTGCGGCCAAAGCCGATGCGACCTGAGACAGGAGCTTGCGCTGCTGCTTCTCCCGCGAGGGCTGCAAAGACAATCGAAGCATCTGCAGCGCTGGCGGTAATCAGACCTACCTGGTCCATGGATGGGGCCAGTGGCATTAAACCCCGTTTTGACAGACGTTCGGCTGTAGGTTTGAAGCCCACCACGCCGCAATAGGCCGCTGGGCTGCGCGCCGAACCACCGGTATCGCTTCCCAACGCAAAACGCACCATCCCAGCCGAAACCGCCGCAGCAGACCCCGAGGAAGAGCCCCCGGTTACCCGACCGGCATTCCAAGGATTGCGAGGCTGGGGATAGAGGCTCGTGGTGTCAGGGCCGACAGTCGCGAGCTCATATGTGGCCACCAACCCAAGAGGGATCGCGCCGGCTGAGACCAAGGCTGCCACCGCATCTGCTGTACCGGCCGCAATCCTGTCGCGGTAATGAGCGCAGCCGAAGCAAACTGGCCAGCCTTCTACATCGAACACATCTTTGATGGCAAAAGGAATGCCATGTAGTGGACCTGCGTCCCGACCTTCGGAGAGGGCTTGATCGGCTTCTTCAGCAGCCTGCAAAGCCGCGTCGGCCGCCAGATGCACGAACGCGCCAATATTTGAGTCGCGGGCTGCGATGCGATCGAGACTTGCCTGCGTCAACTCGACTGAAGTCAGGCGGCCGGCTCGCAGCTCGAACGCCACCTCGGCAAGGCCAAGATCAGCAGGATGGGTCACGTGCGCGCCTTCTCGAATGCGGCCCATGCGGCCTCAAACCGGGCAAAGTCAAATCCCGGCTCGCGCGCAGGGCCAAGAACCAGCTTTTCTGTCTCCTGCATTTTGGCGATCGACGCTTGCAACCGCTCCACCACATCGCTTGGAACCACTACCGCGCCATGTCGGTCGGCGTGAACAAGATCACCAGGGTTCACCGTTAGACCGAAGATGGTCACCGGTACATTGAGCGCAGTCACATGGACGAAACCGTGGCTTGGGCCGACAGAACCGGCAACGACAGGGAAATCTTTGGCGAGATCGCCGAGATCCCGCATCACACCGTTCGTTAGGGCCCCCGACAGACCAAACCCCTTGTGAATCGTCGTATTAACCTCGCCCCAATAGGCGCCGATGCAATGGGGGTAGTCCTCATCCTCGATCACAGCAACCGAGGGACGCGGCGCCTCGGCCATCGCTCGGTAGTACGCCATACGACGGGCGCGGATCACCTCGGGCGGTTGGGTCGGAGGTTTCACCGCAGCAATCCGGGCTGTCACCGCGTAGCCCACCATTGGCCTGCCTGCCGGGTCGGAGGCCAACATTGTGCCACGGGTAAAACCCGCAAACCCGCGTTTGCCCTGAGCCACCTCGATTGCATTGCAGACCGTAGGGGTGTCGACACTAAGTAGAAGTTTTAGCAGCGCCGTATCCATCGTCATTGCTCCAGCCAACGCCGCAGCGCGGCGGTTGTTTCTTCGGGTTTTTCAAGTGTTGGCATATGGGCCGCGCATTCGATAATGTCGAGTCGGCTGTTCTGTAGAAGCTTGTGCATCAGTTCGTGCCGCGCAACCGGACAAAGAGCGTCGCTAGCCCCGCAGAGAACCAGCGACCGGCCTCTATAGCTGCGCAGGGTCTCTGTCTGATCGATCCGGTCCCGCAGTGCCAGCGACTGTCGCTCAAAGACCTCGGAGCCAAGATCAAGCGCCATATCCATGCAAAGATCGAGAATCCGGGCCTTGTCGGGGCTATCGGTCAGGTAATTGGGCTTCATCTCGTCGCGGATCACTTCGGCCAACCCCCCTGCGAGAACCTTATCTATCTGCGGGCCGCGCAGCGCGCGCCTTCCCTCATCCTCGGCCAGCGGATTGGTATCGAGTAGCGCCAGCTGCGCTACCCGTTCGGGGGCCAGCCGGACCATCTCCATCGCCACGATCCCACCCATCGATAGGCCTGCAAGGGCAAAACTCTTCGGTGCCAACTCGAGGGCCTGCCGCGCCAGGTCCGTCATCGTTGCGGCTCCGCCGATTGGCAGAACTTGCACTATACGTTCGCCGGCAAAGGCGTCGATCTGTGGCCCGAAAAGTCGGGCATCACACATCATTCCGGGCAACAGGACCAGAGGTATCATCCCGCCAGCGCCGCGCCTTCCGATAGGGCCTTGAGCTTGGCATAGGCGATGGTGGGATCGACCGCGCCGAAGCCAGCGAAGGTGCCAAAACCGCAATCACTACCGGCAATTACTCGATCCGCCCCAACGATATCGACAAACCGCTGGACCCTTTGGGCGACCAGCTGAGGATGTTCGACGAAGTTCGTCGTCGTATCCACTACGCCGGGCACAAGAACCTTGTCGTCTGGGATTTCTGATTTGCGGTCACGGAACACCGTCCATTCGTGGCCGTGCCGAGGGTTCGAAGTCTCAAAGAGCACATAACGCGACTTGGTGGACATTAGGGTGCTGAACATCTTGTCCATCGGAATGTCGCAAACGTGCGGGCCTTCGTAGTTCCCCCAACAGATATGCACGCGCACTCGGTCGGCCGGGATGTCTGCTAGCGCATGGTTCAGCGCCTCGACATGCATCTTGGCAACCTTGATGAACTCATCATCGCTGAGATCATTGAACAGCATATGCCGCGAAAGAGCCAAATCGGGGCAGTCGAGTTGCAGGTCAAGTCCGGCCGCCACAATCGTTTCGTATTCGGCTTTCATCGCGTCGGCGAGAGCCGCCAAATAGGCCTCCCGCGTCGGGTAATAGGAGTTTTGCAGAAAGAGCGAGATAACGCCCGGCGAGGCCGCGTTCATGAACCCGCGCTCCACCCCATGTTCGACCATCGCCGCCTTGAGGTTGGCGATGTCCTTCTCCAATTCGCCTTGCCCTTTGGAGCGCACTTCGCCCACGCACATGGGTCGTGCATATTGCGGGGTTCCACCTTCGTCGGCGATACGCTTGAGAAATGAAGGAAATAGCTTTAGATCAGCCGGCGCATTGCGAGGGCTGTCGCCGTCAAATCCAGTGTAGCGATCCTTGACATAGGTCGCATAGGAAATCTTGGAGGTTTCCCCGTCGCTGACGATATCCACCCCCGAGGCGACCTGCTTGCCAACTGTCTCCGACACTGCCCTCGCCATGCACGCATCAAAAGCGTCAAGATCGTAGGGTTCGTTTCTCTCGCGCGCAAAAATGAAGTCCACGACGTCCTGATTGCGCGGCAAGGATCCTACATGAGTGGATTTGACGGCCATTAGATCATCCTTTCCAGCTTGGGCCAGCAGGGTCGCCGGTGGCGACGATGTGGTAAAGGCTTGCTTCACCGGTCATTGAAGGCACAGCGTTGTGCGGCAGGTTCTCCGGCACCGACATTGTGTCGCCGGGGTTGATCACGGCGGAGCCAGTGGGCCAGCTGACGCGCCAGTGGCCACGCACAGGCATCAGAACTGATGGGCGAGTATGCGAATGCATTTTTTCGCTGGCCGATTGCCTAGTGATGAAATCCACCTCGAAGCCTGGCTTGTCGCGTAGCACACCATTCTCGCCAATCACTTTGGCAGGCTCTTTATCGGCTAGTGCATAGAGATCCCAATAACGCGCAACGTGATTTGGCAGCACCTCGGCTGTCGTCGGCTCCGGACGCTTGGCCAGTTCCTCTGCCGACATGAGAGGCATGGGCCTCACGCCTTCAGGCAAACGCTGCTGCTTCTTGGTGTCATAGAGTTTACCATTTTCGCCGAGAATCAGCCCATGATCAGCAGCATCCTCGATCACCTGCGGCGCCCACATCACTCCACCACCAGCGTCATCCCCACCGAGGATCGCCATGATCATCCCATAATCGGTACCGATGTTTTCGAAGCCGCGGAAGATCCCGGTCGGGATGTTGAAGATATCGCCCTCTTCGAGCACGACCTCGCCGGCGTTGCCCCAGCGACCCCAGAAGAAGCGCCAGCGCCCCGACAGAACAAAGAAGGCCTCGGCGGTACGGTGGTCATGCAAGCTGTTCCGACACTTTGGTGGTTGACCGGCCGCGCCGATGTTGAACCCATGTTGGATTGAGATGTGGACGTGCTGATCAGGGCTTTCCGAGACCCCGCCGCCGATTATTGTGAAGTTTTCCTTCTGGTTGCTGCCGGGCGTGTGTGCGTCAATGAAGGCGGTCTTGCAGGGTTGCAGGTCGCCGTAGCGAACGATGCGAGATTCCATTTCCTGAGGGGTCATCTTTTGAAACCTTGAAATATGCGTGAAAGGTGGACAGTCAGAAAGTGCCGCACGCACCAGGAGGATGAGGGTTGAGCCGCCTCGCCCGCAATGCGGCTCGGAAGGTGTGAAAGCGGCGCAGAGCCGAGCTCTCTTCTACCCTGGATTCAAGCCCTCCACATTTGAGATGACCCGACATTCAGAGATCGCCTGTATGCAGCAGGATTTGCTTCCACACCGCGGTTTCGTCAAATAGTGTCCATTCCCGCCGCAAGCGGATGTCGCCGGTGATCAACTCTCCCCATTCGGCATGAGAAATCCCCAGCACATAGACCTTAGCGCCGGTGGGGGCGCCAAAAGCACCCCAGCCAGAGTGGGTGCCATGCAGCGCCCACCGAATGGCGGAACGCGGGGCCATATTCGGATCGTCCCGCCCGATTTGATGGTCGATGGTGAAGGTCGCGTCGGGCATTGCCGCACGCAGACCCATCCAGAATCCGTCCGCGTCGGCCCAGCCGTGGCCGATGTCACCGCCCGGATAATGCAGAGTTGCGGCGCGGTCGTAGACCTTGTTGATCGCAGCCATGTCGGCGCCCATGATCCGCGTCAGAATTTCCGCATGGCGGACGCCCCAGGGGTTGTCATTGCCGCGCCCAATGTAAGGACCGGGGCTATCAGTCTCAGGGGTCAGGGGGCGCACGCAGACCTCCGGGCCGCCCTCGCGTACGATTAGATCACGGGCATAGTCCTTCGGGTCCCACCCGATCTGACGCACGATTGCGGTCTGATCGCGGATCAACCACTCGTCGTCGATGGCATTATTGCGAGCATGGCAGTCCGCGAGAATCCGGTAGCGCAGCTTTTTTCCCGACGCTGCACCATAGACCCCGTCTCGGGCGTGGGTAGCCGTCGAAATGATCCGGTGGCTGGACAGCATCCCTGTTTCCGGCGAGCCGGACCAGATCACGTCTTCACCCAGCAATTGCCTATCGGGAAATTCGGCGAGTGTCGCCATGGTAGCCCCGATGACCTTCTGGTTGCCAACGACGACTGAAGCAGGCGACCGCACGACGATATCGGGTGCGTAATAGTTGTGTAGTGTGGCAATCCCCCGATCTTCCCAAATCTCCTTGGTGATACCGACGATATAGTCAGGAAAATCTCTGAACTTCGGGTCGAAACCTTGCATAATCAGTCCTTTGGAGTAGCTGTGGAGCCGCGCACGATCAACTTTCCTTCAATTTCAACGTGTTGGGGTGCGACGGTGGCATCGGCGATGCGCGCTAAAAGAGATTGGACAGTTCTGGCAACCATGCGGTTGATCGGCTGGCGATAGGTGGTAAGGTCATAGGCGGGCCAACCAGCAATCGGCACGTCGTCGAAACCGGCAATACTGACATCGCCGGGAATAGTCAGACCTAGTTTGAATCTCAACACGTCCATGACAGCAAACGCCATGTGGTCATTCGCTACCAGAGCTGCAGTTGGTCTCTTGGGGCCCGTGAACATCTCAAAAGCTGCTGCACGCGCAACCGCGTATTCAAAGCCGCCGACTTCTCGTGCGGACAACGCTATACCCGCTTCTTGCAATTCATCGACAAAGCCCCGTTCGCGGTCGATCTGGGTCGATGCCTCTTCGAAACCGGCGATATAGCCGATATTTGTATGGCCAAGCTCGATGAAATGCTGGGCGATTGCACGTCCGCCGAGATAGTTATCGGTCGTAACAGAGCAGAGCCGTTTGTCGTCCTGGGCGCGGTTAAAAAGGACAACGGGAATGCCGGCATCATCACAACGGGCCGCCAAATGCGAGGACATTGAAACCGAGGCCAGCACGATGCCGTCGACTTGGTAATCAAGGATCTCCCGCATAACTAGCTCGACATCACCAACGGTCGCCGCCGCCATGAAGACCAACACGTGATAACCTTGTTCTTGCAACGCCACCGACAGTTTCTCGACCGCCTCAGGATAGAACTGATTTTCCAGGTAGGCCACGACCAGACCAATGATGCGGCTCTTGCCGGTTATCATGGCCCGAGCCAGCACGTTGGGCCTGTAGCCAAGCTGATTTGCCGCGCGCAGGACCTTGTCACGGGTTGCCTCGGATACGCTGGCGCCCGGGGTAAATACCCGACTGACGGCGGACTGGCTGACGCCTGCTTGCCGCGCTACTTGTAGTGATGTGACACGTTCGTTGCTCATCAATCCGCCGTCCAACCTCCATCGACCAACAGCGACGTCCCGGTGACAAGGGACGAGGCCTTGGAAGCGAGATAAACGACCGCACCCATGATGTCGTCAACCTCTCCGATCCGGCCAAGCTTGATCTTGCTGCGAACCCAGGCGGCCCGCTCAGGGTCATCGAAGGTTTGGGCGGTCAGCGGTGTACGGATGAAGGTCGGGCAAAGCGTATTGATGCGGATTCTGTCCGGCCCCCATTCAATGGCCATGGCCTTTACCATACCTTCGAGCCCGTGCTTGCTTGCGCAATAGACCGCACGATCTACGCCGCCCACATGCCCCATCTGACTGGAAACATGGATGATTGAGCCACCCTGCCCCTTCATCTTCGCGGCTGCGGCCGTAGACAGGAAGTAGGCAGCCCTCAGATTGACATGCATCACGGCGTCATAGTCTTGGGGTGTCGTCATCAGAGCCGGCGAATGTCGCGCCAGCCCGGCGGAGTTGACAAGAATATCTAGCGACGGCATCGCCCCAATAGCGCGCTGCACATGCTCCACATCCCCAACGTCCAGCGCCAGTGCCTCGGCATGCCAGCCCTCGGCGCGCATCTCTTCCACCGTCGCAACCAGCCGGTCCGCTCCCCTTGCGACGCAGGTGACCCGCGCCCCTGCCTCGGCCAGAGCCACAGCACAAGCCTGCCCGATACCCGAACTGGCGCCGGTTACAAGTGCGTGCTGGCCATCCAGACGAAACGAAGGGGTTCTGGGCAGGGTCATGCATTTCTCCAGTCGGGAAGCGGGATCGAACCGGGAACCCGCGCCTTGTTGAATTCCCGCAGACGGGCGAAGACGTCCACGCCAAGCTGACGGTAAACATCCAACAAGTCGACGAGAACCCAATTTTCCCGGATCAATCCCTCCTCGAGCCGCCAGAAATCCAGACTTCGCATCAGAATTTCCCGCCCCGACGGCGCAATGCCCATCCAGCCATCACCTGTGACTGTCAGGCGCATGTTGGGCCAGCCGGTTTCGCAGACATAGTTCCCCGCGGCCAGCCAGTGGGACATCAGGTCGCCCATGGCGTCGAGCTTGCGGTCGGGCATACCACGCAGGAATGGTCCTTGATGCCAATTGCGAAACCCGGAAATGCCGCGGCCGGTGCCGATCCCTGCGGGACCGTACCAATTGCAGCGCGGGTGCCAGTACTTTTCCAGCCGCATGACCGACGGATCCGGATCGCCGGGGAATCTGCACAGGTCGGTCAACATCGAGATGACGCTGTCGAGTGCCATCTGTCCGTCGCCTTCGATGGCGAGGCCATCGCCGGACATCGGCGCAGGTGTGCACAGAAACTTTCCCAGTTGCGGCGCCAAGGGCCAGGCGCCGGCTTGCATCATCAACTCAGGGATATCCCAGATCGCTTGCATCTCAACGATCCGGTCCTCCTCGAAGCGAAAAAACTCGTGGTAGCGCATATGCGCCAGTTGGCCAGTGGGTGGGATATCCAAGAAGGGAGCAAGGAAGGTGCCGATATAGTTACCGCAGCAGCCGATCCAGTGTTGCCCGCCTGTATCGTGAACGGCAGGAGTGGACCCAGCCATAAAGATCAAGTCGCGGCGCTCAAGATCCGGCATCGCTCTGTGGAGCGGTGCTAGGCAGGTTGCCTGAAACTCCGCTCCGGAAATATCGCCAAATGGGTGGCACATGTGCAAGGTCGCGTCCGGCGCGATGAGCATAGCAAGCGCCCCTGCCACCGCATCGGCATCATAGTTTGCAGCGGCCCGGGCAAAGTCCGCAAAGTAGGATTTGAGGGCCTCGGGCGTCATGACTATTCGGCCGCCTCCTTGGGTTCCACGGTTCCACCATAAGGCACATTGATCCCGCCATAGCGCCGCAAGCGGATGTTGCATTGCTCGGCATGTCCGACAAACCCTTCTAGTTGGCACAGCCGCGACCCGATCGCGCCGATTGCGGCGGCTGCCTCGTCTGTAGTGACCTTCTGGTAGCTATGGGTCTTGAGGAACTTGCCGACCCAAAGACCACCGGTATATCGGCCCGCTTTCTTAGTTGGGAGCGTGTGGTTGGTGCCGATCACTTTGTCGCCGTTGGCAACATTGGTGCGCGGCCCAAGGAAAAGCGCACCATAGCAGGACATGTTTTCTAGGAACCAATCGTCGCGATCGGTCATCACCTGCACATGCTCCGAAGCGATGTCATCCGCGACCGCCAGCATTTCCTCATAAGTGTCGCAGACGATCACCTCTCCATAATCCTCCCAGCTTCGACGGGCGGTCTCAGCGGTGGGAAGAATAGTCAAAAGCCGCTCGACCTCTGCCATTGTTTGCCGCGCAAGACGATCAGAGTTAGTCAACAACACACAAGGGCTGTTGTAGCCATGCTCAGCCTGGCCAAGAAGGTCGGTGGCACATAGCTCGGCGTCGGCGGCCGACTCGTCTGCAATCACCATAGTTTCGGTCGGACCGGCAAAGAGATCGATGCCTACTCGACCAAAGAGCTGACGCTTTGCCTCAGCCACAAAGGCATTGCCAGGTCCTACCAGCATGTGGACTGGCTTGATGGTTTCCGTTCCAATGGCCATGGCGCCGACGGCCTGAATACCGCCCAAAACATAGATCTCATGGGCACCACCGAGGTGCATAGCCGCGATCACCGCCGGATTAGGCTCGCCTTTGAATGGCGGCGTGGCTGCAATGATGCGGGGAACGCCGGCGACGCTGGCAGTTGCCACAGACATATGCGCCGAAGCTACCATCGGGAACTTGCCGCCTGGGACATAGCATCCCACGGACTGAACCGGAATGTTCCTGTGGCCGAGAATCACGCCAGGCAGGGTTTCAATTTCGATATCAAGCATCGAGTCCCGCTGCGCCTGCGCAAAGTTACGCACTTGCGCTTGGGCAAAGCGAATATCAGCCATTTCTTGTTCGCTCACGCGCGAAATGATCGACTGGATTTCTTCGTCACTCAGCCGATATGTTTCTCGGCTGTAACCATCGAAACTCTCGGCCATTTCGCGAACAGCTGCATCCCCGCGCTCTTCAATTTCGAGCAAGGCCGCTTCGACGGCGGACCGCACCTTGGCGTCGTCTTGCGCCCGTTCGGCATCGGTTTTGCCCCGCTTGAGATAGGTAACAGACATGTCGCAGTTCCTCATTCAGAATTCGGTTGTCCGGCTGGAGCGCCGCGCGCCCACCGGACAAAGGGTCATGCAGGGTTCAGCCTCTCACCCGTTGCAGTGTCGAACAGGTGGCAGATTTCGGCAGAGATTCCCGCCTGCACCTCATCGCCGATCTGGACGCGAAAATCTTTCTTGGTCTTGATCGAAACCAAAGACTTTCCGAGCCGCCAGGTAATCATCGTCGCCTCGCCGAGAAGCTCGATTGAATAAATCGGCGCCGCAATCTGACCACCAGACGAAACGATTTCCGCGTCCTCTGCCCGAAAACCCAGCGTAACCCGGCCAGAGGCCGAAGTGGGGAGCCCCTCGACACGCACCCCAGCACCAGAGAAGACACCATTCGCTAGGTCGCCTTCCACAAGGTTCATCGCCGGTGAGCCGATGAAACTAGCTACGAAGGTATTGGCAGGCGAGTTGTAGATATCGGTAGGTGTGCCAACTTGCTGAATGCGGCCCGCGTTCATGACCACAACGCGATCCGCAAGTGTCATCGCTTCTATCTGATCATGCGTCACATAGACCGTCGTCGTCTTGAGTTTTGATTGCAGGTTTTTGATTTGTGCGCGGGTGCTGACACGCAATTTGGCATCAAGGTTCGAAAGTGGTTCGTCCATAAGGAATACAGTCGGTTTGCGCACGATCGCCCGGCCAAGCGCGACGCGCTGGCGCTGACCGCCAGAGAGATCGGCCGGTCGACGATCCATGAAGTCCTCAAGTTCAACCATGCGGATCGCGTTCATCACCATCTCGTGGTGTTGTTCCTTCGGAACCTTTCTCACTCGCAGCGGAAAACGGATATTCTCGTAGACCGACAGGTTTGGATAGAGACCGTAGGACTGGAACACCATCGAAACATCCCGATCCTTCGGCTCAAGCTTGTTGACCATTCTATCGCCCAGCCAGATCTCTCCGTCGGTGACGTCTTCCAGACCGGCTATCATCCGCATCGTCGTAGATTTGCCGCACCCTGACGGCCCGAGCAGGACAAGGAATTCCTGATCGGCAATGTCGAGGTTAAAGTTGTCCACCCCGACAAACTTGCCCCACCGCTTGTTGACGTTCTTGAGCTGGAGTCGTGCCACTTTGAGGCTCCTATCCCTTGACGGCGCCGGCGGTCAGACCGCTGACAATCTGGCGTTGGAAGAACATGATCAGTGCAAACAGGGGGACGATGGCAGAAACCACCGCGGCAACCGCGTACATTACCTTTCCCTCTTCCTGCGTCGAGCCGAGGAAGCTGCTGATCTTTGGTATCATTGTAGTGTTTTCTTGGCTCAGTAGCATCGAAGTGACTGTGAAATCGTTGTAAGCCAACAAGAAGCTGAAAAGCCCTGTCGTTACGACGCCTGGCCACATCACAGGGATGACGACCAACCTGAACGCTTGAAACCTAGTGCATCCGTCAACCATCGCGCTTTCGTCGAGATCCTTTGGGATCGACAGAAAGAAGCTGTGCAGCATCCACAACGTGAACGGCTGATTGATGGCCACAAGTACGATGATTGTTGTTGGTAGATAGCCCCAGATGTTCAACTGGAAGAACGGCAACAGGTATCCGGATACCAGTGTGACATGGGGCATCGCCCGGAACACAAGGGCCGCGATTAGCAGCCAGAAAGTGTAGCGGAATCCTGACCGCGCGAGCGCATAGCCGCCAAGCGTACCAAGCGTCAGCGAAATGATAACGACGAAGAAGGTGACGATCCCTGTATTCACAACAGCGCGCCAGAATTCTTTTTCGATCCAAGCGCCGTGATAGCCGCCTGAGGTGAACATGCTGCCGTCGTTTTGGCGCCGCGTGACCGGCCCAGTGATGGCATTCATCCAGTCCGAGCGTGAAAAGAAATCACCTTCAGCCTTGAAGGATCCCCACATAGTCCACAGGAACGGGAATGCTGCAATAAGCAGCCAGATCAGAACAAACCCGATGGAGAGGGTAGCAAGAGGTAAGGGCTGGCGTTGCGAAGGATTTGACATGCGGCGCCCCTCAGGTCTTGCGATTGAATTCGCGCCAATTGCGACGCAGAACTGGCAATAGAAGGATGATCACCCCCACGATCGTTAGCATCGAGGTGGCTGCCGCAGATCCAAACAACGGCGAATCTGAGGCCCGCAGGTCGTTGTAAATCAGATAGCTTAGCGATGTTGCGCTGGCAGCGGCGGAAAAACCTATGATCGGCTCGAAGACGCGGAAATTGTCCATAAGTTGCATCAGGGCAATGAAGGTCGCCAGCGGCAGCAGATAGGGCACCGTCACAAAGCGGATACGTTCCCACCGGTTTGCGCCGTCAACCATTGCTGATTCAAGTGTGTCTGCGGGCACCGTTTGAAGCCCCGCGTAGAAGACGACAAAAGAGAATGGCGCATTGTGCCAGACGCCGTACACGAACAGAGTGACCCAAGTCAGGGTCGGGGACGCCTTAAGTGACAAGTTCGGGTCGCCGAAGAGGGATTGCAGTCCAGCCCCGATGATCCCGCGGCTGTCAATCATCCAATAAAGCACGAGGGCACCTACCAGGGGCGTCACGATCATCGGCAGAAGTGAGAAGAAGATGACTGGCCCCTTCATCATCTGCGGAAGGCTGTTGACGACGACAGCGATGACAAAGCCAACGACGATGACCAGCGGAGTCACGATGAACGTATACGACAAGGTGAAGATCAGTGCTTTGTAGAATGGAAGGTTCATGATCCTGTCTCGGATCTCACCAAAGTTCGCGCTGCTACGAAAGATTTCGTTGATATCGGAAAACGCCAGATGGGTGGAATTTGAATAGGTGTTCAGACCGTTATATCGTCCCATCGGCTGATCTTGGCGCAACTGCCTCATGGCATCGACATCAAGTGTGACCTCCGCCTTGCATCCGAATGGACCGCAATTCTCGGTCGAGATCAGGACTTTTTCGTGCTCGATGAAAAGTGATTGGTAGGCGACGGAAATGATTGGAACCGCGATAAAAAGAACCATGGCCAAAAGCGATGGCCAGATAAATGCAAGGAAGGTCTTGTGAGGCATGGCTCTCCCCTTGCCGGTTGGAGCGGCTTAGATGGTATCACGAACGCGGGCTGAATTCGGGGGCCGACAGGCGGCCCCCGAAACGTTGTTTAGTTGAGGTAGCCGGCCTCTTTTGCGGCAGTCGTATAGGCCGACGAAATGTCCGCCATCGCCTGCTCGGCGGATTCGCTGCCCTGCAGGTACTCGATGAGGTTGCTCCCCAGCGCGGTGTGCAGAAGGCCCATGTAGGGCTCCATCGGGTATGGGCGCGCGCCGCCGTTGACGTTCGCGATCACGCCGCTTGCAGCTTTGGCAGGCTCATAGCCACCGATCAACCACACGGCCATATCGGTGTTTTCGGCCATCATCTCGGCCGAGACGCCGTTCATCATCGCGCGGAACGAAGCTTCGGCATCCTCATCCGAGATGTTCTTGGCGATGGTGAAACCGTCCCACCAAAGCGCCCCGCCAGGCGTAGAGCCAACCGTCGGCGACGCCGCAAAAGAAGTGTGCGCAGCAATTTCCGGCGACGGGTTGTCGGCACCAATATAGGCACCCGCACGCGACCCCCACGAGATCGACAATGCAGCATCACCGGCCTCCCAGATTGGCTTGATACTGTTGGTGTCATAGGTTGCCCAGTCGGTACCCATGTAGGTGGTCATCTGCTTCATGGTTTCGAGAACCTTCATGCCATCCGCATTGTCGATGGCAAGCTCGGCGGAACCCGGAACGAAGAACTCGTTGCCGGTTCCAAGATAGGCGTTGACGAATTCAGCCGCCAAATCCCAGCCGGGCTTGTAGGCCGAGGTAATCGGCGAATCCATTAGACCCGCTGCGCGCAGCTTATCTGCGGCGGCAAACAGCTCGTCAAACGTCGTTGGCACTTCAATCCCGTTTTCCGCCAGGATGTCGTCGCGGTAGAAAAGATGCTGGGCGTTTGCCATGAAGGCGATCGCCATGATCTTGCCGTTGATACGGATCAGCTGGTTTTCCTGCAACTGGCCGCCCCATTTCGCAACGTATTCGTCCAGCGGACGGATCAAGTCATCCGTCAGCAGCGGGATGATCGAATTGGAGGCCACGACAGCCACCGTGTAAGTCGCAGGGTTGGTGGTCAACGCCGGCACTTGGATGTTCTTATGTTCCGCTGTCGCGTTCGACGTCACTTCGACGGACCCGTTTGCGCATTTGGCTGCCCATTCAGACACAGCGTGCAAGGCGCCGAAGTCGTTCGATAGAATGCGGACCGAGCCACTTTCGATTCCACAATCGGCCCACGACATGCCCGCCGAAGCCATCAGCGCGCACGCGGCGACTGTCGATTTAACTGTGAATTTCATTCCAGATATCTCCTGTTGGTCGCCGCAAAAGGGCATTGCCATTTCCAACCGTCCCGCGGCAGTCTGAATTGTCGTCGGCCCGTTCCCAAGCACGACATGCAGAGACGTTAGTAAATTGTGCATACGCTTGCAACTATTTTTCATTGGCATCCACCGCA
>Ga0181577_10000864_pt1 | contig 24347 bp, 19 predicted proteins | sample 101ome_21_FD_132468 | JGI IMG/M metagenome (GOLD analysis project Ga0181577, IMG submission 132468) | Coastal salt marsh microbial communities from the Groves Creek Marsh, Skidaway Island, Georgia - 101413BT metaG (megahit assembly) | ecosystem: Environmental > Aquatic > Marine > Intertidal...
GCTTCAAAGCCTATCAACCGGGGGGGCCATCCTCGGGGCTGCTGCCTGCGTCGATGAATGACATTCCGCTCGATTTCGACACGCTTCAACCGCATGGCACCTTTATCGGGTCGGCGGCTGTTGTTGTGCTCTCAGACAAAGACAAGGCGCGGGATGCCGCGCTGAACATGCTGCGGTTCTTTGAGAGCGAAAGCTGCGGGCAATGCACGCCATGCCGCGTGGGCTGTGAAAAGGCCGTGAAGCTGATGCAGGCGGATCGCTGGGACCAAGACCTGCTAACCGATCTGTGCACGGTGATGGCCGATGCCTCGATCTGTGGTTTGGGGCAAGCCGCGCCGAACCCGATCAAACTGACCATGAAACATTTTGCGGATGAGGTCTGAGCCATGAGCGAGCCGATCAAATTCACCCTCGACGATCGTGACGTGATCGCCGCTGAAGGCGAAACCATCTGGGATGTGGCCAAACGCGAAGGCAAGACGATCCCGCATCTGTGCCACAAGGACCAGAACGGCTACCGCCCTGACGGTAACTGCCGCGCCTGTGTGGTGGAAATCGACGGCGAGCGGACGCTGGCGCCCTCCTGCTGCCGCGCACCCTCGAACGGCATGGTCGTCAAGACCGAGAGCGAACGGGCCATGAAATCCCGCCAGATGGTGATGGAGCTGCTGCTGGCAGACCAGCCCGAGCGCGAGGCGGCGCATGATGCCTCCTCCCACCTGTGGGATATGGCCGAGGCCAATGGCGTGAGCGAGAGCCGTTTCCCGACGCTGGAAGCGGAGCGCATTCCGCTCCTTGATGACAGCCATGTGGCGATGCGCGTCAACCTCGATGCCTGTATCCAGTGCGGGCTGTGCGTGCGGGCCTGCCGCGAGGTTCAGGTGAACGACGTAATCGGCATGGCGGGGCGCGGGCATGACGCCTACCCGACCTTTGACCTTGCAGACCCAATGGGCGCATCCACCTGCGTAGCCTGTGGCGAATGTGTGCAGGCCTGCCCGACAGGGGCGCTGATGCCCGCCACGGTGCTGGACGATGCGCAACAGGGCGATAGTGCCGACTATGATGAAGAAGTGAAATCGGTTTGCCCATTCTGCGGTGTGGGATGCCAAGTTTCGCTGAAAATCAAAGACAACAAGGTCAAATATGTAGAAGGGATCAATGGACCTGCCAACGAGGGACGGCTCTGCGTTAAGGGGCGTTTCGGCTTTGACTACATCCACCACCCGCATCGCCTGACCAAGCCGCTGATCCGCAAGGAAGGCGCGCCGAAGGGGCTGAATGTGGACCCTGCGAACCCGCTGACCCATTTCCGCGAAGCAAGCTGGGAAGAGGCGCTGGATCGCGCGGCAGGTGGCATGCGCGACCTAAAAGCGGCGCATGGTGGGCAAGCGGTGGCGGGCTTTGGCTCGGCCAAATGCACCAACGAGGAAGCCTATCTGTTCCAGAAGCTGATCCGGCAGGGCTTTGGCCATAACAACGTCGATCACTGCACCCGTTTGTGCCACGCCTCATCGGTGGCGGCATTGATGGAAAACGTGGGCTCGGGCGCGGTGACGGCGACCTTCAACCAGATCGAAAACGCGGATGTGGCGATCGTGATCGGGGCGAACCCGATCGAGAACCACCCCGTTGCGGCGACCTATTTCAAGCAGTTCACCAAGCGCGGCGGCAAGCTGATCGTGATGGATCCGCGCGGCGTCGGCCTGCGCCGCTTCGCGACGCATATGCTGCAATTCCGCCCCGGTGCGGATGTGTCGATGCTCAACGCGATCATGCATGTGATCGTCGAGGAGGAGCTTTACGATCAAAGCTATATCGAGAAGTTCACCGAGAACTGGGAAGCAGAGAAAGCGCATTTGAAGGACTTCTCGCCCGAGAAGATGGAAGGCATCTGCGGCATTCCCGCCGAGACATTGCGGCAGGTTGCGCGTGACTTCGCCACCGCCAAGGCGGGGATGATTTTCTGGGGCATGGGCGTGAGCCAGCACATTCACGGCACGGACAATTCGCGCTGCCTGATCAGCCTTGCGCTGATGACGGGCAATGTCGGCAAGCCGGGTGCGGGCCTGCACCCGCTGCGCGGCCAAAACAACGTTCAGGGTGCCTCGGATGCCGGTCTGATCCCGATGTTCCTGCCTGATTACCAAAGCGTGACCGATGATGGCGTGCGCTCGGCCTTTACCGATATTTGGCAGAGTGGCGATTTCTCCAACGAGAAGGGCCTGACTGTCACCGAAATCCTTGATGCGGTGCATGCGGGGATGGTGAAGGGGATGTATATCCTCGGCGAAAACCCTGCGATGTCTGACCCCGACGTAACCCACGCGCGCGAGGCACTCGCGGCGCTGGAGCATCTGGTGGTGCAGGATATTTTCGTGACGGAAACGGCGAACTATGCCGATGTGATCCTGCCTGCGGCGGCGTTCTACGAGAAGGCCGGAACCGTCACCAACACCAACCGGCAGGTGCAGATCGCGCGGCCTGCGGTGACGCCTCCGGGAGAGGCGCGGGAGGATTGGGCGATCACCGTGGCACTGGCGAACAAGCTAGGGCTTGGGTGGGACTACAAGCACCCGTCCGAGGTGTTTGCCGAGATGAAGAAGGGCATGAAATCGCTCAACAACATCACTTGGGACCGTTTGGAGGCGCAAGGCGCTGTGACCTATCCGTCGCTTTCGCCGGAAGATCCGGGCCAGCCGATTGTCTTTGGGGATGGGTTCCCTCGCGCGGAAGGCCGCGCGCGGTTCACCCCTGCCAGCGTGATCGCGCCGGACGAGACACCGGATGCCGATTACCCGATGGTGCTGACCACGGGCCGCCAGTTGGAGCATTGGCACACGGGCTCGATGACGCGGCGCTCGAAGGTGCTGGATGCGGTGGAGCCGGAGGCCAACTGTTCGCTGCACCCCTCGACCCTGCGCAAGCTGGGTGTAGAGCCAGGTGGCTGGGTGACGTTGGAAACGCGGCGCGGTTCGGTGACACTGTTGGCGCGCGCGGATCGCGCCGTGGCGCCGGACATGGTGTTCCTGCCCTTTGCCTATGTGGAAGCGGCGGCGAATATCCTGACCAACCCTGCGCTGGACCCGTTCGGGAAGATCCCCGAATTCAAGTTCTCGGCCGTGCGGGTGCGCAAGGCGGAGGGATTGATTGCCGCCGAATAAGTGGCCTCAGAAGCGCTTTTGCCATGATAGGACCAGTCCGGTATCGGTCTGGTCCTTTTCGTGTCCGAAGTTCAGCGAATGGTAGCCGCCGATCAGCATGGAAGCGCCATCATCCAGTGCAAGCTCGTAGGCCAGAGTGAGGTCGATCTGGCGGGCTTCGGGGGCGAGGTCGATTTCGATCGTGTCATAACTGTAGCCGGTACCACTGGCCTGACGCGCGACCGGCACAGGGAGGCGGGCGGTTCCGCCTGCCGCGCCGAAGGGCATTCCGATAGCGAAGGAAAGCTGGTCCTTCCGGCCCTTGGGGATCACCGCCGCCAGCTCGAAAGCGGAAACCGGAACCGGCCCAAGATCACCACCGCCGAGGGTGCTTGCATCTGGCGCGGCGAGGCCCACCTGCCCCGAGAGGCTCAACCGCGCGCCGGAGGGCGCGGTTTGCTCCCAGCCGATATCGAGCGCGGCCAAGGCGCTGCCAGAGCCTGCGGTGGTGGCGAAGCCAAGGATGCCGCCACTGTCATGACCGATGGTCGCGCCGAGCGACAGGGGGCCGCTGCCCTGTTCCGCAAAGGACAGCGCAAAATCGGGGCTATCAGGGCGATAAGTGGCGGTGATCTGGCTGCCCTGCCCCTGTAGCGCCACTTCATAGCCGCCCAGCGCCGCGCCGAAATCGCCCGACGGGCCGGAGAAATCCGCCAGCTGTTGCACACGGTACGCGCCGGTGGAAGGCGCGCGGCTTTGGGCAACGAGGCTATCGGCCTGCAGTTCGAAATCCGCATCAAGCGCGTCTGACGCCAACACCGTGACGCCATGCAGCGCCTTGATCGCCGCCGCGCCAAAGGCGCTGCCGGTGCGTAGGATCGGGGTGTCCTGCTCGATCACCTCGCCATTGGAGAGCGCGATCACGCTGCCGCCGATGGGCAAGAGAGCTGCGCGGACATCAAGGAAGCCGTGACCGTAGGTTTCGTTGTAACTGTGGGAAACCCCGTTGCCGAAATCGAGCGTGCCATCGACCTCGGTGAAATAGCTGTTATCGGCAGAAGCGAGGAGCCGCTTGCGCAATTGCTGGGGCGTGTGGTCGGGGAAGGCTTGGGCTAGGAGAGCGAGCGCGCCACTGACCGTGGGCGTGGCGAAGGAGGTGCCGGAGACAAGACTGTAACCACTGGCGCCATCGGCTGCGTTCCATGTGCCATCGGCAGTCAGACACCAACGTGCGGCCTCAAGACAGGCGGCAGATATTAGCTCGACATCGGTGACGCGTTCGGAATTGAAAGTGGCGACGCCGTTGGCAACGGCGATCCAGCTCCCCTCAAGAACGGGGTTCTTAGCAGGCAGCCCCGCGAGAATATCGGTAGAGGTCGCGGTGGGATCATTGTCGAGCGCCCAGACCAAAACACCTTCAAGCGCAAAATCTTTGAGGGATGTGTAATAGTCATCCCCTGCCGTGCCGACAAAAGTATCGCCCAAACCGGAATTTGCCACCTCAAGACCGACAAACCCCCAGCTGTTACTCTGCACAATGGCGCCCAGAGTGATGGCGTGATTGGTTGCTTCGGTGCGGGACTCGTACGAGTCAAAGTCGCCCAGTGCGAGGCTAGCCCCCGGAGCAACACCCAAGGTGGTGCCCGTAGAATTGCCAGCCAGAACAGCAGCGACAGACGTGCCGTGAGCGGCGCCGTCTGCAGTCGGCGCAAATACCCGCTCGCCGCCAACAATCGTCACATCGGCGTCGCCATTGGGCAGATAGATAGTTTTGCCGCTAAACTCGGGATGATCGATGTAAAAACCGTCATCAATCACGGAAATGATGATCTCGTCTCCGCCATCGCCGCGCGTGCTGCCATCAAGACCGGCTGCATGAGCGTATTCGATACGAGATGCGGCCAGCGGATAGCTTTCGCGAAAAGGCTCACCTGAGTTGAAACGCCAAGTATTGGATTGATAGAGATAACGACTATCCCGTTCGCGCAGGTTGCGGGCGGCGGTTTCGAAGGCGTCCCATGCAGTAACGAACCCTTCGGAAAAGAAGGACGTCTCCCAGCTCGGGTCATCGGGGACGACCGGTGGGTCGGGATCGGGGGGCGTGCTGTCCTGACAGGCGGAAAGCAGAACGCCGCAGAACCCCAACAGGAGCCATGCTGCCTTCTGCCCATCATGTTGCTGTCTGATCATCCGGCCCCACCGCATGCATGCTGTCTATGGCTACGCCAGTTTCCTAGAAATGTTAGACCTTCTTCAAGCCATAAAGCGCGCGGGCGGCTCATTTAGGCGACAGTATGCAACCGGGAGGCGCGGAGACGGCCGCTTCGATTGACCCAACGCTGCGGGGCTGATACGCCGAAAAGACATTGTTTTCAGTCGACATTACCGAAGGCGCGTTAGATGCATGTTGCGATAATCATGGACGGAAACGGCCGCTGGGCAACTGAGCGGGGCTGGCCGCGGGTTATCGGGCATCAGCATGGCGTCAAACGGGTCGAAGATATCGTGCGCGCGTCACCGGGCCTTGGGGTCAAGGCGCTGACGCTCTATGCCTTCTCCACCGAGAACTGGAAGCGCTCCACCACCGAGGTGGAAGCGCTGTTCAAGCTGATGCGCATGTATATCAACCGCAAGTCCAAGGAACTGCTCCGACAGAATGTGCGCGTACGGTTCTTGGGCCGGCGGGACAAGCTGTCACCGGAGGTGCTGGCGCGGGTTGCCCATGTGGAGCGCCTCACGAAGGAATGTGACGGGCTGCAACTGAACATAGCGGTGGATTATGGCGGGCGGGACGAGATCGTCCGCGCGGCAAAGACCATGGCCGAGAAAGCACTGGCGGGCGATCTGGGGCTGAACGATTTCACCGAAGAGGCGTTCCAGCTACACACTGATCTGCCGGATCTCCCCTCGCCCGATCTGATCATCCGCACCGGCGGGGACAAACGGCTTTCGAACTTTATGCTATGGCATGCCGCTTACAGCGAGTTCGATTTCCTGCCCGTGCTATGGCCGGATTTCAAACCCGCATTACTGGAAAAATCGCTGGATGATTTCCGCAGCCGCGACCGGCGGTTTGGCGGGGTCAAGGTTGAAGGCCCGAGCGCCTAGGACGTGTGACCATCCAGCCCTCCACCGCCGAGATCGGCAAGGATTGGGCAATCGGGGCGGTTATCACCGGCGCAAGCGCTGACCAGATGCGAAAGCGTTTCGTGCATCGCCTGTAATTGGGCGATCTTCTCCTCGATCTGGCCGAGGTGCTGCTGTGCTACCTGTTTGACCTGTGCGCTTTCGCGGGCGTTGTCTTCATAAAGTTCCAGCAACGTGCGGCAGTCTTCAATGGAAAAGCCCAGCGCACGGGCGCGGCCAAGGAAGGCGAGCTTGTGCAGATCGCTTTCGCGGAAGCTGCGGTAGCCGTTTTCGCCGCGCTGGGGGCGGATAAGGCCGATATCCTCGTAATAACGGATGGTTTTTGCCGGAAGGCCGGAGCGGGAAGCGACCTCGCCAATGGTCATATGGGGGGCGGTCATTGGCTGGCCTCCATCGCAGGGCGCACGCGGCGCAGGCGGAGCGCGTTGGTCAGCACAAAGACAGAGGACAGCGCCATCGCGCCAGCCGCCAGCACGGGTGACAGGAGCACACCGAGCGCGGGATAGAGCACCCCTGCCGCAACGGGGATCAGCGCGGTGTTATAGCCGAAGGCCCAGAACAGGTTCTGCCGAATGTTGCGCATGGTATGAGCGGAGATATCAATCGCGTTCACCACGCCACCAAGATCACCGGACATCAGCACCACATCGGCAGACTCGATGGCGACGTCCGTGCCGGTGCCGATGGCGATACCGATATCGGCATGCGCGAGCGCGGGGGCATCGTTGATCCCGTCGCCGACGAAGGCAAGCGCCTTGCCTGACTGGCGGAGGCTGTCGATCGTTTCAACTTTGCCGCTGGGCAAGACGCCGGCGACGACGTGATCTATGCCCAGTTCGCGGGCGATGGCATCGGCGGTTTCCTGTTTGTCGCCGGTAATCATCGCGACCTCCAAACCGCGTGCCTTTAGCGCCGCGATGGCGGCGCGGCTGGAGGGTTTGATCGGGTCTGCCACGCCAACGACCGCCGCCGCCACGCCATCAACCGCCACATAGAGCGCGGTGCGGCCCTGTTCGGCCAGTGCGGTTTCGCGGGCGCGGAGGGCGGTGAAATCAACCCCTTCACGGGCCAGCAGACGATCAGCGCCGACGAGCACCGTGCGCCCATCAACGCGGGCCTGCACGCCATAGCCGGTAATCGTGCGGAAATCCTCCATTTCGCCCTGCGGCAGTGCCTTTGCCACCGCTGCGCGCAGGATGGCCTGCGAGATGGGGTGTTCGGAACGGGATTCGACGGTTGCTGTCAGGCGCAACACCTCGTCCACATCGAAGCCGTCGGCGATTTCCAGATCGGTCAGCTCGGGGCGGCCTTCGGTGACGGTGCCTGTCTTGTCCATCGCCACCACTCCGACAGAGGACAGCGTTTGCAGGGCATCGCCCTTGCGGAACAGCACGCCCATTTCGGCGGCGCGGCCGGTGCCGACCATGATCGAGGTGGGCGTGGCAAGGCCCATCGCACAGGGGCAGGCGATGATCAGCACCGATACGCCCGCCACAAGCGCAAGCGTCAGCGCCGGATCGGGGCCAACGAGGAGCCAGACCAGCACGGTGAGCAGCGCCACCGTCATCACCGCGGGGACGAACCAGAGCGTGATCTTATCCACCAGCCCCTGAATGGGGAGCTTGGCGCCTTGCGCCTCTTCGACCATGCGGATGATCTGGGCGAGGACAGTATCCTGCCCGACGATAGTGGCGCGAATGGTCAACGCACTCGGGCCATTGACCGTGCCGCCAGTGACCGGCGCGCCAACGCCCTTCTCAACTGGAACCGGCTCGCCGGTGATCATACTTTCGTCGATATGGCCGTGACCTTCGACCACTTCGCCATCGGCCGCGATGCGCTCGCCGGGACGGACGAGGATCAGATCGCCAACTTGCAGTGCCTCGGTCGGGACATCTTTGGCCTCGCCGTCCACGAGAACGCGGGCGGTTTTGACCTGAAGCCCAACTAGCCGTTTGATCGCGGCGCCAGTGCGCCCCTTGGCGCGGGCTTCGAGGAAACGACCAACGAGGATCAGCACTACGATCACGGCTGCCGCCTCGAAATAGACGGCGCGTACCGCTTCGGGCAGCAGCGCGGGCGCGAAAGTGGCCACGAGAGAATAGAGATAGGCAGCGCACGTACCGACGGCGACGAGGCTATTCATATCCGGTGCGCCGCTCAGCAGGGCTGGCATGCCTTTGAGATAGAACATCCGGCCCGGGCCAAGGAGCACGGCGGTTGTCAGGACGAACTGGATCAGCCAACTGGCCTGATGGCCGATGGTGTCTCCGATCAGCATGTGCATTCCGGGGATCATGTGAGCGCCCATTTCGAGCACGAAAACCGGCAGGGCCAAGGCGGCGGCGATCCATGCTTTGCGGGCGATCTCCTGCGCTTCGGCGTCTTTGCGCGCGGCTTGATCCTGCGCCACGCCACCGCCGCTAATGACCTTCGCCGGATAGCCAATGGCAGCCGACGCGGCGATCATATCGGCAACCGTGACCGCGCCTTCGGCATAGCGGATTGTTGCCGTCTCAGAGGCGAGATTGACCGAGACGTCGAGCACACCGGGAAGTGCTGCGATGGCTTTATCGACGCGCCCCACACAGGAAGCGCAGGACATCGACTCGATGCTGAGGATGACCTTCTCCTCTCGCGCGGGGTAGCCGAGCGCGGCCAGTTGCGCCACGGCGGCGGAAACAGTCTCAGGGCTGTCGGCCTTAAACCGAGCGGACTCGGAGGCCAGATTGACCGCAATATCGGAAAGGCCCGTGACCTCGTGCAAGCCCTTGTCCACCCGCCCGACGCAAGAGGCGCAGGACATGCCTTCGACCGAGAGAGATATGTTTTGCGCGGCTGCCATGACTGACTCCTTTCTCGCTTGCCTTTCACATAAGGGTTCCAGTGACTGGAAGGTCAAGACCTCTCAGCGAGATAATCAGAAATCTGCGTCATGCGCGGCTCTTGACCTTTTGCAGGAGGTCGCATCTGAGTGGCGCAAAGAGGAGTTTTGTCATGAATTTTTATGTTCCCGACATGAGCTGTGGCCATTGCAAGGCCGCGATCGAGAAATCCCTGATGGCGCTGGACCCAATGGTGGAAATTGCCTTCGAGATGGATGCGCGCAAGATTGACGTTGCGACAGCGCTGGACACCGATGCGGTGCTAGGTGCGCTGGAGGATGCCGGATACCCTGCCGAAGCTGTTTAGGGGGGCCACCATGAAGTTTTTTCGCTACGGACCAAAGGGCGCCGAACGCCCCGCCCTGCTGGACGCAAACGGGATCGGGCGCGATCTGTCGTCCTTGATCGATGATTTCAGCGGTGCGCACCTGCATCCGGACCGCTTACGGCAACTGGCTGAGGTTGATGCCAGCCGCCTGCCGGAAGTGCCGGACGACGCGCGGATCGGCGCGGTTGTCCCCAGAGTCGGGAATTTCATCGGTATTGGCCTCAATTTTGCCGACCACGCTGCCGAGAGCAGCATGGAGGCACCGAGCGAACCGATCCTGTTCAACAAGGCGCCTTCATCCATAGCAGGGCCGAATGATGTGCTGGAATTACCGGCCGAGGCACAGAAAGCGGATTGGGAGGTTGAGCTTGCGGTGGTGATCGGCGCACCGGCTTACCGGATCACAAGGGAAGAAGCGCTTGCGCATGTCGCGGGTTTTACGATCTGCAACGATATATCGGAGCGGGCCTTTCAGATCGAACGGTTAGGCACTTGGTCAAAGGGCAAGGGGCTGCCGGGCTTTGGGCCGCTTGGCCCATACCTTGTGACCCCCGACGAGGTGCCAGATCCACAAGCGCTGAAGATGTGGCTCACGCTGAACGGCGAGACGATGCAGAACGGATCGACCGCGACGATGATCTTTCCGGTCGATGAGCTGGTGTCCTATTGCGCGCAGTTCATGGCGCTTGAACCAGGTGACGTGATCACCACCGGCACCCCGCCCGGTGTGGGCATGGGAATGAAACCGCAGCGTTACCTACAGGCTGGCGATGTGATGGAGCTGGGCATCGAGGGGCTCGGCACCCAGCGGCAGGTCTGCATCGCACGCGCGGATTAATCCGCGAAGGGGCGCGTGGCTTTCAGCGCCGCGAAGGGGCGGGACAGACCCGGAAGCATCGGATACACCGCTGCTTGCAGCGCGTGGTAGATATCCGGCTTGCCATGGAACTGCGTGGCGGTTGGCGCGCCAGCGGCATCAATTTCATGGAACCACCCGCCGTGGGTATGGTCGATGAAATGCGCAGCGGCAAATTGCCAGAGCTTGCGATACAACGCCTCATCCTCCTCGGTGGGGGACAGTTTGATCAGAACGGCCAATGCGCCGATGGCTTCGGTAAGGGGCCACCAGTAGCGATCCGCGATGGCCGGTCTTGCATCGAAATCGAGCGTGTAGACGATGCCGCCTTTCTCGGTGTTCCAACCATCCGCCAGCGCCTGCATGATCAGCGAGCGGGCGATTGACGGGCTGTTATCGTCGGGGCGGCCCGCAAGCTCCCAATGCTGCAACAAAAGCCGCGCCCATTCGAACGAGTGGCCCGGGGTTGTGCCGGCTGGGCGGAACATCGGGTCGCCCGCATAGGCGCGGTCGACCTCCCATGTTTCGGTGTAGTGTTCGGGGATATGCCAGCCGTTTTGCGGCGCGGCTTGATGCACAAAAAACTGCAATATCTGTGATGCGCGGTCCAGATAGATCTGTTCTCCGGTTGCCTCGAACGCGGCGAGCAGGGCTTCGGTGCCGTGCATATTGGCGTTCATTCCGCGATAGGTCGAGAATGGCGTCCAGTCCCGCGCCCACTCATCACAGAAACGGCCATTCTGCGGCTCCCAGAAACGCGCGTCGAGCACCTCGCTCACATCAGCGATCAGGCGCGCGGCATCCGGATGGCCGACACTGGCCGCACTGGCGCCTGCGAGCAGCACAAAGACATGGCCGTAGGCGAGCTTGCGATCATCGACGACACCGTTGCCATTAACGGCCCAAAGGTAACCGCCATGCACCGTGTCGCGATGGTGGTTACACAGAATGGTCATCCCTGCATCTATGACGTCGTCGCAGCCGGTGAGGCCCCCCGCCTGCCCCAAGGCAAAGGAATGGATCATCCGCGTGGTTGCGTGCAGCTCTTGCACCGGGTCGGGAAACGGTGTGCCGTCGATATCCAAGGTCGCAAACAAACCGCTCGGCAGGAGCGAGGCACGGTGAAAAACCCAAAGTTTCCGGGCTTGTTGGCGGAGCCATGCGGTGTGGATTTCGGAGCGAAGCCAGTTGCCGGATGCGGGGTGGGATTGGAAATGTGTCATGACCGTCGATGCGCGTTGGATGTGGTTGACGCCCCAATGACGGATGGAGGGCGGCGCGTCAAAGCCCTAAACGATCAGACGATCCTTTACCTTATAGAGTTAGCGCTTATGCGTCCGTATATTTTCTTCTGATGGTACAGGTAATGGTAGGCGCGATTATTGGTCAAATCGATACGCTTTCATCACGCCCTTATAGATCACTGAGCCTATAAAAAAGCGGTGCTAAGATTGTGTTTCTTGTCAGGTAAGCTTTTGTTATCGGAATTGTGCTCATGAATTCGCAGGGGATTCGCAGAGAGGGCCTCGCAGCGGTGGCACCCATTAGCGCCGCGCTCAGGAGTTTTCAGAGGCCGCTGGCGGATGCAAGGAACCGCTGGGACAGAGGCAGGCTGGCGGCGCCCAGGGATCGCGCATCCGGTCCGATTGTCCCCTCCATCAGAGTGGGGACCACGAGGCCGGCCCAATCGACAATTGCGAGTTCTTTCTGAACCCGCGCCACGAGGTCACCCAGAACATCGCGCGGCAACCAGCCGTCGATGACCACCACCTCAAAATCGATCACCGCGCAGGAGGCCCCGATAGCCAGCGCCAAGCCGCGCGCAGCCTCCGCGAGCCATGGGTCCAGATGGGCGGACGACACAGACCACTCCGTAGCATCGACCCAAAGCGGGGACGCATCCTCGCCAGCCGCGATCATCTTGGCCTCAAGCCCTGAGAGCGACGCCATATCGACGAGCTGCTGCACGCCACTTGCCGTCGGGATCGGCATTGGGCCGATGGCCCCCGCATTGCCAGTCGGTCCGGTAAACAGGCTGCGGTTAATGACGATGCCGCCGCCGATGAAGTGGCCGACATAAAAATAAAGAAATTCGGACGGATAATCGCGTTTGCCAAAGACCTGCTCAGCACCGCATGCGCAGGATGCATCGTTTTGGAGATAAACGGGAAAATCAAAGAGCGCGTCCAGTTCGGCGCGAATATCACGGGTGCGCCATTCGACCATGTTCTCGGGGGGGACGCCAACGATCCGCGCCCATTCCCAAAGGTAGCCGGGGATGGCAATGCCCATGCCGGCGACACGGCCGCGCAAGGCAGGATCAAGACGCGATGAAATCGCGCGCACGGCGTCGAGAACAAACGACATGGTGCTGTCCGGCTCGGGATAAGCATAGGGCAGATGCACCCGATCCAACACATCGCCAAGGAAATTGACCAATAGGAGATCGGCGCTGCGGCGCCCGACTTTCAGCCCGAAGAACAAAGCGCCATTAGGGGAAAGCCGCATCGGGATCGAGGGTTGACCGACCTTCCCCCGAACCGGCTCGCCACGCTCCAGAAGGCCGTCATTCTCCAACTCGCGCATGATGACGGAAGCGGTCTGCGCCGAAAGCCCCGTGAGCCGCGCAATGTCGGCTTTGGCCGCTGACCCCAGATCGCGAATCTGTGACAGGATCAAGCGCTCATTATGGGCGCGCAGGCCCGTCTGGTTCGAGCCAAGAACGCTGCGCCCGCCAGTCGTATCCGCCAAACCCTCGTTCATGTTCACCATCGCTTTCGCCTCCTCCCCTATAGGAGAACTATTCAGAAATAATCCACACCTCAATTAATAACGCAAGTTTATTTATTTATTGACGCGGTCGGCGAATCCTGTTTGTTTGCACGCATTCCAAGGCGATATCCGCTTTGGCGTATTGACCGAATGGTCCTGATTTCTTGGGAGGAAATTATGAAAAAACTACTCGCAGGCTCCGCGCTCGCTCTTGTCGCATCGGCAGGGGGCGCATTCGCCGCAGGCCATGCTACGACCGCGTGCCTGATCACGAAAACCGACACCAACCCCTTTTTCGTCAAGATGAAGGAAGGCGCCGAAGCCGCAGCCGAAGAGCATGGCATCAACCTGATGACCTTCGCCGGCAAGATCGACGGTGACGTCGAGAGCCAGGTCGCAGCCGTAGAGAGCTGCATCGCGGCTGGCGCAAGCGGTATCCTGATTACCCCTTCGGACAGCCGTGCTCTGGCACCTGTTGTCACACAGGCGCGCGATGCAGGCGCTCTGGTCATCGCTCTCGACACTCCGTTCGAGCCTGCTGATGTTGCCGACGCGACTTTCGCAACTGACAACTTCCAAGCTGGTGTTCTGATCGGTCAGTGGGCCGCGGCCCAGCTGGGTGATGATGCAGCCAATGCAAAAATCGGCCTGCTTGACCTCAATGCTTCTGAAGTATCAGTGGACTATCTCCGCGATGGCGGCTTCCTGCACGGGTTCGGCATCGACATCAAAGACCCGACCGACATCGGCGACGAAGACGATCCGCGCATCGTCGGCCATGACGTTACCAACGGTAACGAAGAAGGCGGCCGGACCGCGATGGAGAACCTTCTCCAGATCGATCCGGAGATCAACGTTGTCTACACGATCAACGAGCCTGCTGCGGCTGGTGCTTACGAGGCGCTGAAAGCCTTTGGGCGTCAGGATGACGTTCTGCTGGTATCTGTCGATGGCGGCTGCCCGGGCGTTCAGAACGTTGCTGAGGGCGTGATCGGTGCGACTTCGATGCAGTTCCCGCTGCTGATGGCATCGCTCGGCGTCGAAGCGATCAAGAACTGGGCCGAGACTGGCGAAAAACCCGCCAACTCCGAAGGCTTGGACTTCTACAACACGGGCGTCGAGTTGATCACAGATCAACCGGTTGACGGCATCCCGTCGCTCTCCTCCGCCGAAGGCCTGGAGAAGTGCTGGGGCTAATCCCTGCCATGTTTGGGGAGGGGCTGTGCGGCCCCTCCCCTTTTCTCTTCTCGATAATACTTTGACCGAAAAGCTCGCTTCGCACAGACTGGAGGCGAGGAGGGACTTTCATGACAGATACACCCAAATTGAAGTCCGCTGGGCAGGAATATGAAAAAGTTCTTTCCGGCAGTGACACGCGGGTTGCCGAATTCGAGGAACATCGGCGAACGCCTCTTCAGCAGGTCCAGCATATCCTGCATTCCAACCCCACGCTGGTGCCTGTCATCGTTTTGGCGTTGAGCCTTGCCGTGTTTGGCCTGATCGCCGGTTCGCGGTTCTTCTCCGCGTTCAATCTTTCGCTCATCATGCAGCAGGTTTCGATCATTGGCATCCTTGCAGCAGCTCAATCATTGATCATCCTGACGGCAGGCATCGACCTATCGGTCGCCGCCATCATGGTGCTGATGTCCGTGATCATGGGCAAGGTATCGATTGATCTGGGCCTGCCGACGGGACTGGGCGTGCTGGTCGGGCTTGCTGGTGGCGCCGCCGCTGGCTGGATGAACGGGCTGCTGATCACGAAGGTGAAACTGCCCCCTTTCATTACGACGCTCGGAACGTGGTCTATTTTCTTCGCGCTCAACTTGTGGCTTTCCGGCGCGCAGTCGGTCCGCAGCCAGACCATTGATGCAGAAGCGCCAATGCTCAAATTCTTTGGCCAATCCTTCGCTCTCGGCGCAGCGCGTATCACCTACGGTTCGCTGCTGATGGTTCTTGTGTTCGTCGCGCTCTGGTACATGCTGAACAAGACGGCTTGGGGCCGCCATGTCTACGCGGTTGGCGACGACATGGAAGCCGCCGAACTTGCCGGTATTCGCACGGACCGGACGCTGATGTCCGTATACGCACTGGCTGGAACGGTCTGCGCGATTGCGGGCTGGGCCTCAATCGGGCGGGTCGGTTCGATTTCACCGCAGTCGTTTTATGAGGGCAACCTGCAATCCATCACCGCCGTGGTGATCGGAGGGATTTCGCTCTTTGGCGGCCGTGGCTCGATTATGGGCGCGTTGTTCGGCGCGCTGATCGTTGGGGTTTTCCAATCCGGCCTGAGGATCGCAGGCGTGGACGTGCTGTGGCAGGTCTTTGCGATCGGCTGGCTCATTATTATCGCGGTCGCTATCGACCAATGGATCAGAAAGGTGTCGGCATGAGCACGGAACCCATCCTCAAAGCCCGCAACCTCGTTAAGCGCTACGGGCGTGTCACGGCGCTCGATCATTGCGATTTCGAGCTTTATCCGGGAGAAATCCTTGCCGTCATCGGAGACAATGGCGCTGGCAAATCCACGCTGATCAAGGCGCTTTCCGGTGCGGTCGTGCCGGATGAAGGCGAGGTCTACCTCGAGGGCAAGAAGGTGAATTTCCATTCGCCGCTCGAAGCACGCAATTCTGGCATCGAAACGGTCTACCAGACGCTCGCGCTGTCCCCTGCCCTTTCGATTACGGACAATATGTTCGTGGGGCGTGAAATCCGCAAAAAATCCTTCATGGGAAAGTATCTGAAGATGCTCGACCGTGCGGAAATGGAGCGGATTGCGCGCGACAAGCTGTCGGAGCTGGGACTGATGACAATCCAGAACATCAATCAAGCAGTCGAGACGCTATCCGGCGGGCAACGGCAGGGCGTTGCCGTGGCGCGGGCGGCGGCGTTCGGCTCGAAGGTGATCATTCTGGACGAGCCGACAGCGGCGCTTGGCGTCAAGGAAAGCCGCCGCGTGCTGGAGCTGATCCAAGATGTCCGCTCGCGCGGGATCCCGATCATCCTGATCAGCCATAACATGCCGCATGTGTTCGAGGTCGCTGACCGGATTCACATCCACCGGCTGGGCCGTCGGCTCTGCGTCATTGACCCGAAGAACCACTCGATGTCGGATGCGGTCGCATTGATGACTGGTGCCAAGGAGCCGGAAGATGCTGCAGCCTGAGTTGTTCAGATCGGCGGAATTTGCCGATCTGATCGAGAAGATCCTCGCCCTGCCGCACACTGATGGCCGGTTGATGGTGGCGGTATCGGGCGCGCCCGCTAGCGGGAAATCGACCCTCGCAGAATTCATCGCGAATGCGCTTTCGGCGGCGGGGCGGCAGGCACGCTATGTGCCGATGGACGGCTTCCACCTCGACAATGGGATCCTTGATGCCCGCGGATTGCGGGCGCGTAAAGGCGCGCCCGAGACATTTGACGCCGACGGTTTCGTGGCCCTGATGCGCCGGATGAAACACGGGGGCGATGTTGCCTATCCGATGTTCGATCGTAGTCGCGATCTGGCAATCGCGGGGGCAGGCGTGATCGAGGAGAGTACGGATATTGCGGTCGTCGAGGGCAACTATGTGCTGCAAAACGAAGCCCCGTGGGCAGAGTTGGCAGAGGTTTGGGACTTGTCTGTCTATCTCGACGTGCCGGAAGAAACCCTGCGCCAGCGCTGCATCCAGCGCTGGCTCGACCACGATCACACCCCCGACGCCGCGGAATTGCGAGCCGAGGGCAATGATATGGTCAATGCCAAACGGGTGATCGAGAACCGGCTTCCGGCTGATGTGACCATCCGCAGCGAAGAGAGCGCCTAGCTGATCGACCGGATCACCGGAAATGCCGCTCGGAATTCCGCATATGCATCCTCAAACGCTGGGCGCAATGCCCCCTCCGGCATGATGACGGTGCCGATTTCGGGTGGCGTCATGACCGTATCAACAGCCGTACCGCTATCGGCCACAAGCGCAAGCCGCGCAGCGCCAAGGGCCGCACCGAACTCGCCGCCCTTGGGCAGATGCAACGGCACGCCCAGCACCGTCGCGAGGAGCTTCAGCCAATAAGCCGATGCCGTGCCACCACCGATTGCCGTGAGCGCATCAAGCCGCGCACCTGTGCCGCGCAAGGCTTCGAGGTTGTCACGCAGGCCAAAGGAAACACCCTCGATCACCGCTTGCGTCATATCGGCCTGCGTCGTGCCCGCCGAAAGGCCCGTAAAGCTACCGCGCGCACCAGCATCGTTATGCGGGGTCCGCTCGCCCGAGAGATAGGGCAGAAATTTCACATTGGACGGCGGGCGCAGCTCATCGCCCAATGAGGCCGTCAGCGCGGCGGGGCTTTGGCCCGTGATCCGCGCCAGCCAGTTCAGGCTATCCGTGGCAGAGAGCATCACGCCCATCTGGTACCAACGTTCCGGTACGGCGTGGCAGAAGGTGTGCACCGCGCTGGCAGGATCGGGATGGTACCCGTCCCGCGCGGCCAGCAGAACGCCCGAGGTGCCGAGCGAGACAAAGCCCTGCCCCTCCACCATCGCGCCGATGCCGCAGGCTGCAGCCGCGTTGTCACCTGCGCCACCGGCCACTGTCACCGCTTCGGACAGCCCCCAGCGGCTGGCAAGTTCGCCGCGCAAGGTGCCTGCGGGGGCCAAACCTTCCACCAGATCGGGCATCTGGTCGCGGCGCATTTGCCCTGCCTCCAAAAGACGCGCTGACCAATCACGGGCGCCGGTATCGAGCCATGAGGTGCCTGCACTATCAGACATATCCGCGACGTAGCGCCCAGTAAGATAGAAATTCAGATAAGCGGCGGGCAGGAGTACCTTTGCCACTTTGGCGAAGATCTCTGGCTCGTGCTTTTGCACCCAGAGGAGCTTTGGCGCGGTGAAACCGGGAAAGACAATATTGCCAGAGAGCGCCTGCACATCATTGGTGGCATCAAGCGCTGCAGCCTCTTCATGGGCGCGGGTGTCGTTCCACAAGATGCAAGGGCGCAGCACCGTGCCTTCGCCATCGAGCAAGGTTGCGCCATGCATGTGGCCCGCGACGCCGATGCCTTTGACCTGTGCAAATTCGGGATAGCGCTGGCGCAATTCGTCGATAACCTCTTCAAGGGCGACGATCCAGTCAGCGGGGTTTTGCTCTGACCAGCCGGTATGGGGATGGGCGACCTCATAATGCCGCTCGGTAGCACCGATAGGTGCGCCGTCTTCAGTCACCAAGAGCGCCCGCAGGCCAGAGGTGCCAAGATCCAATCCCATATAGCTCATACGTTCCGCTCCCGTTCCTGCGCCATTTCGCTTTGTCTAACGGGTCGCGGCGGTGACGCCAAGCAATCGCTGATTAGAGCGCGGCAAGGCGCGTGGTTTGATAGTCAGACATCCCCCAACGGGCGACCAATTCGCGCACGCGCGCCTTCTGCGGCTCCGTCAGCGGATGCGCGGCGATGGCGTTTTCGCCAGCGCTACCGGCATGGGCATCTTTGTCAAAGCCGTGCATTGCGGCTGCGAGGTGTTGCTCGGGAATGCCGCAATTTTGCAGGAGCATGCGGGTCTGTGCCGTTCTGTCTTGCGTGAGATCGGTGTAATGCAGCGGTGCCACGCGCATACCGCCTGCTGCCGCATCCAGATAGGCTTGCATACGGACCGCCCAGCCCAGCGCCATGAGCTCTATCGCGCCGACCTCTTCATCAACGGCAAAGTAACGATCAAGCGCTGCCTCGGGCGCGTTTATCGTCGAGAGATAATAGATGACGCTCCAGTCAGGGCTGCCGCGCTTGGGGTCTTTCACACCTTGCAGGCGCTGCGCGAAGCGATAGAGCGAATTCACATAGCCAACGCAATCACGACAGAGGAACACCGCGCGGGCATCGGGGAGTGCAGCAACGTAGGACGGCGCTTGGATCATCATCTCGCTGCGGGGCTTCAGGACGATGGTGTGCGGATCTGTGCCTTCCGGCGGGCGGCAGGTCAGGCGGGCGCAAGCAGCGATCAGGGTTTGCAGACGCTGTTCATCCAGATCGAAGCGGGCAAAGGCAAGGTTGGTGAACCACTCAGGCTCCGAGAGGCTCCAGACGCCGTCGATCTGGGCGAAAATGCGGGAGGCCAAGGTCGAGCCGCACCGCCCCGTCGACATCAGCAGCACAAGGTTACGCGGTGCAGGCACCTGTGCGGCGAGCGTGGGCAACGCATCCAGCGGCACCAGCGCGACGCGCTGCGCATGGGCAAATTGCGCGGCATAGGCGAAGGGTGCCTCCGCCAGATTAACGCGGCTGGGCAGCTCGACAAAAACGGCCTGATCACCCGCGATATCGAGGCAATAGAACGACCAATTCGGTGCAAGAACAATATCGGTCGCCACCTGCTCCGCAGGGCCGAGGGTGAACTGTTCGAGGTGCCGCACATCGGCGGGAAATGCCTCAGCACGATCAAGGATCGTGGCAAGTAGGGCTGACATATCAATACCTTGCAAGAATAGCGTGCAGAAACGCTATCACAGGTTGTGCGCTGCGCCTACAAAAATACCATTGGCCTAGTCAGTGGCCTTGGCCGCCCAAAGCGCGCCACGGCGGATGATTTCGGTGACTTGCGGTACTTTCAGATCATCCAGCTCATGCCCGATGGAGCAGTAGAACACGCGCCCCTGATCCCAGCGCCGTTTCCAGACAACGGGGATCACTGTGCCTTCGATCCACCAGAGATGCTCACCGCTGAAAGTAGTGGTGGCGAGCACTTCGTTCGAGGGATCGACGAGCATGTAGTATTGCTCTGACCGCAGGCGGAAGCTCTTGATCCCCTGCATGATCGGATCGGCTGGGCGGGTGATCGTCACGTCATAATCGATGTAGTCCTCGACCGGCTGGAGGTTATCCGGCCACCCCGGCGGATGCGCAACGAACTGCCCGCCGATCAAGAAATGATAGGTGGGGCGGTCGCGGAATGCATCGCCCATGTGCCCGTGCCAGCCCGCGATGCCGCAACCGTTGGAAATAAGCTGCAGGAGGCCATCCTCCTGAGGCTTGGTCATATTGCCAAACTCGGCCTGATGGCCGGAGCGGGCAGAGGACCAGATTGGCGTGATCAGATCAAGATCGGCAATGCGTTCGGGCTCCTCCAGCGGCGCCAACGTGTCATAGACATCGACCTCGAAGCCGTTATCGCTCAGGAGCGCTTCGTACCAATCGCTGAATGCTGTGGGGGTGTGGCCTTCCCAGCCGCCGACGAAAAGTGCTGCCTTTTTCATGGCGTGTCCTTCCTCATGAAATTCAGGATCGAAGCCATATCGCGCGCGGCATAGCCTGCGGCCTCGGCTTCTTTGAGCTTATCCAATGTGACCATGCCTTGCGGCATCGCGACGGCAAAATGCTGCGCGAGGGCAGCGGTGACTTCCATATCCTTGCGGGCCAAAGCGACGGTGAAAGTCACGTCATGCGCGGCTTCATCAAGGTAGAGCGGGCGGCGGTATTTCAGCATCGGGGCGGCGGCGGCGGAGTTTTCGATCACGTCAAAGGCGCGGGCGGCCTCGATGCCAGCGGCCTCGGCCAATGTGAGGGCTTCCGCCACAGTCTGGTTGAGACCGTGGATGAGCGAATTCACCGCGAGCTTCATCACAGCGCCTGCCGCTGGCGCCCCAAGGCAGATCGTGCCTTTCCCCATTGCCTCAAACAGCGCCGCGAGGGGGGCGGCTTCGTCATCGGTGCAGCTAGCCATGATCAGGAGTGCGCCATCGGCGGCGGCTTGCGTCGCGCCGGAGACGGGAGCGTCAAACACTCTCACGCCTTCGGGGGCGGCGGCGATAAGTGCGTTGATATGATCGGGGCTCATGGTGCCCATTTCGATGCAGATACGAGGGCCACCCGCCGCAAAGAGGCCATCCGGCCCGATGTGAACGGCCTCCGACGACGGATCATCGGCCAGCATGGTCACAACGACATCGCTGGCTTCGGCTAATTCTTTGGGGGTCTGAGCAAGGGCGCAGCCGAGCTCTGTGGCCAGCTGCGCCGCTTTTGCTTCGGTACGGTTCCAGACCGTGAGGTCAAAGCCCGCCGACGCGATATTGGCTGCCATATGCCGCCCCATGCGGCCCAGTCCGGCAAAGCCAATGCGCATTTAGGCCACCTTGCTTGGAACGATCCCGGAGATGGCCTGAACGAGCGAGTCCTCGGTCACTTCCTCTGCCGTGAACTCGCGCATGACCTGCCCGTGATACATGGCAACGATCCGGTCGGAGACGTGCAGCACTTCGGGCATTTCCGAGCTGATCACGATGACGGCGTAGCCCTGCTTTGCCAGTTCACGGATCAGGTTGTGGATCTCGGATTTGCTGCCCACGTCAATACCGCGGGTCGGTTCATCCACGATAAGCACGTTGGGCTTCATCGAGAGCCACTTCCCGATCACGATCTTCTGCTGGTTGCCGCCCGACAGGTTGCCGACAGTCTGCCGCCAGCTTGGGGAACGGATATCGAGCCGGTCGCGATACTGGTCGTAGATCGCAATTTCTGCACCATCCGATACGAATGGCCCCGCCGTGAGGTCATCGACCTGCGGGAGGGTCATGTTATCGCGGCAGTTCATACCAAGAACGAGGCCTTGGCCTTTGCGGTCCTCCGGCACAAGCGAAATACCGTGGCGGATCGCATCAACAGGAGAGGTAATCTTAACCTCTTGGTCGCCGAGCATGATGCTGCCTGCATCTGCATCACGCAGGCCAAAGATCGTCTCTGCGATCTCTGTCCGGCCAGCGCCAACAAGGCCGTAAAAGCCGACAACCTCGCCACGATGGACCTTGAAGCTCACATCTTTGTAGAGATTGCCGCAGGACAGACCACGGACTTCAAGCGCCACTTCACCGAGTTCAGGCGCTTGGACATTGCGCGTCAGATCCAGGCTGCGCCCGATCATCAGCTTGGTCACTTCATCTTCGTTGGTGTCTTTCGTCAGCAGTGTGCCGCGATACTGACCATCGCGCAGAACGCTGATGCGGTCCGAGATCTTGAAGATCTCTTCCATACGGTGGGAGATGTAGATGATGCCCACGCCCTGCTCTTGCAGGTCTTCGATCACATCGAAGAGCACGACCTTCTCCGCATCGGTCAGCGAGGCCGTCGGCTCATCGAAGATCACGGCTTTTGCATCAACGGTCAGCGCGCGCGCGATTTCGACCATCTGCTGATTGGCGATAGAGAGATCGCCAACACGCGTTTTACCATTGAAGCTCACGTTCAGCTTGCCGAGGATCGCATCCGTTTCCTTGTAAAGCGCATCCCAATCGACACGGCCAAAGGATTTGCGCGGCAATTCACCTAAGAAGATGTTCTCGGCGACTGTAAGTTCGTCAGCCAGCGACAGTTCTTGGTGAATAAAGACCACGCCCTTGCTCTTGGCATGAAGCGGCGAGTGCATCACCGTTTCCTGCTCTTCGATGTAGATGGTGCCTTCGTTCGGTTGGTAGATGCCGCCCAAGACTTTCATCAGGGTCGATTTACCGGCGCCATTTTCACCCATAAGGGCATGAACCTCGCCGGGGATGACTTCGAAAGACACGCCGTCGAGCGCCTTCACACCGGGAAAGGCTTTGACGATATTTTCGAGGCGGAGAGCTGGTTTCGTATCGCTCATGTCTTCAACTCCTCTTTGCCTTTCGCGTTCAACTGACGATCAAGGAACAGTACCGCGATCAGGATCAGACCAATCACAAGGTTCACCGTTTCGGTATCGGCACCGATATGGCCCAGCCCCTTACGCAGAAGCTGAATGGCAATCACACCGCCCAAGGTCGAAATGATCGAGCCATAGCCGCCGGTCAGCTTGGTGCCGCCCAAAACGACAGCGGTGATCGCCCACAGTTCATAGAGCATCCCGTCGTTGGGGTTTACCGAGCCGGATTCGGAGTAGAAAACCACCGCGCTCAGCGCCGCAAGGAAACCGATGATCATGAAGTTGATCAGGAAGTGCGGCCCGACGCGGATACCGGCATTAACCGCGGCTTCGCGGTTGTTGCCAATGGCGTAGGCGTTCCGGCCATGCACCGTCTTGTTCATCACGAACCAGAAGACCAAAACAACAGCGCCGAGGAACCAAGTCGCCGTATGCAGGCCTAGGAATTGCGCTTCGGCAAAGTCCACGAGGGTCCAGTTCAGGTGGGAGGTCGGCTGTTCGCCATTGTACATGAACACAAGACCACGGAAGCCGAGCATTGAGCCCAACGTGACGATGAAGGCGTCAACGCCGGTTTTCCAGACGATGAAGCCGTTGATTGCCCCCAAAGCGATGCCCGTCAGCAGCGCCAGCGCCCAGCCAACGAAGATGACGCCATCACCGAGGCCGGCGAAGATCGGCCATGTCATGGAATCCAGCAGGACGATGGCGGAGATTGCAAACGTCGCGCCGACGCTCAGGTCGATGTTGCCGTTGACCATGATGATGGTCATCCCGACAGCAATGATCCCGATGGGTGCGGACTGCTTGAGAAGCAGCAGCATGTTATCGAAATCCATGAACGCCTTTTCCGACAGGGAGAGGAATTCACCCGCGACGGAGAAGAAGATCAGCTCCACCACGATAAAGGCCCAGATGGCGCCCTGTTTGATCAGGTTTGCCCGTGTTTCGCTATTCATGACGCTCTCCCTCAGGCAATCGGTGACAACAGGCGGCCACGCTTCGCAGCGATGTCGAGCCACACGGCGAGGATGATGATGACCCAAGTCACAACATACTGGACGTAGAACTCCAAGCCGACGAGCAGCAGGCCATTCTGGATGAAGCCGAGGATCAGCACGCCGATCACGGTCTTGAACACAGTACCAGAGCCGCCCAAGAGCGAGGCACCACCGAGGATAACAGCGGCGAGCACTTCAAGCTCCATGCCCTGCCCGACGGTGTTTTGGCTGCCCAGCGAGCGGCTGGCTTGGATCAGTCCGGCTGTCGCGACGCAGAAGGCCGAGATCATGTAGGTCATGAACACAACCCGCGCGCGCGGAATGCCCGAGAAGGTCGCGGCGGTGCCGTTGCCACCCACCGCATAAACCTTTCGTCCGAAGGGGGTGCGGGTTAAAATAATCGACAGGATGATTGCCAACACCGCGAACATGATGATCGGGACCGGAATACCAGCGATCGAGCCCTGACCAAACACGCTGAACCAAGTGCCTTCCTTATCGGCAATGTCCATGTTCTTGCCGCCCGAGTATGTCAGTGTCAGGCCGTGAATGGCTGAAAGCATGCCTAAGGTTAC
>Ga0181577_10000865_pt1 | contig 24339 bp, 25 predicted proteins | sample 101ome_21_FD_132468 | JGI IMG/M metagenome (GOLD analysis project Ga0181577, IMG submission 132468) | Coastal salt marsh microbial communities from the Groves Creek Marsh, Skidaway Island, Georgia - 101413BT metaG (megahit assembly) | ecosystem: Environmental > Aquatic > Marine > Intertidal...
GGGGGCATTCCACCAATTTTATTTATTTCAAGTTTTATATAATATTTTCTAACAATTGGAGATGTTGGACTCGCTTTTGTGTCAAATCTTTGTGGTCGGGCGAATCCCATCATTAATCCATCAGTGAAATAATCATAATCTTTCCCCTCAATAAATTCATTTTCAGTTGATTCATCATATTCAAAAACAATTATTCCAGATGATTTATTAACATCTTGAACACCAGATTCTTGTTTAAAATTATCTTCCCCAAGCTGACTTTGAAATGGAATAGCTGAATTATCAGTTTGACTTGTGTATTTGTTCATGTGAAGAAATCTTGAATTATCGATTGTGGGATAAGCTTCAACATTTTCATTATCTAAATCAATCGCATCATCAGAATAATCAACAGAATTTTTAAAAGAATCCCAAATTTCTGGATATAATTTTTGTGTGTCCAAAAATTTCTTAATTGTTTTTAAATTTTCAAGTGTATATTCAACATTAAGAATAACTGGATAAGTTTCATCTGTTTCATAATATCTCGTGGGAGGGTCTGTGTTTGGTAATAAATATAATGTTTGAAGACCTTTAAAATAATCACCCCCAAACCATTCACTAATTTCTTCTGCAAGATTATTCTTCACAACAACGGCTTGGGGAACTAATGTTTCCATCATCACCAAACCCTCTTCATAAATTTCGGGTCTTTTAATTCCAATATAACCAAATGAATTTATATAATCCAATTTTTCTTGTGTGAGTTGAGCTGGACTTCCAATAGTTCCAGAAACAAAATCCGCATGAGTAGTTGAATTAAATTCAAATAAATTTTGACAATTAATAGGTTTATATGTTGTTGATTCAATTAATTTTGTAATTGTTCTATTGAAACCAGCTCCATCTTTTATCTGAAAATTGATAGGTTTTTTTGTTTCAGTTAATTGTTGAGTTAATGATTGAGCGACAGAGGCGGGTGTGTTAAAACCTTTATTAACTTCCAAATCAATTCTTTCTCTGACTCTTAAATATCTTCTTTCAGAAAATATTCCATTCACAGAATTTTGTGGGAACATTCTGACAACTTGGGCATTTTCAGAAACTAAATCAGAAGAATAAATGATTTCATCAAAAATAAATAATGTGAATCTTGTATTATCGCATCTTTGTTTATAGTATAAATTCCCACCAGAATCTCTTTGTTGAGTCCAATCTTTATCAATAAAAATATCTGGATTGACTGAATGTTTGCACATTCCATCGGTGGTTGAATCCGCTCTTGTGAAATGATTAGAAGTGTCTTTATTCACATCCGTTCTTGTGTAATCACCTTGACTAAATCTTCTCGGATGTTGAATATAATTAGGATATTCATTTGAAGTTATATAATATCCAATAATTAATGGAGCTAAATTATCCCGTAAATCAACAACTTCATTTGATTTAAGTGTTGTCAATTTTTTTCTGTAATATCCCAAACGGTAATTCTTATCAAATGTGGTTGATTTTTTATAAAAATATTCACTTTTAACAATATCAGTATAAGGTGGAACAATATTAGAACCTTTAACTTCACCTTTGAATTCTATTGTGTCCGCCTTTCCCGCTCCGACTTCTGATATGAAAGCCCGTTCAACAGATACTTTATCACCAACATCCAATCTTATCGTTTGTTGAAGAGGATTAGTGAAAACAGCTGGATTATCATTATTTCCACTTCTGGATTCAACTGAACTTGACCTATTGCAGTTTATAATTTTTATGTCAGAATATTCGCTCATATTTATATTATGAGAATATAAAAAAATTAGATTAAAAAAACATATTTAATTATTGGATTATATTTTTATCTTTTAGAAGATTATATTTATCTTCATGTTTATCAATAAACTTATCAACATTATCTTTCTTCTTGTAATAGTTGAATAAATTCTTCGCTGAAATTATATCTTTATTTTGTTGATAATTTTCAATTTTTTTATCCCTATTTTTTTCATAATGAGCCTTCGCCCTCGCTCTATTTTTCATTATAAATTCTTCTTTATTTTTTGAGGTTTCATGATAATATTTGTTCTCTCTCATTCGCTTTTTTTTGTAAGCTTCAAGAATTTTTTGAATTTGTTCATCAGTTAAATCCATTTCTTTTATTTATATATATTATATAGATTTTTTTTAAATCATTTTAAACTAATTTTTTCCGAATATGAAAACAAACAATTGTTTTTCCAGAAAGAGCTGTGCAGAATGTTTCATTATCATAAACAATATCAACATCAAAAGAATTAACATAAATTTCTTCTGTATTGTTCAAATCAATATAAGTTTTTTCATGTGGTTCAAAATATAAAGCACCAGTATCATTTCCACTATTATCGAATCGGGGAAGATGACCAACTATTTTTGAAATTGAACCTTGTCTCGCGTTAAGAGAATTTTGTGTGAAATTGTTTAATCTTACAAATAGCGAAGCTCCACTTGATAATGTTGGAACAAGTTCCGATTCAATAGTTATTGGATGAGCTCCACCCGCGGATGAAGGGACAGAAACGGGTCTTCCAGTAAATCCAAGAATCTGTTGAGAATTACATGGAGCGGTTATAATATCTCCATATTGTTGAGATTTCGCTGTGATTAATGTGTTAATATAACCATCCATCGTTCCAGAGGCACTTCCAGAAGAAACCACATTTTTCGGAGCGAGAATAGTAGCTGAACTTCTATTTGAAAACGCTCTTAAATCAACATCAATCGCTTGTGGAACTTGACCTTCATTTTCAACATATCCAAACCAATCATAAGTGGAATATCTATTATCAGAATAACTTGGATAAGATGTATAATGAACAATTGAATCAACTGTTAAAGTTTTTTGATTCCCTCGGGGAATTGCATGAAGAGTTGGATATAAAGCCCATTTCGCACAGTTCATCGGATTTATAAATTGATTCTTTGTCGCCGCTGGTTTAGCTTCACTTCCATTAACAGTTGAACGCATGGTTGTGAAATCACAAAGTAAATCTTCACCACCTTCACCATCCAACATAAAAATTTTCATTTCTTCACCATCAAGCTGAAATTTAACTTTTGTATAAGTTGAACCATTTGTTCTTATATTATATTGAGTCGCAAAATTGGGATTATGAGCCCCATAATATATAACCTCCGACATGGTGAATTCTTCTCCAAAACCAGTTGATTGATAAACATATAAATTCGCTCCCGCCCGAGCGATACAAATATCAAAGAAAGCTCCAATTTCTCCCGTGCAACCTCTTCTGAAATGTGTTGAATTTTGAGCGACTCTTGAATTATAATATGAGGGAGTAAAATATGGGACTCCACCAATTTCTTTTTGATTACAAATTCTTGATAAACCAACTATGAATGGAGATTGTTGTGTATCAGACGCATTCGCTCCCGAGAAATCAATAACACATGTTCCATTATTTTGAGAGATTGGATATTCTCTATTTTGAACATAGAAACCGTTGTTTGTGTCAGCGGTGGAAACAACTGAACCCGCGTTGGCTGCAAATTGACCAGTTTGACCTTCACTTAAATCTGTGAAAGCGTCATCAATAGTCGCCGCGTTTCTTGTTGTGTTGGCGGTGGCTTGGGTGAAAGTCCATTTATAACCTTTGAATGTGTTGGATTCAAATAGAGGTTGAACATTTATAGAAGCGGATAATGGGTCATCATCTTTAATAAGATTGGGGTGGAAAGCGATTTCTGCAATTGATTTTTCTAAATCATCAGCGAAATCTTCTGTATTTCTTGAAGTTCTTTTTCCATCTCTGAAAGCTTGACCAGTTCCAGCTAAACCAAAGAAAGGTTGATAAGGTGTGTCTTGAATTGTTTGACCATCCGCTATTGGAACACCAAAAAAATGACAATAACCGGAGTTTGTTCTATCAACAACCATCAAAGAATTCTTATTTATTTTGGCGGATTGAAGGGCGATTTCACTATTCGCTGGAATTTTATAAGTATTATTCAAATGATTCTGATATGAGAAAGGTTTGAATACATTTGAAGATTCCACATCATCTTGTCCGATATTAGAAGTAATCACTAAACTCATTTTATATTTATATAATATAAAAAATATTTATAAAACTTTTTTAAAATAAAAATATATTTTAAATAATATATGATGAAAAAATCTAAAAAAAAAGTTGTAAATGTGAAACCAATTGAGAATCATGACAAGATTCAGATTGATATTCCAAAAACATTTGAGAAAGATAAACAAGTAAAACCCCAAGATGTTTTTGAAGGTTATAAAAAAAATAAAAATACAAATATCAAAAAAAAATATTAATTAAAAATCATCAATAATTTCATAATCATCATCTTCATCTTCATAAACATAATCATAAGATTGCAGTTCATTCCATTTTTCTCTGGCTTCTTTTAGTGTTGGTGGAATCCAAAAAATTCTTCTATTTCCATTTATTTGAATCTTTTTTTCTTGATATAAATCTCCAAGACAATTATTTCTTAAATCATCAAAGAACCTATTGTTTTGAAATTTTCTTGTGTCGCTATTGTAATGAGAATAACTATCATAAATCCAATCTTTAAAATAAATTGTTTTCTTTTCATCTTCACCTTTCTTTTTTATTTTAGTTCCAGATTTTCTTGGGTCTTCATAGCTGTCATCCTCATTCCATAATTTCCCCCATTCGATAAAAGAACCTTGATAATTGAAACCACCTTCTTGAATAACTTCATTCCACCATGAAAGAACTGAATTCCAATTTCTTTCAACTTGTTTTTGAAGAAGATTTGTCTTCTTAAATATTCTTGCATTAAAATCAGAAATGTCTCTGTTATACAAAACCTTGGCGAATGATTCAATTGGAATATCAAGAATTTTCTTAACATAATCTTCTTTTTCTTGTGTCATTCTTCCAGATAGAAAGTTATTTAATTCTAAACAATAAACACGGCGGGAATCTTGATTCACACCACAGAACCAATCATTATTGGTTGTGATAATGTAATTCGCATAATCATCAATAACATAATTTTCTTTATTCTTTTTATTGATTGTTTGTCTTCTTTCTGTGATTTTATTTTTAACAATCCCTTCAAGTTGTTTATCTCCACCCCAGAAGGCTTCATCAAGATTCACAAGAATCTTCCCTTCAAGTTGTCCATTAAAATCTCCAAATAAAAATTTCGCGTTAGAATTTTGACAGTAATGGTCATCACCAATAATTCTTCCAATAATATCTAAAATAATTCCCTTTCCACCACCTTCTTTTGATTGTAAAGCCAGAAGAACTCCCATTTTAATGTGAGGTTTTTGAATGATATGTGAAAGATAATTCATAACATATTCAAAGGCGTTCTCATCATGATTACACCAAGATTTTCTAATATGTTCAAGAATAGGTTCTGCATCTTCTTCATTAAATTCATCAGCTTCTTCTTTTGAAATATTGAATCCATTCCATAAATTAAATATGTCATCATTAGGTTGTTCTCTTGGGTCAAATCCAATAGCTCGGACTTCACGGCGATTTGACCATTCACACCAATCTTTAAAGGGATTGATTCTTTTCTTTTTCTTTTTTCCATCTTCATCTTCATAACATACTTCAAAAATTTCTTTGAGAAAATGGTCTTTTGTTTTTGATGGTGTTTTCAGAAACCAACAATCTTTTGTTGTTTTGATTCCATTATCTTTCATGATAATTTTTTTATCAAGAATAATATAATCACCAGTTTCTTTCACAAAAATTAATCTTTTGTTCATGTGTTCCAACATGGTTTCAATAGCCTTCTTGATAAACATTCCCTTTCTTGGTTTTGTTTCATCATCTCCATCATTATCTTCCCAAAATTGAAGTCTCTTTGCATAATTATCAGTCCAAGTTTTTTTGAAGATTGTTTCAAGATTATCATTTGTTTCTTCAACTGGTTTATATTTTTCATATAATTTTCTCAAATATGTTAAACCTAATTTATTTCCATTATTCTTCTTTCCAAATGATTTCCATTTTTTTCTTAATTCAGCTTGACCATCATAATTTCCATCATCTTCTTTTGACCATTCATCATATAAACCAAAACCAATATTATCACCACCAGTAATATTATGAATAGCCATTCCAACCTTTAACCATTCATTATATTCATAAACATCTTCATTTTGACAAACATCTAAAATCTTTTTGATTTCATCTAAATTATAAATTTTCTTTGGTTCAAATGGAATCATGTCATCATCTTCATCTTGCACAGTTTCTTCTTGTTGAACTTCTTCACACTCGATAATTTCTTCTTTCTCATCATCAGAAGTCGTTGGTGAAACTGGTGGAGAATAATCAGAAGGGATTTTTAAAACTTCTGGAATATTGGTTAAACCATTTGATTGAATGACATGTTTAGTTAAATCATCTTTAAAATTAGTTGGAATTAAAACCCTTGAATCATTAGGTTTATTTGAATGAATAGCTCTCATATTCCCACCGTCTCTATAAACACCTTTATCAATATTGGGGTCTTCAAAAATTTTAATCTTTTCATTAAATTCTCTTAATTCTGGAATTGAACATTCATAATTATTAACAACAAAATGAAATGAAATAGAATGTCCATATATTTGAGTTCTTTGAATTAATTTCTTTCCACCTTCTTTTGGTTTAATTGTTTTTGTTTTTTCTTTGAATTTAGCTCCGTGAGATTCTGTTATAGCTATGTCCCCTTCTGGATAAATCTTGGACAACATATTAAAATATCTATCTTGGAAAGGTTGGATATGTTGTTTCCAATCATCACCATGACCTTCAAACCAAATATCAATATCATAATAAGGTTTGACTCTTGATTTGTAATCAGTCCATTCAAAGAAATATTTATAACCTTTTCCAATATCATCTTTAATTATTTCATTTAATTCTTCTTTTGTCTTAATAGTTGTTGGTTCAACAAAGGCTTGGAAATTTTTTTCACCTTTGAAATTCTTAAATTGCATATTATATTTATTAACACTCATTTTAATATTATTACATAATTCTTTTTTAAATAACTTTTCTTTATCCATTTATATTATAACATAGAAAAAAATATTATCGAATTAACGCAAAAAAAACTTAAATAATTCAATATTTCAGATTATTTAATATATTTAATCTTAAATTATACCTTATAATCAAGGTTTTTACACATAAATGGGTTTAAAGATACATTAATTCCGGAATTAATCCATATTTTAAGTGATTTTTATTCAAAATGATAGTTTATTTCCATATTTAATACTTAAAAGAAGTATAATTTAAGTTTATTATTATTTAAAAAATAAAATATATTAATCTTATATAGAGAAAATGATTTATAATGGAAGTGAAGGTTCTTTGAATTTATATTATAAAGGTTTATTGATTTCTTCTTATCCATTAACAAAGAAGAAAACATTTGAAAACTATTTTTATCAAGGGGAACACATGATAAGACAATCATCTGGAATCCCAATTAAATTACAAATAAAAACTTATATTCATTTCTTAAATACAATTCATAAAAGAAAAATAAATAAACAACCTATAAGAAGAAGCGACCATATATATTTCTTGAATTGTTTATTTGCATTAATGAGATTAAAAATAATAGAAGATGATGAAGCTAATGGTTATTTAATTATGAAGAAGAAGAAATAATTTCTTCTACATCGATTCCAATATAATTTCTTTTTAATAATTCACATCTTTTTCCTACAATTTCATTATGACAAGTCATATCTAATATGAAATCATTTTCATTTGAATATGTCTTAATGAAATAATCTATCATTTCATCGGGTCTTGTTATTCCATTCCCTTTCCCTTTCAAGATTGGATATTCAAGAAAGGTTGTTGGATATTTTCCCTTATGACCTTCATCTTTTATATATTCATTATCTTTATCTTTTCCATCTTCGCCCCAATAACCATTCTTCCCTCCATACTTTACATTTCTTTTTGGAACATATTTATCTCCAATCATTTGTGGATTATATGTTCCTCTTTTTTTATAATAAATAAATATTTCTTCCATGATTCTTAAAGGTTGATATTTACTTGTTAAAAATCCAGTTGAATTATTTTTTTTCCAATTATAATTATATTTGGGCTTTTCATATTTTAATAATTCATAAGTGAAGGGAATTGCAGAATGTAAGGCTATGATTCCATTTGGTTTTAATACTCTCCACATTTCGGGAAATAATTCATCCCATTTTAAAGGTTTATCCCATTTCGCTTTTGTTGTTGAAAATGGTGGGTCTGTATAAATAAAATCAATTGAATCTTTATCCAAAGTTTTTATAACTTCATGAATATCTCCTTGAATATATTTTCTCATTATACTTAATATTTTATTTTATTTCGGGAATTTTACTTTATATTTTTCAGTTATACTTTTATCAACTTTTCTTGCATTCCCTCCCAAAATGTAAGAATACATCCGAGCCCGTCCCCATGATTGAGGTGTTTGATTTGGTCTTGAACCAGAAGATTTATAAGCTCCCTCACCTTTCTTAAATACTTCATCCAAAGCTTTGAATGGAATCCCAGTTATTTTCGCGATATTTCTTTTACTTCTTCCACCTTTCATTTCATCTAATTGTTTTCCATATTTTTTATTAAATTTTTTTGTCCATGTTGATTCTTTATTTGGAGCGGAAGTTTTTGGTCTTGGTTTCCCTTCAATAATAGATTTAACTTGTTTTTGTTTTTCTTTTCCCTTCAAGTTTCCAACATAGGTTTTCGGGACATTTCTGGATTTCCCTTTATAGGTTATTTTTGTTTTTTCAACCATTTTATTTTATCATATAATTTATTTATCATCTGATAATAATTTATTTATTGGCTTGATGTATTCTTGCAATATATCAACACAATCATCTATTTCTTCTTTACCTCTATCACATCTCCCTCTTTTATTTATTTCAAATGGACTTGACCTATGTTCCCAACCAACAACTCCATCTTTACATCTCCACAAATAAAAGATTCTTAAATTCGGATTCTTCTTTAAAATTTCATCACCTTTAATTAATTTATTTTCTCCGAAAAATAATGTTGGATATTGATTCTTGAATATTCTTCTTGTTTTCATTTCAATAAAATATTTTTCATTATATTTATCAAACTCATAAAATTCTCCCATTTCTGGATTGAGCTTGGACTTGAATAATGTTCCAAATATATTTTCAAGATATTCATGAATTTCTTCTTCTGACTTGAATCCAAATCTTAAATCAATTGACTTTTGATTGTTCATTTTATTATAATATAGAAAAAAAAATCTAAAATTTAACCTTAAAAAGTGTCCGAGATAAAACTTGAATTTTAAACAATATAACAAAGATATGTTTCATTATGTCTAAAAAATGAATTCTATCCCAGACACTTTTCAATCAAATGAAACAATTATGGGATTCTCTTTTGTTGCAATTCTTATTTTAAGATTATAAATATATGATTTCTTCAAGATTCTCTTCTGATTCATTTGTTCTTCAACTTGGTCAGATATTACCGGATTCACATGATTCAAACAATATAATGATTTATTATATAATTTACAAGCTCTCCGAACAGATGGAATATCTCCCCACTTACAAATTGAAATTAAATCATTATAAATCTCTTCATGTGTTTGATATGTGTAATCTGTCAAATTACAACCTTCAACACAATATTTAATTATTTTTTTCGCTTTGAACATTATATTTTGTTTCTCTTGAATTGTTGGTCTTTGTTTAGTAGTTTCATTTTTCAAATAATCTTGAAGTTCTGTTTTATTTTTTATTTTTTCATTATAAATAACTTTATCCATATATTCATCTATATCTGACATTATTTTTCCCTTTGATAAATCTGGGTCAATCTTAACTTTCATTTTTGAAAATAATTCGATAATATCTTTTTTTGAATGTGATTTGTGAATTAACATTTTTTTTTATAATATATAAAATATTTTAATTTTATTATATATACTTAAAATGGTTAAGAGATTAAAGAATGGAGAACTCACAACACCAGAAATCCGAAAACTTATAAGAGCCCATAACATAGCTGAATCTATTAAAATTCCAAAGGGAGCGAAGAGAGATGACATCATGAAATTAATTGAAAAGAACGGTTATATGATAGACCATGAGAAAGCGGTTATGAAACCAGTTTCAAAAGGGAAGGTTAAAAAAATGAAAGTAATAGACCAAAAGAAAGTTGAAACATTACTTCCAAAACCAAAGACAGATGCACAGAAGAAAGAGGCGAAGAAAAAGAGAGAACAGAAAAAACAAGCCCAAGAAACCGCCGCCTATGAAAAGAGAAAGAAACAAGTTGAAGCGATTGAAAAGGTGAAAGCCAGAAGAAAGAAGGGAGAAATTAAAAAACCAAAAGAAGCTATATATCCCACTTTTGATTCAATTAAAAAACTTGAAAAATATTTTATTGAACAGATAAATAAATTCATGAAAACGGAGGGAATGAAATTTGTTAATAAAATTAAATCCGATAAAATGACAGAGAAAGATATAAAAGATGGAAGAAGAGATTTAAGAAAATTATATTCAAAGAGAGTTCTTGATATTCTTGAAGCTAATGAAGAATTATTTGAAGAAATGGAAAACGGTGATGAAAAATATGAAGAACTTGAAGAACTATATGATAAAAGATTTGAACCGATAGCTAATCGCGTCCGAGATAGACTCAAACAATTAAAAAAATAATTTATTCTTCATCTTTTTGAGGTTCTTTGATATATGTGTCAAATGCAACTTCTTTTGAATGTCCCATTATTTTGTTGTCTTTTTCTAATTCCTTTTTGACTTCTCCATATTTACTTGATAAATATATTTTTCTCAATAATGTGGTTGAAATTGACTTCCCCATGTATTTGTTAGAATATTTTAATAATTGTTTTGATAATTCTGTTCTTGTTAATGGTTTTCCAGTTGAAGATTTAAACAAAATCCCCATTCCATTTATTTTTAAATAATATCTTAATAATTTTTTTACATTCTTATCTTCTATTTCAATTTTTAATTCTTCATATTTTTTTGAGGTTTTGTATTTATTCAATACAAAAAACATTCCACCCTTATGAACAACAAGATAATTATTTTCTTCTTTCTCTTTATTCGATAATTTATTATAATCTCTCTTTGATATAGCTTCCATCCCAGCGACATCATTTCTCATCGGATATTTTGAATATATTGTGAATAAAATATATATTTGAAGAAGATTCATTTCTTTCTTTGTTATTTCATCTTTACTTTTCTTTTTGATTGGTTTTAATTCTTCCGCCATTTTATTTATCATTTCATAAATTTCTTCTATGGTTGCAAAATTCTTTGATTGTTTATCTGAAATAATTCCACTCTTATTTTCTTCTTCATATTTAGAATTAAATCCATCTCTTATTTTTCCATATTCTTCAATTAAATCATCATATTTCTTATCATGATTCAAAGCCAATAAAAGAACAATAATCGCGTTCAAAAAATTTCTTTGTGTTGTGTAATGTAAATTTTCAATCTTTTCCATTACTTTTTCGGAATCAGATAAGAAATCAAAATTATCTGTATCAAACATTTTTTTCAATTTTTTGAGATTTGTGTCATATTGTTTTATTGTGGAAGTCTTTAATTGAGGTCTTGATTTTTGAATCTCTTCAACAGAATCTTTTGAATTAATTTTCATTATACTTTATATAATAAAAGATTTTTTATTTAAATAAAAAAACGAAAAAAAACAGATTTAAAAAAATAATTTATTTCAAAACATCTTTATTATTATGAATAAAATCTAAAATTTCATTTTGAGTTTTAACTAAATCATGAACAAGATTTTGAAGCTCACCTCGCGTTTTTCTTTCTTTTAAATATTTTAATTTCATTTGTTTATATTGCAATTCCCATTCTTTACATTTTGAACATTTTGAACATTTCAAACATTTATTCATTATATAACTTAACATTTATAAAAATAAATATTTTATTTTTTTAAGCAAAATAACAATTCATTTTTCCATCTTCAATTGTGGCGACCTTCAATAGTTCAAGATAAACTCGGAGAGTGTATGTGTGAGCGGCGAGACTTGGATTCTTATAGAATAGTTCAAGACCCTTATTATTTACACGCTCACCCTTGTTAAGACGGAGGGCAACCCAATTCATATTTCCACGAACACCTTGTTCATGAGAATTCTGTGGATGACCTTCAAGAGTCGCGGTTGTTAGACCATCAACATTTTGATTCTGATATTCATCGCGAGAAACCATGGGAACACGACCTTCACTCTGTTGAGTGGTTGTGAATAACAGAGCCTTGTTTGACCTATCAACATTAAATTCAAAACGGTCATTATATCTTAAATTGACCGATAAATTATCACCAGAAGGAGGAGCTTTACAACACGCGTCTCCATTTAGTAATGTTTCCGCTTTATAATTATTATTGTTTTGAAGAGCGAAAAAAACCTTGGAAACAAGGCGACCATTTCCACCGATTTGAAATACTAAATCAGAGAAAGGGTTAGAATAATCAGCATCGCCGGGTGCATTTTCAACAAGCCCCGTTCTCTTGGCGAGTCTATAATCAACATACTGGAAAACCAGTTTCTTGTTCTGTTCTCTGTATTTCTGCATCACTTCCCCATCATAACTAATTGAATCATAAATTAATTTACATTCATTTGTGTCTATCTGATAAGACACCGTTTCATCTTCACCAGAGGCAACACACATTCTTCGGGATTTTAGACCATCACCAGCGAGGGTTGATGTCTCATCTTGGAAAGTTATATCAATATGAATTTCTTCATCAATCATAAAGGCGGGAAGCTGATTAGTTGAAAGAAATGGGAAAAGGTCATCAAGATAAACAGAATAAACTGGGGCTTCCGAAATAGTTTCAGCGGAGGTTGCATCATGTAGCTGGAAAGGTTGTAATTTGAAAGTTTGAGCTCCAACACCACCACCAGCGGCGGTCGCATTTAAACCAAGGTCTAAACCGTATTTGGCGGCGGAAAATGGGTCATCAGCCGTTCCGACTTCATAAACGGGAGCATGATTAATAACTCTTTGACTTAAATATTGTTCTCTTTCTTTGTTGTTTTCATTTGTGATAAACTGGGATTGATAAGCGTGGAAAGTTCCATAATCTTCAACCGAACAAATGGTCTTATTTCCAACTAAAAGTTCAGCTGATTTAATTAATTGAGAAACACCAATATTTAATGGATAAAAAGCGGAGGCGTTTGTCTTGGGAACAACAGATAAAGTTATTTTACTTTTTGAATGTAAGAATCCAGCGACTCTTGACAAAGTGAATCTGACACGACGCTGGGTTATGGTCGCTGGGTCAATTATATCAGTTGTGAGAGTCTGTCCAAATTCAGAGGGAATCGCACCAATTTTAACAAGGTCGGGAATTGCATCAGAAGAAATATTACTCATTTTATATTTATAATATATAAAATAAAAATTAAAAATAAAAATATAAAAAATTAAAATTAATAGAAAAAATTATTTACATAATAACTTGAACACCCGAAGTTGATGACCAAGCGACAGCGACCTTTGACTTAATGAAAAGATAAGCGGAGACAGCGTTTCCATCATCAAGTTCATTTGTCATCTGAATGGAAAACTGGGCTTGACTGAAATCAACACCTTCCGAGTCCAACATGTCATAAAGAACACCGACACCATAAACCGCACCAGTATCGGGAATAAATCTATAACCATTAGTGGCGTTTGCAGAAACAACGAAATTTCTGTTTGTATTTTCTGGACTGGCGGAGGTTCTGTGATGGTCTTTTTCTGGAATAATAGATGATAAGAATCCCTTAATAACTTGTGAATCAACAACGGGAGTTTCATTATTAGATGAGCGAACAGAAGAAACTTCAAAATTTTCTGGGAATCTTTCACCATTTCGGAGGAAAGAAATTGTTTGAAGATTGGCGAGAGCTCCACCAGCGGTCGCGTCAGCTGAATCAATCTTCTTTGAAGGCATGTAAGTCAAATAACCGTCTTGGGCTAAATTATTGACAAATGAAGATGGAACAAAATTGACAAACGCTCCAAGAACCTTTGATAAACCTAAATTATAATTAATAATGGAATTTGTTGATTCTAATGTGTTGAAATAAGAAGTAATCGAATTGAAGGCAAAAACACCAGTATCGGGAGAAGAATCACCTTCCATAACTTCACATGTTAAATCAATATTAGATAATTCATAAAAAGCGTTCTGAATATCAGTTAAGGTCGCATCAGAAGAATAGAAGAATTGAGTGTCGGGAGCGAGATGAATTTCAATTTCAAGAGGTAATTTTGAAAGTGGAAGTTTCTGACCACCAAGAGTTAAACCAGCTGGGAGTGGAATAGAAAATTCTGAATGACCCGTGTTTCTAATTACACAATCACGGAAGGTTCTATAATTGGGCATGATAAGAGCGTTTTCAGATAAATGACCAGCTACATCTTGCATCCCAGCCATAACGGGCATATAAGAAGACATGAATCTTCCATAATGTCTTATGTGTTCAATAACTTGTTTTGTTTCAGCATGGCGGAAAACTATCTGTTCAATCGCCGAGTAAATTCCAAGCTTGTGAGAAGCACGGAGTCTTCCAGCTTGGGCGGCGGTGGCGGTTGGATGAAGAGTTCCCGCCGCGTCTCTCCAAATATTCAAATGACCATTAAGACGGATAGAACTTAAATCAAGAACAGCGTCTTGGCGACCAATTGTTATTGAAAGAATTGGGTTTCCCCTCGCAAAACTAACTTTTCCAGAAGCGGGAACATTATTCGGATTTAAAGTCAAATATTTACTCATTTTATATTATACAAATATAAAATAATTTAAATAAAAAATTTTTAAAAAATTAATAGAAAAAATTAAAATTCATTTACATTTGAACCACAACTGAATCTCCCTTGATACTGATTCTTCGGATGTGATACATGAAAGCCATGAACAGTTTATTGTGTCTGGGTGGTTCATCAACACCAGCGGCGGTTGATTCATTATATAGAAGTTGGAGTTGAAGCGTCTTGTTATTTATGTTGGCGACACCATTATTCAGAGCGAAAGCCCGACCAATCACGAAATTTCTATTGTAATCACAGAAAGAACGGGGAATTATTGAAGCTTGATTGAGAGCTTGTTCAGTCTGCATTAGAGGTTGAGCTGAAATAGATTTTCCACCATTTATTTTTCCAACTTCAACCGGTCTTGATGGAACAAGTTTATCATCCACAACAAACTGATAAGAAGTTAATTTATCAATAATTCCAACTTGACCAGAACGGCAAGAATGGAGAAGAGTGTCTGTGGAAAGTGATTCTTCATTATAGGTCGCACCAAGCCCACCAATTAATTGAGCGGAGTTATAAACATTCGCATCTGTGGGAACAACTATGGCGGATTTTACTCTTGTTAAACCAGCTTCCAAATTAAGAGTGGCGTTTCTATTGGAAGACAATAGAGAAGATTTAATATTGGTGGCGGTCAGAATATCAAGTTCAATTGAACCACCGTCTTTCATCTTGGACAACATTCCCGCTTCATATCTCGGGTCAAGTTCTACTTGTTGAAGAACAAGTTCAAGATTGGAACATGTTAATTTACATGGATAAGCTGTGGTTGGAGCGATAATTTGTGTGGATTTATCATCAAACTGAACTCTCTTTGTATCCATGGCGGCGGAATAAACAATAAAATTATTTGAAGTTATATCTGTTCCATCACCAGTATCAGAAGAATTTCTAACATTTTCAGCGAAGGTCAATTTAACATATCCACCATCAACACTAATATTTGAAATAACTGGATAATATGGAGTTCCATCCGATTTTGTTAGATTAGCTTGTCCATCTGGATTCCCTACTTGACAAATCCCAACGGCTTCACCACGAACAAATGGACAATTTTCAACAGATACAACATTATTTTGTTTTCCAAGATAAATTTCAGTTCTATCGGTCGCACCAACCCCGAAAGCTGAACCACCCGCATTTATTCCATGGAAGAAAGCGTTCTGTTTCATTCGGCGATGGCGATTAACAGAATCTAATTGTTTTAGACATCTCGCTGGGTCTTCAATATCCACCTCCACATATAAACCTTGTGTCATCATAACGGGAAAAATTTTATCAGAATCAGAAAAAATTCCACTATGAATTGGAAGAGATAGTTTGGCGGTTAAGAAATCATCATCTCCAAAATCAGCTGTTCCAGCGGTTAGTTTAGGTTTAAAATATGGGTTAGTTGATAAATCAATAAGATTTGATTCACTTGTTCCCTCTGTTCCGCGATTCTTAATAGTTGGAACAAGACAACCTTCTTTCATGGCTCTCATCTTTCTTAAACTTTCATCTTGATTATAAGAATATTGAACTTGAACTTTGCAATTGTAATCAGAAATTTCTTCTAATAGAACAGCCCGAGTTCCAGAATAAACTCTTATATTTTTCACTAAACTCTGACCTCCGATAAAAGGGTCTAATGAAAGGCGGGTGGGATTCTGTCCATTTAGAGAAATCTTAACATCCATTTGGAGATAAGAATTTTTTCCATCCATGAATTTTACAGAAGGGGGAATTTCAAAATCAACCCTTCTTCCACCACTTCCAGCGGTCATTTCATAAGATTGACCATTTGTCGAAGGGATAGAAACTTTTGTCTGTGAAACCTTAATTTTCTCATCATTTCTCCAATAAGAACTCATTTTATATTTATATAATATAAAATAAAATATGAAAATAAAATTAAAAAAAAATATCTTAAAAAATTTAAAAAAAACAAAAAAAATTAATTTGTTCTCGCTGTCGCGGTTTCAACACTTTGAGCGGATACAGCGGATTGTTTTTGTTGTTCAACATCTTGTTCTTGTGTTTTTTCTGTTTCATCCCCAGCTTTTACATCACCAAAAGTTTCAAGAGCGGTTGAACCAAGAGACAATCCAGCTCCAAGAGCTTCTAATCCAATTCCAAAACCAGTCCATCCAGTTGCAAGTCCAAGAACTTCTAATCCACCACCAACAATATTCCCAACATTTCCAACTTGTTGTTCCCAGTTAGAACCCAAATTCCCCCTCTTAACATCTTTATAAATATCTAATCCAGAACCAAGTCCCGCCGCCGCACCTCTCGCAAATGTTCCAAGAGCTTCTTTCGCACCGGTTTTAACAATATCAGCGGAGGTTGAAATTCCCTTTCCAACATCTTCTCCCGCTGTCTCCGCCGCCGCCCTTTCAGCTTCCGCCCCAGTCGCACCAGTTTCATCAGCTACATCCGCCGTTGTTTGTTCAATAGATTCATCCGCTATTGATTGACCAACAGTTTCTTCGGTTGGAACACCAACACCAATTAAACCACTTTCTTCAAGTGTCCCTTCCGCACCAGCTCCCGAGGCAAATCTCGCAACATCAAGCTCATCTTCACCGGCTCCAAGAGCTTGTCCCGCCCTTCTAACATCTTCCGCTGTTCTTATATCTCTTACACCTTCAACACCTTCAATTCCACCTCTCGCAAATCTTTCGGGACCGCTGACTGGAAGAAATTTTCCCGCCGCTTGATAGCCTCTTTTTCCAAGATTTTCAACAGCTTTCTGAACTTCTGGATTTGAAACAAATGAAGTTAAGGCTTGTCCCCCTTGATACATGTTAATCGCTTGTTGTTCCAATTGAGTCTGGTCATTTTCATCTTTAACATTATCTAATTTCTCCGCCAAGTCAGAGTTAATACTTTCAACACCGAGATTCGCGTTTCTTACTTGGGCTGATAGTGAGTTCGCTTGTCCAATACTCGCTCCCGTTCCGTATAAATCCATTTTATATTTATATAATATAATTTAATTTTTTATTTATTTATAATTTTTTTTTATTCTTCTGATTCTTGATTTGTTAATTCTTTTTCAAAATTATGAAACATTCTTGGAGGGTTGGTTAATTTCATGTAAGCGAAATCATATTTTTTCGGAGTCGCTTCTTTATATAATTTTAACCAATTTTTTTTCCCTTTGAATTGGTCTCCAAATTCATCCGCCACAGCTTCAAGGTCTTTCATGTTAGGGAATGGACTTCCAACAATTAAATCTGTTATATTCACGCGAAGAATCGGGTCAAGAGCCCCTTTGAATTTCTGACTGGAAATCATTAACAGTTTGATGTTGTAGTGTCTTGACCTTGTCGCCAACATAGATAGTTCTTTATCCATGAGTCCAACCGAATCATCTATAAAAATTGCAATCTCGGGAGCGTCTTCTCCAAGAGATAATTGTGTATCTAAAATCCCTTTAATAATATCTGGATGATAATTATCAAAAGTAGTAAATTTTTTTTTCATGAAGCGGGATGTTTTATCTACATTAATGGTTGGTGAAATTATATAAACTTCATCGAAAGCTGTTCCATTTGGAGATTTCGGGTCTCCGAAGAACTGTTCAGAAAGAAAAATATTGGTCGCAATCGTAGATTTTCCGGTATTTCTTGGACTTAATAAAACCACAACTGAACCTTTCCCTTTGACTCCCAAACCTATGTCTGGGAGATTTTCATGAAATTTTTTTCCAGAGCCTTCATTAACATCTTTAACGGGAAGAATTTTAGGTGTTTCCATTATTATTATATATATTATATTTATTTTATTAATCCAAAAATAAACTAAAAATTAAATCTTCTGGAATTCTGTATCTATCCAATTGATTCGTTCCATTATTGAAACTCACTTTCTTTTTTTTTTCTCCAACTGAATGAACATCATTAGCCACATTTTTTTTATGTTTTCTTAATTTATCTCTTTTTTCTTTTGTATTACATACAACTTTTTTTCCATCAATTATTTCATAACCATTCGCTAAAACTTTTTTATGTTGTTTTGAATCAATCATATTTCCACAAGAGCCACTTCCATCACATAATAAATTTTTCCAATCTTTTTTATTTGTCCAAATTCTTGTTCTTTTTTTATAACCCCAATCGGAATACATACAATAATCAACATCATAATAATTTAAACCTTTAACAACCTCGCGATTTTTCAATTGTCCCGTTTGTGGATTTTCCATGAACCAATAATGTGGATTGAAAAAATTAATAATTTCTAATGTTTTCAAAATTAATTTATCTGATTCTTTTCTTTTTTCTTCAAGTGTTTCTTTTGTTAAAATTTCTCCCGTTTTATTATTTTTTCTCCCTATCCAACAATTTTTAAGATTTGAATATTCTGTGCATGGTGGAGAAGCCCAAATAATATCAAAATAATCTTTGGGATATTGTTTATAATCAAAATCCATTATATCAATCTGATGGTCGGCTGGAAGTAATAAATCAACTGAAACAGTTTCCCAACCTAATGATTCACAACATTTTCCAACAGAACCAGTTCCAGAAAATAATTCAAGTATTTTTAACATTTTATAATATATGAAATATTTTAATTTTAGGGATTATCCCCAAATGATAGTTCTGGTTCTGGTTCTGATTCGGTTTGAACAATAACTTGTTTTTTTTCTTTTGGTTTTTCTTCATGTTCTTCATGTTCTTCATGTTGTTGAAATGGTTTTATTTCTTTCAAACCATTACAAATCAAAGGTTTTCTCACATTTGGATAATCATCTTTAAACTTCTTATTAAATAATTGAATAATATCAAGGTCTATATTTGGAGATGATTCCAATAAATTGTCATATTCAGACCGACAGACTTTTAAGAAATCCCGACACGGTTTTCTTTTTTTATCATGAAGAGATAATTCAATTTCTATTGAGCGACCTAATTTTGACCAAGCCAAAGCTGAAATTCTATGACCTTCATAAATTTCTGAATATCTTAAAAATGATAATAATGTTCCAAGTATTCCACAGAAGATATTTAATGAACCAACACCAGCGGAAAAACCTTGTTTGAAATCTTGGGGAACATAACTATCAGTCGCGAAGTTTGCAGTTCCCGTTAATGTTGATAAAACAATTATAGGGATTTGAAGATGATGATATTTTTTTTTATATTTTCTCTGACTAAAATTATGAAGATAAGCGAAACACATGGAAATTTCACCCCATTCTGAAAGAAGGTCTTCTATCTCGGGAGACCAGTCTTCAATATTATCTGGAAATGGTCTCGGAGTTTTCAATTCATTCATTTTATAATAATATATAAATTTTATTTTTTGAATTTTGAAAAAATATATTTATTTAAAATATAGATGGCGGATGAGAATCCATTTCAAGTCAAACCGATAGTTGATGTCAAAAATACTTTGCACACTATAAACTCATTAATCGCTGAAATGAAAGTTGATGTCATTTGTATCAAATCAGAAATAAAACAAATAAAAGAAATTATTGAAGAAAAAGAAAAAGAATATAAACAAAAAGAAAATATCAAAAGTGGTTGGTTCTTATATTAAAATTTTTTTATTGTTATTTATTATAAATGACTGATTTTCCGAATATTTCTGTTCTATGTCCAACATATAACAGACCTCACTTTCTCCCTTTACTTATTAGAAACATGAAAACCCAAGATTATCCACATAAAAAACTTGAACTTGTTATCGATGATGATGGAGATATTCCATTTATTCATTCGGATTCTTGGGATGAAGTTGTTCAAGCTTTAAAACCTATTAAATTGAAATTATTAAGATATAAAAGAAGAAGAACTATTGGAGAAAAAAGAAATAACTTGGTTAAAAATTCTTCAAATAAAATTGTTGCATTTATGGATGATGATGACATTTACATGAAAACATATTTAACACATTCTTTTGAAACTCTTATGAAAAAAAATATGGGATGTGTTGGTTGCAATAAAATGATATTTTTATATTCTCCATATACTAATGATGATTTTTATTTTTTAACTTGTGGGAATAATAAGATTCAGATTCATGAATGTAATATGATGATGACAAAAAAATGGTTCAATTCAACAAATAAATTCGCGAAAGCCAGTAGAGCGGAGGGTGGTCATTTATTTTCTAATTGTAATTTGAAGAAGGTTGAATTAACAGAACCTCATTTAACTATGATTCAATTATGTCATAATGATAATACAATAAATAAAGAACAGTTCAAAGAGAATAAATTAGAAGAATTTAAAATAAATGAAGAATTCTCTGAATTTATCAGAAATATAATGAATCTCAAAAAAGTGTCTGGGATAAAACCTCAAAAAAATTTAATATAAAAGGTATGTTGTTTATATCGTTCCAAAATTGAATTCTATCCCAGACACTTTTAGAATTTTGAAATAAATAACAAATATTTTAAGAAATTTATTTCCAAAATGAAATATAAAAAATAATAAAAAAAAATAATAATTATCAGAAAAATATTTTATATATTTATAATAAATATAATGAGTTTTATTCCAGAAGTTAAAGTTGATTTTATCCCAAGTGAAGATGAAGAAGAAATAGGTGAAAATAAACCACATGAAGAAGGGACTTATGAAGAAGCTGAAAAATTAAGAATTGATACAGAATCAGATGAAGAAATTGTTGAACAAGTGAAAGAAGTTATATTTGAAAAAAAACAAAAACCAAAGAAAGAACCAAAATTAAATAAAAATGGAACTGAAAGAAAAAAGAGACCTCCCATGAGTGAAGAACATAAAAAGAAATTACAGTTGGCGAGGGAGAAGGCTATGGCGGTTCGGAAAGCCAAAGCGGAAGAAAAGAAGAAAGAGAAACAATTGGAGAAAGAAGAAAAAGAATTATTGAAAAAACAAAAGGTTAAGAGAGTTCAAAAATTAAAACAAGAAGTTGAAGAAGATGAACCTCCCAAACAAGAAAAAACAATTGAACCAAAATATCCAGTTTCAACAATTACAAAAAAAGATTTAGAAGATGCACAATTAGAAGCTATTGTCAAATATGAAAAAATAAGAAAACAAAGAAAACTTGAAAAACAAGAAAGACTTAAAAAAGAAAAAGAAGAACAGAATATAAGGGACAAATTAATGAGAGCGGTGAATCCACCAAAAGAACATAATCCATTCGCGGGATGTTATTAAGTTAATTTAAATTTTTTTTTATATTTCTTTATATTAGTATTTAATGAAGTTGAATCACCCCATAACAAGTAATAAGACAAGAAGCCTCGGGACATATAATTTCCCTTCTCTAAATCTTTTTTATGACGCTGTCTGTATTTATTCCGCCGTTCTTTGTCTTTATGGATTGTATAGTCTGAATATCTGTCGTCTCCGAATTGTGTCGTTTTTATTTTCTTTCCTTTATCATCATAAAAAATAGCCTTTAATTTTTTATTTTTTCCAGTTCCCTTTTCAATAGTCATTTTCATATTTATTTAATATATGAAAATATAAAAAAACATGTTATAAAATTATTTTAAAGAATGAAATCCATTCTCATCGATATGAACTTCATAATCACTTTCAGATGTGGCTGAACCTTCATCATCAGAATATTTTTCTTTCTTTGTATATTTTGGAGGTTTATAATCTTCATCAATCTTAATATGTTCTTTGAATTCTTGAATTAAATCCGGTCTTCCGTGCATAGCTAAAATTGAAATAATTTCTTCACAACTAATTTTGTCCATTTATATTATAGATTAGAAAAAAATTTAAGATAAAAACACATCTTCAAAATCTTGAAATTGAACATTATCGGCGGACATTATTTTTTCACATTTAGTTAAGAATTCATCAACAGTCCATTTTTTTGAAAATTTGTCAGATATTAAATCAATCCACCATTCATAATCACCTTCATGACCTTCCCAACATGGAACTTTCCAATCTTTTGATTGGACACATTCTTCAATTTTTTTCTGTTCCTCATCTGTGAAATTCATCATTTATATTATATAAATATAAATTATTTTTATTTATTTTTATTTTTTTTTCTTTTTTTCATCTTTATTATTTTCCAGAATTTCTTCAATTATACTTTGGGGAGTTTTTCTTATTTTTTGAATCTTATAAATGACAGGTGACCTTTCATCTATATTTGCATATTCTCCATCTGAATCATGAATGGATGTTGTAATATCAGAAATAACAGAGGGTTTTGTAATTGTAAAAATTAAATTACTTGGATTTCCCATAAAATAATCATTAGCGGCTGAATATTTATCCACCACAGAAATTATTGGAAGTTGAGCCCCAGTTGGGTTTCCACCCAAAGCTGTGAATCCCTCCAATAATGAACTTCTCACTTCATAATAAGGTTTGAGAACAGCCTTCTGAATATTTGTGGCGATGATTGCATTAGATTGAGTTTTGATGGAAATTTCTGGAAAATGAGCGACTGGACTTCCAATAGCTCCCTTTGGTCTGAAAGCGTAATGATTGACTGGGTCATCCCCAGAAGTGTCTGTATAACTTAAATAAGTTTCATAATGAATAACATTATTGGGATATGGAACACTTGTGAAATACATGTTGGCGTTATAAATATTTCCAACATAAATTTTTGAATCAGTTGAAACAATTTCAGCGTTGGTTGTTGGTCTATATAATAAATTATTATTATCATTATCAACTCTTTTTGTTAAAACATTTTTAGAAGACGGTTCAGCGACAACTTCTTCATAAGAAAAACCAAGAATGTCCCATAAATTATTATTCCAATTTTCTCTTGATAAACCCCAATTGTCAATATAGATTCCACCATGAGAATCAAAAATTTCATAAGGTTCAATATTATCATTATGTTTTTCTATATTATTTTTATTTAATCCCGCGTTGGTAATATTTCCATTAACATTATCCGCTGATTTAGGGATTGTCCCCAATACATAATCTTGATTGAATCTTGTATATGGTTTAAATGTTGGGGAATATCCAAATTGAGGTGGTCTTGGATTTATCTTATAAACAGAATCACCCGCATCTGAATTAACTTCTGGTGGGACTAAATTATTGAATGTTCCAAGAGCCACAATTGATTCATTATTCAGAGAATTTAATTTTGAACCAGCCATGAATCTGTTTCCAATATTATTTCCAGTATGTAATCTTCTTATTTCAAATCTGTTTGATGTTCCATTATAATCAAAGGCGGGATTATTCGCCCCAATATAAGTCATGGTTTTATAAGGTGTTAAATCAATTCCAGCTGTGGTTGAATTTCTATTAGCCAAAATTGGAGTTGTGAAAGATTGTTCTGGATTTGCATCTTGACCAGATGAATTTTTAATTCTGTTTTGAGCTCCAATATCCGATTGACTGTATCCCGAAAATGGAGTGATAATGGCGGTTGTGTAAGCGGTTGAATGAAGGTCATATCCAATTCTTCTATTTCTTTCAATTATTTTAAAATCAGAGACTCCATTATTAAAAGGCGTTGTAAATAATGAAGGGGGCATTCCACCA
>Ga0181577_10000876_pt1 | contig 24191 bp, 25 predicted proteins | sample 101ome_21_FD_132468 | JGI IMG/M metagenome (GOLD analysis project Ga0181577, IMG submission 132468) | Coastal salt marsh microbial communities from the Groves Creek Marsh, Skidaway Island, Georgia - 101413BT metaG (megahit assembly) | ecosystem: Environmental > Aquatic > Marine > Intertidal...
AGCCGCCCTGGTCGAGCAGCGCTGACCATGGTTGAGGGCCGCCGACGCGGCTGGGCACTTGCTGCGCTCGGCATGTTGCTCGTCTCGACGGATTCGTTCTTCGTTCGCATCGCCGACACCGATCCCTGGACCATTGCCTTTGTGGTGTCTGCCCTGTCGTTGGTCGTTCAGCTCATCCTCCAACGTCGGGTCGAGGGTGGGCGTCCGGTCGACCACTTTCGAGCATTTCCGAAAAGTTTGCTGGTGGTCGGTTTGCTCTCGGCGTGCAGCCAACTCTTGTTCATCGGTTCCCTGACCCAGACCAGGGTTGCGAACGTCGTGGTGATCGTCGCTGCGTCGCCGGTCCTGGCGGCGGTGGTCGGACGGCTGTTCTTCGGCGAGCGGACCGATCGTCGGGTGTGGGTTGCGATTGTGATCACGCTGATCGGGGTGGTCGTGGTCGTCTCGGCCTCCATCGGGTCTCCGAACATGACCGGAGACCTGCTTGCGGTCGGCGCAATCGCGGCGTTTGCGACGAACATCAACATCTGGCGGCGATTTCCTCAGCAGAGCCGGTTCGTCGGCCTTGCGATCGCAGCGGCGCTTACCGTCGCGATTGCGGCACCGTTCGCCGATCCATTCCAGCAAGACCGCCGCGTCTATCTGGCCTGCATCGGCATGGGTGTGATCTTCAACCCGCTCGGTCGTTTGTGTCACACGTCGGCACCACGCCACGCACCGGCTGCCGAAGTGGCACTCTTCACGCCGGTCGAGACGGTCGCCGCATCGGCATGGGCGTGGTTGTTCTTCAGTGAACAGCCACCGGTCCAGACCTTCATCGGTGCGGCGGTGATCGTCGTAGGACTCGTCGTCGGTACGCTCGCCCGCAAGGGGGCGTCCCCTCGGCTTGCCACCTAGGGTTGGCATCATGCCGAAGGTCTTTGTCCATGGAAACCCCGAGTGCGATGCGGTGTGGGGTCCACTCATCGCGGCGCTGACAGACCGCGGTGTCGACGACTGTGTGTCGTTGTCTCCGCCTGGATTCGGAGCGCCAGTGCCCGATGGCTTTCGTGCGACGCCGGCGGGATACGTCGCATGGCTCGCTGCAGCGTTGGGAGATCTCACCGGCCCAATCGATCTCGTCGGCCACGACTGGGGTAGCGGACACGTGGCCGGTCTTGCCGCCGCTCACCCAGACCTGATCCGTTCCTTCACGGTCGACTGCGGAGGCCTCATCCACCCTGACTACGTCTGGCACGACATGGCGCAGACCTGGCAAACCCCTGGGGCCGGGGAAGAGGCGATTGCAGCAATGGTCGCCACCCCTCACGAGGACAAGGTCGCCATGTTCGAGAGTTTCGGGGCACCGGCCGACATTGCTGCGCACATGGCGGCTGCTGTCGACCAGGCCATGGGGGAGTGCGTGCTCACCCTCTATCGCGCCGCAGCGCAGCCGTTCTCGGCCGACTTGAGTGCCCGACTCGATGAAGCCGAGCCCCGACCTGCGCACATCATCTCGGCGCTCGACGACCCATATGTGCCGGCTGCGCTCGGTGCTGCAACAGCCGAGCGGCTCGGTGCTCGTCACACCCCGCTACCCGGTCGAGGTCATTGGTGGATGACCACCGAACCCGATGAGCCGGCCGACGCCATGAAGGCGTTCTGGGACAGTTTGTAGGGATCCCCGATGTGCTCTCTCACCCGTGCAGCCGACTCTGGGCCTGCGCACTATCGGTGCGGACGGGGGGACTCGAACCCCCACACCCTCTCGGGCACCAGGACCTAAACCTGGCGTGTCTGCCAATTCCACCACGTCCGCAGACGGTGAAGCGTAGCGATAGGCCGAGCTGCGCTTACGGACGAACGGGCCGGTACCCTGACCGAGGTATGACCGAGTCGAATGTGTTTCCCCCCGTGACCGCCAGTGCTCCCGTCGCCGGAAGCCCGCAGGCCGACATCTACCATCGGCTGCTGCAGGATCGCATCGTGGTGCTCGGCACCGATGTCAACGACGACATCGCCAACTACATCACAGCACAGCTGCTCTACCTCGAAGGTCAGGACAGCGAAAAGCCGATCTGGTTGTACATCAACAGTCCCGGTGGTTCGGTCACCGCCGGCATGGCCATCTATGACACGATGCAGTTCGTGCAGCCCGAGGTCGGCACCATCTGTATGGGCCTTGGCGCATCGATGGGGCAATTCTTGCTGTGCGCCGGTGCGCCGGGGAAGCGCTACGCCCTCCCGCACGCTCGCATCATGATGCACCAACCCCTCGGCGGGGTGCAGGGGCAGGCGACCGACATCGCAATTCAGGCTGAGCAGATGGCGTACACGAAGCGGCTGCTGCAGGAGCGCATCGCACAGCACACCGGTCAGACGTACGAGCAGATCGAGGCCGACTCGGACCGCGACCGCTGGTTCACCGCCGAACAGGCCAAGGAGTACGGCATCATCGACCATGTCATCGTCCGTCGTGGCGAGATGATCTGAGCGCAGCGGTCCAACGCCGCTACCTGACCGCAGTGGTTGTCGGGTGCTGGCGTCGGTCGATCATCCGTCCCCGCGAGCGATCCGTTCGCCGTACTCTTCCAGACTGATCGTCTCCCCCTCGCGTTCGACCCTTGCCGCATCGTCGGGTGGAAGCAGCGGGGCCATGCCGTCGATCTTCTTCCATGCGGGGATCGGTGCGTTGCCGTCGGCATCGGGGACGTAGCGCGACGCCTCGACGCGTTCATGTTTGACGATGTAGCGGGGACAATTGACGAAGGTGTCCGTGATCGACGCTCGCACTACGAGTTGTGCGCCCGGAAACTCGACCAGGAGTGCATCGGCAGGGTCGACGCTCGCCTCGGCGTGGAGCCGAAGTCGATGGGGGGTTCCGAAGTCGATGAAGAGCATCCCGATCTTCGCCGTGGCCGCAATGTTTCCCATCGAGAAGAACATGCCGTTGCCGTCATAGCTCGGGAAGACGAGTGTCCGAGGATCGAGAACTCTGACAAATCCGGGCGGGCCGCCTTTGTGCGAAACGGTGGGTTGCCGATCAGCGGTGACTGTCGACAGGAAGAAGAATTCGCAACTCGAAATGAACTCGGCGGATGATTCGTCGAGTTGGGGTTGGACGATCATCGCCTCGAGTGAGTCGGCGAGCACGCGACTGTCGAATCGATCCTGCAGTTCGCGATGGTGCTCGTCGTAGAGGCCGTCAGCCACGTGCGGCCTCGGCCTTCGCCTTGAGCTCGGCGACACCGGCAGCTGTGTCGTCGTAGCGGAAGAGCGCCGAACCACTGACGAAGACGTTCGCTCCCGCTGCAGCACACTCGCCGATCGTGTCGGCACTGATACCACCATCGATTTCGATGTCGATGTCGTGTCCACCCGCATCGACCATCGCTTTGATCTCGGCGATCTTGTCGGTGAGTGGGATGTACTGCTGGCCTCCGAAGCCAGGGTTCACCGTCATGATCAGGATGTGATCGACGGCGTCGAGCACGTGCTGAATCGTCGCTGCCGGGGTGTGCGGATTCAAGACCACTCCTGACTTCGCACCGAGCGTCCGGATGTTGGTCAGCGAGCGGTGCAGATGGGTACACGCTTCAGCGTGAACCATCACCGTCGAGCATCCCGCCTCGACGAAGAGCGGTGCCATGGCGTCGGCTTCCTTCACCATGAGGTGCGCCTCGAACGGAATCGACAGGTGCGGTCGCAGGCTCTTCACGACATCGGGACCGACGGTGATGTTCGGCACGAACACACCGTCCATGACGTCCCAATGGATTCGGTCACAGCCGGCCGCCTCGAGCGCAACGCACTCCTCGCCCAGTCGGGCGAAGTCGGCCGGGAGGATGGATGGGCTGATTTCGATGTCGCGGTGCACGAGCGCGACCCTACCCGCGCCGATCGGGGGCACCGGTTCCAAACGAGCGGTGGGTCGGTACCGTTTGGGAGCGTGGAACTCCGGGTGACCGCAACAGCGCGAGATGGGGCCGGTGTTGCGCGTGGTGACGATGGTCGCGTGGTCTTCGTGGAGGGTGCGCTGCCTGGTGAATCTGTGACTGCTGAGATCGTCAGGTCCGACAGGCGCTGGGCTCGTGCCCGGGTGGTCCAGATCATCGAATCCTCGCCTGATCGGGTGCCGGTATCGTGCGCCCACCAACTCGAGGGCTGTGGCGGCTGCGACTTTCTGCACGTCGCCCCACCCGCCCGAATCACCATGAAGACGGCGATGGCAGTGGACCAACTCGCTCGAGCGGGGGTGGACGGACCCGACCCTGCGATGCGAACACTCGAGGACGACCACGGAAGAACGACCGTCCGCGCTGCCGTCCACAACAGTCGGGCCGCCTATCGCAGGCGCAGTTCACACGATGTCGTCGTCCCTGACTCGTGCGCCGCAGTCGATCCCTGTGCCGAATCGCTCTTGATCGAAGGCCGATATCCGGGTTCGAGCACGGTTGTCATTCGGGTCGGCAACCGCACCGGCGATCGACTTGTTGTCGTCGACGGGCCGACCTTCGAAGTCGAGGTGCCCGATGATGTTCGGGTGGTGTCTCGGCGTGAACTGTCGGAAGGAAAGCGGGCCTGGATCCACGAGGTCGTCGCTGGCCATCGACTCCGCATCTCCGCCAATTCGTTCTTTCAGAACCGGCCCGCCGGCGCTGACGCGCTCGTCGACGAGGTCGCTTCGATGATCACCGACGCCCCTGACGGCCCCTTGATCGACGCGTACTCAGGGGTCGGGTTGTTCTCGCGAGCGCTGCATGGTGACCGAGCGGTCACGGCGATCGAGCGCAGCCGTGACTCGATCGCAGACGCGCGGGTCAACCTTGCCGGCGTCGACGCTCGCATCATCCGGTCCGGTGTCGAACGCTGGCGTGCATCGAATGCCGCTGTCGTGATCGCCGATCCGGCCCGTGAGGGGTTGGGGTCACGGGGAGTCGGTGCGCTGCTCGCCGCGGAACCGGACGTCTTCATCCTCGTGAGTTGTGATCCTTCGGCGTTCGGGCGCGACGCAGCCCGTGTGGTCGAAGGCGGTTACGAACTCGACTGCTGGACCGTGCTCGACCTGTTCCCGGGAACGAGCCATGTCGAGACGGTCGCTCGCTTCACGCGCTGAGTCAACCGACGGGAAAGGGCACCGGCGACGTCAAGTCGCCGAGCACGGCGAGGCGGTGAAGCCGCCATCCACCCTTCGTGTCGACAGAGACGGTGACATCGAGGCCTACATCGCCGTCGGCGACGGAAAACGTGAGCGAGTCACCTGGGCCGAGGCCACCTGCCCCCGACGGTTCGGTGGCATCGAGTTCGACCAAGGAAAGGTCGAATGCAAACCCGGCCGTGTCGAGGACATCGTCGAGGACGGCGGCCGCAACATGGTTGTCGGCAGTGCCCGTCGCCGGGAGACGGCTGACGAGTTCTCGTTGGGCAGGCCCGTCGAGCAGGAGGTAGACCGAGACGTAGTCACGGCTGCTGACGAGTTGCACGATCGTCTGGACAAGTTCGTTGGGTGTTCCGTTCGGCAGACTGGTACGCCACGTCGTTGCGATGTCGAGGAGTCGTTCCGGGGACGCGAGAAGTGGTTCGCCAGCGAACGGGAGGTCGGCGGCCGAGCCGTCCTCGAGTCGCACCTGGCGGATGCGCCAGGTGCCGTCGGAAATCGGCGCCAGTTCGAACACGACCGGTTCGCCGCTCGTCGTCAGGGCCGCATCCACGACCGCCGTGAAACGGTCGGCGCTTCGTTGTGACACATCGTCGATCCCACCGGCAAGATCGACACGAAACCCACCGTTGACAGTTGCCTCTTCCATGGCGATTTCGAAGACACGCAAGACATCGAGTGCGTGGTCACCGTCCCGTTCGAGTTCGATGCGGGCCAGGACGGCAGGTTCGACCTCGGGCATCACCCACGAAGAGAAGTCGGCATTCAACACGTCGGTGACCATCGTCGCCTGCGTTGCCGGGTGAAGCAGCAGCATTGCGGTGACGAAGTCTCGGCGGACGTACGCCGAGCTGAATTCGGCCACAGCTGCCACCGGCGATCCGAGATCGAGTTGGTCGTAGGTGCGTGGGAGGGTGAAGGTCCCCTCCGGTTCGTCCTCGGCACTGTCTCCTCCGCAGGCCACTGCGAGCGTTGCAGCAGCCAGGACGCAGACAGCGAGGCGACCGAGCGCTCGACCCGTCCTCCTGCGTTCCACGGGCGCAAGTTACCCCCGGGCGCCTGTCCTGTCAGCCGATGGTGCTACCCGACGAGCCGTTCGCGCACGGAGAGCCGCTCGACGAGTTCATCGGCGACTGGTCCGTAGCTCTCGTGAAGCTCGACGGTGCGATGGGCGAGGTGACGGTACGGTTCGACGTACTGGTTGTGCATCGGGGCGACGGTGGCGGCGAACTGGCGGCGGACATCATCGGGTTCTCGTCCTCGTTCGGCGACATCACGAATGATCCGGCGTTCGAGCCGAACCGCTTCGGGAACATCGATGAAGACGGCGAGGTCGAGGTGGGCGGCGATCTCCGAGAAGCTGAGCAGCAAGATGCCTTCGACGATGACCACCGGTTTCGGTTCGATCATCACAACCTCGCCGGTGCGGGTGTGGGTTGCGAAGTCGTACACCGGCGCAGCGACCGCTCGGCCACTTCTCAGCGCCTGAACGTCGGCCGCGAACATCTCATGGTCGAGCGAACTCGGGTGGTCGTAGTTGACCAAGGCGCGATCGGCGGGCGAGAGGTGACCCTGGTCGCGGTAGTAGGCATCGAACGCTACGACGGAGACCTGGTCGGTCCCGAGTCGTTCGACGAGGTGCCGGGTGAGCGTGGTCTTGCCGGCACCCGAGCCACCACTGATTCCGCAGGTCTTGACCACGGAAGTGCACGGTAGCCCGTGGCTGGCGTGCCAACATCCCCTGATGAGTCCAACCCCGTCTCGACGCAGGTCGTCACAGCGTGGCCAGATCGCTCCCTTCTATGTGATGGAGGTCATGCGAGCCGCCGAGGAGCGCGAGATGGCTGGTGGTGATGTCTTGCACCTCGAGGTTGGTCAGCCGTCGACACCTGCGCCGTCGGGCGTGATCGCCGCCGCCCATCGAGCCCTCGACGAGGACGTGATCGGTTACACCACGGCGGCCGGGACTCCCGTGCTGCGGCAACGGGTCGCCACGCACTATCGCTCGTGGTACGGCGTGGACGTCGATCCGGATCGAGTCATGTTCACCGTGGGGGCGTCCGGTGCGTTCGTTGCCGCATTCCTCGCAGCGTTCGATGTCGGCGCTCGGGTCGTGGTGCCCTCGCCGGGCTACCCGTGCTACCGGAATGCCCTCGATGCGCTGGGGTGTGAGGTCGTCGATTTGCCGACCACCATGGCCACGAGATTCCAACCCACCGTTGCGTTGCTCGACGAGATCGTCACAGCCGGCGGGCCGATCGATGGTCTGGTTCTCTCCTCGCCCTCGAATCCCACCGGCACGATGCTGGACGACGAGCGAATGGCCGAGATCGCCGCATGGTGCCGGTCACATGGCGTTTGGTTCATCAGCGACGAGATCTATCACGGTCTCACCTACGGCACTCGAGCGCCGACTGCCCTCGAGCACGACAACGAGGCGATTGTGATCAATTCGTTCTCGAAGTACTTCTCGATGACGGGCTGGCGTCTCGGCTGGGTGGTCATGCCCGACGCATTGACCGAGACACTCACCCGGATCGGACAGAACGTCACGATCTCTGCGCCCACCCTCTCCCAACTCGCGGCCGAGGCTGCCTTCGACTGCCACGACGAGTGTGAGGCGTACGTGGCCCGCTACGCCGTCAACCGAGAGGTTCTTCTGTCGGGCCTCCGGTCTGCGGGCTTCGACGAACTCGCTCCTGCCGATGGTGCGTTCTACATCTGGGCGGGTGTCGATCATCTCATCCAATCGGGCCGCGCCGCCGACAGTCAGACTCTCTGCGCCGAATGGTTGGCCGACATCGGGGTTGCGGCGACGCCGGGTATCGACTTCGACCCGAGTCGGGGACAGCGATATGTGCGCTTCTCCTTCGCCGGGTCGACCGACGATTGCACGGAAGCAATGGTCCGCCTGAAAGACTGGGCCTCGGCTTCCGGAGGAAGGTCATGAGCGAACTCACCACGATCACCGTCGATGTCGACCCTGAGACCAAGGTGGCAACGGTCACCCTCGACCGACCTGATGCCCACAATGCGTTCAACCCGCTGATGCAGCAAGAGCTGCGGGCAACCTGGACGGCGTTTCGCAGCAACGACGACGTCAATGCCGTCATCCTCACCGCAACAGGTGACAGAGCATTCTGTGTCGGTATCGATCGCAAGGAAGCCGAGTTCACGAACCTTGCGGGCAGCGACAACCTGTACGGCACGTCGTCCAACGTCATGTACGACGATCCGGGCGATGATCTGGGTCCGAAGTCGTGCGATCTCTGGAAGCCTGTGATCTGCGCAGTCAACGGCATGGCGTGCGGCGGTGCGTTCTACATGCTCGCTGAGTCCGATGTGATCGTGGCCGCCGACCACGCCACCTTCTTCGATCCTCATGTCACATACGGCATGGCGGCGGTCTACGAGCAGATGAAGATGTTGCAGTACATGCCCCTGGCCGAGGTGCTTCGCATGACGTTACTCGGCAACCACGAACGTATGACCGCCCAGACCGCTCAGCGCATCGGTCTGGTCAGTGAAGTGTGCCCTGGCGACCAACTCATGGACCGCGCCCGTTGGGTCGCCGAGGCGATCGCATCGCAGCCGCCTGTCGGTGTGCAGGCGACGCTTCGGGCGATCTGGGCGGCAAACGATCTTGGCACCAGGCAGGCCCTGTCGATGGGGCCTGCGTTGCTCACCACCGGCTTCGACCGGGCTGGACTGGAGGCCGGCGCAACTGCTTTCTCCTCGGGCGAGCGGGTCGAGCCGAGGCTTCGCTGATTCAGTTGCCGCCGTTCATCGGGCCGGGGTTCAGCCATTGGTACCGGGGGACGCGGGGGGTGGGGTGGACCTCGACGTCTTCGCATCCCGGAGGCACGGCTTGTGAGCGGTGGGGTGCGTCGCCCAGCCGGGATTGTTCGCGCCACATCAGCGCGGTGAGTTCGGCTCGGACCTCCGCATAGGCCGGGTCGCCTGCGACGTTGTGTATCTCGTCGGGATCGGTTTCGAGGTCGTACAGCTCCCACTCGGGCGGGTAGCTGAACGGACCGGTAAACGGCAAACCGAAGCTCTCGTTGTAGTAGTAGATCAGCTTGTAGCGGGTGGTTCGGAAGCCGTAGTGGGCTGGGGCTCGGTGGATGAAGTCCTCGTTTTCCCAGTACCGGTAGTACAACCCGGCGTTTTCTGGGGCCGCCTCGGGGGTACCCCGTAGGTCGGGCCAGAAGCTCCGACCCTGCATCCGATCGTGATGTTCGACGCCTGCTGCGTCGAGGATCGTCTGTGCCATGTCGACGTTGCTCACGATGCCGTCGTGGACGGCGCCTGCATCGATCGCATTCGGATAGCTGACGAGGAAGGGCATGCGGAGCGATTCCTCGAACATCAGTCGTTTGTCGAACCAACCGTGATCACCGAGGAAGAACCCTTGGTCCGACGAGTAGATGAACATCGTGTCGGCGAACTCTCCCCGATCACGGAGCCAGTCGATCAGTCGTCCTACGTTCTCGTCGACGGAGTGCACACATGCCAGGTAGTCGCGCATGTAGCGCTGGTATTTCCAGACGGCCGCTTCCTCGTAGGACAGGCCCTCGGGAGGATCGTCCTTGAGATCTTGACGGTTGAGATGATCGGCAACCCGCATCGTGGTTCGGCGTACCGATGCGGTTCGGGTCTCGTAGTCGTCCCAGAACGTGCGGGGGAGGGGGCGCGGTTGCTCATAGAGCGCTCGGTGCTCGGGCTTGGGTTGCCATGCGCGGTGCGGTGCCTTGTGCCAGACGAGTACACACCATGGACGGTCGTCCTCACCGTCCTGGCAGGCGCGCTCGACCCACTCGATCGCGAGGTCGGTGATGATGTCGGTGGCATAGCCTTCGATCCGGCGTCGACCCTCGGAGTTGATGAAGAGTGGATCCCAGTAGTCGCCTTGGCCGGGCAGAACCTCCCAGTGATCGACGTTGTCGGGGTCGTGGCCCTCGCCGTGACCCATGTGCCATTTGCCGATCATCGCGGTGCGATAGCCAGCTTCCTTGAGCAGCGACAGAAAGGTCGGCTGACTCGCCTCGAATGGAGTGAACAGCGAGTAGACGCCGTTGACGTGGCTGTAGGTGCCGGTGAGTATTGCCGCTCGAGACGGGGTGCACAGCGAGTTGGTGACGAAACAGTTGTCGAACCGCCATCCGTTTGCGGCGATCTCGTCGATACGAGGCGTCTCGTTGACGACAGAGCCGTAGGCGCTGATTGCATGTGCGGCGTGATCGTCGGTCAGTACGAAGACGATGTTGGGGCGGCGTGCCGCCGTCGTCGACCGTGCTCGATCAGCCACTCAGACGAGCGCGTGCTGCGGCGCTCTTGTCGAGCCAACTCTGGGCGATGAACACCCCGTTGACCTCGATCCCGGCGCCAGCGCCGGTGGCTTCGCCGCTTCCACCCGCCTCGGCCGTGGCGGCCGCCGCCGAAGCGGCGAGTTCGGCGGCCTTTTCGGCCTCGATCGCCTCACGGTCACGGGCCACGAGGAAGGTGTCGTATTCTTTGGCCCGGACAAGGATGTCGTGGCCGACGTGCCCCACCGCGTTTCCGTCGGCGAAGCGAACCCAGTAGCGCTTCCACGTGATGCCGTTGGCGACACTGATTTTCCCGGTGGTCCCGGCTGGGTAGCCCGGGATGTCTTCGAGCAGTCGGACTTTCTCGCCGCGTTTGTAGGTGCGGCCCTGGAGTTCAGCAGTCGTCGGCACGGCTACAGAATCTAGCGGCGCGGACGGTGGTTGCGCCGACATGGGGCGGCGCTCCCGCCACAGGGCCTCGATGCTCGAGCGGTCCTGGTGGTTCGCTGACGGCCGACCGGCCTACGGCCACCTGCAGCCGTCGAGCTTCCGGCATCGCAGCGTGGACCGCTACCGTGAGCGTCATGACACCTGATGAGCTCGGGTTCGCACCGTTCGATGCTGACAATCACTACTACGAGGCGCTCGACGCGTTCACCCGTCACGTGCCGGAGCACATGCAGCCTCGCATTGTGCAGTGGGTGGACATGGGGGGCCGCAAGCATCACCTTGTCGGTGGCACGTTGGCCAGGGCCGTTGCCAATCCGACCTGGGATCCGATCGCCAAACCTGGCGCGCTGCGGCCGTACTTCGAGGGCAATCCCGACCGGCTCAATCCGCTCGAGATGCTCAAGGATCGCGAACCGCTCCCAGCCCACTACCTGGATCCTGCCGAGCGGGTGAAGATCATCGAACAGCAGGGACTGCAGGGTGTGTGGCTCTTTCCGACGCTCGGCGTGCTCTACGAGGAGATCATCAAGGAAGATGTCGATGCGACCGTCGTGATGATGCAGGCGTTCAATCAGTGGCTGCACGACGACTGGAAGTACAACTACGACGACACCATCTTCTCGGCGCCCTACATCGCTCTGGGAGATGTCGATGCTGCGGTGGCCGAGATCGACAAGGTGATCGGCAAGGGCGCTCGGGTCCTCGTGATGCGGCCGGCCCCGGTCACGACCCGCCATGGGGTCGTCTCGCCCTTCAATCAGATGTTCGATCCGGTGTGGGCCCGTATCGACGAGGCCGGGGTCACGCTTGTCATCCACGCCTCCGACTCGGGCTACTCCTCGCAGGGGTATGCCGATGACCGGTTCACTTCGCTCGGGATGGGTGGGGGAGGTGGGCCGTCCATCAAGACGTTCGCGATCGAGCGGGCAGCCCAGGATTGGCTGATCCAAGCTGTGTTCGAGAAGCTGTTCGTTCGCTTCCCGAATCTGCGGGTCGGTTCCGTGGAGAACGGTGCCGACTTTCTCGGCCCGATGTTTCGAAAGATGGATCAGGTTGCGAAGAAGAATTACTGGTGGTTCGACGATCACCCGGTCGACACGTTCAAGAACCATGTCTGGATGAATCCCTTTTGGGAGGACGATGTCGACGAGGTCGTTGCGTTGATGGGTGCCGACCGGGTCATTTTCGGGTCGGACTGGCCCCACATCGAGGGGATGCCGCAGCCACTCGACTACCTGGTCGAGTTGAAGAACCTGAGTGCGGCCGAAACCAAGCAGGTGATGCACGACAACGTGCTCGAACTCAACACGCCCCGACCCCGGTGACGGGTGGTCGGCGGGGCTGGCCAGGACGTTCGGCGCGATCGGGGACATGATCACACACGATGTGAACGCTCACTAACTTCTGTCTAGACTACGAACCATGAGTGAGCAGTCTGTCGAAGAGATCCGCGCCGACATCGAGGCCTGGCTGGACGAGCACTGGGACGAGAGTCTCACGGTCGGTGAATGGTGGGACCTCATCGGCCCCAGCGGCTACGCCCACCCCATGCTCCCACCGAACGCATTCGGCAAGGGGTACAACCAGGCGCAGGCTGCTGCGGTCAACGCGGTCTTGGCCGATCGCGAAGTGATGGGCCCGCCCACCGGTCTCGGAAAGATGCTCGCTGCCCCGACGATCGCAACGCACGGAACCCAGGAGCAGATCGATGAGTTCCTCCCGCCGATCCTCGACGGGTCTGTTGGCTGGTGCCAACTGTTCTCCGAGCCGGGCGCCGGGTCGGATCTCGCCGGTCTCACCACCAAAGCCGAGCGCGACGGTGACGAATGGGTCATCACCGGGCAGAAGGTGTGGACGTCTGGGGGTCAGATTGCCGACATGGGCATGCTGATCGCTCGCACCGACCCGAACGCACCCAAGCACAAGGGCATCACGTATTTCGCCTTCGACATGCGTCAGCCGGGCGTCACGGTTCGGCCGCTCACCGAGATGACTGGCCGCGCACTGTTCAACGAGGTGTTCATCGACGAGGCTCGGGTGCCCCACGCTCACATCATCGGTGAGGAGAACATGGGTTGGTCCGTGGCCAACACGACCTTGATGTTCGAGCGTGCATCGCTCGGATCGGCGGGCAAGTCCCCGGCCTCCGCCGCCGGCTCGGGCATTCGGTCGGTCCGTCACGAGCCTGTCACCAAGTTCAACCGCCGCGAGAGTGGCGAAGGCGGTGTCCCCGGTCTCGGCATCGGTTTGTGGCAGCACTATGTGGGGTTGGCCGAGAAGAACGGCATCAACACCGATCCGGTGCTTCGCCAGAAGCTCGTCCGGCTGTACTCGCTGATCGAGGTCAACCGGCTGTCGATCCAGCGGGCCAAGGACGCCAAGCAGCGAACCGGCGCCGAGCCCAACATCGGCAAACTCGTCATGTCGGAATTGTTCCGGAGCTTCCGCGAACTCGGCCTCGACATCCTCGGAGCCGACGGCATGCTGACTGGCGCATCCGAGCCGCAGACCTCGGGCGCAATCAGTGAGATCGCGCTGTTCTCTCCCGGCCCATCGATCTACGGTGGCACCGACCAGATCCAGCGCAACATCATCGGCGAGCGCGTCCTCGGACTGCCCCGTGAGCCAGGCCCTGGGAAGGACACGCCGTTCTCGGAGCTTCCGAAGAACTGAATCATCGTCATCTCGCCCGGGTGCATCCGTGCGAGACTCCACTGGTGAACTCGTCATCGACCGGTCGTTCTGACGGCGACTCCTTCGGTCTCGACGACGCGTACGCGGTCGTGACACCCGATGACAGTCGGCGCCTGTACGCGAAATGGGCGGAAACCTACGACTCGGGTTTCGTCACGGCAACGGGCTATGAGTATCACGAGCATGTGGCCGAAGTCTTTGTCGCAGCTGAGCGACCGGAAGGTCCGACGCTCGATGTCGGCTGTGGTACCGGAGCGGTGGGTGAGGCCCTGCGGGCCCGAGGAGTCGACTGGATCGATGGTGTCGATATCTCCGCAGAGATGCTCGCCCGGGCAGCATCGAAAGATGTGTACAGGGACCTGATCGAAGCCGATCTCACCATCGGGCTCGACATCGTCGACGACACGTACGCAGGGATCACCTCGGCAGGAACGTTCACCCATGGCCACCTTCCACCCGCCCCGATTGGGGAACTGCTTCGGGTGGCGATGCCGGGTGCACACTGCACCATCGGTGTCAATGCGGCTCACTGGGTCGATCAGGGCTTCGAGGCGTACCTTGACCGACTGGCCGCCGAGCAGCGAATCAGCCAGTACGTCGTAACCGTCGTGAAGGTCTATGCGGGGAGCGATCCCAGCGTGCCCAACGACATGAGCAACCTCGTGTCGTTCACCGTTTCCTGACGGTTCGTGTCAGCTGGGCAGGACGCTGCGGCTGGCATCATGGACAGCCCGTGCCATCGCCAGCGGCCCCTCAGCCTTGAGGGAGTCGGACAGCACCTCTGCTGCCACGACCGGGGTGGCACCGATATGGTCGAGCGCGTCCCAGACAGCGTCGAAATCGACGGCCCCGCTTCCGGGGAGCAAGCGGGCGGTCATGGCCTCTGACTCGAGCTCGGCTGTTGTCACCGACGGAGCGTCGCTCAACTGCAAGCTGGTGATGCGATCACCCGGAAGCGATCGGAGCAACGCAAGGTCTGGGCCTCCGGGCTGACGGAACCAGTGCCAGGTGTCGAGAAGAATGCCGGCCGCAGGACCGCCATGGGCCGCGATCTCGTTGGCGGCGGCGAGCGTCGGGATCCCGGTCCAAGGCAGAAACTCGAGTCCCAACACCTTCCCTGCGGCTTCGGCGTGCGCTGCGATGGTGGCGTATCCGTCCTTCGCAGCGCCGATGTCCGCCACAGCACCAAGCGTCGTTGCGTGGATGACGTGGGCACCGAGCTTTTCGGCCACGGCGATCAGTCCATCGATTTCTTCGAGGGCTGCTGCAGATGGCCCGTCGACCCACGACAATGCTGCGTCGATCGTCGCTACCGGAAGTCCACCTGCCGCCACCGCAGCGAGGGCCTCTTCGCCGCCGAACTGGACGTGAAAACCCCACAAACCCACGGCGTCGAAGCCCGCCTCACCCGTCGCTGCGGTCGCCTCGGCGAGTGCAGAGGCGTCCAAGGCGAAGGGGTTCGCCAACAACGTCGGCACACAGTTGGACAGCATCATCGTGTCAGACCTCGAAGAGCGCAAAGCTTGCTGTTGCGCTGGCGATTAGTCGATCGTCATCGTCGCGGGTTTCGGCTGTGAGGTGAACGATCCGCCGACCGGCCGTGGTGACTCGGGCCGTCGCACGAAGCGTGCCTGCCATGATCGGACGATGGAAGCGGGTCTGCATCTCGATGGTTGCGCAGAGGCGACCATCGTCGATCGTGCTCATGACTGCGCTCCCCATCGCCGTATCCATCAGTGCAAACGGGACCGCACCATGCACCACGCCATGCGGGTTCAGGTGGACCGTATCGATTGTCAGGGTGGCAACCGATTCACCGTCGATCCGCTCGATGGTGAATCCGAGCACCTCTTGCAGTTCGAACGACGAGCTGGTGGTCACGCCTGCAGAGCGTAGGGGGATTGGGTGGAAGCAGACGAACTGCCGCTGCTCCTCACTGTGGAATGGGAGCAGGGTTCGACAAGACCTGAGTGGGTTGCAGACCACGCATGCTCTGGATGGCATCGCACAGCAGAACCCCGTGATGACGAATGGCCTCTCGAATGGTTCTCGCCTGCACCAACTGGCAGGCTTGTCGCATGGGGCGTCTGCATCCTCCTGATTTCCCTCTCCGGTCCCTGGACGATTCTGAGCGACGGCTTGCCGAGTCGTTGATCGAGTACACGGACAGCACCTGGCTGATCATGCCGACGGTGAGGATCGGCGACCAGCCACCGGTCGAGATCGACATGGTCGTTGCCCATCATGAGCACGGCATCGGGGTGATCGAAGTCAAGGGTTATGTGCCTCGTATCGTCGATGGTTCTTGGGTGACGCCCTACGAAGACGGCGGTGGACCGGTTGCTCAGATGATTCGCAACCGATTCGCTCTTCGGGAACTGTTGCGGAAGCGATGTCCGGGGAACCGCATCGAGGTGGACGCAGCGATCGCGTTCGTCAATGCCCGCGGCTTTCAAACAGAGGAACGGCCCTCCGACATCGACGAGGATGATCTGATCTGGTCGATGGATCACTACGTGATCGACAGTGCGCTGCTTCGTTTCATGAGGCGAGGTCGGCCAGGTCGGCGAATGTTCGACGAGCCGACCTTCGAGTCCATTGTCGAGGCGATTCGACCGAACGTTGCATTCGATGCCGACCCGGCCGCCTACACGCGATGGGGAACCGAGCGTCTCGAGGCCTATTCGGGTGCACAGATCCGGTCGCTCGAGCGACTCGATGCCAACCGACGCGTCTTCGTCACTGGAGGAGCGGGTACTGGTAAGAGCCGCCTTGCGCTCGCGTGGGCTCGTCGCGCCGCCATCCGGGGTGAGCGAACGCTGATGGTGTGTTTCAACGATCCGCTCAGTACAGAGTTCGAACGTCGTCTCGGTCATGTCGAGAATCTGACGACTGGTGCCTTTCTCCGCCTTGCGCTGAGCCTGGAGGGAATGCCGTTTCTCCAAGAGCCTGACGATGACGCTCCAGACGAGGTCGTTCGTGCGTTCTGGCGAAACCAGGTCCAAGGCCACCTCCACGAGCACTGGGCGGACGTCGTGGAGCGGTACGACACCATCGTCGTCGACGAGGTGCAGGATTTCAGCCAGGCATGGCTTGCGATGCTCGAGACCCTCCTCGATCCGGAGGGGCCTCGGCGCTTCCTCCTCGTCGGCGATGCCGACCAAGAGCTCTATCAGCGCGGTTTCCGGCCACCTCGCTCCGAGGACGGCTGGGCGGTGTGCGAACTGGCCAGCAACACCCGCAACGCCCTCGAGATCGCTCGCCTCCTGCGGAATCGATTCAACGGTCCACCAGCACCTGCTGCCCTGCCATCTGCGACACATCTCCGCTTTCGTCAGGCTGCGGGACCCGAGGAAATCGTCGAAATGGTTCGGACCGAACTCGAGGAACTGCGCACCGCTGGATTCGAGTGCTGTGACATCGCTGTGGCGACCCTAGATCGTCACTCGCGCAATTACCTCCGTGCATCGGGAGGCTTTGACGGTTATGGGGTTGTCGAGGACGGAGACATCGTCTGTGAGACCGTCCACCGCCTCAAGGGACTCGAGTACTCGGCCGTCGTCCTTGTTGCCGATCACTGGCCGGTCAATGACACCTTGATGCACGTGGGGGTGAGCCGGGCGGTGTTCGGTCTCACCGTCATCGGCCCGGCCGAACTCGGGGAGTACCTTCGGCTGTCGTAGCCGCCCGGCTTCACCAGGAGCCGCCGCCGCCTCCACCGCCCCCGCCGCCGACGCTTCCGGAGAAGCCGCCCCCGCCGCTCCAGTCGCTTCCCCCGCTCGACGCCGGCACGGTGGTGGTTTTCGTCGTGGCGTGTCCGATGTGGCTGCCGAGCGACACGAAGGCGATGTCGTCGACGGCGCTGCTGCCGAGTTCGGGCGCGTCGGTGGTCGCCGCTTCGACCGCATCGGCCCATGCCTGCGATTCGCCCAGCGCCACGGCCCACGCCGTGTAGTGCCGGAGGACACCTCGCTGGGCTGCCTCGGTCACATGGCGAGCTTCGGAGTGCTGGAGGAAGCGGCGAAACGACTCGATGCGAAGCCAGAGCGCGGTGCCGGCCTCGGTACGAATCATGAGTTCGGATGAGGAAGCGACCAAGCCGACGGCCACACCGGTCAGGGCAGCTGCAGCGATGACTGCGAGGGTCAAGAGCCCGCCGCTGCGCGCCGCAAACGCGGCGGTGACGGCGGTGAGTGCCAGTCCGACGGTGCCGGTGAGAACACCGAGGCCAATCGCACGGCGCCGATTCCGGCGTCCGTCGGCGTCCCAATGCGCGGCTCCGTCGAACCACTCGTCAAGTTCGTTGCGCAGCCGTTTCCAGCCGGTGGCAAAGGTCTTGTCGTAGTCATCCAGGGTGATCGTGCTGCGGCTTCCGAACATGGCGTCGAGCACCTGATGGACCTGGGGATGAGCCGGTGAACTGCCCCGGGTGAGTACGGGTCGGGTGTCGCCCGAGATCTCTATCTCGCCACGAATGGCCGCCTCGAGCAGCCAGGCCGACAGGTGTTGGTCCCTGACGCCCTCGGTGAAGATGATGCCGCCCTCGGTGGCGCTGGTGTCTCGGGGCGGTTCGAACTCGATGGTCGCAAGTTCGGCAAGTTCGAGTTCGTCGATGCGAATGCCGACCAGCTCGTCGCGCTCGTCACCGAAGGCAGCATCTGCCGCTCCTCCCGACCAGACGCGCTCTCGACCAGCGCGGCGAGCAATGACTCCACCGCCGAAGCCGCCGACGATTGCCGCCGCAGTTGCGACGACGAAGGGGAGGAGAATGCCGGTGCCCGGATCGTCGACCGGAGACGATGGAGATGGAACAAGCTCGGGTGGCGCGCCTGCTGTGACGAGGCTTCCACTGATGGTGACGCCGTCGCCGACCCCGAGTTCATCGATCCTGACTGTGTACCGGCCCGCTGATCCTGTGTTGGCAAGTTCACAGCGACGTTCCTCGAACATTCGTCCCTGGCTGCAGCTCGCATTTTCCAGCTCACCGGCGAGCGCAAGTTCGACGCCGACGTTGCGGATCGGGACCGTCCACCGCGTCCCGACCGCGTCCCAGGCGAGAACATTGCCCTGAACGACGGCGTCGAACGGCAGGAGGTACTCGATCTGGTAGCGGTGTCGGCCGGTGATCGTCACCGAAGGGTCACCGACCCTCACGTGAACGGTCGATCGCCGTTCGGTCACGAGCGTCTGATCCGGCGCGGTCGAGGAGCGCACCGACACGGAGTTGGCAGCGGCATCCGGGATGTCGCGATAGATGCCGCGACGGGGCGATGGACCGAAGTCGTAGTCGATGACCTCGGTCACGAGGAGTCCCTCGTTGCCGAGCACGGCGGCAACCTGGAAGCTCGTGATGCGTTCGGCGTCACCCACGACGGCTCCGAGGGCAGCGACAGCGCCGACGAGGAGCGAGCAGCCGACGACGACGAACGCAGCGACGTGTCGGCGGCGGCGGGTTCGCATGCGACCACCGTAGATGGGTCGGGCTTCGGCGGGCGCGGATCGTGCCCGTCGGCCAGCCGCCATCGAAGCGTCTCACCGTTGTTGGGGACGGTACCCTCCCCGACATGGAGGCGACCGACGTCATACATCCGACCACGGAACAGCTGGAGGCTGCGCTCGAACACATCGCTGCGTCACCGGTCGACGGCGGCACCCTCGAACTCATCGTCCAACGTCCCGCAGAGGACGTGCGAGTCGTGGTGGTGGAGGGTGAGTTGCATCCCGACGAAGGGCTCGTGGGTGACAACTGGAGTGCGCGTCGGTCGTCGCGAACCGACCACGGCGGACCACATCCCGACATGCAGCTCAACCTGATGAACAGTCGGGTCTGCGAATTGGTTGCCGGGTCACCTGAACGGATGCCGCTCGCAGGCGATCAGCTGATCGTCGACCTCGACCTGAGTGAGGTCAACATGCCGGCCTGGACCAGGCTCCGGATCGGCTCTGCCGTGATCGAGATCACCGACCAACCCCACAACGGGTGCGCCAAGTTCACCAAACGGTTCGGGTTGGATGCCCACCGGTTCGTGAACTCCGAGCTTGGCAAAGAGCTTCACCTGCGGGGTGTCAATGCCCGAGTCGTCACGCCCGGCACGATCCGATCGGGCGACACCATCATGAAGATCGACTGATCGCCTGTGCCGCTCACCCGTCGTTCCGGAGCGCTGGTGGTGCTCGCCGCCGGCACCGTGTTCAGCTTCGGCGCGTTGTTCTTTCGAGCGACCGATGACATCGATGCTTGGCAGTACCTGACATTTCGGGGTCTGGGTGCCGTCCTGATCGTCGGGCCCCTGCTGTGGTGGCAGAACCGGCGAGATCTCGGTGCGATCCGCCGCCGACTGCCGTGGCAACACGGGGTCGCAGGCATGCTCCTCGGCTCGATGATGATCAGCTTCATCATTTCGCTCACGCACACCGATGTTGCGTTCGTGCTGCTTTTCCAGGCTGCCGCACCGATCTCGGCTGCGATCTTCAGTTGGCTGCTGCTGCGGGAGCGTCTCGATCCCAAGGCTGCAATCGCCACAGTGACGACGATCGTCGGCGTCGTCATCATGGTGTCCTCTGGCCTCGATTCGGGTATCGGTTGGGCAATCCTGATCGTGTCGGTGATCCCCGTTGGCCTGGGGGTGTACTCCACACTCATCCGAGCGGGCGCAGACGGTGACCCGTTGGTGCCGGTCGTTATCGCAGGGGGTACCTGTGCGATCGCCGGTTCGGTCGTCTCACTGCTCGGCGAGGGACTCGGTGTGTCGCTGCGTGATCTCGTCATTGGTGTGCTCGCCGGTGCACTGCTCATTGGTGTGCCGTTGCCCTTCTTCAACTGGGCGCAGCGTGCTGTGCCGGCACCGGATGCCACGCTGTTGCTCATGTCGGAGATCGTGCTCGGGCCGATCTGGGTCTGGCTCGCGTTCGACGAGACGCCGGAGACGGCCACACTGATCGGCGGTGTTCTGATTCTTGGGGCAGTGGTGTGGCTCACCGTGCAGGCATCCACCGATCAAGGCGAGGTGAGAACCAGCCGAGGCTAGGAACCGTCGTATGCCTCGGTCAGAAGCGCCTGGAGTGCATCGTCGTAGTCGTCGGGGTGGCGCAGGTTGGCGACGTGCCAGAACCGGGGACCGTTGGCCACGACCTTTCGGGTGATCACCGGGTGAACCGCTCGTCGTCGAAGGTTGAAGCCGAGCGCAACCCATTTGTCCCTGGAGCGGAACTCGGCGAACTTCCTGGGGTTTTTCAAGAAGATCCCAACCGATACGACATCGGCATGAACGGGACCCAGGGTCTCGAGATGGGCGATCACGACATCCCAGATCGGCCGCTCATGGTCGGGTCCGGTTGCGAAGTAGCTGTCGAGCGTGAGACCGGGAGCACAGTCATGGCCTTGCTGTTGTCGAGCAAACAATCGGTTGCACTCGGGGCAGGTCCACGCGTCCATGGTGTCATCATGTCCCGCTCGTAGCCTGAGCGCTCATGGCGCCATTGATCGGCATCACCGGAGAACAGAAACCGGCGTCGGCCCTCGTCGACGTCCTCGACGTGCTGCGGACACGCAACATCGATGTCTTTTACGGCGACTATGCCCGGGCCGTGGTAGCTGCCGGAGGGATGCCGGTGTGGGTCCCGATCGATGCGCCTCCTGCGGTGCTCGACCGTATCGACGGGCTGCTCCTGAGCGGGGGCGACGACATCGACCCGGGGGCGTACGGACATGAACCCCATCCGGCGCTCGGGACACCGAGCGTGCTGCGCGACACCCAGGAACGAACGCTCTTGGAAGCCGCGCTTCGTGCTGAACTGCCGACGCTCGGGGTGTGTCGTGGCGTCCAACTGATCAACGTGCATCTGGGTGGCACCCTGCATCAGCATGTGCCGGCCCACACCGACACCGGCGTTCCGATCGATCAGGCGTTCCACCGCGTCCGCTTTGTCGATGGCAGTATCGGGCAGCAGGTGTACGGGGTCGAGGTCGATGTCAACTCGCTGCACCATCAGGGAATCGATCGCCTGGCCCCGGGCCTGCTCGCCAGTGGGGTGACGGTCGGTGGCCCCGACGATGGACTGGTCGAAGCGGTCGAAGTGGTCGGGAAGCCGGTCCTTGCCGTCCAGTGGCACCCCGAGATGACCGGACGGGTCGACCCGGCACTCCAGTGGCTTGTCGCCGCTGCCGGTGGCTCAGAAGCGGCTGGCGTCAACTCGAGCAGCTGAGCATCGAGCAGCCGGGCCGGATCCGGGCCCAGTCGGGACGTTTCTGCGCGAACCGCTCCTTGCCGGGCTGCTCGTCGTACGGGTGCCGAAGCACCTCGAGGAGATCACCGATGAGCGCAGGGTCTCCGCTGTCGGCGTCGTCGATCGCCAACTGGGCGAGATAGTTCCGCAGCACGAACTTCGGGTTGACCGCATTCATCGCTGCGCCTCGAGCGTCATCGGTCTGGCCCTCCTCGCGAATGCGGGCCGTCCAGTCTCGCAACCATGCGGCGAGGAGGTCACGGGTATCACCGGTGCGTTGCGCCGGGTCGTAGTCGGCGTCTGCGACGGCGGCGAGACGCTCGTCGTCGGTTGCCTCGCTCGATGTCGGAACTCGTGCGAGGCAACGGAAAAAGATCGTCATGTCGGTCTCGATCGTGGGCAGGTGGTCGAGAAGTGCATGGATCAGGCCGGGATCACGCGCTGCATCGAAGCGGGCAATCCCCAACTTCTCGGCCATCATGCGGGGCCAGGCGTGGTTGAAGACATCGACGTAGGCCGTCAACGCCTCCTGCAGCGGTTCGGCATCGCCGACCAACGGGTAGATGGCGTTGGCGAGCTGAGTGACGTTCCACTGCCCGATGTGCGGCTGGGCACCGAAGCGGTACCGCTTGAATTGGCGATCGGTGGTGTTCGGTGTCCAACCGGGGTCGTAATCCTCGAGCCAGCCGTAGGGCCCGTAGTCGATCGTGAGCCCGTGGATCGACATGTTGTCGGTGTTCATCACGCCGTGGACGAAGCCCACCCGCTGCCAGTGGACGATCATGTCGGCGGTACGGCGAGCGACCTCGGCGAACCAGGCCACGTAGTCCTCGGCCGTGAACCCCGAGGTTCGGCCGTCGGCGATATCGGGAAAGTGCAGTCCGATCGTGTGGTCGGCCAGTGCGCGCAGCAGATCGGTGTCGTTGCGCGACATCGGCAGTTCGAAGTTCCCGAAGCGAATGAACGACGGTGCCACCCGACACACGACTGCGCCGTGTTCCCACTCGGGGTTGCCGTCGTAGAACATGTCGCGCATCACACGGTCGCCGGTGGTGGCGAGGCTGAGGGCTCTCGTGGTCGGGACCCCGAGGTGAAACATCGCTTCGCTGCACAGGAACTCGCGAACCGAGCTTCGCAGCACAGCGAGGCCGTCGGCGGTTCGGCTGTAGGGCGTCGGCCCGGCACCCTTGAGTTGCAGCGTGTGTCGAACGCCGGCCTCGGTGACGATCTCACCGAGCGCGATCGCCCGTCCGTCACCGAGTTGGCCCGCCCAGTTGCCGAACTGATGTCCGCCGTAGCATGCGGCGTAGGGCTCCATGGCGTCGAGGGTGGCGTTTCCGGAAAACACCTGCAGGAACTCGTCGGTGCCGGCGACCTCTGTTGCCAGTCCGAGGTCGGCCAAGACTTCGGGTGAATACGCAAGCAGCTGCGGCGAGGAGGTCGGAGTTGGATCGACACGGCTGAATGCGGCGTGGTGCACCTGGCGGGGTTGGTTCAGGTCCACTGGATCGCCCGGGAGGTCGTCGGTGAAGCGATTGTCGAAGGTGAGGTCTTCGAGGGCGAGCACCACCACCTCAGCCTACGCTCACCACATGCGCAAGCCGTTGACGAGCAGGGCAGCCAGTGCTGTCGGGCCCTACAGCCATGGGATCGTGAGCGACCCGTTCGTTGTGCTGTCGGGGCAGACGCCACTCGATGCATCGACGGGTGAGCTCGTCGGCGGGGGAGTGAGTGCTCAGACCCGGCAGTGCTTCGCGAACCTTTTCGCGGTGCTCGCCGACGCCGGACTCGATGCGTCCGATGTGGTGAAGGTCAACGTCTATCTCACCGACATGCGCCACTTCGACGCCATGAACGACGCCTATGCCGAGCACTTCGACGAGCCGTACCCGGCGCGAACCACGGTTGGCGTTGCCGCCCTTCCGCTCGGTGCTGCGGTCGAGATCGAGTTGATGGCTCGCCGACGCGAGGACTGACGAGGTGAGACTGCTCGAGGTTGGACCCCGGTCCGTGCGTCCGCTGCTTTCGGTTCGCACGGCGAGAAACGTCGACGGGGTTCACATCGGCACAAGGTCGATGAAGCGGTGCAGGAATGTCGCCACCTGCCCGCGGGTCGCAGTGGCGTCGGGCGAGAATTCCGTAGCAGTGGTCCCGCTGGTGACGCCGACGAACTTTGCCCATGCAATGGCGTCTGCGGCGTAGCTGCCGGGATCGACATCGTCGAACTCAAGCGGACTCATGGGATCGGGTCGACCTGCAGCTCGCCACAGGAACGTGACGAACTGGGCCCGGGTGACCGTCTCGAACGGTGCGAACGTGGTCGACGTGGTTCCGGTGGTGATCCCGTTCTCGACCATCCACGCAACCGGAACCGTGAA
>Ga0181577_10000877_pt1 | contig 24185 bp, 40 predicted proteins | sample 101ome_21_FD_132468 | JGI IMG/M metagenome (GOLD analysis project Ga0181577, IMG submission 132468) | Coastal salt marsh microbial communities from the Groves Creek Marsh, Skidaway Island, Georgia - 101413BT metaG (megahit assembly) | ecosystem: Environmental > Aquatic > Marine > Intertidal...
CTGAAGTCCGGCATCACAGCCGCCATCTTGAGCATGGCCCAAGCGTCATCGAACGGCTTGCCCATGGGAACTCAGGTGGGGTGTGAGTAAATGAGAGTTGTCTCACATGGCGGAGCGGTTGCCTCGCATCTGCGCGAGGAGCCTCAGCATCCTCTCCTTCTTGGCTTCCGTGTCTTCCATCTCACCCATCTCGTCCTCGGGCTCTTCAAATTCGGGGGAGTACCGAGGCGCCATCTGACCCTCTAGGTCGGCATACGGGTGGTTGATGGCGCTGGTCGTCGCAGCGGGGAGTCCCTCCCTGCGAGCAGCGCGGAGAGCGGCCTCGTAGTCCTTCTCAAGCACATCGGACTTGAGGAAGACCCATGCTGTGTCGAATGCAAGCATGCTAGGTGAGGGGCGGCATTACTACTTCAACCAATCGCTCACACTGGGTAGGAATGGCCCATCGAGCCCATGACGTTAGCGAAGTCCTTGATTCTCCAATCACCCGGTACCTGAGAAGTCGCCAAGGGTATGGGGGCCGCTGGTTGCGTTTGGGACGTGAGCCCGCCGCCGGTGGGTTGCATTAACCCCATCCTTTGCTGCTGCTCAAAGTTATACTGCTGGCTCCCAACAGGCGCTGGTTGAGCAACGTCCTGTATATTGCCCATGCCCATGTTGTAGGAGGGGGCCAAGCCTTCTGTCTGCGTTCCCGTCTGTTGGATTTGTCCCCTCTCCATGCCCCTCTCGTCATACGGGTTGAGGGCCGAGGGCCTGAGATTCCTCTGCTTATAGTCATCTGCGAAGGCGTCGCCAAACCCAGTAAGTCCGGGATAACGCTCTGCATCGCCCGACTGCCTGTTTCTCTCCATCACCTCTTGCCTCGCTTGCTCCTGATTCGCGCTCGTGACATCGTTTATTGAAAAATCGCCCTGCTGTCGCGCCCTGCCCACCATGCCCTGTATGGCGGGGTGCATCGTCATGCCGAACATGCTCGACCCCTGCAACCCATGCTCATCTTGGTTGGCTCCGTACGCCAACCTCTGGTCGCCCTGCGCCTTCAACAACGACCACGCGGCATCGAAGGGTGCGACCATGCATGGGCAGGTGGGGGTCTACTACATGAAAGGTGGGGGTCTACTACATGAAAATTTTTGAAATTTTTTTCAGGGCCAAAGTCCCTTTTTACGAAATTTTGGTCGAGCGCTGTGCGCGACCAAAAGAGCGCAAAACAATGCGCAAAGCGTATCGCTCCTTCTAAGCAGCGCAAAGGGTTGGGGTTGTGCAGCGCAAAGGGGTTGGGTCGTTGGGGCGCAAAGGCCCAACACACACGCCAACACATGCACACGCTTGTGCACCAATGCGCTTTGCGCATCCCAACGCTCCAACACAACACCGTCACGCTGCACAGCATTGTGCAAACAGTCATCCCACGCCCATGCATCCCTACCCATACGGTTGGGAAACACATTGCCCTCTTACACAGAACGCCCCACGCAACACCCTGCGCAAAGGGGTGCGTGTCTCGTATCGTGTGCCGCGCAGTCCATCGTTTCTTTAAATAGGGTTGGGTTTAACAGTCGGCATGTCGTTGAACATACCCAACCACATAGCCCAGACCGAGATTGCCCTAGGTGGGTCCACGTACAAGGGACGTGCGATACCCGCCATCGCCCTGCACACAGCCGCTGTGCGCATGGGCTCGCAGGTGCTGACCCTGCAAAACGCTTGCTTCGTGCCCGAAGTCGGCCTCCTACGTGACGCTGGATTGCCCGAGTGCTACGTCCCTGCGAACGCGTGGACCACCGGCCCTGCGAATGAGTTGGTCGCCCTCATGGGCGGCGACACGTTCAACGTGAAGAAAATCGCACCCGTCATGAGCGACCGCAAAGCCGTGAACAAGGTGGCTCGCGACCTGTTCGGGTCCGAGTGGTGGGGCGACAAAAACGGACCGACGCCCGAGAAACTCGCACGACAGGAAGCCGCCCTGCGCGAGATGATGCGGCCTTCCGCTTCCGTCGCACCTGAGACCGTCGCCCCTGTGCACAACAACGGCCTTGACGACCTCATCGCGCTCATGAACAAGACCGAGGCCCCTGCGCCTGTGGCCGCGCCTGAGACCAACGGACTTCCCGACGTCTTCGCGGACATCGTGGCCGCAGCCAACGCGGAGAAGGCCCCAGTCGTACAGGCGACCGAGGCTCAACCCGTCGCGACCGATAAGGATGCCCTCGTGGCTATGGCCGTGGCACACCACGACATGCCCAAGTCCGCCGCACAGCGGTTGACCGCGAGCGTGCTTGAGTCCATCCTCGGACTGTGAGCGTACACGCGACCCACTGATTCACACAACACACCCGAGGGGGTGCGCGACCAGCCGCGAAGGCGGCGGCGATGCAACCCTCTCGGGGCGTGCCCCCACCCCCTGCGCAGTTGCGCGGGGGGTTTTTTTTTGGCCTCCAATCCTGCACACGCGCATTGCGCGGTTGCATAGCCCCACAGTCCTCCACTACGTGGACGCATTCGCGTCCTCGCACAACCATACGGGTGGGGGCGGAGCCCTTCGCGAAATATCCGTGACGCGCCGGAGAGAGCCGGCCTCGCGGGTGCTCACATGATAAGCGCCTCGTACCGTCGTTGTACAGTCTCGTTGTGGCGTTGTGGTTGGGCCGTTGTGGCTGGACCCTATACGCGTATAGGGGGATTGGCACATCAACGTACACGAACACGGACACACAGCCATGTTTCCAATGTTCCTATTATTCCTATATACACATGAATTAAGTGTAGTATATATGTGTGTAAGGGTGGGTGTGAACAATGCGCATTTGTTCATGCTTACATAGGAATAGTGCGAAACATATGAGACACGGATACTGCGCCGCGATTGGTTTCGGTTCTTTAAATAGGGTTGGGTTTAACCGGCTTCGATGAATGGAACATCGACTGAATGTAAGAGATGCAACGACGAAAGAAAGTCCGTGAGGGTGAACCTGCTTGCCCAGATGGCGCATGCGCAGTTGGTTATCACCGCCCTTGCTGACGCGATGGAGGGGGATGACCGTGTGTGCTACGCAAGCGACAACGTGTTGGACTTCTCCGACGCACTCACCATACTCATGAGGGAGGTGGACGCTTGAGCAACCCGTACTTCACCACAGTGGAGGGACATGACTGCCACCCGGCTGCGATTGAGTGTTGTGGTGACTGGTTGAGGTTGAACGGGTATGACGTAGCGGAGGAGTCGGAATGAGCAACGCGACGTTGAGGTTGGGAGGAGTCACACCGGGGAAGTTCAACTACATCCACGGCGACCGCATGCAGATTGACTTCGACCAGTTGGAGTTGGTCGTGCAGCGAGCGTACATGGACAAGAGGAATCAGTTGGGCGATGTGTTGAGGGAGACTGACGTGTTCGACACATACGAGACAGCGAGGTACCACCAGCGCACGAGGGGTATGGAGGTGGAGAGGCTCGCGGCTCAATTCGCTACCCTTGCCGACATGGTGCACCAGTTGCAAGCGTTCAAGATGAGCAAGAACAGGCGCGAGAACTTCACGATGTACTACCACCCTGATTGGGTTGAGGCACAGGAGCAACAAGGAGATGAGCAGAATGAATGAGATGACACGAGACAGATGGAATGACATGGGAACGATAGCGAGGCGGAGGTACGCCAAGCGTGAGGCTGAGATGGAATTGAGGAAGGCGTTGAGGATTACCGCGTCCACCGTCATCCACAAGCACATGAACAGCACAGCGAGGACCAAGGCCGAGCAGGAGGCGTACGCGAAGTACCTCACGCAGATTGAGCAAGCGAGGTGGTTGGTATGAGTGGCTACTGGTACAAGGCCAACCCGAACTACAAGGCTCCATGCCCATGCGGCGAGTGCAAGCCGCGTGGTATGCTCGGCACATCATGGTGGAAGAGACTAGGATTCAACAGTCCTAACTCATGCACCGAGGCACTGTATCATGCAGGGCATAGATGCCTCTCGGATTGGGCATGTAGGCGTTGCGTCGGTGCGTACAGGATGGGCGGTGAGCCGTACTGCGACCAGTGCGAGGAGGTGGAAGAATGAGTGAGGCGATGAGTGGGATGATGTTGTCAATCGCCGGACTAATCAGCGTGGCCTTGAAACACATGGAGAACGGTGACGTGGAGAAGGGCAAGGCTGTGCTTGAGAGGCTGTACTCCGACCTCACAGATGAGATGGGGGGATTGGAATGAGCGAGCAGGTGGAATACGTGACCTTCGATGCCTTCTGCAATTACCTGATTGACGGGCTTGAGAAGGAGGTGTATCCCTACATGAAGAAGGGCGTTGACCCACTCGACACAGTGGGGAAGATGTACCACCAAATGAGCAGCGAGCAGCAAGGACTTCGCATAAGGACGACGATGATTGCACAGATGCTCAAGACCGAGGCGAGTCTCCCCAAGGGGGTGGTGCTCACGAGGAAAGCGGCAGGTGGTAGTGCCTCCGCATCAGTCAAGCGGGAGTACGGGCTGAGGAAGGGGCTGTCCAAGGAGAGGACCGCCGAGGTGTTCGCCTACCTGCATGACACGGTTGCCCAGATGTTGGCGAACAGGGTCGATTTGTACGAGTTGTACGAGTACTCCGACCACCATGCGTGGGACGAGGAAGCGGACGATGGGACTTACACATACACATGGGGTGAGTGAATGATTGACACAGACAGATACGAGAACATAACACCTGAGAGATGGACAGTGGATGAGGAAGACCCATGCCGTGTGGTGGATGTGCAGGAATGCACCATCGCAAGGACTGACTTCGTGGACATAGATGAGGAGAGGGAGTGGCAGTTAGCCAATGCACGACTCATCGCAGACGCACCACTTTTCCTAGCAGAAGTCAAGGAACTACGAGCATGGAAGAAGTTGGTTAGTGCCATTGTCGAACAACAGGACGGTCCACACCTACGAGAGATGTTGAAGGAGATGATTGAATGATTGACACATACAAACCGAACATGGAAGACCTACAAAGATTGATTGTGCAGTTCACGGCTGAGCACGTGGAGGGAGAACTGGACTACATCGGACCGAACAAACCCGACGCGCCCTTCTTCAACAGGATGGCGAAGAGGATTCACGATGGGGATGGCATCGAGCCAATGCACTTGGTTGAGTGTGCTGAGCGGCTGCACAAGTACAGGCTGACGCAACTGCCGCACATCGGCAGCCTCGCTGGCTATCCGCCCAACACGGACTGGGGCGTGGCACTCGATGTGCTGCGTGCCATTGGCGAGGAGGCCAAGAGGATACGCAGGGAGTACGAGCAGAAGTTCAAGGCCACAATCGAGTTGACGTACGGCAAGGAGTACGAGTATTCTCCTGAGCCGCAGTGGTATGCCAAGGTGATTGACACACCTGCGTTCGTTGAGTTGGTTAACTTCGCCAACGACAACCCCGACAAGTTCCCACCCAACTGGGGAGTGAACATGCTGCTTGAGCAGCAGGAGATGGCTACAGCGAAGAACGAGATGCTCAAGAGAGATACGGAGAACAGGACGTTCCAAGCGGAGAGGTACGTGAGGAAGTACAACTACAAGGGCTACGACAGGGAGGAGAAGCGAATCAGACTCACCCTGCCTGTGAGCAGGGACCCTTACTTCCACAACACGGCGAAGGACGTGTGCGGATTCCCAGACTACATGTGGGACTGGGACTACTCGTGCTGGTCGTTGAAGGACACCAAGGAGGCCATTGACAAACTCGTGCGTGGCTTCAACCTGCTGAAGTTGGACGTGCCGTACAACTTCGACGCCCTGCTCAGGTTGAGGGGCGAGTCAGCCGACCCTATTGTCGAGGACGAGTCCACGTACTACAGCGCCACGTTGCACAAGGGCGACGTCATGGTGAAGATACCGTACAAGGACTCAGCGCTTCGTGTGAGGGTGAAGGGCTTCGGTGCCAAGTGGAACGCAGATGCCAAGTCATGGGTCATACCCATGAGCAAGATTGCGCTTGTACATGAGGCCATCGAGGATGACTACCCTGTGCTGCACAAGAACATCGAGGCCATACCCGAGGTGCACACATACCTGAAGCAGAAGGCCGAGAGGGTTGCCATCAGCGATGTGGCTACGCTCGGTGATGACGACCCGAGGGTGAAGGAGATGGAGGCGAGGCTGTCCGAGGTGTTCCCACCCGGACACAAACTGTACCCGTTCCAGTACGTCGGCGTCAGGTTCGCTGAGTTGGCTCTCGGTCGTGCGCTCATCGGTGATGACATGGGACTGGGCAAGACGATGCAAGCACTTGCCTACGTCGCACTGCACCCCGAGCATCACCCTGCGCTCGTCGTGTGTCCCTCCATCGTGAAGTACAACTGGTTGAACGAGACGCAGAAGTGGTTGGGCTCCACCTACACATCAGGCATCATCGACAAGGGCAGCAGCCCTGTGCCTGACACGGACATCGTTGTCATCAACTACGACATCGTGAACAAGAAGAAGGACGAGTTGCTTGAGCGTGGGTTCAAGACCATCGTGTGCGACGAGTCCCACTACCTCAAGAACTACAAGGCTGCGAGGACGAAGGCCACGCTTGAGATTGTGAAGGAGTGCGAGTCTGTGCTGTTCCTCTCAGGTACGGCGGCGACCAACAGGCCGGTCGAGTTGTGGACCACGTTGAATGCGCTGCGTCCCACCGAGTGGAAGGGGAAGTGGTATGAGTTCACGAACAGGTACTGCGATGCCGAGGAAACTCGGTTCGGTCGCGATGTGTCAGGGTCATCGAACGAGAAGGAACTACACGGCGTGCTCCGCGAGTTGATGATTCGGAGGCTGAAGAAGGAGGTGCTGCCCGAACTGCCTGACAAGGTGAGGGAGTACGTGCAGGTCAACGTGAGCGATGCTGAACTCAGGAAGTACAAGAGGCTCTCCGAGACACTGTGGTTGGAGGCGCAGTCGGGCAAGCCCGGTGCTGTGCTGAACATGCTCACGGAGTTGAGGCACGAGTGTGGGAGAATGAAGACCAAGTTCACAGCCAAGTACGTCGCTGACTACGTTGAGCAGACTGGTGGGCCAGTGGTCGTGTTCGCACACCACAAGGACGTGCTTCGTGAGATATACGACACAGTTCGTGAGATGAAGAGAGAGAATGGTGGACGCTTCCGCATGCGTGCCATCACCGGAGAGACACCAGCAGAGAAGAGGACGGAGATAGTCGAGCGCTTCCAAGACGGCGGAGTCGATATGCTGCTCGCCAGCACGACAGCGGCCAACACCGGCATCACGCTGACGAGGGCCGACACCGTGTTCTTCGTTGAGCGTGACTGGACACCTGCCGTGGAGGAGCAAGCCGAGGACAGGGTGAACAGGATTGGACAGGACAGCGGCACTGTGTGGGCCAAGTACCTCACGCTGCGAGGCACGATTGACGAGACGTTCAACGAGGTTGTCGAGGGCAAGCGTGCAGTCATCAAGGCGTTCTTGGATGGGGGCGACAAGCAGGAGAGGTACAACGTCGGGGAGGAACTCATCAAGGCGATGGTCGCCAAGGGCGAACTACCTGCCGAGGCGATTGAGTTGCACGCGAAGGACAAGAAGAAGCCAAAGGGGTACGAGTGAATGAAGTGTGCGATGTGTGACAACGACGTGGTGTTCGCAGTGGGCACGCCTGTGGGTATCCGCTCGTTCTGTACTGAGCGATGCTGGTGTCTGTACACTGGCGCCGAGTACAAGGGCGAGGGATACTATGGGTATACGAAAGAGAATGGCTCTTTAAATAGAGTTGGGTTTAATGAAGAAAGGAGTGAATGAAATGTACAAAGAGAAATTGGATTGGAAGAAGTGTAGGGAATTGATGGACGAGCGAATGATAATGAGGGGCAAGAACAAGGGTCGTGTCTTCCTCAGATATAAAACGTACTTGGAGAGATGCGGTGAGGACTTCGTTGTGGTGCATCACTACACGAACATACTGAGGTACAAGCCGGACGACACAGTTGTGGTCAGCCCTGAGTTCTGGTCGAACACAACCAAGGACAGACTGAACCAGTACCTGAGAAGGGGAGTGCGCATCTTCCAGAAGAACTTCGATTGGTACTTGGAGACTGACAAGAACGAGGCAATGGACTTCTATGACGGCATCGTGCTCACGATGAAGAACGGCTCATGGGTGGTGAAGCAGTGAGTGGTGCGGTGATTGCGTTGAGGATACTCAGGAAGAAGCACGACAAGTTGCTGATGCAGGTGCAGAACCTGAAGAACGGCACAGCGTGTGTGCAGTGCTTCGACAGGGAGGGCAACTTCACCTGCGAGGCGTGTGGCATCACTGTCCATGGGGTGATAGCATGAAGGACGAACTGAAGATAAGACTGGAGACGAGCGAGTGGAAGTACGAGGAATGGAACATAAGGAGTGATGAGGAATGATAAGAAAATGGATAAGGAGAATGATAGCAGAAGAACTGGAAGAGGAACTGACGACGAACGCGCTGGAGTACGTGAACCACGATGCGATAGCGGAGAGCATTGACCTTGAGACGCTGGCGGGGCACATGGATGTCAGCAGCGTTGCAGGTGAGATTGACCAATCCGGTTTGGCGGAGTACATCGACACAGATGTCGTAGCAAATAATCTGGACATCGATGTTGAGAAGGTGGTGATGCACATGTTGGAAAACGTGAACCTGAACGACTTCATAGAAAACGTAGGTGTAATCGAAGTTGCGAACCTCGTGTACGACATGATACATGAGAAGAAGGAGGCAGAGGAATGAGTGTGTTTGAGTTGTTCAGGAAAGGAGCAGACGCATGTGCGAAGGTGAACGTCAAGTCGGGGACCGCGTACATATCAGTGAATGACATAAGCGCGATTGTGGAATGTGGAGATGAGGTTGAGATTCATATGAACAGCGGCACGATATTCACGATGACCGAGCCCCCTGAGAAAAGTCATAGTCGCTCTACTACGCTGACAAGGATAGAGGATGTGCTTCATGAAGCATTCAGTGATGAAGCGAAGCACGTTGGTGCTGAGTACCTGAACATGATTGCAGAGATAGCGGGAGTGATTAGCAGATGATTGACACAAGGAAACGAGGTAAAGGCATGAGAGTCAAGTCAAGAACGGATGATGAGTGGAGGACATATCTCGACAGATTGCCCAAGGTTAGTCTGGACAAGTTGGCGAAGAAGTGGGGCATGAACAGTTTGTACGGCACCACCACCTATGGTGTGCATACATACTCCAAGGAGAAAGCGATAGAGATACTCATGACGCATCTGGATGTGAATGGGAAGGTGATGAGGAATGATTGACACGAGCAGATACGAGGGACATACAGAAGGGCCGTGGGCTTGGGAGAGAGGAGCATTGAATGTTCTTCATGTGAAAGACAGTGAGCCTATGCACACTCTACTTCACGATGAGAAAAAGGATGTTGATGCACAACTCATAGCAGACGCACCACTCCTCCTCGCAGAAGTCAAGCGGTTGCGTAAGGCGATTCATCAAGTTGCATTTGATGAACATGAGAGTGTATTTGAAATGAAACACGCATTGGTGAGGGTGATTGAATGATTGACACAGACAAATACATGGAAGATGTTGAGGAAAGGTATAATGTAATTATGAACATGATGGATGATGAAGAAAGAGAGTTTGAAATTAAGACTCGCATCAGAGAAAGAAACAGAATAATGGTGGCTGCTCATGAATTAGATACAGAAATCAAGCGGTTGATGCACTGCTTGAGGTATGTTGGTGCTCGTCTGTACTTGGACAAGAACGGCTACAGACCATACGACTACACCGAACTGTTGGAGTTTTGCATGGACAATACTAGGGAGCCCGATGACATGTCAGGTCCGATGGGTGCGATGATAACGGAGTTGATTCACTACGATGAGAAGTTGGAAGTAGACAAGGAGATGAGCGCATGAACATATTCGTACTGGACAACAACCCGATGAAGGCAGCACAGGCGATAGACTGTGTGAGAGTGCCGAAGATGGTAGTCGAAAGCGCACAGATGATGGCGTCAGCGCTGCGCAGATGGGGTGCAACTGATGAGCAGATGCCCATCGCAAAGACGAGCGGCAAGCCATACCGGGGTGCGTACAAACATCATCCATGTACAATCTGGGCGGGTGACACTAGAGCCAACTACGCATGGCTTGCCTTGCATGCGCTTCAATTGAGCACAGAGTACATGAAGAGATTCAGTAAGGTGCACGCTTGTCACGGACCAATCGAGAGTATGGTAAAAACGGGAATGATGGAAGTTCAAGGTCCAATCGGTGAACGCACGCCATTCGCACAGGCCATGCCTGACGAGTACAAGCACGAGGATGCGGTCACGGCGTACCGAGCGTACTACCACTCCAAGATACACAGTCCGGGTGGTGTGCACTACAGGCACACGAGCCCACCAGACTGGTGGATGGGGGTGACACAATGAAGAATGCGTTTTGTATGGAAAACCCACATATAAACCGTACTTGGAACTTAGGTTCTTTAAATAGGGTTGGGTTTAGAATAGGAGAAAAAGGTGAAAGAAATGAGTGAAATGGAATTGAATAATTATGAATTGGAATGCATGGACGGTGTGGTACGCACATTCAGAATGTGCTCTGCGCAAAACCCACGTGAGGGGTATGACCAGAAATGTGGTGGCATGCGCAACACGAAGACGGGTGAGGTGTACGGTCTAATCAACTACGGCAGTGGGAGATATTGGGAGCAATCAGGCGTTGAGTACACATACGACGCGAGCACCACTCCACCTCTCGTCACGAGGGCAGGGACAACCACGCATGGCTACCTTCAGACGTACCTGTGGTGGTTGAGCAAGAAGAACATACCACTCGTAGATGTGGAGGCTGTGACGTTCAATTGGGATGGTTGCCCGGTCGGCCCCTCCTTCAACTTGGAGGATGGCCCACAGAAGGGTTCGTACATCTCGGAGAGTCTTCCTGCCATCATACCGAGACATGCCATGCACGCTGTGCAAGGTCTTGAGGTGGTGTGCAAGATGAACGAGTTGTCACCGACTGACGGTGAATTGGTCGAGTTCACGCCGACCGTGATAGAGGGAGTGAAGAACATGAACGAAGGAGTTGAGTGAAATGGGAAGGAAAGCAGAAAGAAAGGGATACACATACTGGGACTTGGCATTGAAGGCAGGTGCAGTGGGTAGTGAAATCACGTACACTGATGACGCTGTGATACGTGACCATGCCATCGGTTTGACACGTGAGCAGATGGGCGCGTGCTACCCGATGGACTTGGCTGTGGCCTACTCGCTTGCATGCGTCGGACCAGCAGGTTCGTTGACAATCAACGGTCTTGTGAACGAGTACACGAGGAAGGCCACGTTGATGATGACGGGAAAGGTCGGTCATGGTTTATGCAGCAACCCTGAGACCGAATCCTGTGGGCATGACATGGTTGACACGTACCTTCACACCATGCCTGAAGTTGTGTATTTTGAGGATGAGAGCACGAGGACGAAGTATCTTCGCTTCGCTAAAGGCACTTACCCAAGAGAACACATGCATGACGGAGATGAGGAAGATGAGACACGCCAGCGCTGGCAACTGCACACCTTCAGGTCAGACACCCAGTACAGTTGCCCTTACACTGTCATCTTCGGTGTTGATGAGGATGGCAATCCACATGAGAAGATGAGCGCATTCAGGAAGCACTACGAGGAGAAGCACGACTGCAAGGTGTGGAAGCATGACGTCTCTTCTTCTTACACCGCTTCGATAAAAACAACACACACGAAGGGAACTTGTCTTTGGAAGGATGACGATGAGAAGACCTGCTTCCACCATGACGATGACACGATAGAGGACTGGTTTCTCATCAAGGACGAGGATGACCACAATAAGTTCGTCACGATATGGAAGAGCGGCAAGCACAGCGCCACACACAATGGTTGGAACAGGGACCAGATAAGCAACTCGCTTGGTTGGGGATACGGAACGAACGTGCCTCGTGAGAGGCTCGTACTGTTCTCCACCGTCGCGAGGAACCTGACGCATCAGATACCTGAGAAGGAGGTTATCAGGGAAATCAGGAAGTCCCTTGCGAGGATGGTCAAGTGGGCTGGCGGAAGGAGTCTCGTTGAAGTCATTGACGACGAGACTGCACCACTCACTAAGAACGGCAAGCACAAGAGGACAATCAGGACTCAGTACAAGTGGAGCGACTGGTCATGGGTGGCAGACTTGGACTCGTTCGTACAGGACACCCGCTCAAAGGGCAGGAAGGTAGGCGACAGGGTTTGCTCCAAGTGCTACTCGGAGGGAGTGACCGATGCGTACGGCAACCACACGTGCCACATAGACTGCAACGAGGGTTGGTTGTACGACAAGTACGAGAGCAAGAAGTCGTACGGTCACGAGATTGCCAAGTTCCGCTGGATTCCAATCATGGGCAACGACAGGTACCCGGTTGGACATGCGAAGGAGGGCAAGTACATTCCAAGACCACATCTGTTCGGGTACTCCTCTTGGCCTAGGATGAAAATGCTGTTCGATGCACCTGAGAAGGCCGATGCCGCGAGCGCCATGCTTGTGCGTGCGAGCCAGCAGTTGGATGCCACTGTGGTCAACAGCGAGTACGATGCACAGCAGCAGAGCAGAGTGCAACCCACGTCTGAGGATTTGAAGAAGATTGGACTGAGTGTGGCACGCATAGGTCCGAGTGACAGGGTGTGGGCGACACTGACTCCTGACACCGAGCCTGAGACTACGATGACCGCCAAGCAGATGTTCATGAAACTCATGAGAGGCTCGCCCAGTGATTGGGATGATGCGAAGAAGTTGCTTGAGTCATGCTTGCTCACACACAACGAGCGCTACACTGGTAGTGTGTCATACTCAAGGAGGGGCGACATGGAATCACGCTTCCGTGTGAAGGTTGTTGGTGACTCCAACTCAGACTCTGTGTACGTGAACAGGCCGAGCGTGGTTGTGCAAGAGGTCGAGGAGTTGGCTGCGGAGGAATTGGTATGAGCAAGTTCATGAGCATGCTGAACGAGAGGGTCGAGCAGCAGATTGACGTGATGGGCACACATGGCCCGTTGCCACCACGCATCGCTGACTTCGTTGAGATGGTGCGTGAGTCAAAGGCAGCGATTCTAACTGAGCATCTAAATAACAAGACAAGACACATGGGATGGACGCCAATACCTAACACATCTACCCTACCGGGGTACGGTCCGGCTGTCATCTCATCGCTGAAGTACGACCTGTCCAATGCACATGACGTGCCCCTGTCGATTGTGATGGCGATGAACATCACGATTGACGATGACCCATCGAAGATGAGGTGGTTCGCAACAGGCATGCTGCCACCAGTGTGGAAGGACAAGTCCACACCTGAGTTGGTGAGGATAGCCTATGACGGAGTGAGACTGGGTTGGTGGTCGGAGAGTGACATCGACATACCGGAGCCCATGTTTGCACTGGACGAGAGCGCACAGGACGTGGATGGACTGAGCGTTTGGGTAGCAGGTGAAATACCATCCACAGGAGAAATGGAGTGAAGAAAATGAATGAAGGAGGAAAACCAGAGAAGATAGACGTGAATGCGCTCTTCGACCAATTGTGGAACGAGAGTGAGACCGAGAAGGTCGTGCAAGAGCAGGAGACTGTGTTGAGCACGACGACTCTCACGGACGAGAGACTGGCTAAGGTGCGAGCACAAAAGGCAAACTCGTTCGTTGGCGCCATAAAGAAGGGCAGCATGTACACGCTGCCTGACACGGAGTTGCTGTTGCTTGACGACAGCGATGAGATTGTGATGGCTGCTTTCAAGAGGCTGGAGTCAGAGAGGTCGTTCTTGCGCACCTGCCCCGAGACAGCGAGGCATGGTGTGCTTGAGTCCGTGGAGGTGAACGAGGACAACATCATCGAGGAGTGGACGAGACTGCGCAATGTCATGAAGGAGGTTGAACCCAACGGGAGTTTCCTGTTGCAGCCCTTCGTTGACGCCACATCAAGCGGCGTGATGGGCAGTCAGATGTACACGGTGATTGGTGAGGGCTTCGATGGAGTGACCAATGAGTCGGGGCTTCAACTGTACTTCATCATGGACTACGATGACGACTCGTGCACGAGGGAGCAGGTCGCCCTTGGACATGAGAAAAACAACTTTGAGATTGAGTTCGTGTACAAGAGGGACGAGGACTTCACGAGGAACAAGCATCAGAAGGGCGAGTTGAAGATGACACAGATTCGTGGTGCCCCACCGAGGGTTCCACGTGCCCCACCATTCGTGTACGGCGACAAGATTGCTGACACAGATGGTGCTGTGCCACAGGGACGAGTCGAGGTCAAGGAGGTATGGGAGGCATCGGGTCTTGAGGAAGTCGAGTGGCTTGAGCGTGAGATTACCAAGGAGAAGTGCGCTGACGGCTTCGTCATCTCACATCCGAAGGGCTCACTTGGCTCCCACATCTGTGCACATGCAAGACAGCACGAGATACCGTACGTGGTTGGCAAGGTCAACGTAGGCGAGGTGTGGGTCGAGGGCTCACCCACTTGGGTAGCCAAGGAGGAGAATGACGTGGAGATTGTACCACGACCATATGACCCCTACCACGAGACGTATGTCAATGCGTTCCACACAGGACTGATTGCATCCAAGCATCGCTACACGAGGCAGCATGGGTGGTTCGGGCACTTCTTCCACCAATGGCAGGGACTCAACGTGAACGGTGCGAGTGCCGCCACACTGGGTGGCATGTTCGCTGGATGGGTCGTCAAGGCTGCGTTGTCCGTGTGCTTCGGTGAGATGAGGAACGGCATGCGAGGCGTCAAGAACGACATGACGCCCGAGGTTATGGCTGTGCTGAGCGCTGCTGTGGGTATTGACAACATCAAGGAGGTCAAACCTACTGCCACGCTCTCCGAGTCGGTGGTGAACAGACAGCATTGGTTCGCCGTGTTGGATGAACTGCACCTTGAGTACCATCAGATGGCGAAGGCACTGAGGTGGTGTGCGTTCCACTTCAACACCGGGTGGAGGTCAGGCTACGGTGGGAAGAACTGGAAGAAGTGCGCCGAGGAAGCAGCGATTGTGGCTGACAGAATCGAGGAGTTCCTGTCCAGCGACGGCGACGTGGATGTGCTGAAGTCACTGGTGTCCAAGTTGAACGAGGTTGAGAACTGGCACCACAACAACGGCAGCCTGTTCAACAAGTTCCTACACGGCACTGCCTTTGACTACGCCACGAAGAACAAGGATGGCAAGTCGGGGTACTTCCCGCACAGCGAGACAGGAGTTGCCTCGATGTTCAGGGCATACGAACTGGCGAGAGAGGTGTACAAGGGCGAGGACAAAGCGAGGAAGACGCCAGCGCTGAGTTGGACTGACTTGTTCGCAGCGACTGGAAAGGCACCGTCGTACTGGAAGCAGAACAACCTCGGCAGGATACCCGTTGACGGGTTCAAGGGTGAGTTGGACAAGATGAGCACTGACATGCTGCACTTCAGCAACAAGTACACTGACAACGACGAGTACTTCATCCCATGCGGCAGGAGCAATTGCGAGATATGCGAGCAGAAAATGTTCATGCTGTCCGTCATCGATGCAGGTGGTCTCGACTATCAGACCATGTTGCTCACTGGCGAGGCACCGTCCGTCTACTTGGCACTACCAAGGAAGAGTTCGCTGCCAATCACACACGCTGTATGTGGGTTGTTGCAGGAGAGGAAGTACGACGAGGTGAGCGGTGAGATGTTCGTTGAGGCATGGAACGGCCTGAACATCGATGACAAAGTGTACACACCGATGATGAACCTACTGAAGAAGTTCCTGAAGAAGCAGTTGACGCAGAAGAGCGAGGACAGCAAGGCTTGGGTTAATCAGGTCCACGAGTTGATGCAAGGGGGTGTTGAGTGATGGCACAGTGTCACACAGGCAACCCACTCGTGTTTGAGGCACATGGTATCAGAGTCCACGCTGGAGGCAACACACGTCAGGGTGGATGGCAGAACATGAAGCCGAGGCCCGATGTGGCTATCGGTCCACATGGAGTGATACGAACGAGGAACATCACGAACAGCATGCCGACAGGATGGTCATGCGGCACGAAGGTCAGGGGGGATGACATGCCTGAGTTGGTCGTCATCGACTGGCCCGACTTCGGCATACCACAGCACGTGGGCAGACCGTTTTGGCTCGCACTGGTGGAGGACTTCAAGAGCAATGACATCAAGACTGTGCTTTGCTCATGCATGGGCGGTCACGGTAGGACCGGTGTACAGTTGTGCATACTCGCCCATCTGATGCTACCGAAGGAGCAGCACACATGGCAGGATGCATCGCAACTCGTGACATACATCAGGAGTGTCTACTGCAACCACGCCGTCGAGGGCAAGTCACAGCAGCAGTACATCGCTGACGTGCTTGAGATACCCATGGGTGAGTCGTTGTTCCTTGAGGCACCAGTCGCCAAGTTCGACATGAGCGCGTTCAAGTCATCAGGTATTGACTACGAGGACTTGTGGGAGGACGACTGGGAGGATGAGAAGCCGACCAAGAAGAACAAGAAGAAGCAAGGCAAGAAGGCCAAGTCGTACAACAAGAAGACGTTGAGCGACTACGGCGGCAAGAAGAAGCAAGGTAAGAACACAGGCGGCTGGACATTGATGAGCGATGACAGGAGCGATGTGGTGTATGTGCACAACTCAGTGCGTGATGACAAGGAGTTCCATGACCACTTCACGGTTGACCTGAACGACCACGATGGCATGGAGACCTGCCGCTCTTGCAAGGCTGACATGCACCCACTTGAGTTAGAGTTCAATGGGAAGTGCAAATACTGTCTGATGAGCAACGCAGGGCAACATGACAGGATTAGGAAGAAGGGGAAGAGCGCTGAGCAGCGCATGTTCCTCTGCCCTGTGACTGAGAGGGAGTATCCGCTTGCCTTCTCGGTCGTGGATGACATGGAGAGAGTGGTCTCTCTAAACGCGGTATTTATGGAGGAGAAGAGAAATGAGTGAACAAATGAATGAAGACAGAATGCAAGTGAAATGCAACTACGACGATGGCATGATGCACATCCAAGGTGTGACGAGTACCATGTGCGAGGGCATGAACAGAAAGTACGGCTACGCTGAGAGGATGCAGTGTCAGAAGGGCGTGAGCGACTGGCTCAAGATGCAGACCCCGACATTGAAGTCAGGCGCATCAGGCGAGACGATGTACATACCGTTTGAGATACTGAGGTATGAGAACGGCGTCGTGCAGTTCATGGTGAGGGGCGATGAGTTGAACCACCCCGAGGGCATGGTGTGCGACATCAACCCTGCCAAGAACGACATCAAGGGACTGCTGGCTTTCGCTAGGAATGCGAACCTCATCACACAGGTCGTGGGTGCCGAGCCACACGTAGGAAAAGGTGAGGAAGAATGAGGACAGAAATGAGGATAACACTGGACGTTTGCAAAGATGCCATTGCAGATGCGATGAGCAACTACGGACCGAACCCTCCTGATGATGGGATGGACAACACCTACCCCGGAATGGAGATGCAGCCACATGAGATTTACATGCTGATTTTCAATGAGGTCGAGGAGTTGTTGGAATGAGTTGGACAGAAGAAATGAAGATTGATTGTGGCGACCCGATGGAGAATAGCAAAGGGATGTATGAAACCCACCCTGCTTATCTCGCAACAGCCAACCATGAATGCCCTACTTGCGGGGATAGTTCTTGGGAAGTCCTTGAGTTAGATGAGTACGAGGATGAGTGGAGTTTGTTGATTAAATGTGTAGTGTATGGGTGTGAGTCTTCCGCTCAATGGATAGAGGTGAAGCAATGAGCCTGAGATTCAATTGGCACAAGGTCAAGAACGATGTGTACGGCAACCCTAGGTACGTCATTCACTGGCTCGTGTTCAAGGACCTGTGTGATGCTGAGGACATGACGTACGATAAGGCGCACAGGATTGCGAAGGAGTTGGGTTTCAGGAAGTACAGGGGCAAGGACTACGGCGGCGGTCTAGTCACCCAGTCGTACTCCTTGGAGCACACGGAGAAGCACATGATTGAGCACGCTGAGTTGGTGAAGTTGCAGAAGAAACAAGGTATGTCGCCCTTCTGGTCCTTGACTGAGCAGGTGGAGACATGAAGCCTGAGCAGGTGCAGACGGACGGCAGTGTGGTAATAGATGGCACAGTCTACCCTCTTGGCAGCACGTTGTGGGAAATCAACGGCCATGGGTTCGTCCCAGTAGATGTTATTATAGGCATGAAGGATTGCGAGGTATGCCAAGGGGACACTATACGGTTGATTTGCAAGGGGAACAAGGAACTGGTCGTGTGCAAGAATTGCAATGTGATGAAGTTGTACGGAGATGATGAGAATGAGTGAGAGAAGACAAGAGATGGATTGGACGTCGCCTGAGATAGTAAGTTGGGGCAGGGAGCATTTCGACATGGTTCCCGTCAACGGAGTGTGGGCGCCCGAGGGACTGGGCTTCGTGTTCATGAGGGTCGAGGAGAAGACGTACGAGTTGGTGAGATGCGTGCAGCATCCCGAGACGATGCGTGCCTTGGCTGGCGTGAGGTCGTTGTTGTGGGACTTGGGATACAAGATAAAGGACAGCAACGTGAAGTGGGACGAGACGCCGAGGACTCAGGAAGATGTGAACAGAATCTCTCAGGAGCACTTGGATGATGTGGTATCATCATGGCGTTGCAGTTGTGGTTTCCCACTTCGTGAGATGAACCACAGTCGTGTGAGCGCCGTGATGCTGAGCGAGGAGGAGACCTTGCTTGAGAATGGCGATACGCATATGGTCGAGGTGTGGGCCTACCCTGTGACGTGCCAGTGCGGCGAGGTCATCAACGTGGACCCGATGGACTTCAGGAGCATGGTGGGCGACGAGAGGCATCATCGGCACATTGTGAAGGGAGTGGAGTATCAGGCCCTGACGAGGGAGGAGATTATCACTGTGTTGGACAGTGATGACTACGATGCGCAGGACTACACGCCTGTGGGTAAGATGATTGACGATGAGCGAGTTCCACCTTGGTTGTGGGGACTCTTCTGCAAGAAGGTCATAGTCCCTGATGAAGAGGAGTGACCGGTGTGAGATGCAGGTGGTGCAACAGAAACGTCAGTTGGGGGCATGACAGGAGACACAGGTGTGCTCATTGCAAGGCGGTGAGCAGGTGAAATGGCAGATGAACAACTGCACAGAATGCGGTGACTACCGACCAATATGGTGGTCACGCAGGGACAGGAGACTGTGCAAGACATGTGCAAGGAGGATGAATGAGAATGAGTGAGATATGGAGAACAGCGAGCATGGAAGGAAAATGGAAGAACGGAAAGGGGCAGGTTGTGTTGAGCACAGTCGATTACTATCAGAGGATATGGATTGACGCGAGGCTCCACAACATGCACAGAGAGGGAACCACGCACACGAAGCATGGCTTTCGACTGAGCATCGAACAGGCCGAGGACTTCGTGAACGCGTTGAACGTCGCCATTGAGAAGGCGAAAGAGGAGATGGAGCAGAAGCAAAGGAGTGAAGGAAATGAGCAAGATAATAGTTGATTTGAAGAAAAACGTGATAGAAATCGGTGGCAGGATTGCCATTGACATGAACGAAGAGAGGATAATGGTGAACATGGATGGTGACCCACCACAGGCGTTTGATGGCACCTCAGAGCCACAGACGACGTTGCATGAGTGGTTCAATCAACCCAAGAAGGTGACTGAAAGGAAAAGGCCACATGATGCAGTGAGTGCCAATGTGAGACACAATGCAAAGAGAAAGAGGGGTTGGTACGTAGGCAAGAGAATAACGATGGCCGATGGCACCAAAGCGATTGTGGTGGAGCATGTGAGGGGTAGACAGTACCTTGTGAGATACAACATGAAAAGGGGCAATACTGGTTCAATGGCTACCCTCAAGAGATACGCTGCACACTATGAGAAGGAGGACCACTGGGACTGGTGGGAGGACCGGAAGCGGACCAAGATGGGGTCGAGTAGTAGGACGTCAAACTTGGGTACTCGGACTGACAAACACGGCAAACATCGATGCAGCGTATGTGGTAAGAGGGGACACAACAGAAGAACGTGCCCTTTGCGGACACAAGACTCCTCGGAGGTGGTTGAATGAGCGAGAGGATAGTCAGCATCACGCATGGCGAGTATGAGATAATGAATCTCATTCAGGACACCATCGACCTGAGCGGTCTCAAGGACGTCATGTGCGACGACAAGGTGAGCAGCGACAGGTTCGACAAGGCCGCCAAGAACGTCGCCGTCTTGATTGACAACATGATGAGCAGACGCATGCACAAGTTGCCTAAGCACCATTCCGACTACACGGAGAGAGAGGCATGAAAGCACCATTGAGACACATCAGAGTGGGCAACTGGCCTGATGATGGCAACTTGTGCGGTGCACCAAAGAGGTCATGGCCGGAGAGGTACTTGGCAACTGAGCAGTATCTACGTGAGGTCAAGGCATGTCCTAAGTGCAATGCATTGGGAGCGGAGATGGACCCACCGGTTCGCATAAGAGGGTTCGATGAACTACCAACCGAGGAAGCGGTGAGGATGCCGATAGTGAGGGAGGAGAGAGTCGTTGTACACAACACCCTCTATCTGCGTGACTATCTTAATTCGTCTCTTTAAATAGAGTTGGGTTTAGGTATAAGTGATTGACATGAAAAAGGATATCGAAGGAATGAACTGGACGGATGGCTCAGGTAAGGCCCTGTCGAACTTGGCTAAGGCCATGACCAGCATGGAGCGTGAGAAGCACAGCAAGGAGAGCGAATACTACTCCGACCCCATGCTGTTCGTGAAGGACCTGAACACAGGCTCCTCGGTCATGCTCGTCCCATCAAGCAATGACACAGGGAAGACGCATGGTAGAGGGTACAGAAGATGCTCAATGGTCAGACAGAGGATACCAAACAAGGTCCCACCGAAGTTGCAGATAGCGGTCTTGCTGGACATGCTCGTGGGTATGCTTGTCCCGAAGGGAGAGGATGTCACAGGGCCACTTGGGAAGGCTGCGTATAGGAGAATCGCTGAGGCGATGGTAAAGGCGCAGAATGCAGATTCTTGGTTGAAGAACAATGCGAAGCACGCTGCCTCTGTGCAAGAGGTCATGGGACAACTGCTGGAGATGACGTGGACTGAGAGAGCGGGAGACTCCTTGCTCAACATGATAGCGCTACCATTGGATGGCGCGAATGTCACGATGGAAGACCTACAGGAGATGGTGATAAGTGAGCAGCAATGAAATGACGAAAAGCGAAGCCGAGTCTTGGTTGACGGGTCTTGGTATTGACGTGGGTAGCGTTGACGTGAACGCAGTGTTAGCCACGTTGGGCAAGACGATTGTGGATGATGCGCCTGTCGAGGAACCCAATGATGAGAGTGTCGCTGAGACCGAGTGCGTGCAATGTGGCACGACGTTCAGTTTCAGGCTCAAGAGAGGCAGAAGGCCGAGACTGTGCAGCCACGAGTGCAAGAAGGCACACAGGAACGAGAAGATAAGGGCGAGCAGGGAACCGTCCGTCAGAGTATACAACTGCATCACATGTGGTGTCGAGTGCTCGCAGACGGGACTGGGGCCGGGTAGGAAGTACTGTGCCGACTGTAATCCGAGGAACAGGAGCAGGGTCAGGACCTTCACATGTGATGTGTGTGGTAAGGAGGGCCAGCAGACGACTAGAGGTACAGCAAGGAAGAGATGCATCACGTGTAAGCCCGAAGTCGAACGTGAGGCAGTCGTCAGGACGTTCACCTGCGAGGTGTGCAACGAGCCCGGTGTGCAGACTGGCAAGGGTCCTACGAGAAAGAGACACGAGCACTGCAAGCCGAAGTTGGATGGCAAGGTGAGGACCTACACATGCGTTAACTGCGGTAAGGTGAATCAGCAGTTCGGCAGGGGGAGGCTGAGAGTCAGGTGTGTCGAGTGCAAGCCTGATTTGAGCGTATCTGAACCCCAAAACAATGAGCACACACAGAAGGCGATAGAGATAATGAATGCGCTTGGCATAGAGGGGGCTTTGTGATGGCCTGTCCGGGGTGCAGGGCGAGGCATGAGGACCAGTGCATATGCTGCACGCATTGGAACTGGCAGATTGTTGACTTGGAAGAGTGTGATGACGAGATGATATGCTTCAGCGTGAAGTGCAAGGAGTGCGACTTGAGAGGATACGTCGAGTATGAAATCAACGAGGACAAGACCAAGATGGACATCATAAACGAAGTGGTTTGGGATGAGTAGTTTCCAAACACACGGATACAGGCTTGGGATGCTCTTCGGTTTAAAGCCGAAGCAGGTCATGGAAGGCGTCAGGCTGTACAACACAATCATCACTCACGACCTGTGGAACAGCAAGAGGTCAAGGGTATCGCTGATGACGGATTGCATGTATCTAATGGGCAAGAAGTACGAAACAGGCATAACAATTGAAAAGGCGAAGGCACTCACAAGGGAAGAGTTCGGCGTGGAGACACAGCCGAGGCCCAACACTTGGAGTGAACTACGTCATGCTATACTCGGACATAGCGAGTCTCCATGAGCACTATTACTACGGTAGGAAGAACCCACTGATAGACGCCCTCAGAGAAGCAGAGGACAAACACATATCCGACTTGGCTACCATACTCTTCGCAGAGAGATGCGAGGTATGGTCGTTCGCGAAGATGGTCTCGCACGTTGCACGTGCCACAGAAATATTTCCTGATGTAGTGATTGATGTAGTCAAGAACAAAGAGGGTTTGATTGACAACCTAGTGAGCGAGTCAGGCAATGCGAAGAGATGGAGCGTCTCTAAGGCAGCCAGCATGATGATTGCATTCACCAAGCAGACATCACCTATCACCTTCCTGGACATAGCGAAGCAAATCAACCAAGTCGAGGCTCGTCTGTTTTGGAGAACCGTGTTAGGTGCTCGCAAGAGGATAACGAAGGAGACGTTCCTCAGAGCGGTGTTGCGCAACGGCGTGGACGAGAGTGTGTTGCTGCGCGGTAGGCTGCTAGGCGACAACATAGAACTCCATGATGCCATACAGACGATGCTACACGCTCCTGAGCGCTTCAGCGATGACTCATTCACAATCTACGTGCCTAGAAGAGTCAAGGCTTGGAGAAACACATTGAATCTCAAGGAGTACAACAGTGGTCTGTGTCAGTTGATAGAGGGAAAGGGTAGCAGAATAATAGAGCACATGGATGACTGTGTTGTGGAGAAGTCGAAGCAGGGTCAGATTTACGATGCCTACTTCCCTGATGAGCCTGATTTGTCATTGAGTGATAGACTGTCAAGGCTCGGCGGGCGCGGGCTTGATGTGCTGACGCCCGTTCCCATACCGTCTTGGTCAACCATAGAGGACTGGGCGGAGAAGAACACAGTCAGATTCCCGAATACGAGTCCGTATGATGTGCAACAGGAGGGCGCTCACATACTCGTCCTTGACTACCACATACACCCTGTGCGCCTCTCATGGTACAAGGCGGGTGAAATTGAAGTCGAACTGGGTATAGAGGTGCTTGATGGCACCGACTTCTTCCAAGTCGGGAGCGTGAAGACAACGACTCTTGATGAAACATCTTATGTTTATAGAACATTAAAGCGTTATAACGTGAACGAATTACCTAATGTCGGCGTTAGGTATGAATTACCAGCACATACTTGTGTTGTTATGTCCATATCTTCTCCCTCTTTCAATTCAACTGGGATGTGTTTTGAACACGCTGTCTTTCACCAGATGGAGAACAACATGGGTATAACCGACCTCACGCAGTTAGTTGATTTGATGGTGATGGAATGAATGAGAAGTTCTTCATGAGAATCGGTATACTGCTCTATGGAATAAGATTCAGTGTGAGGTTGAAGAAAGACAAGAACTCCAAGTTTGGCTATCGTGGGGAGATGATGATGAGGCATCCAGAACCAGAGGTGCTGCATGATGTGTTAGGTAAAGAGCAAGCCGTGTATTCATCGAAGAGCGACATCCAGAAGATGGTCAACTACATCCAGAAGACATGCAATGCCTACAACTGTTGGAATCTATTGCATGACAAGAAGGGACTTGAAGTTGTGAAATGGGCCTTGGAGAATCCATTTCCAAATGATTGGGAATCGATGAAGATGTGGGCCAGCGACTTTGATGAAATGATGGAAAAAACTGTTTCTCTTTAAATAGGGTTGGGTTTGCAAATGTC
>Ga0181577_10000880_pt1 | contig 24150 bp, 29 predicted proteins | sample 101ome_21_FD_132468 | JGI IMG/M metagenome (GOLD analysis project Ga0181577, IMG submission 132468) | Coastal salt marsh microbial communities from the Groves Creek Marsh, Skidaway Island, Georgia - 101413BT metaG (megahit assembly) | ecosystem: Environmental > Aquatic > Marine > Intertidal...
ACGGGACGTGTGCCATGCAAAGTGGTGGGAGAGATCACCCGAGGCGACCTATTGGTGACATCAGCAACCAGCGGACATGCCAAGTCATGGGATCCGGCCAACTACGTGCCAGGCTCCGTGGTGGGCAAGGCCCTGGAATCCAAATCAGGAGATGGTGCAGGAGTCATCGAAGTGGCCGTAGGCAAGGTCTAGCATGCACGAGCGTTATCGCTCGGACTACGAAGGCGAGTTCGTCGTAACCAACAGTCGCATAGTTGACGGCAAGAAGATCCAGGACAGAGAATGGATCAAGAATCCCATAGAGAACCAACACATATCCGGACGTGCTGTCGCCATATATGACGGCGAGTCCAGAGAACAGTTCAACATCCAACGCCTGCAGAACCACAGAGGTGGCATACTGGGCAAGCTCAGGTTGCAGTCTTATGGATCAGGCAGGGTGTGTGACGAGATCACCTGCAATTTCTATGTGTCCAAGGATCTGGAGGTGCTACAGAAATTGGTCGATACACAGTACGTGGCAAACACGGTGGTGTATTCGTCAGCGGGCAAGTTATTGAGGTTCCCGGGGGAACTGTATCTCATACCATTGGGCACAGCACTGCTGGAGCCTGCCACCGCAGTGTGGTTGGCGGCATTTGATGGACACCAGGAGATCTACATGATCGGGTATGACTTTGATGAAGGCAAGAACGTGAAACTGGCCAGGCAGGTGCATGAGATCATGCAGACCTATACCAAGACCAAGTTCGTGCGTGTGTCCTATCTGACGAGGAACAGGACCAGGATTGATACTCCGGACACCTGGAAAGACTGCAGGAACTTCTCAGAAATGACCTACGACCAGTGGATCAGCCACTGTGACGTCTGAATGATTCCTCGACTATCCTGACCTTGTCTCTGACCACTTCGATGTTCATGGTGGACCACAGTCCAGGATGCAATGGTTTGGGTATTTCGCTGTTGTTGATCCAGGCATAACCCAGATGCTCGTCATTCAGCCGTGGCGTGAATTCCTCTGACAGCACCGCGAAGAACGTGTGGTACACGAAACGCTTGTCGTTTGATGTGAACTGTTCTATGGGCATGACACGTTCGGTGTCGGGAAAGCGTCCCATCTCTTCCGCACACTCCCTCCTCATGGCATCCATCAGGCTCTCGCCCGATTCGACCTTGCCACCAGGCAAACCCCATGTTCCAGGATGTTTGTGATCATTGCGTAAGAGATATAGGTATCGTCCCGTGGACCTGGCATAGAACCAGACGCCCACGGCGTCTATAGTACTAGGCTCCAATCTCCACCTCTGTACAGTCCCTGATAACTCCTCACCCACTCGGTACCGGTCCACTTGTACTGTATGCCGGTGGTGGTGTTGGTGACGAAATCAGTGATGTTGGTTGACTCGTCTATGGATTGGTTTGATGCGTCCCATACCACGTTCCACACTCCGCCATCGTATTCCACTATGTCGTTCTTGTCAGCCACCAGGTTGCCCCAGGCCACTGAGTTCTCGTCATCGTCGGCATTGCCGATGGCATCCGTCAACAGGTAACGTTGTCCCCTCACAGCCGTGTCCAGTCCTGCCCCCGGTCCACTGCTCAGCGGATCGATCACCGCGGTCAGTGCCGCCAGCGTGTTGGTGGGTATGGTGTCCTGGTCCAGTGTGAACAGCAGGAACCTGTCATCCGTTGGATGCAGTGCGACCGTGCCCACTATCTCGGTGTCGGTGTGTTCCGACGTGAATCTGATCTGGCTGATGCCGTCACGCAATGCGCCATAGTTGTCGATGAAACCCTGCCATTTCACGGGATCAGTGGCACTGATCTCTGCTGGTGCTGACAGCGTGGCCCTGGTGGGATCCACCTGTTCCTGTCTCAACAACTGTATCTGGTTGCCTATCAGTATGGTCTGGTAACCAAATGGAGTGATCTTCTGTCTGGTGCCCATTAGTATGTCATCATCAACGATGGCATCCGCGGCATTGCCGTCGGTGTCGTATATGGATGCTATGACCTTGTGTATCACGCCCAGTTTCTTGACCTTGGCCGGCATGGAGATGAATATGGGTATCTGGAATGTCAGCGTGGACATGTCGATCATGTCATCTGTGCCCTGTGGTATGGTCCTGGAACTCCAGTTCACACCAGTGAGCTCAACCACGCTCAGTGACGTCCAGTCTATGTAGTTGTCGGTTGACTGTATCTCCAGGCTGGGGTTGAACATGGGCAGTATCTGTTCCAGTATCTGCAACTTCTGTTGCGTGTTGGATGCCCACACGTCCAACTGTATGGTCATGTTGTAGGGCACTGGCATCAATCTCTCGATGGTGAATGCGTTGCCCTGTGTGTTCTCGTATGTCTGTGTGTCAGTGTCCCAGGTCCTCTGTTTCAGCGTCTTCTTGTCAACGAAGAATGGCTCCTGCACGCGGTCCCTGGCATAGTCCAGTGCCGTGATGTGGAAAGTCATCATGGGAGAACTGGGCATCTTGCTCCTGGAGTTCTGTGCGATGATCTGTGATGCCTGCCTGGATGCGTCTCCGTACCTGACTGGTACACGCACCAATGTGGCCGCACCCGTGTCGTCCACTCCGTATTCCACCTGGTAGTTGGAAAACATCCTCGTGAACTGTATGAGGAAACGCCTTATCTGGTCGTCATAGAAAAATGGTACTGTCTGTCCTGCCATTAGTTATCCTTTTTGGGGTTCAACAGGTCAGACAGCGATTGGCTACTTGGTATGTTGCCCCTGTCCGTCGTCTGTACCGTTGCTGTGTTGCTCTGGAATGATTCATTCAGTGTCTTGTTGTCTGTATCACCCGGTGTCAATTCTGTTCTCACGCCATCCTCTACCTTGACCCATCTGGTGCCATCAAATCTGAACAGCCTGTTGGGAAAGTAATCCAATCTCAGTGCGTAGTCGCCACTGCCTGGATTGGCGGGAAAGCTCACGCCCGATGTCACGGGCAGTCCGTTGGGCGGAACATTGTTGCCGGTCATGTATCCCACCAGGTAGCCGTCCACTGATGGTGTGGTGCCTGGCTTGACTGGTTCGTCATCTACCGTTGCCGTCACATAGAATGCTGTGTTGTCATAACCACTGCGTGGAACCTCGACCTCTGCCTGTTGCACTATGGCATCATTGATCTCCAGATCCTTCTTCTTCATTGACACGAAGTCTTCGATGGTGCCCGCACTTGGATTGTCCGGATCGATCGGCTTGTTCAGGATGTCATCAAACTCCTGTGTGGCCTGCATCGGTGTGACCTTGACACGCCATAGGTGTGGTAACCAGGTCGGGCTGAAGCCCTCAGCCGCGAAGGCGGCATCCTGAACCACGTAGTACCTGGGCAATGCCTTGGGTATCAGGTCGTTGGTGTCCAATGGATGGTAGTCCTTGAGATTGGGAAATTCCAACACGTCACCGGCCGTCAACTTGCGACCCAGTGAATCTATCATGTCATTGTAATGGAAAGTGACGAACAGCGTGTCACCATTCAGGAACAGACCAAACTGTGACAGGTCAAAGTCGATGTCCTGCACGTTGTACACACCACGCATGACATAGATGTCATCATCGTAGTTCCTGTTCCTGTTCTCCAGGAACAACAAGTCTTCCACGTTCAGTGGATCTTCGGTATCGTATGTGGGTTGTGTGACGTCGCCCTGATCTCTGACCGAACTGTCACCGACGATCTTGGGTCCCATGTACTTGTGGACGAATATGTCCGCACCGCCAACCGTGTACATCTCGCTGATGGTCTTGTCCAGGAACTTGAAGTCATTGGTCTTGTTTGATCGGTATAATGATAATCGTGGCATTTTGTGTTCTCGCTATCTAACTATTTATCGCCTAAAAGAGTTGACCTCAAAATACAAAAGTGGTAAAATAGTGAGATGCTACGAATTGACACCTCACAAGATTGGGCAAGAGTGGATCATGAACTGCAAAAAGACATCAAAAACCTGCCTTATCATGTCAGAATGGACCTGGAGAAGATAAACAAAAATATCAGTAACCTGGTTACTGAGTTAAGTACAGCAGAAATTCAGTGCAGGCGACATCACAAGACGACGCACACTTTTATAGAATTACAGGAGAAATGCAACGCAATGATAGCAGACTATCAAAAGATGATCATGATGGGGAAACTGTTGTGATGGCACTCAAGAGATCAGTGGAAGAGAGCAAGGCCTGCGCCGTGGGCAAGATCAACGAGGTGTTCGACAACTACATCGAGGGCGACATACAGGACAGCGAGAAACCCCAGGGCATACAGGAGATACTGGCCAGATATGACCTACCGGCCAAGCAGATCAAGATGATCAAGGATCTGTGGGAGAAACAGATCAAGGAACTGAATGCCTCTGTGACCAACAAAGACAAGGTTCTAAGCGAGGGATACAGTTGGGCTACCAAGGACCAGCAGAAGAACATGATCTCTTACTGTAGGGAGATTATAAGCGAATTAGAGGCATATTCAAAGGATTCCAAGGAAGGAGTCAAACGCAGGAAACCAAGACCGCCGGAGAAGGTGGTGAGGAAACTGAAACTGCTCAGCGAGTTTCCGGAACTGAATCTCAAGACCGAGGACCCCACCAAGATACTGGAGTCCAGTGAGATGTGGGTGTACAACACCAAGAACCGCAAACTGCAATACTACGTGGCCGATGCCCAGAACAAGGTGTTCATGGTCAAGGGCACCAGCATACTGAATTTTGACGCCAAGAAGTCCACACAGAAGACACTACGCAAGCCGGAACAGTTCCTGCCACAGTTGAGCCTGGCGGACAAGCCGTCCAGACGCAAACTGTTTGATGAGCTCAAGACCACTGGCACGCCAGTGAATGGACGATTCAACAGCAACCTGATCATCATCAAGGCCACCTACACCCTACCATCAGCCAGTTGACCATATTCCGATAAATAGTTACAACGGAGGACACAATGGCCACACTAACAGAATTAAAACAGGAGGTGTTTGACTATGTTGCCAATCGCTTGGGCGATGGCATAGTTGATACCGAACTGGATCCCAAGCACTATGAAACGGCATACTCAAAGGCCTTGCTGACATACAGATCCAGGGCACAGAATGCCCATGAGGAATCATATTCTCTGTTGCAACTGACCAAGAACCAGAACGTGTACACACTGCCGAGCGAAGTGCAGTCAGTGAGACAGATCTTCCGCAGGACCATGGGAGATGCCACAGGACCATACTCATCCAGTTTTGATCCATTCTCATCGGCCACCTTGAACGTGTACCTGCTGAACTACTCCTATGCGGGCGGTTTGGCCACATTCGACATGTACAGCCAATACGTTGAGCTGGCCATGCGTATGTTCGGAGGACACCTGAACTTCAACTACGAGCCAGTGAGCAAGAAGTTGACCATCATGCGTGATCCCAAGGGCAGTGGCGAGGACGTGCTGTTGTGGCACTACAACTACAAACCGGAAGTGGTGCTGTTGCAGGATGCACCCATACTGCAATGGATACGTGACTACACCTATGCCGGCGGCAAGATGATCATCGGCGAGGCACGTGAGAAGTTCGCCACCATCGCTGGACCACAGGGAGGCACTCCACTGAACGGCTCGGCCATCAAGGCAGAGGCACAGGCAGAGATGGACAGGCTGATAGCAGATCTGGCAACATTCACGGATCATTCACAACCATTGAGCTGGGTGATCGGCTGATGCAGGTATCCGAGATCATCACGGAAGGCATGGTGTTTGCCCGTGTGGGCAAGGGCGGTACCGGCAAGTCCAAGGTCAAGATGAAGTGGCGTTGCGAGACCGGCAACCGTGCAGGCAGATTGGTGTCAAGTCCCAGCCAATGCGGAGCATCCATTGATGTGGGCAAACGGGCAAAGATGAAACAGACACGTGCCAAGACCAAGGCCGTGCAGGCACGCAAGGCCAAGAGAACCAAGAAACTGAACGTGGCCAGTCGCATCATGCAGGCGCTGAACAAGTTCAAACGCAGAGACGCACTCAAAAAATCTCTCAGACCCAAGAAAGTGGCAACGTCAAAACGTGCCAAACCAAAAACACCTTTCCTAAAAAAGATATCCCCAAAAGGACCAAAACGCAAGTAGGTTGACACAAAATCCAGTTTGCAGTATAATAATAGCATGGATTTGATGATTGACATAGAAACACTGGCAACAGACCACGACGCTGTGATCATGACCATCGCGGCACAGGTGTTTGATCCCTTGCAGAACGGCTGGCCAGAAAGGCACTTCTATGCCAGGGTCACCACGGAAAGCCAACCCAATCGCAAGGTGGATGATGCCACCGTTGAGTGGTGGGCACACCAGGCACCGGAGGCACAACGTGAGGTGTTCGAGGACGTGGGTCGCAGGCCATTGCATGAGTGCCTGGAAGATCTGGGCAAATTGATATGGCACAGTGAAAGGATATGGGCCAATGGTCCCACCTTTGACATGAACATACTGGAACATGCCTACAAGGAATTTGGGCAGAACCTGCCCTGGAAGTTCTGGAGGGTGCGTGATTGCAGGACGGTCTATTCATTGTGGCCAGACATGCCTGAGGTCAAATCGGCAAGCCACCATGCCCTAGACGATTGCAAAAGACAGATCCAGATGTTACAATCATGTATTAAACACCTGGGAATCAACAAGATAAAATGATCATAGCAATCAGCGGACTCATAGGATCGGGCAAGGACACATTGGCGGACTACCTGGTCAACACACACGAATACAGGCGAGACAGTTTCGCCAACAACCTCAAGGATGCCATATGCAACATGTTCGGTTGGGACAGGGAAATGGTCGAAGGACGTTCCAAATCCAGTCGCAAGTGGCGTGAGGAAGTGGATGAATGGTGGGCCAAGAGATTGGACATGCCACACCTGACACCTCGCTGGATATTACAGCACGTGGGCACGGATGTCATCAGGGCACACTTCCACGATGACATGTGGTTGGCAAGCCTGGAGAACAAACTCAGGAAGACCGATGACAACATAGTCATCAGCGACGTCAGGTTCAAGAACGAGGTCAAGATGTTGCGTGGACTGGGTGCCATATGCGTGGAAGTCGTCAGGGGTGACAGGCCAGACTGGTACACACATGCCGAGGCCAATGACATCAACAAGTTACAGGAGTTGGGCGTGCATCGTTCCGAGTATGACTGGATCGGCACTGACTTTGACCGCACACTGGACAACAACGGAACCACAGACGATCTCTACCGCCAGGTAGATCAGTTGCTCAAACAGCACTGCTAATCAGGAATCAGATCTCCCACTTTCCATGCTGACTGGCGCTGTACCAATGCGGAACAGTTGAGGCAGATGCTACGCAGATTCAACAGGTCAGCATTGTTGAGATTGCCATCCATGTGATAGACCATGATCTGGCTACCATGCTTGGCACGGAACCCACACAGGTCACAGGTCTTCTTCTTGACATATCCCTTGCTCCTCCATCTCGGATCCGGTTGGCGTATCTTGCGTCGGCTGTTGGCACAGGCCATGCAACGGCTACGGTAGTGTGTCTTGCCATTGCGTTTGTAGTTGATGGCACATAGGTTGTGCCTGCAGGCGCCACAGATGGGTCTCTTCATGCCCATATTTAGTTAGACCTTTATAAAGGCTCTTTATAACCGCAAGATTACAGCGATTTGAATAAATATTCGTAACAGTTAAAGAGGATTAATAAAATGGCATTAGTATCCCCAGGAGTCGAGGTTAGCGTAATTGACCAGAGTCAATACGTTCCAGCACCGACCAATTCAGTTCCGTACATCCTGATCGCGACAGCACAGGACAAGACAAGTGGAACATCTACAGCGACAGCGAGCGGCACAACAGCGGCCAACGCTAACAAGATTAATTTAGTCACCAGCCAGAGAGAACTGGTTACATTGTATGGTAACCCAACTTTCTACAACACAAGTGCTGGCACACCGATCAACGGATACGAACTAAACGAATATGGATTATTGGCGGCATACTCCGTGTTGGGCATTTCCAACAGGGCATACATCCAGCGTGTTGACGTTGACCTAGGCGCACTTGCGTCATCACTGACACGTCCATTGGGAGAAGCGGACAACAACGCATGGTGGTTGGACACTTCAGAATCCAAGTGGGGCATACATGAGTGGTCATCATCCACAGATGCATTCACCAACAAGGTACCAACAGTCATCACATCAACAACTGATCTGGATGGCGGCGTACCCAAGACATCGATAGGTGCCATTGGTAGTTACGCTGTGGTTGCCACGAATGCCAACAACCCAATATACTACAAGAACAGAAGCAATGCCTGGGTGTTAGTGGGATCAGACGACTGGCACAACAGTTGGCCTACCATAACTGGTACGGTCTCATCTGCCACATTGACATCAGGACACAGCATCGTGATACAGGGTACCACAGTCACACTGTCCGGCACTACTTTATCAGACTTGGCCACCAACATCAACTCAGCATCCATTGCTGGTGTGACAGCGGATGTGGTCAGCAACAAATTAGAGATCTACGCTGACTCGGAAGTTTCAGTTGATGGATCAAGTTTGGAAGGTGCTCTCGTACTGGCAAACGGCACAGGTACAATCCTCACCGACGCAGGTTTGACAGCGGGCACATACTACTATCCAAGACTACAACAGTCACAGCACTACTCCAACCCACGTTGGAAGTCAACTGACACTGCTCCACGTCCTACAGGTTCTGTATGGATCAAGACCACGGCAGTCAACAATGGTGCTGAGATAGTTGTCAAGAGATACAACTCAACCACCAATGTTTGGACCACAACCAGTGCTCCGATATATGAGAACGATCGCACAGCACTCAAGAACATCGATCCAAGCGGTGGCGGTGAGAATGTGGCGGCTGACACATTATATGTGCAGTATGACTCTACCGAGGCAGACAACGCAACATTCAAGGTATACTACAGATACGCAACAGGTGACACAATAGTCACCACTGAGAACGACACGACCACACCCACATTTGTAGGCAGTGAAACGTTCACCATCCAGGCCAGTGCCAAGAACTCAACTGAGTTGACTTCAGCAGTCACTGTCTCGATGAGTGGTACGACAGTTGCTGACTTCGTGAGTGACTTCAACTCGGCCAACGTGGCCAACACTGAAGCGAGCGTGACATCATCAGGAGAGATACAGATCAAGCACACACAGGGTGGTGTGATCATACTCAAGGACACATCAGGTACTCCTGTTGCTGATGCTGGAATTTCCAGCTCATTGGACAATGTTAGAGCAGGCAATGACTCAGATCTGATACTGTCCAACTACGTTCCATTGACATACACAGCAAAGACCAGCGAGCCCACACAGGATCCAGCAGACGGTACATATTGGTACTACTCGGCAAGCGACCAGTGGGATATCATGATACAGGACGGCGGTACCTGGAAGGGTTATCAGAACGTGAGCACTGACTCACGTGGATTTGACCTAACCACTGCATCACCAAATGGTCCTATCGTGAGTGCTACCGCTCCAACACTACAGTCTGATGACACAGCATTGGTATACGGAGATCTTTGGATCGACACCAGCGACCTGGAAGACGTCAAGATCAAGCGTTGGCAGGCTGTTGATTCAGTCGATCAGTGGGTGACCATTGACAAGACAGACCAGACAACAGAGAACGGAGTGTTGTTTGCTGATGCACGTTGGGCAGGCGATGGCACCACAGATCCAGTCACAGACGACATACCAACAATCAAGTCACTGTTGACCAGCAACTACGTTGACATTGACAGACCAGATCCTACACTGTATCCACAGGGCATGCTACTGGTCAACACCAGACGCTCCGGCTTCAACGTCAAGGAGTTTGATTCAAACAGATTCAACGGAGTTGACTATCCAGATGATGTCTTGCCAACAGAAAAGGATGCCTGGGTCACAGTTTCAGGCAACAAGGCAGATGGTTCGGCATACCAGGGACGCAAGGCTGTGCGTAAGATCGTCACAGACAAGTTGAAATCAGGATTGGATGCCAACACAGAGATACGTGAGGAACAGAAACAATTCAACCTATTGTCAGCACCAGGATATCCAGAGTTGATATCAAACCTAGTGACACTGAACAATGACAGAAACAACACAGCATTTGTGGTAGGTGATTCACCGATGAGATTGGCTGATTCAGCCACTGACGTGGTCAACTGGGCAACAGATGCCAATGGCGCAGGCGTAGACGGCGAGGACGGACTGACAACTGCTGATCCATATGTTGGTGTTTTCTATCCAAGTGGTAGGACAACAGACCTGTCAGGCAACACAGTGGTAGTTCCAGCAAGCCACATGATGCTGAGAACCATGGTGAGATCAGATGAGATCAGTTACCCATGGCTGGCACCAGCAGGTGGACTGCGAGGCACGATCGACAATGCTTCAGCATTGGGTTACGTCAGCTCAGCCACAGGCGAGTTCACACAGACTGCTGTCAGACAGGGACTGCGTGACACACTGTATGAGAACAAGGTCAACCCATTGACCAACCTACCGGGCGGTGGATTACAGAACTACGGCAACAAGACAGTGGCCAGCACACCTTCGGCACTTGACAGGATCAACGTGGCACGTCTGATCGCTTACCTACGTGACAGACTGGAGGCACTGGGCAGAGGCTACATCTTTGAGCCAAATGACACACTGACACGCAATGAGATCAAACAAGCGGCTGAACAGTTGCTGAATGATGTCACTGCCAAGCGTGGTATCTACGACTACCTGGTGGTGTGTGATGACACCAACAACACTTCGGATCGAATCGATCGCAACGAGTTGTATGTGGACATTGCCATCGAGCCAGTCAAGTCAGCAGAGTTCATCTACATTCCATTGAGAATCAAGAACACTGGAGACATCGCGGCAGGCAACCTATAGTATAGAATAATATACGCAGATAATGGCACTTCGGTGCCATTTTTTGTGGCCAGCGGTTGATAAATACGTTACATAGAAACAAGGAGAAATACACATGGCAGTTTCATCATTGACAAAAATGACAGTGCCTTTAGCGTCAGACCAGTCTAATGCTAACCAAGGCCTGTTGATGCCCAAATTAAAATATCGCTTTAGGACGGTATTTGAGAACTTAGGTGTGAGCACACCAAGATCAGAATTGACAAAACAGGTTATTAGTTTCACCAGACCATCAGTGAGCTTTGAGGAAATGATGATAGACATCTACAACTCAAAGATCAAGTTGGCTGGTAAGCATAGTTGGGAAGATGTCACGGTTGAATTGCGTGACGATGCTTCAGGCAGTGTTGCTAAACTAGTAGGCGAACAGTTGCAGAAACAGTTAGACTTCATGGAGATGTCTAGTGCGGCGGCTGGTATCGACTACAAGTTCATCACAAGATGTGAAGTGCTGGACGGCGGCAACGGTGCCAACGAACCAAACGTGTTGGAGACATGGGAACTATACGGTTGTTACCTAACAGCAGTGAACTACAACGACTTGAACTACGGTGAATCAGCACCAGCGACAGTCTCATTGACCATCAAGTTTGACAATGCTGTACAGACACCATTGGGTACTGGACTCGGCACCAGCGTCGGTAGGGCACTAGGCGAAGTAGTCACAGGCTAATCTAAATGGCAGGCATATTTGAGAATGACCTTCTCAATGGTTTCCTGGGCAGTGAAGGCCTAAAAGACTTCAGGCACGGCTCCAAGACCTTTAGGTCCGGTGGCTATGCACTGGCACCACGTTACAAGTTTTTATTTCATGTGTATTTCAACTTGAACGTGGCCGCCATACCAGGTCTGAGACAGCTCGTGGGCAGGGACGAACAAGACAGGCTCAGCCTGTTGGTCAAGAACATCCAGTTGCCCAACTACACCATTGAGACCGATACTCTCAACCAGTACAATCGCAAGAGATTGGTACAGAACAAGATAGAATATGATCCCGTGACCATCACTTTCCACGATGACCACAGCGATCTGGCACGCAAGCTCTGGTTCAATTACTTCAGTTACTACTACAAGGATGCCAACCAGCCATACAATGCCAACATAGCATCCAACACAGCGTTGACCAACCAGGCACCAGGTGCCAGGGCTGGCTACAATGACAGGGACACCTATGCTGATCAACGTGCGGGCAATGACTGGGGATATTCCGGAGAAGGCGGTGCCCAGGGCGGCAAGCCATATTTCTTCCGGGACATCACCATCTACGGCATGAGCCAGCATGATTTTGTGTCATACACGCTGATCAATCCACACATCATATCATACAGACACGACACCTATGACTACAGCGATGGCGGTACACCCATGCAGAACACCATGGAGTTGCGATACGAAACGGTCAAGTATGGATCGGGCAAGCTCAACGGAAGTACGGGTGCACCTATCCCAGGATTCGCAGATTCGGCATACTATGACAAGACTCCGAGCTCACTGAGCAGACCAGGTTCCAACACCAGCGTGCTGGGACAGGGTGGACTGATAGATGCTGGACTTGGCATCTTTGATGATCTGTCCTCGGGCAACCTATTGGGTGCGGCCATCAAAACTGCACGTGTGTCCAGATCCATCGACAGAGATGGCATCAAGGGAGTCAAGGAAGAGTTGAAGGGTGCGGTAATCAGACAGGGACTGCCCGCGGCAGTCAAGGCGATACAGACCATCCCAGTGCCCAAGAGGCAGGGACCAACAACGCCAACATTCCCAGGCGGACCAACACCGATACTGGCAACACCAGCACCGAATCCACTGAGCCTGGACCTATCTGACAACAACCTGCCAACCAATCTAGTCAACAGCAACACCAATGCAGTGGTGAACACAGCGGGCGGACGCAATCCCGGCACAACAGGTTACTCTGCCAGGGATCTGGTGGATACCACCACCAATGCCGACGGCACGCTGACCAGGACCACCAAGCAGACACTGTCTACCAACGCCTCTACCCTGGGCACAGCAATAATCAACCCAACATAGTCCAGTAGGTTAAATACTATTATGGGCACAGTCAACGTAACAAAGAACACACAGGACCAGTCAGTAACCATATTTGACCAGTTCTACAACAGGACCACTGCGATATCTCAGAATGACTATGAGATCGTGAGCACGTTTTTCAAGGCATATGGATACGACAGCGACATCGCAGATGACTTCACTTCAGTATTCTTCCAGATCCTGGAGGCATACGACATCACACGGGACGAACTGCTCAAGGAATTCCAGGGCGCCGGAGATGCCGTGGCACTGACAGAGACAGTGGCATACTATCTCAACGGCCTGAGATCAAAATCAACACTGGTGGGCGTCGGCGTGGTACAACAACCCAATAATTACGCGGCCCGAAACGTAGTCAAGTAATGGCCAAGTGGGCACAGGGCGACTACGTGCTTCGACATCCAGAGAAGTATGTGGGCATCAAGGGACCCCATTACCGGTCCGGTTGGGAACATGCCTTCATGAGATTCTGTGACACACACCCCAGCGTGACCAAGTGGGCCAACGAGTCCGTCAAGATACCCTACAGGGACCCATTCACTGGCCGGCAACGCAACTACGTGCCAGACTTTTTAGTGCAGTACCAGAACAAACATGGTAAATTAATAACGGAACTGGTGGAAATCAAACCCAAGAACCAGAGCATAATCGAGAGCAAGAATCGCAATCGACGATTGAGGGAAACAGTGGCATTGAACCATGCCAAATGGGAACAGGCCGCCCGCTGGTGCAAGGCAAACGGCATAACCTTCCGCGTGGTAACGGAAGAAGACATATTCAGGAGTGGTGCTAGATAATGACAAGGAAATTGGAAGAGATGTTTGACCTGGATCCAGTGGAGCAACAGCCAGACAATGAACTACACAAGCCCATTGAACAGGCCAGCACGCCCATTCCGGCCGACACATTCAAGAACATCGACAAGATAGAGTCGGCACTGCCGGCAGTGAAGGGATTGGAGGCCAGTGACCAGGAGATGGATGAACTGGGACAACTGGCACAGAACTCCTACAGGGACCTGATGGACCTGGGCATGAACGTGGATTCAAGATTTGCCAGCGAGATATTCCAGGTGGCCAACAACATGTTGGGACATGCCATATCTGCCAAGACTGCCAAGATCAACAAGAAGCTCAAGATGATCGACCTACAGCTCAAGAAGGCCAAACTGGACTCGGATACCAGCAAGAAGGGAGAGGTCATCGAGGCAGGCGAGGGACACATACTGGATCGCAACGAGATGCTGGAACAACTGCTGAAAGGCAAGGACTCAAAAGACTGAAACTGTATAAATACAGTCAAGGTAGGGAAAAAATTATGAAGACATACTTAAGATATTTAATTGAAGCGGAACAGACTTACAAGTACAGGGTCAAAGTGGCCGGTGACTGTGATAATGAATGCCTGAAAGAGCTGGAGACCAAGTTGGGACAGTTCGAACTGGTCAACATGAGCTCACCCAAGACCACACCCGTGCAGGAAGATCCATTGGATTTCCCACATGTCAAGAACATGGAGGTCTGCTCTTTTGACATCGAACTGGCATATCCAGCAGGGCAGGACGCACTGTATGAGATGATAGAGAAATGCACCAACCATCCCAAGTCACACATCAAGGTGGTGGGCGAACATTTCGCCAAGTCCTGGGAGGAGCACGAGGGTGCGGAGCCTGAGGAAGGTCCGATACTGGAGAAAGAACTGTCGGACAGTGCGGAAGCCAAACAGGCCAGTGAAGACTACCAGAATCCCAGCAACAGCCTACCAAAAGACAAGCACACGAGATTCAAGTTTGCCGCCAACATCGCTGAACCGAAGGCACAAACAAACAATGACTTACCGATGGGTGACAAATCAGCCGTGGGTAGCGTGAAACCAAAACTACCAGACGTCAAGTCGTTTGCTAGATAGGAGACATAGAACCATGGAAATGCAAGACGTATTATCAAAACTGAAAAAGATTGAGAATCCCAACGAGGATCAGGCGAGAGCCATCGAGAACGCAGAGAAGATGAACAACCCTACCAATCCAACTGCGGAAAATCCATTGATGCCACAGGCACAGCAGGTCTCGGCAACGGGCGAGGAAGTGTACACACCAGTGGCAAATGAGGAATCTCCAACGGAGTATGCCAGACTGGCAGGTGTTCAGACACTGAACGTGCAGTCAGATGCTCCTGAGACTACCAACGAAGATGCCATATCTGATTTGGCCAAAAAGCAGGTAGACGCGGAATACAAAATGGCCAAAAAGCAAGCAGATGCTGAACAAAAAATGGCCAAAAAGATTGGTGAAGACGATGAAGAATCGTCTAAAGAGCAAGCAGAGTCCTATCTCAACTACATCGACCAGATGTGTGACAAGATAGAGGACAAGTCAGTTGCATATCAAATTCAAAATGCGGCCGACGACCTCCGAAGACTCCACGGCATTGCACCTACCATGACTCGAGACAAGTACAATGAAACAATCGAAGAAGCCAAGCCAGACTTCCTGGACCTTGACAAGGATGGCGACAAAAAAGAGCCAATGAAGAAGGCCGCCAAGGACAAGGAAGACATGAAGGAAGATGACACCACTCCTGAGCAGTACGAGAAGATCGAGAAAGTGGAAGAGGCATATGATCCATCAGACATCGACGACAAGATCGCTGGCCATGAGAAGGCAGGACACAAGGTCAAGAAGGACAGTCCATCAAAGGACAGTGCAGGATTCACGGTCACTTACAAGGACGGCAAGAGAACACACTACAAGTACACCAAGGATGGTGTCAAGGCCACATCCATGGAGCCAGTGGATCCATTGGTAGATCCGGATGCGGAGAAGAGAGGACGTGGACGTCCCAAGAAAGAGTCAGCGGAACTGAACCTGGACGCCATGATGGAAGACTTTGAAAACAAGTTGAAAGAAAGATTGGACGAGGGAGTCAATGTCACACAATCCATTGATGACCAGGGCAACGAGAACGTGAGCATCAGTGCCAACGGTGATCATGTGGACATGATCAAGAACCTGTTGAAACTGTCCGGCATGCGTTCAGATGGTTACAAGGAATACAAGGGCGATGAAGAGTCGGTCGAGGAAGAAAGAGACATCGAGTACACCAATTCTCCCAGAGAGAAGGTAGCATCAGCAGACACGCAGATGGTCAAGATGACAGGCGGTGTGAATGGTCCAAGACCAGCATCAGCGGCCAAGTCCAACTCAAATGCACTGTACCAAGAAACCAAGAACAAGGATCTGGAAGAGAGCATGATGGATCTTTACAAGGAATACAAGGAATCAGAATAATGTCTTTCAGAAAGTATCTCGAGGAAACAGAGAGGAGACATGCCAATCCAGTGACGGATGACCATGTGGACTTCATAATCAACCTGGACACGGTGGTTGAATCCATCGTTGAGTCACACACTGACGATTCCATCACACTGATCATGGACGAGGAATGCCAGGCCATGCTTGAGCATTGCGGATGTGAGTTCGAGGACGGTGTTGAGTTTGCAGTGTTTGACGAGGCAGAGTACCAGGGAAAGAAAGTCAAACTGAATGATCCCATCAGGACATCAGAGAATCCCAAGAAGAAATTCAAGGTGTACGTCAAAGATCCCAAGTCGGGCAACGTGAAAGTGGTGAGATTCGGTGATCCCAAACTGTCCATCAAGAGAGACGATCCCAAGAGACGCAAGTCATTCCGTGCCAGACACGGCTGTGACAAGGCATCAGCCAAGGACAAGACCAAAGCCAAGTACTGGTCATGCTACCAGTGGCGCAAGGGCTCAAAGGTCAACAACTAACATGCGAGCCAAGGAATTCCTATCGGAAAGAGGTCCCTTCGGCATGAGCGGCAAGCGTCCAGGAAAGATGGACCAAAGACTCGCCGCGGCCACTCCAGGAGCCTACACGGCAGACATGGACAGGTACTATGGCATGTACAGAGCCTCCATGCTGATGGCCAGGGCACCCGGTGACGACAGCGACATAGACACTGACGCATTCCTCACCACCAGACCATACATGGGAGCCTACACGGAGGCAGAACGCAAGATGATCGATGCCGCCAACAAGGCCATGGGAATCAAGACCAAGGTGGAGTCAGAAGGACCATCCAGGGAGTTGGAGGACACCAACACACAGTCACCCGTGCAGGGAGCCAAGTGGCAGAAGTCAAGGAAGAACAAGTGACATGTATGAGTACAAGGCCATCATCAAACGCATAGTCGACGGCGACACCGTGGACATAGACATCGACCTAGGGTTTGGTGTCATGCTGAAAGATGAACGTGTACGCATGATGGGCATAGACACACCGGAATCCAGGACCAGAGACAAGGTAGAGAAACTGTTTGGACTGGCGGCCAAGGCCAAGCTCAAGGAGATACTGGGCAAGCAAGCGGTGCTGGTGTGCAAGGAATACGATTCAAAGGGCAAGTTCGGACGCATACTGGGCGACTTCACTACCAAGGATGGCAAGATGGCCACCGAGGTGCTGATAGAACATGGACATGCAGTGGCCTACCACGGTGGATCCAAGGACGAGGTCTGGCAGACACACATGGCCAACAGGCAGAAGGTGTTGAGCGAGGGCGGCGTGAGCCAGAAGGACTATGACAAGGCAATCAAATTGATGGAACGCAAAAGATGAGATACGAAGAATTCAAAGAAGCAGTCTTAGCAGGTAGAGATTTTGAATATAACGGCAAAGGTCCCGTCAAGATCACAAAACAAAAATATGCCCGGGTGCAGAAAGATTCAAAGTTGACCAGCAATGGCAAACCATACATGATGGTACTCAATCCCAAGACGCAGGGCACTGAATTGGTACCTGTGCAGTTCGTGGACGAGGCAGTGATGACCGAGGAACAGTTTGATGAGGCGGCCGGCGAGAAGGACGCATGTTACCACAAGGTCAAGAGCCGTTACAAGGTATGGCCCAGTGCATACGCAAGTGGAGCATTGGTGCAGTGCCGCAAGGTTGGCGCGGCCAACTGGGGCAACAAGAGCAAGAAATAATGCGTGCAACAGAATTCATCACGGAAAAATGCTGGACAGGCTACAAGCAGGTAGGCATGAAGAAGAAGGGCAACAGGATGGTGCCCAACTGCGTGAAAGAAGACGACGTGACAGAAGATCTCAAGGCCTGGTTCGGCAAGGGCAAGAAAGGCGGAGCCGGTGGAGGCGGATGGGATCGATACAACACCAAGGGTGAACGCATCGGCAAGTGCGGTGATGCAGGACCCAAGGAAGGCAAGCCCAAGTGCTTGTCAAAATCAGCCGCGGCCAAACTCAGGGCCAAGGGCGGCAAGAAGGCCATAGCACAGGCAGTGCGTAGGAAACGCAGGAACGATCCCAACAAGGATCGCAAGGGCAAGGCCAAGAACGTCACCAACAAATACAAGAAATAACTGATCCTATATAGAAATTAATCTTGGTCCATAAATATTGTATTGGCCATTGCATTTCGGTGGCTGAACAAAGGGGAAATGTTTAAACCAAAATTATTAAGGAACATGTCGGATGGCACAGCCGTACATCTGACCATTGGATCACTGATCGCCGTCTGCATCGGAATCGTTTCGATGCTGATATCATTCATAGGATTCTGGACATTCATGTACGCATTGCTGTGTGGCACATGTGTATTTTTCTTGATCGCAATAATGTTGTGTTTACAAGCAGACTTGGATAGGAAAGAGGCCAGAGATAGCAAGTTGGACAAATGATATCACGCAGTCGGCACATAGATGGAACATCATACTACACAGTCACGAATGACTTTGATGATGTGCTGATAATCACTGAGAATCTGTCCATAGCAACTTTCTACGACACTCACTATCCTCGCAACAACAGGACATATCACATCAATTGCCTGTCAGGAGAACAATATGAAGAATTACTCAGGAAGGAGAGGGAGTCTCGTAAAAAACTTAAAAAGGCTGATAGTAGTTAGTTGCCTGCTCATGTTCAGCGGCACAGTTTCCGCAGGACCACTCACGCTGGACCAGATGCCACCATGGGAGGTGTGCGTACACTCATCACAGTTGGCACTGTTGCTGGCACAGATCAGAATCATACAGAACCAAGAACCCAAGATCACACCCAGGAGACCACCCACGCAGTATGAGGCCAAGGTGATCAACTTCATCATGAAAGAGGTCAAGCGCCTGATAGAAGTCGAGAAATACTACAACCCTGAATCCATACGCCTCAGGATATACAATGACTGCATGAAGCAGTTGCCGTTGTAATTATTTTCCACAAAGCATCCTGTACCGGTAAGTAAGTCAAACAACCAGGAAACAGGAACATGTTTGACGCGGCAAAACTAAAACTATACTATGACTTCTGCCTCAACACCATGAGGGACGAGGGAGAAGTTCCTGAGCTACAGGCCATCATGAGCCAGGTGGTGGAACAGTTCATCAAACCACTGGAGCTCAAGAAGAAGTCCAAGATACTGGACGTGGGCTGTGGAGTGGGATACTTCATGGACGAGATGAAGACACTGGGCTACAAGGACCTGACCGGAGTGAGCTGGACCGAGGGAGACATCAAGGCCTGCCTGGACAAGGGCTACAAGATCATCAAGGGAGACATCAACTTCATCAAGGACGATGACGACAAGTATGACTTCATATTCTGCAGGCATGCACTGGAGAAGTCAGTGTTTCCGATGATGGCACTGATAGAATACAACAGGTTGCTCAAGAAGGGTGGCATGCTGTACCTGGAGATGCCAGCACCCAACAACGCCAGGTTCTATGAGAACTGGGATCGCAACTACACAGTGGTCAACGAGATCATGATGCAGAGCTGGGTGGTCAGGGCAGGATTTGACGTGGATTGGTATCGTAATGCCAGCATACCCATCACGCACAACGAAACGGGCAAGACCACGCAGGACACATACAACTGCGTGTTGGCCAAGAAAAAGGCCACGTTATCGGTTAAATAACTGTATGGACATCAAACAACTGAAGAAACTGGCCGGAGTCGAGGACACACCTGACATGGGCGAGAACATATCAAACACGGCCTCGGAAAAGTCCGAGTACCAACGCAGGCACAACATACGCCCGGGAGATCCCGAGTGGTTCAAGTTATGGTTTGCACAGCCTCACCTGACGGGTGAGGATCCCATGCCCAGGGACAAGTAATGTCACAGAAATCGCTTGACGGAGTACTGATCAAGAAGGCTCACAGCAAGATGAGCTACACCATTGATCAGATAGAACAGTTCAAGAAGTGTGCCGACCCCAAGACGGGTGCCAAGTACTTCATGTCCAACTTCTTTTACATACAGCATCCTGTGAGGGGAGGCATCAAGTATGATCCCTATGAATACCAGGAACGCCTGATAGACGTCTACCACAACTATCGATATTCCATCAGCATGATGCCCAGGCAGACGGGCAAGTCCACCAGTGCGGCCGGTTACCTGTTATGGTTCACCATGTTCGTACCGGACTCCACCGTGCTGATAGCCGCACACAAGTTCACTGGTGCACAGGAGATCATGCAACGCATAAGATACGCATACGAGGAATGCCCAGACCACATACGTGCAGGAGCAGTCAGTTACAACAAGGGTAGCATAGAGTTTGACAATGGATCACGCATAGTGTCGGCCACCACCACGGAGAACACTGGACGAGGTATGTCCATCTCACTGCTGTACTGTGACGAGTTCGCTTTCGTGAGGCCCACCATAGCCAAGGAGTTCTGGACATCCATATCACCCACACTGGCCACTGGTGGTAAGGCCATCATCACATCAACTCCCAGCAGTGACGAGGACCAGTTCGCACTGTTGTGGAAGGGTGCCAACAAGTGTGAGGATGCCAATGGCAACACCACTGACGTGGGCATCAACGGTTTCAAGGCCTACAGGAGTTACTGGAAAGAACATCCCGACAGGGACGACAAGTGGGCAGACGAGGAACGTGCCAAGTTGGGAGAGGAACGTTTCCGACGGGAGATGGAATGTGAGTTCGTCAACGTGGACGAGACACTGATCAATCCCATATACCTGATGGACCTGGCAGGAGAGGAACCCTCCCAGAGGACCGGACAGGTACGTTGGTACGGACGTGTGATACCCGAACACATATACACGGTGTCATGGGATCCATCACTGGGCACGGGTGGCGACTTTGCCGCCATGCAGGTGTTCAATGCCACCAACATGCGACAGGTGGCGGAATGGAAACACAACAAGACTCCCATTCCAGAGCAGGTGAGGGTGTTCTCGGACATGATCAAGCATCTCACTGAGCATGGAGTGAACGCCAACAACATATATTTCTCGGTGGAGAACAACACCATCGGAGAGGCCGCACTGATATCCATAGCGGACTACGGTGAGGAGAACATCGCAGGACTGTTCCTGTCAGAGGACAAGAAAACGGGACAGGGCAGGCGTTTCCGCAAGGGATTCAACACCACGCACAAGACCAAGATAGCGGCGTGCGCCAAGATGAAGACACTGATAGAGGGTGGCAGGCTCAAGATACACAGCAAGTCACTGGTCAGCGAGCTCAAACAGTTCGTGGCATCGGGCACCAGTTATGCGGCCAAGCCGGGCGAGCATGATGACCTGGTGATGGCCACTGTGCTGGCGGTACGCATGATGCAACAGATACAGCAGTACCACAAGGATCTGGGCGAGAACATGACGGATCATACCGATGTCGAGGTGCCACCATTGCCATTTATAATGTTTTAGATAAATACTCTTAGCATGATATCCACAGAACAAACCAGACAGAACCTATACGACCTGTTGTCAGTCAAGAACCTCAATGTGGTGACACGAGACGCACAGGGCAAGGAGACCAGTGATGCCGGACAGGCGGACCTGTTCACTTTTGACTATGTGGCCGGAGAGGAAAACAACTACGGAACGGTGGTAGTGACCATCACACCAGAGGGCATGTTGGAAGTGTTCTATGGTGATAGGTTGGGACGTTCCATGGAGTCGCAGGACAAGGCCGACTGGTATGATTTCCTATACCAGCTCAGGCATTTCGCTCGCAGGAACATGATGGGATTTGAACTCAAGCACATGAACAAATTGAAACACGCAATGAAGACCATGGCCGCTGTCACTGAAGGCAAGTACTACGGCTACAAGAACACATCATACACCAAGCCAACCAGAGAGGCCAAGCTCAAGATCGTACACTCCAGACCCATCGACGAGGAGAATGGTGATGCACGTTACAGGAACGTGGCCAAACTCTATGTCGAGACGGCAGAGGGCGAGAGGTTCAAACTACCTTTCACCAAGCTCTACGCAGGTCGTGCCATGGCAAGGCACTGCTCAGAGGGCGGCGTGCCCTACGACGAGTTCGGCTCACACATCAGTGAAACGGTGGGAGACATACAGGTGTTGGAGGCATTCCTACGTTCCGCCAAGGGCAAGGAATGGACCGACGCAGGTGCTGACATCATGGTGGAGGCAGGCATCAGACATCTCAAGGCCCTGAAGAAGAAGGTCAAGAAGATGATCGGACGCCGTGGATACAGGGAACAACTGGATGCGTTCAATCCCCAACAGGAACAGGAACACACCGACACCACTGACAAGATCAGGGAGATGTTCACACAGACATTATTGGACCAACGAATCGAGGAGGCCATCCCGGTTCTTAACAAATTAGAGGCGAGGGACTCTGTTATGAAAGAGATTAGTGAATTCGAGAGCTGGGCCGACGACACCACGGCACTGGATCTGGACGAGGGCTTTGATCCTGAAAGTTTCGAGGGAGAAGTGAAAAATTATGAGTTTGCCGGAGATGACGGTGAGCCAGGCTACGGTGGCATATACTACACGGCCATGATTGATCCGGACACGGGCCAGGTCATGATTGATCCCAAGTCACTCAAGGCCTACTGTGACGGCGATATGTACAACAAGCTCAGTGACGAATGGTGTACCGAAATGGTACAGCCAGGTGGATACGAGCACGAGGAGGCCATGCAGGCGGCACAGGAACATGCTGAACAGGAATGGAACCAGAGAGACCGCAACACGCCAATGGAGGACCAGGGTTTGGAAGAAGGACGCATGAAGGAACTGGCCATGGACCTGGACAACCTGTCGGACGAGGAGTTCGAGAAGAAGTACCAGACCAAGAAGTCAGACTGGAGAGAAGGACACAAGTCATTGAGGCAGGATCCCGATCAGCCGGTGATGATATCCAAGGACATGAAAGAACAGGAAGTGTACGAGGGACCCACACGCAAGGACTTCCAGATGGTGGCTGACCTATTGAAGGCCAACCCAGATGAGGCCAAACGCAAGGAACTGGCCAAGGACTACTGTGACAAGTTTGCCAAGATGAATCCACGCTTTGACAAGTCAAGGTTCATGAAGGCATGTGGCATCAATGAGGATGACATGGGCGAGGGCAACGAGTTCTCACACGCACTGGCACAGGCCAAGGAACAGGGCAAGAAAGAATTTGAAGTGGACGGCAAGATCTACAAGGTTAAGGAAAGTGAATTGGATAGGATCAAATTTCTATCCGGGTTATAAAACTTGACAGGCTAGTAACTCAAGCGTATAATTTAGGTTATACGCTTTTTTTATGGCCAGCAAACACAAATGGTGAAATATACCAATATTACCGTTGACGGACTAAATACATTATCATATACTGTAATGGTGTATGTAACATGGCACATTTTAAGGCATAACATCAAGGCACATAAAGGAGAAAAATTATGGCAAGTCTAGCAGACATCAGAGCAAAACTACAGGCGGCAGAATCACGCAGTCAGGGTAGCTCATCAGGTGGCGACAACGCTATCTATCCACACTGGAAGATCAATGAAGGTTCACAGTCAACTGTGAGATTCCTTCCAGATAGCAATCCCAACAACACATTCTTTTGGGTCGAACGCAACATGATCCGATTGCCATTCAATGGCATCAAGGGTGAGATGGACAACAAGTCACAATTGGTACAGGTACCATGCGTGGAGATGTGGGGAGAATCCTGTCCCATACTGGCAGAGGTCAGGACATGGTTCAAGGACGCCTCACTGGTAGAGATGGGTCGCAAGTACTGGAAGAAGAGAAGTTATCTGTTCCAGGGATTCGTCAGAGAGAACGCATTGGCAGATGACACCACACCGG
>Ga0181577_10000881_pt1 | contig 24143 bp, 36 predicted proteins | sample 101ome_21_FD_132468 | JGI IMG/M metagenome (GOLD analysis project Ga0181577, IMG submission 132468) | Coastal salt marsh microbial communities from the Groves Creek Marsh, Skidaway Island, Georgia - 101413BT metaG (megahit assembly) | ecosystem: Environmental > Aquatic > Marine > Intertidal...
CGAAGATGGTCTCTGCGAGGTAGTGGGGTTGTCATCACACTGTCGGTTGATCGTCAGTTGCCATATCAATGCGGGGTCGGTGATATGCCCGACTGTCACTGCCCTCGCCTTCGCCTAGCCTCATGGGGATCTCAGGATCTCGTGGGTCATCGGGTGCAGTGCCGCTGGTTTGCTTAGAACCTCCCGCACACCAGTTAAATGGAACTGGCTTTAAGGTCGGATGCTAGCCGCTCAGGATTGGAAGGGATGAGGCCCCGACACCCGTAACGTGGGTCGTATCCGGTTGGTTTGAGTGATGCCTATCCGCATGGGGGTCTCGGGCATATCGAGTTCCAACATTGCGAACGGTAGGGGATAAAAGTCTCACTGTCAACAAGTCATATGGTCATTAAATCAGGGGGGGGGTGACAACAGCTTCGCTATGTAGCATTTGGCTACAGGTGGTCAGGGTCAGGGTGCAGTTTTTTTTGCCTATATAAGCACCAAGACTTTCCCCACCTTTCGGCCCTCCGATAGGGCAGGGAATATGTCAGTGTCAAGGGTTGACAGCAGTGGAAATCTCTGAAAATGCACCTAAGTGTTTGATTGCATTAGAGAAACTATTTTTCCTGTACATTTATCCAGTATTTAAGTTGTTGATTTATAAGGGAAAAGCCCGTGGTGCGATTTTAAGGCCCTACCCCATACGTTGGCATAGGTTGGGCAAAGTGGCCCTTAGAACGCCATTGAGGGCCTCTGAGCGGCAAGTGGGATTTGTCAAGACTTTATTTCTTTTTTTTGAGCGGGGTGATACACTCCCCTTGTATATGTAGCCAAAAGCGACAGGTAGCCATAAGCGTCATGTCGCAATACCCGACTGATATTCCAGCAGAGGTGACAAGTCATGAGTAACAAGCTCACACCCAAGCAACTCCACTTCGCACGGTGCGTGGCCAGCGGGATGTCGCAGGCTCAGGCCTATCGAGAGGCATACGATTGCAAGCCCGATGCATTGAAGGAGACCCAACAGCAGGCGGCTTCCAGACTCATGAGCAACCCCATGGTTAGAGCACGGGTGGACTACCTGATCCGGCAGAAAGAGGCGGGGATAGCGGCATCTGCTCTCTCGGACAGAGAAAGAGTCCTAACCAAGCTCCGCCATATGCTCGACAATGCCGAACCATCCGATGGCAATAAGCTCAGGGCGGCTGAATTGCTGGGCAAGTCTGTCGGCCTGTTCAGGGATGTAGTCGAGACCCAGCAGAGCACTAGTGCCGATGACCTGATCGGGGAACTCGAGGCCATGATCGAATCTATTGGCAGTGATGATGCCGATACTACCGATGACATCTCAGCACCTAGCGATCAACCTCTGCACTAACCCTGACTTTTTCATGATAGAACCCGGGTCGAGCCAGCTACCCCCCACCCCCCCTGTGGCTGGCACGTACCCTTATCTCATATACATAGTATTCCGCTCATAAAATCACCTAAAATTCGCTATTTGTCACACTGTCTATGACGTTACTAACCCCTTTTTTTCTGGGAAAAGGCCTAGGAATCCTAGTGCCTAGTATTATTTTTGGTAATTTTTGGCATTTTTCGCTAAAGTCCTGATTTATATCGAAAAAAAACCCATGTCATAGTGAAATATCTGTAGACATGTGGCCGTCAAGGGGGTAGTATCTCTACAATCCGAGGGGATTTTCTACCTAGGACTCTCCTAGCACTAGGAATTTCCTAGATCTAGGACTGTTCTAGCAATAGGAATTACCTCTTTCTAGAAAGTTCCTCGCCAAAACCCTTTTGAGTAAGGTTTTGGCTCATATATAGGCTTAGGACATTCCTAAGTAGTCCGAAGTCTAGATATTCCTAACCTAGATTCTTCTAGATAGTCCTAGGAAGGGGCTATTTTTTTCTTTTTCAAGGTGATACCTCATGGCAACAAGCATAAGCTCCGTTAGTCAGCGGGGTTCTACCGAGCCGTTTGAGTTACAGGTTTCGCGTGGCCAGATTGCCATGCATGAAACCCTATTTAAGTTCGGATTTAACAGCGCGGTAACTAATTCAGAGGAAACCATCTGGGATCAGGGCGGTCTTTATGCCTATCCCCCCTCTGCCAGCGTGATGAAGGTGTCTTCTGACAACACGGGCGACACCACCACCGTTGTTTTTGTTGAAGGATTGGATGCCAACTATGAGTCAGTGTCTGAATCTGTCACCCTAAACGGGCAAACGGCGGTTAACACCACCAACAGCTATCTTCGGGTGTTTCGGGCGCGGGTTACCAGTAATGAACCCACCGGCAATGTGTATATTGGCACCGGCACTGTAACCACTGGGGTGCCAGCAAATGTGTATGCCAAGATAGTGGCGGGCGAAAACCAAACCCTCATGGCGGTTTATACCGTTCCGGCGGGGCACACCCTCTATCTCACTCGCGGCACCATATCGAGCGGCACCGAGATAGCGAACAAATACATTACAGGGCGCCTAAAGGTTAGACCCTTTGGTGAGGTGCTCCAGACCAAGGCGGTTGTCACCATCAGCAACAACTTCATATTTTTTGATTGGGAATCGCCTTTGAAGGTGACCGAAAAGAGTGATATCGAAGCCTGCGCTATTGCATCAAGCGCTGGTGATACTGCAATATCGGCAACATTCGAAGGTATTTTGATTAAAGAAGGCGGATCGCTAGGATAATCTATGTATCAAAGACCCGTTCCCAATCCCTATAGGGATATAGAGCCGACAGGCAACATCTTCACCGACGCCAGAAAGCAGTTTGTGCAGTTGTTTGGCGGTGCGCCCAGCTCCTTTAGTTCATTCGACCCAATTACCCGAGAGTACGCCAAAGGCGGATACCACCAGCATAAAGACCGATTTGGCCAGCTCTTTGAAGAGATGCAAGCCGATTTGGCCGAGGGCATGGATCTAAATCAGATTCGGGAGAAATACTCCCAAACACCAGAGGCCCGCGCATACCTGAACTTCCAAGCAAACTACGACCCGGCAACATTTGCAGAAGACAATCCCGATCTTGCCGAGCGCGGCCAGATGAATGCCAAGCAGGCTTGGACAGCCGCGTTATTCACTGACAAGATTGATTACAACGAACCCGGAGGCGGGTTTTATCAGGAGCAGGCGGAAAAGTTTCTCTCCGAGAACGATGACGGAAAAACCCCCGCCACCATAAGAGAATACAGAGACCGAGAGAAAGATGACTACCTCAGTCGAGGCGGCACTCTTAGAGGATTTATGCGAAGGGAGCCAATCGATCCCGTTGCAGTTCAAGAAAGAGAGGAGGCCCGCAGAGCCTCTATGACGCCGGAACGAAGGCTCAGAGAAGACATCCAAAGCGGCAGGGTGAGCATGGAAGAGGCTCGGGAACAATATCCAGATCAATTCAGACAGGCAGAAGAAATGGCTAGACAAGACAGAGAAAGACGCAGGGCTGAAGGCGGTATAGGGTCTTTAAGAAGTCGTGCGAGGGATCGGATTCAGCAAATGAGAGATCGCAGGAACGCAGGCCGTCGTCCTCTAACGGAGGATCCGCTCCCTACGGGTGGCGGTGCTGGCGGCTTTGGAACCGTTGATTTTGGCGATGAGGCGCGAGCTAAAATGCCGATAGACTATGGCGCGGCTGATATAGGCGGCGGTAGGCCAATGCCACAGCCAATGCCATACTATGGCGCGGCTGATATAGGCAATGATGACACTGACTTTTTTGGTGGGCCACAGGGTGGCGGTACCTACGCTAGCGATGTCATTATGCCCGGAATTAACAAACCCCCTCAGTTCAATTTGCCACCACGAACCCCTCCGGGCTTTAGGCCATCACAAGGTATGCCTAAGTCGCTGTTAGGCTCCGGCATTAGCGGTATGGATCTTTATGAAGCTCAGAGACGTCAAATGGGCACGGGGCCAGTAGACCCGACAAGGGCGTTGACCGACCCCTATTACAGATTTACACCAGCCACACCGCCGGTTGCGGTAAGTTTTCCACCGCCCACTCCTACACCCCCAGCCGTTGAGGGAAATGTGTTAAGCGAAATGCCGGGGCCGGTAAACCCAATGCCATCGGTTGAGCTAATCAATGGCATGCCAGTGAACAGGCCGTTCCCTACGGATTTTCATCCGTATATGGCGGTTGATGATTTCGGAGCGGGAGCATCTCCTTCCCGTCAGGACATCATTCAAACGATGCCAACACCACCGCGAGACTACAACGTACTGAGAGCAGGACAACCTCCTTCGGGCGGCATGAGTCCCGGCCAGACCTATCAGCCCTATACGCTACCAGAAATCCCAATGGGCGCGGGGCCAGCAGATCCGATGAGGGCGTTGACCCCTAGACCCGCAAGCGGTGGAAAAGGTGGCGCACAATACATGGGCACTCCCCCGTCATACGGCCAAACGGCGAGCAGTCTCCTTGGCTCAGGAGTTGGCGGCATGGACCTTTATTCCAGAGCTGGGGGCTATGGCGGCTATGGCGGTGGCATGGGTGGCGGGAAAGGCGGCACTCAGCCTAGACCCGCAGGTAGTGGCAAAGGTGGCTCAAACAACATGGGCACCTATAACATGATGAGTTCCGGACCCATGTGATGCCCCGAAACTATCGCACTGAGTACGACAACTACCATTCAAAGCCAAAGCAGAAGAAAAACCGCGCCAAAAGAAATGCGGCACGGGCAGTCATGCAAAAGGCCGGAAAGGTATCCAAGGGTGATGGCAAGGATGTCGGCCACAAGAAGCCCTTGGTAAAAGGCGGAAACAACAAGAAGTCAAACCTGAAGGTGGCTTCAAAAGCAAAGAATCGCTCGTTCAAGAGGACAAAATCAGCCGGGATGGCGTAAATGTCAGAGCTTATAACGCCCCAGTTAGCCAAGAAGCTAAAGGGCGCATCTCCAGAGGTTAAGCTACGGGTTGCAGAGCAACTCAAGCGAATCGAGGAGCAGAAAAAGATAGAGTCAGCACAGACCTCCTTTATGGGGTTTGTTGGGCATATGTGGCCTGCGTTTATCGAGGGCAGGCACCACAAGATCATGGCGGAGGCCTTTGAGAAGATTGCTCGGGGCGAACTCAAGCGTCTTATCATCAATATGCCGCCAAGACACACCAAGTCTGAATTTGCCTCTTACTTGCTACCGGCATGGTTCTTAGGACAGCATCCCGGTAAGAAGGTAATTCAAACGGCGCATACCGCAGAGCTTTCTGTGGGATTTGGCCGAAAGGTGAGAAACCTTGTTGACTCAGATGATTTCAAGTCTGTCTTTCCAGATCTACAGCTAAGGGCCGACTCAAAGGCGGCGGGAAGATGGAGCACCAACAAGAACGGCGAATACTTCGCTATTGGTGTTGGCGGTGCTGTAACAGGTAAGGGTGCTGATCTTCTTATTATTGACGATCCCCACTCAGAGCAAGAGGGGCAATCGGCAGACCCTTCGGTCTTTGATCGCACCTATGACTGGTACACATCAGGCCCAAGACAGCGTCTTCAGCCCGGAGGCGCGATCATTATTGTGATGACTCGCTGGCATATGCGAGATTTAACGGGCAAGATTATAAAGGCTTCCGCTCAGAGGGCAGGCACCGATGAGTGGGAAGTCATTGAGTTTCCGGCAATCATGCCATCAGGCAAAGCCCTGTGGCCTGAGTTCTGGAGCATCGCAGAGCTAGAGGCTCTACGCAGTGAACTACCGTCTCCCAAGTGGAACGCACAGTATCAGCAAAACCCAACGTCCGAAGAGGGCGCACTCATTAAACGCGAGTGGTGGCAAGTGTGGGAAAAGGATAGACCCCCGCCATGCGACTTCATTATCCAATCATGGGATACAGCGTTTTTAAAAACCCAGCGGTCTGACTTTTCCGCTTGCACAACATGGGGCGTTTTTTACACCCCAGATGACGAAGGGGTCACTAAACCCAACATCATCCTATTGGATGCATACAAGGAACGTCTGGAATTTCCTGAGCTGAAGAAGAAGGCTTTTGAGCTTTGGTCTGACATGCAACCAGACGCATTTATTGTGGAGGCAAAAGCGGCAGGGATGCCTTTAATTTTTGAGCTACGAGCGATGGGTATTCCTGTAGCGGAGTACACCCCGTCTCGTGGCAATGACAAGATAGCTCGCGTTAACGCTGTAGCTGACTTGTTTGCTTCTGGTATAGTATGGGCACCAGAGACAAGGTTTGCCGAGGAGGTTATTGAGGAGTTTGCCTCATTCCCCGCTGGCGAGCATGACGATTTAGTTGACTCTTCTACTCAGGCTTTATTGCGGTTTAGGCAGGGCGGCTTTCTGCCACTGCACACCGACGAAGAAGATGAGCCAACAGATTACAGCAGAAGAGCTGACTATTATTAAGGAGAGTCACATGAAAAAACCAATGAAAGCAGGCGTTCGCAAAAACTTAGCATCCGCAAAACTAAAAAGCAAAATGGCTGGAGCACAGAAAGCCAAAAAGATGATGCGTGGTGGCGCGGCAAAAGCCTCCATAAAAAACCTTCTTGGCGCCAAGGCAAATAAAGGCCAATCCATGAAGGACGCCATGAATCGAGCTAAGACAGGCCGAATGATAAAGAAAGTGGCGGCAAAGCGCGGCATGAAGAAGGGCGGCACCACTAAGAAGTAGCCTTTATGGCGTTTTTGCAAAGCAACATCCCGCACTTTAAGTGCTGGGTGCGGCGTGAATACACGCACAATCACAGCAAATATCATGGCGAGTTTTTACACGCAATGGCTATAGCTGTGACAACAATGCCCTGTCGGTGTCTTAGTTTCCAGATCATTTTTACTGGGGCTGAGACCTATGATGAGGAAGAGCAAAATGTTCACGGCGGTGCCATGTGGGCACGGATGCCAATCACAGCGCTCGTAGCCGATACGCCGCTAGAGGAATGGCCCGACCCAATGCCCACATATGCCGCCCAACCTTGGGACTGTTCATCAAGAACACATGCTGTTTATGTTTTGGATAGAGCCACCCCATGCCCTTGGCTGGCCAAGATAGAGGATAAGTTTTATCCAGCCCGCTATCTTTTCACTGTGGACTACACAGACAACGAGATAGCCGACGATCCGGCGCAACACAAGCAGAGTCATGTGCTTGAGCTTCTTGACGCGGGTCGCTGGACAGGCAATATCGTGGCATTGCCAAACAATCGGGTGAGGGTGACGCATCCGGCATGGTTTGAGACGGGGCAGGGCGCCCCTGACTTCAGGCCGTCACAGCACATCCACTACTCAAAGTCCGATCTGGACTACACGCTGGATGTGAATAGAGTCTTTAACAATCTATATGCAGGTGATCAAGATGATGAAGAGTAAGGGTTACGCCAAAGGCGGTAAGCTGAAAATGGTTGAAAAGGATGGCAAGCAAGTTCCATTCTTTGCGGCTGACGGTAAAGGCAAGATGGCTGGCGGCGGCATGGTTCCAAAAACCAAGGGTTACTACAAAGGCGGGAAGGTCATGAAGTCAAAGGGTATGGCCGCTGGCGGAAAGACTCGTGGCTGTGGCGCCGCTACAAAAGGCACTAAACACTCCAACAAAATGGGCTAAACATGGCCGTTGATAAGCTGGGCGTACCCTTCGACCCAAACGAGGTTGATGGAGAAGGAGTCGAGGTCGTTATAGAAAACCCTGACTCTGTTGGCATATTTGAAGAAGGCGAGGGCATGGTCATCGATTTTGACCCACAAGCCTCCGAGATGATGGGAATACCCCATGATGCCAACTTGGCAGAGGTTGTTAGCGAAAGCGACCTAGCCTCTCTTGCCTCCGAACTGGTATCTCAATTTGAGTCAGATAGACAGAGCAGAGCGGATTGGGAAGATTCTTATATTCGCGGCCTTGATCTTTTAGGCTTAAAGTTTGAAGACAGATCAACTCCTTGGGAGGGTGCCTGTGGTGTATTTCACCCAATGCTTTCCGAAGCAGTTGTTCGCTTCCAAGCGCAAACAATCCAAGAGATTTACCCAGCGAGTGGCCCAGTAAAGACCACGATTGTCGGCGTCATAGACGACGAAAAAACAAAGCAGGCCGAGCGAGTTCAAAACTATCTGAACTACTTGATCACTCAGAGAATGACAGAGTACCGCACGGAAACAGAGAAGTTGCTCTTCTCTCTGCCCATCGCTGGCTCTGCGTTTAGAAAGGTGTATTACGACCCAAATCTAGGCCGACCATGCGCTATGTTTGTTCCGGCTGAAGATTTCGTTGTCAGCTATGGGGCATCAGACCTTTCCACATGCGAACGTGCAACGCATGTCATGAAGCGTTCTGCAAATGATATTAGAAAGTTACAACACGCTGGATTTTATCGAGACATAGAGCTTCCGGCTCCATCTCCTGACATCTCAGAAATACAGCAAAAGTACAACCGTCTCACGGGCGACTCTGATAACTATGAGTTTGATGATCGGCACACCCTTCTTGAGATGCATGTCAATCTTGATTTGATTGGGTTTGAAGACACAGACGGCGGTACGCCCACGGGGATTGCCCTGCCGTATGTAGTTACCATTGACAAGTCATCTAGAGAGGTGCTGTCAATTCGGCGCAACTGGTACGAGGACGACCCAAACAAGTTGCGAAGAGAACACTATGTGCACTACCAATACCTGCCCGGACTGGGGTTCTACGGGTTTGGATTAGTCCACATGATCGGCGGTCTATCCAAGTCGGCAACGTCTTTGTTGCGACAACTGGTAGATGCCGGAACGCTTGCCAACCTACCGGGAGGACTGAAGTCTCGCGGCCTACGGATAAAAGGGGACGATACCCCCATTATGCCGGGAGAGTTCCGCGATGTAGACGTTCCGGGTGGAGCAATACGCGACAACATAACCTTCCTTCCCTATAAGGAACCAAGCAACGTGCTGTATCAGTTGCTGGGCGATATCGTTCAAGAAGGGCGAAGGTTTGCGTCAGCGGCGGATGTGAAAGCCTCAGATATGAATGGCGAAGCTCCGGTTGGCACCACGCTAGCAATACTTGAGCGAGAGATGAAAGTTCTGAGCGCGGTTCAAAGCCGTGTTCATGCCGCAGTATCGAAAGAACTCAAGATTCTTTCTGAGGTTGTGCGGGACTACGGCCCCGACATCTACCCATACAACCCAGAAGAAGACCCGATTGTTAAAGAAGATTTTGATGACAGGGTGGACATAATACCCGTCAGCGACCCGAACGCAGGCACGATGGCCCAGCGGATCATGCAGTATCAATCCGCCTTGCAACTTGCGGCGCAGGCACCAGAGATGTATGACCTGCCCCTACTTCACCGCCAAATGCTTGGCGTTCTTGGCATACAGGATGTGGATAACATCATTCCTCCGGAGGACGATGTGCCGCCAACAGACCCTGTGACAGAGAACATGAACATCATCAACGGCGAACCCGTGAAGGCGTTTATTTATCAGGATCACGAGGCGCATATTCAGGTTCATATGTCCTTGATGCAAAACCCAGAGATCGCATCCTTGATGGAGCAGTCGCCAAACGCCCAAGCGGCTCAAGCGGCAATGGCCGCGCACATTGCGGAGCACGTTGCCTTTGGTTATCGAGACAAGATAGAGAAAGAGCTTGGTGTCGAGTTGCCGCCTCCAAACGAACCACTGCCAGAAGATATCGAATTGCGCCTATCAAGACTCACTGCCCCAGCGGCGGCTCAGATTACAGGAAAGGCCCAACAGCAGGCTCAGGCACAGGAGCAGGCGGCACAGCAAGAAGATCCTATTGTCCAGATGCAACAGCGCGAGCTTGCACTCAAAGAACAGCAGGCTATGGCTAAAGCCCAAGCTGAGATGGCAAAAATACAGGCTGATCTAGAGAAGGCGAGAGGAAAGGCTGAGATAGACATAAGGAAGATGGAGCAAGAAGAGCGCATAGAAAGCGCTAGGATTGCATCGAAGATGACCCTAGAGGGGCAGAAAAGCGCATCTCAGCTACAGCTTGAAGACAAGAAAATAGCCGAAAAGGTTAGGTCTCAGCTAGAAAAAGAAGAAGCCCAGAAAGAGATAGAGGGATTCAGAGCCGGGTTTAACCTTGTTAGGGACATGTTAGATGAGTAATTTGGTAACAAATAACTTGTTAAAAGCATTGCAAGTAGAGTATCGTAACCATATGAATGAAATAGCCGACCATATGTCATGTGGTGGCTGTCAGGATATGAACGAGTATTCACGCTGTGTGGGCATTATAGAAGGACTTGCCTATGCAGAACGCGCCCTTCTTGATCTTAACGAAAGAATGGAACGCGAATAATTCGTTACAAAAGGTAACGCATGGCGACACCGGACGCCGATTTCTGGTGCAGGAACAGATCTATGACAGAAGAGCAGAAGACTGCAAGTCAGCTACCAGACCCAAAAGGTTACAAGCTACTTATCGCTCTCCCAGACCCCGAAGAAAAGACCGAGGGCGGGATTCTCAAAGCAAAGCAAACGATGCAGGTAGAGGAGGTTGGATCTATTTGCGGCTTTGTTTTAAAGATGGGCGATGACGCCTACAACGACGATAAGCGCTTTTCAAACGGCCCCTACTGCAAGGTGGGCGACTGGATAATGATGCGATCCTACAGTGGAACTCGTTTCAAAATCCACGGAAAAGAGTTTCGTCTTATTAACGACGATAGTGTTGAAGCCGTAGTTGAAGACCCAAGAGGGATAGAGAAGGTATGAGTGACGAGCAAACAACTAGCGAAACGTCTGCCGAGGACAAGTTCTTTGGTGTAAAAACCACGTTCGACAAGACCAAAAAGGCCGAATCTCCAGAGGTTGACCTTGAGGTTGTCGATGATCGACCCGAAGAGGATCGAAGACCGCCAGAAAAAAAGGCATCAAAAGCCGAAGACGCAGATGATGACGACGAGCTTTCTGGCTACAGTGAAAAAGTTAAGAAAAGAATCAACAAGTTGCGCTATCAGCAACACGAGGAGCGGCGCCAGCGAGAAGCGGCGGAGCGGATGCGTGAGGAAGCGATACGGGTAGCGCAACAATATGAGGCTCAAAGCCGTCACTATCAGGGAGTAATCTCTCAGGGTGAAAAGGTTTTAGTCCAGCAGATCAGGGATCGCGCCGCGACAACCCTGCAACAAGCCAAAGATAAGTATCGTGCGGCTTACGAAGAGGGCAATACAGAAAAGATCCTAGAAGCCCAAGAGCAGATGATGAATGCTCAGTCCGAGGTGAGATCGGCTGAGTATCAGATGAATCAGCTTCAAAACAGGGATCAACAGAGCCAATATCAACAGCAACAGCAGGCTAAAGACAGGCAACAACAGGCTCAGCGTCAAGCTCAGGCCGCTCCACCGCCGCCAAAGCCTTCAAGCAAGGCCGTTGAATGGGCCGAGGAAAATCCTTGGTTCCAGCAAGACAAAGAAATGACCGCCTTGGCTTTTGGCGTTCATGAGAAGTTAGTCAGAGACGAGGGTTTCGACCCAGAGTCTGACGAATATTTTGATGCCATTGACCGCACTATGCGGGCAAGGTTTCCAGACTACTTCGGCGAGGGAAACTCCGATTCGGGCAAAAAGCCCTCCTCGACCTCCCGAAGCCCCCACGCAGTTGTGGCCCCTTCCTCTAGGAATAACGGCGCCAAACCGCGCAAAGTGAGGTTGAATCGAACCCAGCTTGCTCTCGCAAAGCGACTTGGGATAACACCAGAACAGTACGCCACGCAACTCATTAAGGAGTCTTGATAACATGGCAGAACAGCGCACAAAGCGGGCATCAGAGGCCCGAGAAGTTGAGCAACGTCCAAGTGATTCTTGGAAGCCAGCATCAGTATTGCCAACCCCCGATCCCCAAGACGGGTGGGTATTCCGTTGGATACGCACCAGCACCCTTGGGCATTCTGATAACACTAACGTGTCTCAGAAGTTTAGAGAGGGCTGGATTCCTGTAAAAGCTGAAGATCATCCCGAGCTAGAGGTAATGTCGGATGTGGGTTCGCGCTTTGATGGAAACATCGAGGTCGGCGGATTGCTTCTGTGCAAAGCCCCCGAAGCAGAGATGAAACAGCGTCAGGAGTATTTTGAGCAAATGGCTGAGAATCAGATGGATTCTGTTGATAACAGCTTCATGAGAGAAAACGACCCGCGAATGCCCGTTCTGAAACCAGAGCGAAGCAGTCGCACAACCTTTGGTCGAAGCTAATCCCTGAAAGGGGAGCGGCTTCGAATTGAATCATCAAGGAGATGAGACATGGCTAGTTCAGCTACTCCCTCCGGTGCGGAACCAGTAGGCACTCTAAGTGCATCTGGATCTTTTACCGGGAAGATTCGCCATATCAAAATTGCTTCAGCTTATGACACAAGCGTTTTTTATGGCGATTTCGTTAAGTTGGTTGCCGCAGGAACGGTAGAAAAGGCGGCGGTTACTACCGCAGTCGTTGCCGGAACTGTAGGCATCTTTGTGGGCTGTGCCTACACTGACCCCAACACAAAGCAGAAGACCTTCAGCCAGTATTGGCCCGCAGACACTGTAGCTTCCGATGCGGTTGCTTACGTTGTTGACGATCCAAAGTTGGTCTTCCAAATGCAGGGTGATGGAAGCATTGCTCAGACTGGACTTGGAAACAATGTTCAGGCTATCAGCACAGCGGGATCGACCGACATTGGTCGAAGCCGAAATGCGCTGGACGCAAGCTCTATTGCTACCACTAACACATTCCCGCTCCGTATCGTTGACTTCGTGGACGGCCCCGACAGTGCAGTAGGTGATTCATTCACTGACTGTATCGTCACTTGGTTGCCCGGAAGCCATGCTTACGATACCGCGCTTGGCGTTTAAGGAGGTCTAAGAAATGGCTATTTCACGCGCACAAATGTTGAAAGAGCTTCTCCCCGGCCTGAACGCCCTGTTCGGCTTGGAGTATGAGAGGTATGAAGACGAGCACACGATGATTTACGAAACTGAATCATCTGAGCGCTCTTTTGAGGAAGAAGTTAAGCTGTCAGGATTCGCGGCGGCGCCAGTTAAGGCTGAAGGCGCGGCGATTTCTTACGATTCTGCACAAGAGTCGTTCACAGCTCGCTACAACCACGAGACTATTGCCCTTGGTTTCTCTATCACTGAGGAAGCAATGGAAGATAACCTGTATGACTCACTGTCTGCTCGTTACACCAAGTCTCTGGCTCGCGCTATGTCGCACACCAAGCAAGTTAAGGCGGTTAACCCCCTCAACAATGGCTTCACCAGCTACAACTCTGGTGACGGTGTGACTCTGTTCAGCACGGCTCACCCACTGGTTAATGGCGGCACAAACGCCAACCGACCCACTGTGGCGGCTGATCTGAACGAAACCTCACTGGAAGATGCTGTAATTAACATTGCCGCATTTACCGATGAGCGTGGTCTTTTGATCGCGGCGCGTCCTCGTAAGTTGATTGTCCCGCCCGCACTGATGTTTGTGGCAACTCGTTTGCTGGAAACTGAAGGTCGCGTTGGTACGGCTGACAACGACATCAACGCCCTTCGCAACAACGGTTCGATTCCAGAAGGCTACTCAGTCAATCACTTCCTGACTGACAACAACGCCTTCTTCATCATTACCGATGTACCGAACGGCATGAAGCACTTCCAGCGCACCGCTCTGGAAACTTCAATGGATGGCGACTTTGATACGGGCAACGTCCGTTACAAGGCTCGTGAGCGATACAGCTTCGGCGTATCCGACCCTCTGGGCATCTACGGTTCACCCGGAACCAGCTAATCCGGTCCATTCAGGGGGCTTCGGCCCCCTTTTTAATTCCTGACTGATTGTTCCACATGGAACATCAGACACTGGCCACGACAGGAGACTCACATGGCTACTACTACTTTTTCAGGTCCAATTAAGGCAGGCACTATCCGAGATGGTGCAGATGCCAATGTTGGCTTTGTTTTAATGGCGCAGAGCGCCAATGTTGTTTTTGGCGACGATGGATCAACTACTGTTGTTGCAACAGTCCCAGCAAACAGCCAGATTTATCAGATCGCTGTCGATGTAACCACGGCATTTGACGCGGCTACTACCAACACGTTTGATCTTGGTGATGGAACCACAGCAAATAAGTACGCAGACGCGCTTGACGTAAGCTCTGCGGCTCGCGTTCTAGCTACATCTGACGTAAGCCAGATTGGCAACCTGATTGATATCGGCACCTCTGATGTAGATGTGACGGTTACTTACAATCAAACTGGAACCGCCGCAACTGCTGGCGCCGCCACGGTCACTGTTCTGTATATCCAGAACAACAATCTGTCTTAATGATGCGGGGCTTCGGCCCCTTTTTTTCTGGAGATAGCGATGGCTGACGCGGTAGCAACACAAACAATAGAGGACGGCGCAAGAACCGCCATTCTAAAATTTACGAATATCAGTGACGGGACCGGCGAGTCTGCGGTTGTTAAGGTTGATGTTTCGGCGTTATCTGCCGATCCTGTGACCAAGGCGGCTTGCACCGGAGCGGTTATTGAGTGCATCTGGTATTCAACTATAGGCATGGGCGTCAAGATATTTTTTGATGCAACAGCAGATGTTTTGGCATGGGAAATTCCGGCAGACTATTCTGACAAGGTGGACTTTTCCGAGTTTACTGGCATTCCAAACAACGCTGGAGCTGGCAAGACGGGCGACATTAGCTTCACGACCGTTGGTGCGGCCCTTAATGATGTCTACTCTGTGATCCTCAAAGTAAAGAAGGTTTACGGCTAATGAGGCGCTACTACTTTTCGGGCGGAAAAACCGAATCGAAAGTAAATCAATCCGGCAACTACACAAAGCCGGGGATGCGTAAGAAACTCTTCAATAGGATCAAGGCTGGCGGCAAGGGAGGCAGTCCCGGCCAGTGGAGTGCTCGCAAGGCGCAAATGCTTGCAAGAGAGTACAAAGCAAAAGGCGGCGGATACAAAGACTAATGGCAATCAAAAAGCCTCAGAAATCGCTAAAAAGCTGGACTAAGCAGAAATGGCGAACAAAGTCGGGAAAGCCCAGCACTCAAGGGCCGAAAGCGACAGGAGAGCGATATCTGCCAGAAAAGGCAATAAAGTCCCTCTCCTCTAGCGAGTACGCCGCCACTTCACGAAAGAAGCGGCAGGACACCAAGAAAGGCAAGCAACATTCCAAACAACCTGCCAAGATTGCGAAGAAGACGGCTAGGCACAGGAAAAAGACATGAGATTTTACAGGAAGGGGGGCAGGGTTGATAAGAAGTCGATGGCCTGTAACAAGCCTCGCAGGACGCCAAACCACCCTAAAAAATCTCATATAGTAAAAGCCTGCGAGGGAGGCAAGGAAAAGATAATCCGGTTTGGCGAGCAAGGAGCTAAAACGGCAGGCAAGCCCAAGAAAGGTGAGTCGGCTCGCATGAAGGCAAAGAGAAAGTCTTTCAAGGCAAGGCATCGAAGAAACATTAAGAAAGGGAAGATGTCTGCGGCTTATTGGGCTGACAAGGCAAAGTGGTAACGATTCATCGAGTTGTCTGGAGAGATGCGGTAGGCGGCTCCAACACGGGATGGAGATCACTGTCAGAGTTAAAAGATCAAAGCGTTGCAACAGTGATTTCTTGTGGCGTAATAATTCATGAGGATGAGGAAAAGATAATTATCTGCCCTCATGTCATTGTTGAGGATGATAGGGTAATCGAGGGCGATGCTGAGATAGCAATCCCAAAGGATTGGATAATATCCAGCATGAAGATGGCCACGTTCCCACCCGGAGACTAGGAGCTAATAATGGTTATTAGTCGAGCACAGACTGGAAAGCAGGTAAAGAATGCGCCTAGCTCCAAGGTCAAGAAGGTGATGAAAGAGTTCAAGCAGGGCAAGCTGAAGTCTGGCGGCTCTGGCAAAAAAGTAACAAAGAAGAAGCAGGCTATTGCGATTGCCCTTTCCGAGGCTGGCAAAAGCAAGAGAAAGAGTAGGAAGAAATCCTGATGGCGACAAGCGGAACTTACAACTTTACTCTTGACTTGTCAGATATTGTAGAGGAAGCATTTGAACGCGCTGGGCTTGAGTTACGAAGTGGATACGATTACAAGACTGCTCGCCGTAGCCTTGATCTTCTTATGCTTGAGTGGCAAAACAGGGGTCTTAACCTCTGGACGGTGCGCGACACGACAATGGCGTTGGTTGCCGGAACATCATCGTATGATTTGACCGGAGAAAAGCTCGACATCGTTGAGGGGCTTTTGCGAACCGATGCTGGAGACACATCAAAGCAGACAGATCTGACCATGCAGAGAATCTCTGTTAGTCAGTATGCCCATCAAACAAATAAGCTGACAGAAGGGCGTCCTCTTCAGTTTTATGTTGAAAGGAAGCCAGCCAATATCACGCTTCATTTCTGGCCAACGCCGGATGCAACGACGAGCTATACGTTTGCGTATTACTATATGGAGCGGATAGAGGACAGCGGTAAGCCCGGATCAAACAACATGGATGTTCCTGATAGGTATCTTCCGTGCCTTGTTGCCGGACTTGCCTATCAAATAGCAAGCAAGAGACCCGAGGCGATGGGATTGGTCGGCCAGCTAAAGCAGGTTTATGAGGAGCAGTGGTCTCTTGCGGCAGACGCATCGAGAGAGAAAGCGGCACTTTATGTCACTCCCGGCGGGTATAACTACCTATGAGTAGCTATACAACCGGCAAAAAAGCATTCGGGTTTTGTGACAGAACCGGCTTTCGCTACCCCCTAAGAGATCTTGTTCGTCAGATTGAGGACGGGCGATGGAATGGTCTTTTGGTAGGGCGAGATGTTGTTGATCAAGATCAACCGCAGTTAAAACTAGGAGAGATCAATGCGAGCGATGCTCAAGCGCTTAGAAACCCTAGGCCGGACAAGGATCTTGTCGAAAGCAGGGCTTTATCTGCGTGGAACCCTGTGGGTGGCGGTAATAGTGCTTTGGGTAGTCGCACTGTGGGGCTGGACATGGAAGGCATGGTTGGGCGCGTAACGGTGGAGACGAGTTAATGGCATTCACATTTACAACCCTGAAGCAGGCCATACAGGATTACGTTGAATCCAACGAGACCAGCTTTGTAAATAACTTGTCACTGATAATAACTCAGGCCGAAGACAAGATTTTAAAGAACGCCCAGCTTCCGGCCTTTAGGAAGAATGTAACCGGCACCCTGAGCGTTGGAGATCAATACTTGGCGGCACCGACAGATTTCTTGTCGCCATACTCATTGGCCTTGGACAACAGTGGGTATGACTACCTTCTATTCAAGGACGTTAACTTCATTAGACAGGTATATCCGTCAAGCGGAACACAGGCGACGCCAAAAGCGTATGCCATATTTGATGACGACTTCTTTATTGTTGGCCCAACTCCTGATCAGGCTTACGCGGTAGAACTTCATTATTTCTACAAGCCTGAGTCGATCACAACAGCCGCGTCAGGGACAAGCTGGTTAGGTGATAACGCGGAGTCAACTCTTCTCTATGGATGTCTTGTCGAGGCCTATACTTACCTGAAGGGCGATCAAGACTTAATGCAGTTGTATATTCAAAAGTACAATGAGGCCTTGGTCCGTCTTGAGGAGCTTGGCGAGGGCTATAGCACAACTGACAGCTATCGCTCTGGGAGCGTCAGAAAAGCCAGAACATGACGGACTTTTGTAACAGTCAGACGGGTTTCGTCTCCGTATCAACAACCAGCAACAGGGGGTTCACCCCTGAGGAAGTTGCGGAAAGATGCCTAGACAAAATCATCTCTGTTTCGTCAGATGCTAATCCGGTGATAAGGGATCAGGCCTTAGCGTACAGGAATAACATAAAGGCGCTTATTGTCTTTTACATGAAAGAAGCGATAAAGAGCGACAGAACGACCATTTTCAACGCCCTCATAGAAGCGGGGCAAAAAGACTTAGCGGAAGCCGTAAGGAGACTCTGATGGCATTTACTGGAAACTACATGTGCACATCTTTCAAGCAACAGTTGCTTCAGGCAAAGCATGATTTTACCGCCAGCTCGGGAGACACTTTCAAGTTGGCCATGTATACAAACTCAGCAACTTTTGACGCCAGCACAACCGACTACACAGCGACCAATGAGGTATCTGGAACGGGTTATTCTGCCGGTGGCGGAACCTTGACGAACGTCACGCCTACGACCTCTGGAACAACGGCGCTTACTGACTTTGCAGACCTAACTTTTAGCAGTGCAACGATCACGGCCAGAGGTGCCCTTATATATAACACGACAACGGGAGCCGGGACGGGCACGACCGACACCGTTCTTGTTTTGGATTTTGGGTCTGATCAGTCATCCAGCGCGGGGGACTTTACGATCACTTTCCCAACTGCGGATGCATCAAACGCAATTATTCGGATTGCATGATTTATGGCGCTGGTCATTGCGGATCGCGTCAAAGAGACAACCACCACTACGGGGACAGGTGCGTTGTCCCTTGGTGGCGCAGAAACAAACTATGTGGCTTTTTCTAGCGCTCTTGCCGACGCAGATACAACGTACTACGCCATAGTTGACTACACCAACAATGATTGGGAAGTCGGACTTGGCACCTACGCAAGCGCAGGAAATACCCTTACAAGAACTACGGTTTTAGCCTCAACAAATGCCGGTTCTGCGGTCAACTTGTCAGCAGGAACTAAGGATGTGTTTATCACATATCCGTCCGGCAAAGCTGTTTATGAAGATGCTAGCAACGATGTCCGTCTTGGCGGGAATCTTTATATATCAAACGGCGCTGGCATTGAGGAAGGTGGAACGTCCTATTTTACAGATTTTGTAGCGGCATCAAGCAACGGGACGGATGATGATGGGTTGTTTGCGTTTTACGGCGGCACTGACTATAACCGAGGTGCTGGAGTTATTGTCTATGGCGATGATCACGCCACTAACGCTAATGAGATTAGGTTCTTAAACGGAGCGTTTGTAGAGCGATTCGTTATAGAGGCTGATGGCACAGCTAGCTTTCAAGGCGGCATAAACGAGAAGCAGTACAACCTAACCGGGACGGACATAGATCCCACAAACGGAACGATTCAGTACAAGACTTTAGCCGCAAATACCACCTTTACAGAGTCTCTCGCTGACGGCGACTATGTCATACTGATGATCGATGACGGCACGGCATACACTGTAACGTGGCCCACCACTACATGGGTCGGCGGCTCTGCGCCCACGCTTGAAACGACGGGTTACAACGTCATTAACCTGTGGCAAGTAAATGGCGTTTTGTACGGGGCTTCTGTCGGTGCTACTTCATAAGCTCTTGATGACAAAAACAGGCGCCGCAGAAATAACCTTTGTTGGCGCAACATCGGCAACAGGCACATCATCGCCTAGTTTTAGCGCAATCACCGATCTTCAAGAAGGGGATTTAGTGATTACATGGGCGAGCAGAGACGGTAGCACTTTCACGCTATCATCGTCTGGTTGGTCTGGATGGAACAGTAACTTTCCGGGGTCAAACAGCAACAACAGCATTACTAATATCCCTGCATACAAAATCATGGGTGCAACTGTTGACACGGGACAGTCGTACACATCAAATGCTCATGCATGGACAGCGGTTGCATTTAGGAACGCGACGGTTGATAGCCCGGAGGTCACTAGCTTTAAAACAGGGTCAGGAACGAGTTTAAGCCCCCCGTCTATTTCCATAGCAACGGATGGCAGTGCGGTAGTGCAAATGTGTGCGATAGATGACGATGCCTCGTCCCTTACCCCGTCTACTGGGTATACAAAGGCGGCAGAAGCACAAAACGCTGGTAACGGTAGTAATGCGCTGACCTACAAATTAGGGCTTTCTGCTGGTACAGAAGCCCCTGCTACCTATAGCTGGTCAACGTCAGACGCGCAACTCTATAGGGCGCTTCGTATAATTCCGTCATCATAAGAAGAGGGTAGGCATATGCTAGGTTTTACGCCATTATCCGCATTGCCCCTCTCGGACGCGCCAAAAGCTGTCAGTGTGGCAGTTACGGGAGTTGCCGCTACCGGACAGGTAGGCACGGTAACCACCGGAGTTACTGCGAATGTGCCTGTTACAGGTGTGGCCGCTACTGGTCAGGTTGGGTCTGTAGCGGTTTCTGGCCAAGCCAATGTTTCGATCACCGGACTCTCTGCAACAGGTCAGGTTGGTTCGGTAGCGATTTCTGGAGATGCGGTTGTTTCTGTTACCGGCGTCTCCGCAACCGGACAAGTTGGCTCTGTCACAATATCTGCCGGAACCGGGGTTTCGGTTTTAGTTACCGGACTCTCTGCGACAGGCCAAGCTGGCTCGGTAGCAGTTTCCGGTGATGCTAACGTATCAGTTACAGGTGTAGCCGCTACAGGTCAAGCAGGATCGGTCACTGTAGCGCTCGGGCGAACCGTTGCCGTAACAGGAGTATCCGCCACCGGCCAAGTTGGTTCCGTAACAGTAACAAGGCCTGCCACGGTCAATGTCACGGGGGTTGGCGCAGAGGGGCTTGTAGGCAGACTATTTTTCTGGACAAATATAGATCCAGATCAAAACCCCAGTTATTCTGAGATAAATCCATCTCAGTCGCCGGTATGGGCAGAAGAATCGCCGTCTCAATCAGCGTCTTACTCATCCATATCGCCCTCACAATCACCGAGCTGGGTAGAAATAACCCCCTCTCAGAACCCAAGTTATGAAGAAATTGCCGCATAAAGGAATCCTGAATGCCTAGTTCATATACAACCAATCTCGGCATAGAGAAGATAGCGACCGGAGAGCAGTCCGGCCAGTGGGGTGACACAACAAACCTCAACTTTGACATCATCGATCAGGGGATAAACGGCATTGCCCAGACAACGCTGTCTGCGGCAGGGTCGTCTGGCTCCCCTAATACACTTCCGATAACAGATGGCACTCTCTCTGTAGGCAGAAATGCGTTTATCGAGTTTGTGGATGGCGGTGACTTAGGCGCAACAGCCTATGTCCAGCTAACACCAAATGATGCAGAGAAGGTGGTTTATCTAAGAAACAGCCTGTCTGCCTCACGATCCTTGATTGTCTTTCAGGGCACTTATAATGCGAGCAATGATTTTGAGATTGCAAACGGAGAAGATGTTGTTCTGAAGTTTAATGGTGGAGGCACCGGGGCAACGGTTACCGATGTATTTAACAAGTTATCTGTAACAAGCCTGACAACCCCAAGCCTGACAGCAACAACTCTGACAGCAACAACCGGAACCTTGAGCAGTGCCGATATAGACGGCGGCTCCATAGACGGCGCAACTGTAGGGGCTACAAGCGCGTCAACGGGAAAGTTCACCACCCTTAACGCAACCGGAAAGACCACGTTTGACGCAGAGATTGAGGAACAGCAGTACAGCTTTACAGGCACTGATGTTGATCCCGCAAACGGAACGATTCAGTACAAAACCCTGAGCGGCAACACAACGCTAACTGAGTCACTTGTTGACGGGGAATATGTGACCCTAATGATTGATGACGGCACTGCCTACACAATCACATGGCCTACAACAACGTGGATTGGGGGATCTGCCCCAACACTGAGCACCTCTGGATATAACGTGATAGAGCTGTGGAAGGTCAACGGAACGCTGTACGGAGCTTTTGCCGGTAATGCAACGTAGTCACATACTTAGAGCGGCTAATCCGCAGGTAGAGTTTGTTGGGGCGACGTCAAGAACCAATAACGACAACCTGCTGTTAACGGGAATTGCTGGCCTGCAAGAAGGGGACATCGTCGTTGCCTTTTCTCAAGACGATAACAACACCCATACGCTAACAAGCTCTGGCTGGTCTGGATGGAACACCAACTTCCCGTCATCAAACAACAACAATAACATCGTTAATATAGCCGCTTACAAGATAATGGGAGCCACGCCAGACACCAATCTCCGATTCAGTGATGATGTTGATGTTATTTGCGCGGCGGCTTTTAGAAGCGCCCAGTGGGTCTCCAGCACATCATCCGCATCCAGCACAGGAACCAACAGCATAACCGCGCCTAGTCTGACAATAAGCCGAGGTGGCAGTGCGGCGATATACTTCGCAATGCTTGATGATGACAACTCAACCATTACGGGAGTTCCTACCGGCTACACCATTGCAACTCAAAATGCGAGGTTGGGAGGAACCGGGGGGATCATCTACCGCTTAGAGAGACCTGCCGGGACAGAGTCGCCCAGTGGCTCAATAACCTTCGGGTCTTCTGATGACATCTTCGTGCGTGGCTTGGTTTTACAGCCGTAATTTTAACTTGAGGTTTTTTTAGATGAGCTATGTAAAAGTAACGGGCGGAGTTCCTGAGGAGTATTCCTTCTCTCAACTGCGGAACGACAACCCAAATGTTTCTTTTCCCGCAGACCCTTCTGAAGCAATTCTTGCTGACTATGATGTTTATATTTATACGCAAGATCCAATGCCAACCGCCGATGTCGTCACTATTGGTGATTTTTATCAAGATAATGGCGAGTGGAAGAGGGCATGGAACAGCAGGGATTTTACCGACGAAGAGCGAAGATCTCAAATGATCGTCTCGAATCGTCAAGCCAGACTGGCCCTTAATCAGGCAGGCCTGCTGGCTAACGTGGAAGCGGCAATAGCCGGGATGTCAGAACCAGACAAGACGATAGTGACATTAGAGTGGGAATACGCAACAGAAATAGAAAGGACTTCGCCGTGGGTAATCTCAATGGGAGCATCGCTTGGATTGACAGAGACACAGTTGGACGATTTGTTCGTCGCGGCGGATCTGCTGTAGGTAGATATTTAATAAGGGTCGGTGACTCTTTGTCTCAAGTTCTGAATGTTGCTTTGTTTTTTGGGCAAAACCCAAATGAGTCTCTTTCTGGAAGAAGCCACCGGCTAAGAGATGTTTATGGGTGGCGAGAGCTAAGAGTTCTCATAGATACACTATTTTCTTTATTTCAGCAGGATCACTGCAAAAAAGCATTTTATAGCGACATAGAGAGAGCAAAAAAACTTTTGCAGGAGAATGGCGGTCATGGATGAGCAACTCGCTAACAGGCTAGACAGATTTGAGCGGAGGCTTGATGATGTGGCAAAAACACTGGAAACACTAGCTAGGGTGGAAGAGCGTCAGTTTATGCAAACAGAAACACTTAGTCGTCTCTGGAAGTCTGTTGAGGCGCTTGAGAGGAGAGTGGACGACATAGAATCAAACACCGCCTCAAAGCCAATTACGATGGTTCTGTGGGGAGCGCTTGTTGTTTCTGGCGGAATAATTGGCTTCCTTACTAACATTATCTTGAGGATCTAATCATATGTGGACAGCACTGATAGCGCCCATAGCGGGCATTGTTACCGATTGGCTCTCAAATCAAAAAGAAAAGTCTCAAGCAAAGCACGTTGCCCAGATGCAGGTCATTTCAAACACTGCAATATGGGAAGCAAAGATGGCCGAGGCAACAAACAACTCGTGGAAAGACGAGTGGTTTACTGTCCTCCTAAGCTCTCCTGTTGTATGCATTATTTATGGTGTTGTTATGGACTCAGAAGAAGTTATATCTAGAGTTGGCTATGCGTTTGAGCAGTTAAACGCACTGCCCGAGTGGTATCAATACCTTCTGTTTTTAGCCGTATTCGCCAGTTTTGGCATTAGGGGCGCAGACAAGATTAGTCAGCTTTTGACAAAACGATAACATGCTCCGGTATTTTGACATTTCCGAGTTTGACTGTAGCGAAACCGGAGAGAACAAAATGGACTCGGTATTCTTGCTGGCCCTTGACAGCTTGAGAGATGCCTGCGGATTTCCTTTTGTCATAACTTCTGGGTACAGATCTCCCAAACACAGCATAGAGGCGGTAAAAGACAAGCCGGGAACTCATGCTCAGGGCATAGCTTGCGACATAAAGGTGTCGAATGGTGAGCAGAGGAGGGCGGTAGTTGCTCATGCCATATCTCTAGGCATGACGGGGATAGGCGTTGCAAAAACCTTTGTGCATGTGGATGCGAGAAAAACAACGCCAGTAATGTGGACGTATTAGGTAGTAATTTATGCCATTAGCCAAGTTGCCTTTTGCCCCCGGCGTAAACAAGGAGGGCACCCAGTATAGCGCCCAGCTTGGCTGGTATGATTCTGACAAGATCAGGTTCAGGAAAGGTCGGGTAGAAAAGATAGGCGGCTGGGAAAAATACTCCCAAAATGCTGTCAATGGCGTCCCAAGAGCATTGCAAGACTGGGGAACGTCGCAGGCTACTGCCTATTTA
>Ga0181577_10000886_pt1 | contig 24098 bp, 31 predicted proteins | sample 101ome_21_FD_132468 | JGI IMG/M metagenome (GOLD analysis project Ga0181577, IMG submission 132468) | Coastal salt marsh microbial communities from the Groves Creek Marsh, Skidaway Island, Georgia - 101413BT metaG (megahit assembly) | ecosystem: Environmental > Aquatic > Marine > Intertidal...
ACTGTCCGCCTCTAGTTCACCTGTGATATTAACACCATCTGATTTCGTGCTGAGTTTTAGATTGTTGTCATAGCGCAGGGCCACTGGACCGTTCTCTGTGGCAGTGATCATCAATTCACCAGTAGCACCTAAAATTGATACCGAGCTTCCCTTGATGGCGTTGCCATTTACATCTAGGTCACCACCAAGCTGTGGTGTTGTGTCCTCCACAACATTATCCAACCCTCCCCCTGAAGGGGCTCCGATCAGGTCAGAGTATGCGCCTGTTGTTGCGACTGTAGCAAGAGTAGTTGGTGTGGCCACGCCACTTGCATTACCAATCCATGCCTGACCGTCGGGGATGTTAGGTACGTCGTTAGATCTACCAGACCCGTAAACTATCCCCGAGCCTCCGCTAGCGCTCGACTTGGTTACAACACCAAGGTTTTGAATAGCATTAGTTCCAGTGGGCTTGACATTGGTAAAGCCTCCTCCGCTGGCAACATATACGACGTCACCAGCACTAAAAGAGCTCGTGTCTATGTCGCTTATAACCCCGACTATAATAGCCTGACCAGAATTGTTGTTGGCTATGTCCTCGTTAAGGACATACGTTGCAGGCATAGCAGATGGTATACTGGCATCAGCAGCTATAACATCGGCAACGTCTGCAGTGGCTCCAGTTGCGTGAACAGGAGTGCCTTTCAAAAGGGTTCCTCCACTTGTATTCTTTACAGTTACGTAGAGTGTGTTGTAATCAACCCACTCTGTGTCGTAGTCGTCAGAAGAAGCTTTGGCAAGAACTTGCCCCGTAGACCCCCCTGGCTCAACGCCTTGCCCAGTGAGAGCAGATACAGGATCCTCGGTAGTGGATATGCTTGTTACTCCAGTTACGTTCTTGGTGTAAAAGGAATCCTTTACATCATCGTACTTCATAACTGGGGCCGTACCAGTAGCCACCTGGTTGGTTATTGACGTTACTACGTCATTGGCTTTGCCGCTGGAAACGGTAAGGATAACCTTAATTGAGGCACCCTTACCGCTCCTTGTGGCATTGAAGTACGCAGAGACAGTAGTGTCCGTTGTGTACTCTGCATGAGAAAAAGAATCCACAGGCAGTGCTATGGATTCCGTAGCAGACTTTATAAACAGGAACTGTCTGTTCATCAGACCTCTCCGAGTATTCTAATCATTAACTTACCTCCAGTGTAGGTTGCTGCAGTAGAAGCAGCAGCTCCATTAGCCAAGTACAAGTATGGCTTTGCAACTGTAGGGGCTACAGCGGCGTTAAGTCCAGTTCTAGTCTGAGCGCCAAGAGCAATGTCTGAGGTAGTGTCAGCAAGCAAATCTGGAGTGGCGACGGCACCCTGCGCTGCAGTTGTGCCCGTTGCAGAAGCTTGAATAATCAAGTTAGGCTCACCGCCCTCAATAGCTTCTACACAGGTCATCTCCAGCAAGTGATACACGCTTCCGTTTATTGCAGAATCAAGCTTGATGACGTAAGCATTTGCGTCAGTGTCAGTTCCTACAATTTTTGCGTCATCAGCAACAGATGCAAGATCTTCGAGGTCAACGATGACTGTAGTCTCAATAAGGTCTCCGACTCTCTTGACAGAGCTCTTGTAAGTAGCACCAGTTGCACCTGAGCCAGGAGCCATAACCCCACTAGAGGAAACAGCACCAGCCTGAACAGCGCAAGATGTAATGTGACTGCTTACGTACTTGTCATTTGTGTCGTCGCAGATAACGATAGAAGCGTCACGGGCACCATTTGCAATAGCTTTTGCAATAGCGTCCATAACCTGCTTTTCCTTACCAGCTTCGATGTTTAGAGTTACGAACGTTCTAGAGTTGGTTACACCGTCCTTCTCCTCAAAGGTGAGGCGAATTTCAGTGTCTCCAACCTGATCCATAGACAGCAGTCTGTCTGCAGGAACAGACAGAGCATTGTTGCTTTCTGGATCGAAGTAAAGAAACTTAGCCATGATTATTCAAATACTCTAAAGACGAAAGAAACTTCGAACTTACCTCTTCCGTCAGCAGCGACATTAGTGGAAGTCTTAAAGTGAAAGCTTATTTCAGTGTCCTCTGTAACGATATTAGAAGCGGTCTCCGCAGTAGTATCACCCGTAGCGAGACCTTGACCAACCCACGTAGTGTCAGCGTTAGTTGAGGTCATTTCAAACAAAGTGTTTACAGGGAGAGTGGTACCCCCGTCCAACAAGTTGTCGTCACCACTGGTGTTGCTGATGATGTTGTCAAATGGAGAAGCGGTTTCAGTACCAGCTTCAAATCCAATATCTCCTGCAGCGATTTCGGGAGCCTCAAGAACTCTAATGTAAATCTTCTCGATGATGCTATTTGCTGGCTGAGTCAAGCCATGCTGGGCACCGAACCCAGATGTCCCAACAGCAGGCAAAGCTTCGTCGGTAATGATTCTTTTAGATACGAGCTGAGGTCCAGGATATGATTTTATCATGTCTTATTGTTTTTAAGGCTTTGAGAAGGCCCCGAAGGGCCCTCTCATCATCTCAGGTTAATTATCCCTTGATAGCTACGTGCTGGTTAGCAGCGCGAGTGATCAAGTTGATCTCAGAGCGGTAGTGGAAGGTTGCAACGTCCTTACCAGTATCACCGTTGTTGGCGTGGCCCATGACGTTACCTCCAGTTACCCAGTGCTCCATCTCACGGCTGTAACCGTTAGAAGCCTTGTAGTTCATCTCCAATGCAGGAGCTCTGTTACCAGTCTTTGGGTCAGCAACCGTGGTCATTGGAACCATTGCGCCTTGGTACTGGTTAGTAGCACCCAACAAAGTAGGATCGTTCAACAGCTTCCAGTCGTGCTTGTGGAAAGTGTATCCACCGCGAGTGAAGCTCTTGAATCCGAGCTGAACAGCCAAGTCAGAATCGTTGTTGAAGGCACCGAACTGTCCTGCCAAACCAGCAGTAACAGAAGTAGCGATACCAGACGCCAACATGTCGTCGATAGCCAAAGACTGCTTTCTGTTCAAGTACATAGCGTACTCAGCAGGAGCACCCTCCTTGTCCAACTCCAAGATGATGTCATCGAACTCAGCGATAGAATCGAGAGGAGAAGCGTTTGCGTTAGAAACGACAATACCTCTGTTCTCAACAGCTGAGAAGTAGCCTTCAGATCCAGTTGGCACTGTATCAGAGCCAGTCATTCCAGCCTGAGCAAAGAGCATCATCATTTCGCGCTTGTCGTTGAAGCGGTTGCGAGTCTCTTGCTCACCCTTCATGAACCAGCGGTACTCACCGCCGCCGACGTTCACCCAGCCAATGTTAGTTGCCTGAGAGCCGTTCACTTGGTAGCGCTCCTTGATGATCATGAAAGGATTAACTCTCTTGATCAAGTCAGGCTCCAAGAATGCGTCAGGTTGTTCTGTTCCCTGAGCGTACAAGTTACCAAGAACGATGTGATCAGTCGTGGTAGACGCATCTGGGAGGGTGGTTCCGTCGAGAGCCACAATCGAGAACACAGTGTGCAAGCCATCATTGTCAGCGTCAGTTACACCAGCGTCAACAAAAACTCTTGCACCAGTAGACGTGTCCATCAAGACGTCATTGATTCTGACGCCTGCGCCTTCAGTAATAGTGATTTCATCTTGAGTAGCGTTCACTGCACATGAAACCAATCTGTGACGTCTGCCTTCTTCCCAGTACTGAACTTCGTCCTGAGTAGCAGCAGCGTTCACAGCACCAGTGAGCTTCAGAAAGCCAGTGATACCTTGGTCGCCGTAGGTCTTGATCAGAAGGTCTCTGTTGTCTGGCTTTGCGTAGTCATCAACGAGAGAACCAATAGTGGTGTAGTTTTCTGGGGTGGCTTTTACCGTTGGGTTGACACCGCCAGATCTAAGGTCCGATGGAGTGGGAGTTAGCCCCCCATCCACTTTATTATCAATAGTTGCCATAATAGTCTAAGTTTTAGATTTTAAAAGTCATTGCTCCTCTACCAGACATGATTTGTTGTAGTTGATCTGGCAAGGAGGCTTCTCGTGGTTGTCCCGTGTTTTGGGTTGGGGTTGGTGAGCTTACATTCGCAGCTTTCTCGACAAGACCTCTCTGACCATCGCTCTGCCCCTGCTTATACGCAGAAGAAACGATAGCATCAATGTTGTCGATAACAGCTCTGTGCGAGTTGTAAGTGTCGTAATCCCAGCTACCATCCTCACGGATATAAGGATTAAAGTAGTCATCGGGTCGTGAGTTCACGTCCATGAGCTTGGCCTTGTACTGATCGTTGATTCCGAAAGTGAACGTGTTTCCGTTCCCCAAGTCGAACTCCAATCCAGTCAGTGCGTCGACCTCTGCATTCAATCCGCGAATCCAGTCTTCGGTGACAAAAGACTCAGCCTCAACATTGTTGTTGACTTCTGGCTCAAGGTACTGACTACGAATGTCGTCAATGCTTCTACGAGCCTTCTCGCCATCAATCTTAATTTGAAGCTGAGCAAGTTTGACCTCTTCCTCTGAATAGAGGTCGGGGTCGAGTTTGTATTTGCTCTCAATAAGCATGTTCAACTCCTCTGGAGCAAGGTTGGGGTAATCAGAAGCCATCTGAACACGGACAGCCGTAGCGTCATCCATGTTGTTAGGGTCAAGCGACTGATACGCAAACCAATCTTGCGGTGATCTGCCAGTGTTTTCCACAAAGCTTGCAATCACCTGGAGTCTCTCGTCTATTTGAGAGCTGGATTGTTGGTTGAAGTCGTCAATGCTGTTGATCTCGCGCCCGAGCCTTTCGCTCAGATATGTGTAGACAGCTGCCTCGATTTCTTCATCCGAGTAGTTTTCACTATCATCATTTGCCTGCGGCTCATCCATCGGCGCTGCCTCTGGATCTACGTATGGCGTTTCCTGAACCTGATCTTCCACTTGCTCCTGTGCAGGAGCCTCTTCTTGAACTGGTTCTGGTGTAGGCTCCTCCACCTGCTCTTGAACAGGCTCTTGAGATTCTACTTGTGGCTCTTGAGAAAGGTGTTGTTCGAGTTTCTCAGTAGAGTCGAAGAACTGGAGTCCTTCTGATTGTTGATTGTCTTCCATTGTATTTAGGTATTAAATTATGCGTAAACTAAGAACTTATCTCCAGTGCCTCCAGTTATGCTGGAGAATCTGCCAAAGATAGTCTGTCCTACCCCGAGTGTAATAGATACGTCGGTGGTAGGGAGGGCCTCATAGTAGCCTGCGGCGTGGGTGGCCCCAAGAGTAGTTCCGTCAGCAGCAAGGTGCGTTCCGTTGCCACCGTTGGCCGCCAAGTACTCAAATATGCCGCCTCCCGTTACAGTAGCTGTACCGCCATCAATAGACGTAATAGAGAAAAAGTGTCTACCCTCTGGAGCGTCCAGCTGAGTGGTGGTATCTACGTAGTAGAGGTTCTTGGGTGTATTTTTTGATGGGTGTGCCATTATCCGTAAGTAATTGTAACGTCTCCAAGGTTGTTTCCGCTTGATACAGTAGCCTTCGTAAATCTCCCGTAAACGGGAACCCCAGCAGCCATTGTAATTGCTGTCACCTGACCCTCCTTAGCCTCGTAATACCCAGCGCTAAGAAGAAGGTTTCTTTCAGTAATTGTAAACTCAATAAGACCACCAGTTCCAGCAACAATCTTAATGACATCTCCAACCAACAACTCGTCGACTGTGTTTGCGGCATTAACATCTATGTCCGTAAGTGCGTTATCTGCAATATCAATATTGTCAAAAGTTGGGACGTCGGTGAGGTCATCAGTAATTTCAACTCCGCCTCTAAATACAGTTGCAGCGGCTTCCGTTCCCGCAGTTACGTCTGCATCAGGATTCGTTACAAGAACGCATTCAGCCAGAACGGATTGATCAGCAATCAAGACGCCCTCACTTCCTGGGTTGATGACTTTATCTCCAGTCACATCACCTTCAGCGTAGTAGGAAACAATACCGCCACCGTAAAGATCTATATCACCTCCGCCTAACTGAGAAGTAACGGAGTCAAAGTACTTAAAGTGCTGACCGCTGTCAGTGGTTGGGGCAGTAACAGTGATGTCAGAAGAAGCGTCTTGCGCCACAACGATAAACCTCTGAGGTATTTCTCTATTGCTGCTCATTAGCTGTATCTAACTGCTGAACTATCGAGACCAAATGAACCAAACTCCATGATCTGGTCTACTTTAGTTCCATAAACCTTGAGGTCTGCTGTAGGGTCAACTGGCACAAAGGCAAACTCGCCCCCACCAAGCTTTACTATGACTGGGTCGTCAGTATCCCCCTCTTCGTAAACGTAAAGGTAATTTTCTCTTGTTGCATCAAGATTCTTCACGTACAAATAAGAGCTATTAAGCTTCTCGTTGGCCTTGTGAATAACTTGAGCGTCCGACCCTGCAGCTATGCCCAGAACTTTGACGCGCTGGATAGAACCGCTGTCAGCAGAGATGTCTACGGCAGCAGTGAGGTCGAGGTTCGTGCTCAGGACGTCAGAGGAACTGAGCCGAAGAGTGGCTCGTACTGTCCCCATTATTCGTAGATTACAGCGTACTCAAGAGTCATCTCCGTGGGCTCGCTAGGCGTGATCTTAAAGTCAGCCGTAGAAGCCCATGGAATAAACGCCCAGTCACCAGCGTAGATGCGACCAACAACCTGAGTTCCTATCGTGATGATAAAGTACTCGGTGGCAGTGGTAGACGTATTCAGGACGTAAACCTTAGAGGCCTTGTCGTCCGTGTACTGAGTTTCTGTAGCGTCAAGAAGAGTGTACTGAGAGCTAGAGGCAGTGGTCTTTCTACCCACCCCTGAGGTCTGAGTCAACCCAGTCGTAGTACCAGCCTTCGTGATCGTTGACGTCTTAGAGAGAGACAGCGCGTCACTAGTGAGGTCGGTGCTAGACAGAGTAATCGTTGCAGTTGTAGTTGCCATTTTGTTTTGTTAGAGTTTGGTTTGGTGCAAATATAACAATTTATCGTTTCTTCTTCACAACCTTCCATCTGCTCACTCTCCCCTTCTCTCTCTTCTCTCTTTTACCTCTTCTCTTTTCATATTCAGATAGTTCTCCAGCGGTAGTTGGAGTTTCACTTGAAATCCTTTTCGTGGGACGAAACGACCTGTCACCTTTGGAGTAATCCTTGTCTCCAGAGAGCGTCCGCCAGTCCTCTTTGAACCAGCGCTTTAGGTTGAGGCCAGCTTTAGTCTTTCTTACTTTCGGCATTACCCCAGTTTGATGCACCAACCTTACGGCACTTAGCAAGCGCCCCTGATGCGTAAGCAGATGGCCACACGCTGTAGCGAGCCTTTACCTTGTGGTAGCATTCGTCTTTCTTAGCTTTCATCTTACCACCCTTAGCCATGTTTGCTGGAGAGGAGTCCACGGATCTACGAATGTAGTTTCCCTCCGAGTCCATAGTGAGCTTAGACTTGAGGCCAGACTTGTTTCCACCCTTGGCATCATACATCTTGTCAACTGCCTGCCTGCTTTTACTTTTAGCATAAAACGCAGGGCCAGTTGAATAATCAACGTTTGACTGTCTCTTTATTTTTTTTACCTTAGGCATGGTTTACAAGTTTGAATTTTGCCTTAGCAACAGCTCCTGGGTGAGGCTTGTAGTCACCCTTCATCAAGAAGTACCTGCCTCTTTCCTCCATCCAGTGGTAACCATCAGGTGGCGGAACCTCTACAGACTTCTGTGAGATCTTGAGCTTACCGCCTTTGTTGTACTTGACAGAGTTCATCAGCAGTTCCACTTTCTAAGTGCAAGCGCCTTACGTGTAGGCTTGCCGTTAGGCTTCTTCATAGGTCCAGGCATACCGCTCATACGGGCGCAGAAGGACTTTCGTCTCTTGGCTGCCTTGCTACCTGCCTTAAGCTTAGATGGTGGCGTAGTAACAGCTGTTTTTAGTTTACTCCCTGGGTTGGCTCTGCGGTATGCAGCCACACCAGCAGCAGTGAGTCCACCAGATCTACTCTTGTGAACCCCCATCTTCATTCTTGGCATTACGCCCTTCTTCTTGACTTTAGGCATAGTGCAAATATAACAAAAGGGGCCGAAGCCCCTTTTTGTCATTCTTCAATCAGCGCTCCGCAAAGAGCGAAGAAAGAAGGTGTTAGGTCTACATCGTCTGGAATGTCGCCAAGCTTGATCTTCACAATCTTGACGTCGGTGTCTTGATCGAGAAGTTCTTGGATCTTCTTCTCTGCTTTAGCAGCTTCCTTCTCATCAATCTTCCCGTCTTTGTCAGCGTGCTTCTCCTGAAGGTTTTTTACGAGCTTGTTACGCTCATCTTCAAAGGGCTTCACGACTTCCGTGAGACGATTGATGTTCATGGCTACTGCGTAACCAGCTTTGACACCGAGGCTTTTTTCGGCAGCCATACCGAGTCCTTGGAGGACATTGATACACTCAAAAAGTTTCATTGATTATGAATTAAAAGGTTTGTGCAAATATATGAATTATCCTATAGTTATCGGTATGGTGCTGCCGCTTCCCTTTACGATTTTAAGATTTGTTCCATCATACCATATAAGGCACTCGTCAACTCCAAGAAGGCCGTTATTCCTGATGACTCCTGGGTCATGGTCAGCCGCTCTCAGTTTCATAACCCCGTTTTCAAGATCGAGTCTACCGCTTGACTTAACAACAAACATGTCCCTCCCCATAATGTTTCTGCATCTAATGAGGTCTGACTCTGTTGCAGGGTAAACCAAAACGTCTCCGCTACTTGTAGTGATAGCGGAGTCTAGAGTCATCTCCCTGTTTGTATTGTTTATGTCAACCACTATTTTCCTTTGGAAAGTAGAAGTGTCAGAACCAGAGTTATACTGAAAAGCCCCATCAGGTCTAACCTTGGTAATTATGTGGTTAGTACCAGCTTCGCTAACGTAAATAGGCATACCAACATACCATCCGCCGTCAGTGTCGTAATCAGCGCCCCATGTTGAGCTCTCGTCTGTAAATCCAGCAGCGTCCAAATCAGCCTCAGCAAACTTCAAGACTGAAGATGAATTAGAAGCAACAGCACGACTTCCAACTCTCATGCCTGAAGTAGAAGCAACGACTCTAAGAGCTGCAGCACCGTAGTTTGCCGTATTTATTGCGGTGCCATCATAAGCAACTTGGTTGTCATTACTATAACCAACCATGAGCTTAGCTTGCTTCAAGAATCCACCTTGAATCGCTGTCCAATGTGCAACCTCTGTTCCCTCTATGTACTTAAACCAGTGGTCTCTATAGGAGGTGTAATTCGCTGTACGAGCCAAGTGAAAAGACCCTCCAGCCCCTAGGTTTACGGAACCTGTGCTGGTGTCATTGCTCCTTATGTTGGTACTACCCATATTTATGCCAACAGAGCTTCTATTGCTAAAACTCATGGAAACCGTAGCTCCGTCGGTGACAAATGAATCGTTTGACAGAGTGATGACAGTCGCAGTTGAAGAAGACCCAAGCTTAGTTGCTGAGATGGTAATTGTGTCCCCCGATCTAAATCCTGTTAAACTGGTAATCTTCTGCCCCCCAGAAATAATCTCTACAGCTGAAACGTTGTCTGAAGCACTAAGAGTCACCTTAAGAGAAAGATGCCCATCAACAGCGGTGTCGTAAGTACTTGATCCAAGTGTTATCTCTCCAGAATTAGAGGTACTCAAGACGTAAGACCCAACAGTGCCCCCCGTTACATCTGTTGTAACAGCGTTTACTAGATCGTTGTCTTCTGGGGAAAGGTCTCCTGTAGTTCCGTAGTTGCTAGCTCTAGTAAAGTTCACTCCGCCAAAACCATACAAAATAGTAGAGTTCCGAGACCTTGGTTCAAAAAACCTTTGCCCCCCTACATAAAGAGCTGTGTTGATGGTTCCCGCTGTGTTGGCGTTTGTACCACCACTTACGTCCGTCTCGTATGCATTCCTTATCTCAAGGCTCGCTTCTGAGCCAACGACAACACCACTTAAGCTAGTGTGCAGCCCGTCGGCATCTGTCTGAGACTGTGCAAAAGGAAAAGTAGCACTTATCTTAAGTGTATTCTTGTTGGCAGTGAAGGGGTTGCCTGTATCTCCTTGAGTGACTGTCTCATCATTAACCACATCGTAATCAAGGCCATAATTGTAAGATGCCCCGTATGCGTCATTTATCTGAGTTCTAATCCTCAAGTTCTCAAGAGTCGATGGAGCGTCGGCGTAGTGGAAGTACAAGGGATATACAAGGCTTTGATTTACACTTGATCCATCGTTGCCTCCTCCTGTATATCCGCCATCATTATTAGCATTTGGAAACCTTGGCTTTATATACAGCGGCTTGTCTACTGTAGTGCCAACGGTATCTGTGTTATCCGTTATGGACATTCCATATCTCCCAAAAACATAGTGGAAGCTATTGTTATTAGTACCTATCCTAAGTCCGCCGTTGCTGCTGCCAATACCAAGGGTAGCCTGTCTACTGGATTCTGCACCTCCACCCTTGAACGATATAGACGAAGAATTTGCAAAAATGTTTTCGTTGGGGGTCGAAATAATAAATCTTCCACCGCTCATTACAAGTCCAGTTCCGTGAAGGTGAAGAGAACCAGGTGCGGCGGTGCCAGGTGAGTGACTACTTGATAGGCCGCCATCGTAAGACCCTACATTGCCAATAGCTACAGAAGAATCAAAAACATGAAGCTTAGCTAATGGGTTGGTGGTACCTATACCGACGTCACCAGTACTAAAGTCCCCGTATATAAGCGGTGTATCGGCGTTTGAATTTGCTATGTAAAGACGATTGCTTTCAGTAGTCAGATTATAACCAGCCATGTACCCAATAAGCACGTTGCCACTCCCTTCAGTAAGGTTGTAAGCGGATTGCTCACCTATAGCTACGTTTTGGCTACCGCTTGTTATATCGTAAGCGCTTTGGTGCCCAATGAACACGTTGTTTGCAAAAGTAACCGTGCTAAGGTCTCCTTCGTCAGTAGCTATTTGCTGGCTATATGCAGCCTGATATCCAAGAACTATGTTATTGTTAGCGCCAGAATAGGCCCTATACATGGAGCCGTGGCCTAAGGCGATGTTTTTTGTTCTATTAAGATATCCAGCGTCAGCTCCTTGCTCGTTTCCTCTGAGAGCCGATCCACCTATTGCAACGTTGTAAGAGTCATTGCCTGCGAAATATTGTGCCGCGTTACCTATTGATATGTTCGACGCCGTGTTTTTAGATGTTTTGTCAGACCACATAACTTGATGGCCAACAATTACGTCCAAGCCACCACTTGAGACATTTCTGTAGCTCTCTTTTCCGACGACAGTTGAGTCAACAGCAGAGCCAGATCCAGCAGTATGACCAACGTATGTGCCTCCAGAAATCGACTGTCCAGCAGCATATCCAACACAAGTATGAGATCCTGTAGCATTTTGACCAGCCCTGAACCCAACGGCTACCGATTGCTGCCCAGTAAAGCTTTTTTGGGCTTGATAGCCAACAGCTGTATTGTAACTGCTTGTAGTAAGGTTCTCAAGAGCCTGATAACCAACAGCTGTATTGTTTTTACCAGTAAGAGAGCTCCAGCCAGAACCTATAAGAGTGTTACCGTCAGCAGCGCTATCGGCAAGGTACATGCTACCTACAACGTGAAGCTTCTGCGAGGGTGAGGTCGTGCCAAGACCAAGGCCAGTGGTATTGAAGTGACCCATGACTTCATCATCAAGTACTCCATCAGAAGTGTGTCTGGCAATTTGAACTTTATCATTATTGAAGCCTCCGATAATAACGGTGTTATTGTCGTTGGTTCTTATACCGCCCATGAGGGCATTGTCTGTTCTCCTCAAATAAAGACCAGTAAGATCTGAATCAGCTACACCCACATTTATGTCCCCTAAAAAGTTTCCGCTACCGTTGACTTCGAGGTTAACGTTAGAGACAACCAAGTCGGGCTTCATCTCAAGAATCTCAGTAGGAGATCCGCTGCCAGTATTGGTGGAGAACAAGAAGTTCTTGTTGCCTATATTTTTAAAGTGAGTATCTCCAGTAGCAGTATCTGGCAAAAGTATTTCTGCTCCATGAGTCACAGTCACATCGGCCTCTACATCAGAGAAGATCTTATACTCTTGAGGCACCACGGTTACTTTCCTGCCTCCGTCTGATAGCTCCAGGTAGGATTCGTTGTCCTTCATGCGGAAGAGCATTACTCCGTCACCTTCAGCAAAATCTGTGAACTTAAACCCTGTTTCGTTTACACTGGCAGAAAGAGTCCTAAATTCAGAGAAGCTAGAAGAGTAATGATCAAGCTTGAAATCATCAAAAGTATTGCCAAACGCTACGCTGGGAGTAGAGGCGAAAGGCTTGGCGACAAACGCATCTCTGTAGGTGTCAGATCCGTTGTTATACTTAACCGCAAAGTCTTCACTTGCACCGCCTGAAGCATCGGTGTCAATCTTAAAATCAATGCCTGACGCCGACTGTATTTCCGACGCAACAAGGTGTCCAGATATTTTAGCGTCTCCGTTTACATAGAGCTTTTCATCTCCGCCGTATGTAGATCCGCCAACAATAACTTGATTGCTGTAGTAGATCCCTGTACCATCACTATCGACTGCCCAGTACGTGTCAGTAGTTGTTCCTTCAAGCAAATCCCAGTTAGCATCGTCTCCCCAATCTTCGTCTGTGTTGAACCTGCTTTCGTACTGCTTGAACTGAAGCGTGTCTTTCATGAAGGCTAGGTACCCTTGACACCTAAAGTCTTCAGCAAGGGCTGTCCGTGCGTCATTATCAGCAAAAAAACCAAATCCTCTGATCTGGTTGTCATTTGCATCTATTGAAGGAAACTCCCCTGGAGTCTTCAATCTATCTGGAATGAAAATAGGCATGCTTAGTTCTTAAAGTATATGGCCTGCCCAGAGGTGAAGGCCTTCTTATTTCTAGATCTGTAGACGTGATAATCTGTACTCACTTCTCCGTTTGACAAAGATACAGCTCCACCATTCGTTATGTGGATAAAAGCATCGTCTATCTCAAGCCCCTGAGATCCTCCCAACTTGATATCAGTAAGCTCCCCAAGAGAAGCCTCGTAGAAGTAATATGCGTAAGTGCCATCTACCTCAAGATTGTACTTGTCGCTCGTGTTTGAGTACGTATAGTCATCAGCCCTGTCCACTAGCTGCTCTGAGGCAAGACTAGACGAAGCTGCGACTATAGCGTCGTAGAGATTCTGTATGTCTGACTGAATCGCCCCCTGAGCAAGCTCCGTGGTACTACCGTAAAACAGGTGTCTAACACGAATCTTTATAGCTATATCGTTGCTGTTTCTTACTGCATTGTTTAGAGACAATGCGTCTGTGTACTCTAAGTCAAACACCCTGTCTGTATAGGTAGACGAAGCGGCGTCATACGTGTAGTTAATGCCGTCGTCTTGAATGTCATAAGAAGTACTAGAGGTGCTTGTTGGGGTTATCTCATCAAAACCAGCGTCAGAACCATTTATCCTAATTGTAACTCCGCCAGCAAGAGCATCTACTGAAGTAACACTAAAAGAGACGCTGTAAACTTGACGGGGGGTTGATCCGACTTCGTAAGTTCCGTAAGAGGTAGGAGAGAGGTTTCCTAGTGTAGCGTTGTTCTCTGCTGCAGGAGCAAGAATGTTTGTTATAATCGTCTCTAAGGAAACGTTATCTGCAACAGAATAAGTCTTATTGACAATGTGGTCAAAACCACCATCGGTGTTGGTAACAGTGATGTCTGAGACTATGTTTCCACTACCTCCACCTACTCCGCTGGAAAGATCAATAAAGACAAAGGCCTCTTGGTCTTCGTCATATATTATCATCTGATTGTCCGAAGGAGTCCCCTGTACATCAATAAGATTGGTAAGCCCTTGATAGGCTACGTTCGGAGACACCGAAACATTCAGTGGAGAAAGGTCTTTAACCGTTATGGCTGGAGAGGTAGACGACGGTATGGTTATGCTTACCGAATCAGAAGATGGTGTTACTACGACGCTTATTGAGTCTGCCATAGTTACCCGACCTTAATGGTGACATCTTCGTTAACTATGAATGAGCCGTACAACCAAGTCTCAATTTTAGTTATTTTCGTTCCTGCTGCATCAAGCTGCTCTGCCTGCAAGTCATAAACATAAGACCCACCTGGTATTGTGGAGAAAGAAGATGCCGCTATATTCAACGTAATCTGTCCGTTAGTGCCGTTGTCTTGGTCGATGGTTATGTTGGCAGTACCAGTAGCAATAGCTGCAGTGTCAGTACTGGCAAAAGAGTTGCTTCCGTCATCAGTGTCTGACTCCCTTATATCCATACTAAAAGAGTACTCACTGGCAGACACATTAAGAGGCGTAGCTCCGTCAGCCTGATAAAATGTTAGGCCAAGAGAAAAAGTATCACCTCTTCTACAGGTGATGTCTAGCTGCTGTGCAATATCTAAGTTTACTGATGTTGCCATCTTAAATCATATTTGAAAATGAATCGCCCATATTTTGTTCTTCCTCTAGCTCACCTCGGCGGTCTTTCCGCTGAGACATAAGCTTAGACTGCTGAACAGCTTGCTTCTTAACTCTATCGTCTTTTCTGTCTTCTTTAAGAACCTCAAGCTTTTCTTTAAACTCTTGGTCGTCAGTCTTAAATCCGAGCGAAGCCTGAATCTTAATAGTCTCAATCTCTTTTCTGAGCTCGTGAGTAGCCTGGGCAACCATAATCTCAGCTTGAGCCTTGGCCTGTATCTTCTGAAGCTCTATCTGAGCCTCCATCTGAGCTTTCTGAGCCTCCATCTGAGACTTCATCTGCATCTGCTGCTGAGCCATCTGAGCCTGCACCTGCTGCTCTTGCTGAGCTCTAGCCGCCTGATCCATCATACGCTTCTTTCTTCTGACCATAAGAAGTCGCTCTGCCTGATCGACATCCTTAAGGTCTCTGATAGCCATAGCGTCTTCAAGGTCTATCTCTTTCTGACCAAGAGAGATCTGCAGCATCTGTTCAAGCTGAACCTTATCTCTCTCGTCCATCTCTTTTACAACTTTAACTCCGAAGTTGAACATAGACAAGTCTGAGAAAGAAGAGAGAACCTTCATGTTTGACTCACCAATAGCGTTGGCATAAGATTCGTACACCTTAGAGCCCTTCGGGAGTATCTGAAGGCATCTTACAATATCGTCACACACTCTCTTAAACAGGAGCATAGACGAATTTGTGATATCGTAAGTAGCGTTGTTTGAGGCCTGTATAGCCTGCTCTCTTACACCAACAAGTGCTTCGCTGTTTGGAGAGCTGGCATCCATAACCTCGTTGATGCCCGTAGAGTCTCTAATGAGCCTCAGGTAGTGGTTGTACAACCCAATAAGCTCGTTGATGTTTCTTATGCTGTTTCCTATTTCTCGAATAGGAGGGTTCTGGAATCCACCCTCTGGGTTTTTGCTTCTGTAGTAGAAGACACCAGTCTGCTCATATATATCGTGCAAGTCCAGCGGCTGAAGCTCGCCTCCCTTTCCGAGCTGGACATTCTCCAACCCCTCGATATCAATAATCAACCCGTCAGGCTTAGCTTTAGCTATAGCTTGCTGGATCTTAAGGTGAGTAAGCTGCAGCATGTCAGCAAACCCAAGACACCCACCAATAAGAGACTTGGGCATCATATCCTGCAAATTTGTTGCAGAGATAGAGTAAGAAAGTCTTGCTCTAGACAGCTCGTGCATATTCCTTGGGATGTCTTTTCTCATCCCGTAGTTGAAGATGTACTCACACCCAAGAACAAAGCTGCCACCATAGACGGTGGTGATGTTCATAGGAACTGGAACTCTCTCAGTTATGCTGTTCTGTCTTTCTCTGTACGAGAAACCTTTATGATAAAACCCCTTGTTCCCGTATCTGCTCTCTTTCTCCTCAAAATACATAGTGTCTACAGACAAGAACTCAAAATCCAAGACCTCTACAAGGTACTCGTCATACCCGTAGTGCGTTCTTCCGCTCGTCTCATCGTAGTGACGTCTATTGTAGGTCGAGGAGTTGTTTCCGTGCCTCCCCATAACCTTTTGAGCAATCTTATCATACTGATCCTCAGTAAGCTGATCTCCAGCCAAGCGCTTAAGTTCTTGTATAGAGATCTTTTTTACGTGACCAGCATATACTATGTCAGAGAAGTTTGGGTCCTCTGTGTAGCTGTGAATGAAATCAATCGGATCAACGTACTTCGTTGTTATGCCGTAGTTAGGATCATTATCCCTTTTTACTACAGCCATTCCGCATACAGTAAGGTCTTCAACACATCTGCGGAACGTAGTGTCATTGAACTCATTCCAGCTAAGCGTCATGCTAGCACCAACCTGAGCTGCTATCTCAGCGTCTGTCTTGATACTCGTACCCATAAAGATCTCAGCCTCTTCTAGAGTGTCTGGTATCTCATTGGGGTCCTTACTTACGGTCATCCCTGTCTTCTCCTTAAGCTTTTCGAGCTCTTTTTTGGCAAGGACTTCAGCCTCCATCTTTTTCTTCTCAAGGTCTTTGTAAGAAGAAGAGAGTGGATCTATAGCCTCTACATTAGGGTATGGGGACCTAGAGAGTACGTTGTTCACTACAATACGCGAGAACTTTGGGAGTATGGGTACTGGAGTAAAGTCAAGATTCAAAAGCGTTCCGTCAGATCCATTGGGGTCTAAAGACGTAAGGAGCTTCTTATATATAACTGTATCTTGCGTTCCGTTAGCGTACTTTCTGTTCTTCTTAAAGGTATCATAACGCCTCTTAAAAAGAGAGTTACCATCATCTACGCTCCCCCACTGATTCTCTATTGCCTTAGCATACTTCAGGCCATAGCCTTTGGAGGCCTTGTCCTCTGCGGATGCTAGAGGGTCTGGAAACCCTTTTCCAGTTTTGGCGCCGAAATTATTATTATACATTATTGGGGATAATCTGCATTTGTGCAAATATAGTAAATGCTAGAGTTTCACCTCAAACTGTACTTCCTAAAGAACTTCTTATCAATGAAATTCGCTGGCTCTCTATTTTTCTTGACCTTCTGAGCAGCAAGAAGACACAATCCAGAACTAATACTAAGGTCAAACTTTGTTCTGTTGTCGATCTTAAATCCTATCCAGTCTTCGAGAGTCCTGTCAAAGTACATCCTACCCATTTCGCCAGTGTCGTAGTTGATGCCTACGTGGTCGTGAATGTATGCTTCTATGGCGTGAGCATGAGCTTGAATCACGTCTTGAGAGTTAGACGGGATACCCTTAGTTTTGGTCTTAATGCCTGCGTTTGCGGCAAGAAGGTGCTTTGGCCTTTCCATTAGATAGCCATCGTAACCTCTTGATTCAAAATATCTTGCAATACCGTACTTGTTGTTCTCAATTAGTATTGGATACCCATAAAAGACAGCAGCCATCAAGACATCTTCATAGAAGATCTTGGCTAAAGGTGGACGGGACGCATACTCCAGCACAAACATGTTCGATGGGTACTCCATGTGAAACTTGTTGTACAGGTGTAGCGCACCCTTAGACCCCCGTCCATCGACGGTGGCATCAAGGTCGTAAGAGTCAACCCCGCCTACCCCCAGCTCTGCATTAGGCGCAATCTTTTTATTCCTGTCGTACTTGCGGAGATTTCTTATCTCCTTAGGTGGCATCCAGGCAATTCTAAACCTCCCATTGACGTCGGGAGAGAATACAACCTCCGTGTCTTTCTCCCCTCCCTTCCACTGGAAGTTGCCAATAACAACTGGGTTGGGGTAGAGCTCTTCGTTGTATTGGATCTGCTCATAGATCTTACCAATGTTAAAAAGGCTTCCGTCAATACTGTCTCTAAAGGCTTCGTCTGTGGTAAAAGGAAACTGCCTTGTCACCTCGTTGAGCTCCGAAGCGTCATGCTTGAGGGCTTCTCGCTCATTTTTAAGGTACGTCCTGGCTCCGATGACAACATCCTCCCCATCTATTCCTTGTACTGGTTCGGGTGGATTTTTTACTACAGGGTTCCCGTATTTGTCAAAAAACCCCTCAAGAGATTCGTAAGCGGGGATAAAGAGCCTATATAGTCCACTCCTGGTCCTCCCATTCGCGTTCCTCTCCGTTGGATCCGAATCCTTCCAAAGGTCCTTGTATTCTTTTCCCCCTTTGTCCATCGGATTTACGGTGCTTCCTACCATTGCTTTTCCGACGATTTTTCGCCCTACGATCAAACAAGTCCGTTGAATCCTCCAGGCGTCCCTTATGTCTGTGGGTTTTTCCCATTTTCCAGCCTCATCTAAATACAGTATGTGGAGCTTCTCTCCATCATACGCATTGTTGGTTGTGTTTTTCCAGTTAATTACCGTATTAAGAGCCTCGCCCTTCTGCGCAGTCTTATTCTTCTTCGTGATTCTCTTACTCGGCTCACGAAAAGCCAGCTCCATGCGTGGGTTAGTGGTACCATCTTGAATGGGTTTGAAGAAGAAGGGGTAGTGGCGGAACATGTAAACCACCTTCTTCATGAATATATTTTCCTGAGCGTCCTTACCAGTCTTCGACTGGATTCCAAGGAGTTTGTCTTTGACCTGCGTCGCTTCATCTAGAAGGACAGCGGAGCAGATATTCGTATACCCACTCCGCCTGCACTTTGTGTACAGCTGGCCAATACAGCGCGGGTCCGCCTCACACGCTGCCAAATGTAAGAAAATTTCTCTTTGGAAGTTTAGGAAGCTCGGATAACCTATATCCATCCGAGTCCACTGAAGCATCATATAGTGCCTCCCCGTAATATATGTAGGGACACCGTTATTATAAAACCAAAAGCCCTCACGCCGACGGCGAAACTCCTCCTCGATATACGGAGAAAACTTCTGTCGAAACTCCCTTGGCATCTCCCCCCACTCATCCATAGACTTAATGCGAGACAGTTCCTCGGGCATAGGAATTCTCTCCCACAGCTGCATAGACGCTGGGCGTCCATATCCAGCAATTTCCTCCTTGGGAGGTGTAGCGGGAAGTAAAATGACCAGCCCACCAATCTCAATACTCTCACCTTCCGTACCCTTGGGGCAAATTCGGATAGGATCCTCATCAGAATACTTGGCCATAGCGGTTGCTTCTAAAGCTGGGAGCACCAACCTTTGGGTTAGCTAGCTCCATATATTCGCCGCACTTGTCGCACGTAATCTCGTGACGAGCCTTATCGTTGACGAACTTAATTTTTACTCCACTCGCCTCTTTCTCTTCTCCGCATTCACACTTGTACTTTGCCATGTTAATTTAATTTAGTACACCTGCAGGGACTCGAACCCCGAACCTGCGCATTAGAAGTGCGCTGCTCTATCCTGTTGAGCTACAGGTGCTTACGCTTACCTGCTTCGTCTACGCCTAGGCCTGTTATTAGCTCTGTTTTTAGATGCAGGCATTGGGGACGTTCTGTCAGAAGTGCCAACGTGAGCCTCATCAAGTCCGTCTCCATTTCCATACGTACCCTTTCTTCTGTTTATCTTATTCAAGGCTGCACGGTATCTTTTGGCTTTGCCGCCAGATCCGTACTTGCGATACTCTTCTTTGTAGTTACGCTTCTTGAGCCTCATGCTGTAAAGATACAAAAGTGGACACATATATAGCCTCAACGACCTTGGGCTCTATACACCTTCTTGTAGTTTTTGGAGTTTTTGTTTTTGGACTGCTTAGTCTTAGCGTGCACCCCCTTCCGACGGACGGTCGTTTTTGTGTAGGTTTCTCCTACTCCTTGTTTCTTTGCCATGGTTTAAATTTTATTTGTTGGGGCGGTGGGACTTGAACCCACGACTTCCTGTGTATAAGACAGACGCTCTAACCAACTGAACTACGCCCCAGTTTGATTACCCCTTGTTTGCGTAGGGGGCCGCCTGACGAAAGTGGATGCCGCTTAGTCCTCGAACTCGTCGTTCCAGGACTCCTCCCAGAATCTAAAATCTGTTTTATTCATTTGATACACTACTTCTTTCCAATCATTTAGAGAACTTTTCAGCGAAACCTCCGCTGTAGTCCTTGGCTTCTTCGATGCCTCCATTTGTAGATAGATCTTTTATCATTTGCTCTAATCGCTGTCTTTCAACAATTAGCTCTTTGCAGTCTGTAGCCGTCTGCTTAATAGATTGCAGCTCGGCTTTTCTAGCCGCTCCACCAGCTTCAGGGTCAACGGGTTTCTTTACTTCGTCGATCATGTTGTTGATAGCTGCCTCCATACTCGCCATTAGGCGCTGGGCGGCATCAATCGTTGTGAACTTCTTCCTCGACATACAAAAGGTCTTGAGATCTTACTCTGTAGTATTCTTTGTCGTCAATAGAGATCTTGTATTGCATCTTGTCTCTAAACACGACGACATCGCCTTCGCTTACTCCGAGCTCATCCAAATAATCCGCACCAAACGCAACCCTGCCTCTAGTCGTAGGTGCTTTCTCAAGCTCAACGACTTCAAGGGAATCTGATTTGAGACCTTCGTTTTCGATAGGTTCAATAAGCGTCCATCCCGCGAGAGTATATATGTGTCCACTTTTTTGGCTCTTATACGCGATCGCTTGGTTGTTGATCGTATGTTCTGGGTCAAATCTAACCAAATAATGGTTATCGTGCCCAGTAAGCACCTGCCCTTCGTTCATGACTACGAGATGGTGGAAGTACAAGGTGTCGCCCTCCTCTACACCAGTATCGTGTCGGAAAGGGGCGCACACAACTGGGCCCTCTGTAACCCTCCATTCGAACTCATTGTACTTAGAGTCCAGGTAGAGTTTAGCCCCGTTATTGAGCGTAATTTCGTCATGAGCTTGTTTTTCAAGCTCTACGACAAACAAGTCAAGTGTTTTCATTGCTTGTACGGAAACTTCTCGTTGAGTTTCTGTCTGCGCTGCTCACACCCGCAATCCTTAGATACGGCCTTTACGAGCTTTTTTAATCCAGTAGCTGTAGTGACCTTATCTATGGAGTCACCTAAACCTTTGCTTTTAGACATCAGAAATTCAAATCGTATTCAATTATACATGGCATATCATCTACAGACTTCCAGAGCACTTGCCCCTCATCTGTTTGGATATACACAAAGTAACGCATTTTTCCGTAACGATGCAAATGTTTTCCGTCTAATTCTATAGTAGACACCTTTCCGTTGCCAGCTTTCATGCCGACGTAATAAGCCATGGCATCCTTCGGGTCTCTCCCGATAATAATTTTTCTAATAAGTCCCTCCATCAGTTAAGTGAAATACCGAGGTCTCCTAGTAGGTCGTCTAAATCTGGACCTTCTTGATCCTCGTATGTGTTTTTAATAAACTCGACAATAACATCGACTTCTTCTGAAGAACCAAGATTGTAGCTAAAGAGGGCTTTCATGTTGCTGTTTTCCTCGTCAACAGCCTCTAGCACGCCAGTGACGACTACAGACAACACCCTCTCTCTCATGTCATACTTCTCTATGAGCATCTCCATTTTGTGATGAAGCTGTTGCATTTCGATCAAAAAGTCGTAATCTTCTGTATCTTTATCTTCCATCATCACTTAAGTTTATGCCCCGAAGTACAGTATCAAAAAAGAAACTCTTCAGAGAGTTTTCGAAGTTGAATCAAAGGTACGTAAAAAACAACTACCTCAAGTACCTAAGAGTCAACATAAGGGACTTCTGCGAGAGGAACGATATATTCGAGAAAGAACTCATGTTTATGCTATGGGCATACGACTTAGAGTTCTGGACGCTCAGGTACGCAGCAGAGGATTACGACTATTCTGAAAAGAAGTTGGCAGAACGTATTGTCTATCAGCTAGTTAATGCTGGTTACCTCTACAAACACTTTGATAAGCTAACCCCTTCTACAACGTATGAAGACCACTTGTTCAGGGAGGAGACCAAGTTTAACTTTAGGGTGAGATATGCACTGACACAAAAAGCAAGGCTTCTTGTGCAGCGATTCTACAAAGAAATAGAGTGATTATTTTTCTCCGAAGATTACTTCGTAGTAAGTCTTTCCTTGATCATCACGACAAGCTTTGAGACACCTGCCACGATTAATCCCATCGTAAACGAAGCTAACGTGAACCCAATCAGGATTGTCTTCGTCACCAAACTCCCAAATAAGCTGATCAAACGTAAGGTTGTTGAGTATATACTGGAAGATTTGAGAGTTTGTGCAGCGTCCGAAAACGTCTGCGTCCAGATCGAGTGCTCTGCCTTCCATATGTTGGCTGCGGCTACTGCCACCGATAGCAGTGTTGAGCTCAGCTGAGCGATAGCCGCTCGACACGTATATAGGGCACCCGAAAGCGTCCCTAAGAGGTTGAAATACGTTGAGCGCAACTTGTCGAAGATTTTCTGTAGTCCAGTCATCAGGGGTGTTATCTATACCAAGGCGTTTAGCCGTGGTGCTTTTTGTCACTTCTGCGAGCGACAGATTTTTTGACAGCTTCATCCCTTATTGAGAAGGTTGAATGTATCTGGGTAGGCCTTGTCAATGTCGTTGCTCACCTTAAACTTGTTCAAAAGTCTTTTCTTCTCCTCTTTGCTAATCTTCCCAGAATCAACTTGCTTGTTGAGCATGGCTTCGTATTGCTTAGCATTCATCCCAGAGGAAGGTTTCTTTTCAAGGCGCTTGAGAAGGCCTTTTACGCTGGGATCTCCTGACTTGTTTTTTAACGTCTTCATTGTTTAGGCGTCTTTTTTCATTCTCTACTCCAGAGTCCTTTCGCTTCTGCTTGGGATTGAAGTAGTATTTCCTCACTTAACCCCAGAGAGCTTTCTGTATCTGTCTACAAGAGCCTTCGCTTCAGGAGTGCCTTTAGCTTTCTTGATCTGTTCTTCTAACCCTTTCATCATAGCAGCCTTCTTAGGGTCGTAGCTTCCACCATTATTGTACTTCATGCCTTTGCCAGCCTTCTTGACGCCACGGCCTTTGAGTACATCTGCCATAGTAACCTTTCCGTCACCGTTCAGATCTGGGAATTTCTTTTTTGTCTTCATGACAGCAAATATAATCACTTATTTTTAAAGTATTCTACCTGCTTAAGCCGCCTCATAGCAGCCAGCCTGCTTCCATAAGGCCCCCCTAAAGCCTTCCCACTTTCACTCTTGACGTAATACCCGTCTTTCTTCTTTACAATCATTGCATAAGGCTCCTGAAGTGGTCTCTTCTGTCCTTCTCACCCTTAAAGTGTCCAACCTGATACTGATCAGCCCAGTTCTCTTTGCTAGAAAGCACCTTTTCAACCGAAGTAGAAGGATCTTTAGCAAAGTGAGCCGTAAACAACATATCCTGTATCTCTGGATCCAAAGAACTCACATCCCTCAGCTCATCGTCACTCAACTCAGGATACTCCATATCCCTTTTCTCTGCAATAGACTTCAACCTGTTGTATGCTGTCTGTGCTGTAGGGTAGTCAAACTGGTAAGCACCCCTCCCAACACCTACAGGTATGTCAACACCATCAACAGTAACTATCTGACGCTGCCTATACGGGTCTGGTGAGTCAGGTCCAGCCTCAACCCTTCTTACTTGATCCCTGAACTCTGCAAAATCAATCTCAGAACCCTGATACGGGGCCTGAACAATGCTGTCCAAAGCAGCAAGATTCAAGTAATTGTCACCCTCATCATGAAACTCGCTAAAACCAACTGGAACCAAGTTGCCAGCCTCGTTGTAACGATAACCCTTAGGGGGATCCTTCTGCACTTTCATGCCCTCTTGGGCTCTGTATACTGTTTTCATGTCTAGATACAACTATTCTCGCGCCATAAAGAAAAAGGACTCTTCTGTGTACACACAAAAACCAACTTTGTATGCTTATTCTTACTTCTGAATCGCTTCGATGCCGTAAAGGTATAAAGGAATTTTTGAAAAATCAAGATTAAACCAACGCTTTAAGCAAAGGACTCTAATATGCTGTAAAAGAAAGGGTTAGATGGTTGTTTTTGATGTGTTGTTGATACATTGTTAACCCAGATTAGAGCAGATTTTCGCTCCTGAAGGCAATGATCCGAAAAAATGCGGGAGAAATATGTAGGGTGGGGATTATATATATATGCGTGCGACGCAGCGAGAGACCCGAAGTGGAGTCCGCTGACCGACAAATCTATGATTTGTAACGATGGCCAAAACATTTCAGCTTTTTCCTAAAAAGCTGATTGCCAAGCTGTTGGGGCTACTCTGTTAGAGTAGAGGTAGAGGAGAACCTTTCGCACACGATGCTCCGAAGGAGGCGGAC
>Ga0181577_10000894_pt1 | contig 24041 bp, 20 predicted proteins | sample 101ome_21_FD_132468 | JGI IMG/M metagenome (GOLD analysis project Ga0181577, IMG submission 132468) | Coastal salt marsh microbial communities from the Groves Creek Marsh, Skidaway Island, Georgia - 101413BT metaG (megahit assembly) | ecosystem: Environmental > Aquatic > Marine > Intertidal...
TAACCGTCTCCGGGGATCACCCCACCCAGTAACGCCCAAGTGCAATGTTCCGAGCCCGAGCTCCAGCCCCATCGGCCGCTAAGCATAAAGCCGCCTTCGCACATTTCCGCCTTGGCACCCACTGGGTTGTAAGAGCTACTTGCAAGGGTATTTGGTCCTGAGGAGTACACTTCTTCCTGGGCTTTCTCTGACATGAGCGCAATTTGGAAGGCGTGTACCGCTATGATGCCGCTGGCCCAAGCCGTGCTCATATCGGCTTCTGCAATGCGCATTTGCTCTGTGAAAAACGCCTGCGGTTTGTGTTCAGTGCCGCCCCATTTTTTGGGCAGCAACATCTTATAAAAACCGCTTTCCTTGAGCGCCTCTACAACCTCTTTGCTCATCTGACGGTTCTGGCGTTGCTCGTCAGATTTGCTCTCAATGAGATCTAAAATCTGCTGTGTGACGACGGGTTCATATGTGCTCATAGTTTTAGTCCTATTTTTTATCACTTGCAGCTCACTCGTTGAGCTTCTTTCCCAATGCCTAAATCCTTACAAAGGCGATGGCCAGTGGCATACCCCGAATGCACTATGAGTTATAGCGGGTTTAGTCCGTGTGACCTACGCTGAAATCATGGCCCCAGAAACTGGGTACCGTGCTTTCAAAAACCTCATACTGATCCCAATCCTCGACGGTCCGCCCCTCGGCGCCATATTCCACATCAAAGCCACTGGGGCTTCGCATGTAAAACGACACCATGTGGTCGTTGGCATGACGCCCTAACGTGCCTGAAAGTTTGACACCGGCCGCTATTCGACGGTCTTCACCCAGGCCTACTTCATCGATATTACCCACCTCGGTCATTATGTGAATGCACCCGGCGGGATGCGGCATTTCAAAAAAGGCCAGACTATGGTGTCGACGGTTGCAATGCATGAACCATAGACGCTTAGCGGGTTCGTCAGGATCAGGTGTAAAGCGGATGTTCATGAGATCTGACAAACCAAATCCCAAAATATCCCGAAAGAATGCCACCGTGTCATCGAACGCCGGTGCCGGTAGCACGATGTGCCCGAGACCCTGGTCGCCTGTAATAAATTCGCGCACACCCACGGGTGACACGAAACGGCGAAAATCGGAAACCACTCCCCAGTACACTTCGTGACAGTTGCCCGAGGGGTCTGTAAAGCTCAACAAGTTTTGCACGCGTCGCTTTGCGATAAGCGTATTGTCACCCCAAGTAAATGGCACGCCAGCTTTTTCGAGAGCAGTTGCAACGTCATTCAGGCTGCTTTCGTTGTTGGTTTCCCAGCCGCAGACAGCTAGGCCCTCGGCATCGCCGCGCTCGACAAACAACCGATAGGGGTGATAGTCCATTTTAAAGTACAACTCACCCGCTTGTGCGCCAAGGGCGTCGCTAACATCTTGAAGGCCCATAACGCCGCTTGCGAAGGCGCGCCAGTCGTCAGTGAGTGCGCTGCTGACGCCTACATATCCAAGGCTTTTGATCGCCATCGTTTTACTCCTCTGCTCAGCCAATCAAGCTGTTTAGTTGTTTACGTAATTCGGTTTTTAATACTTTGCCCGAGGCGTTGAGGGGCAACTTAGCCATCGGTATGAAATACCGCGGCACTTTATAGTTAGCCATATGCTTCCGACTCCAAGTGGTTAGCGCCTCACTAGAGGGTTGAGAGCCCTCTGTGGGCACATAAAAGGCAGCGCCCACTTCACCCATGCGTTCATCGGGGGCACCTGTTACCGCAACCTGGGCTATTTCGGGGTGAGCTAACAGCTGATTTTCAATCTCCGCGGGATAGCAGTTGAAGCCGCCGCTTATGTACATATCTTTTAGCCTATCGGTAATGCGTAAGTTCCCCTGTGCGTCGAGGATGCCGATATCACCGGTGTGAAGCCAACCCTCGTTATCAACGGTTTCGGCTGTCGCCGCTGGGTTGTCTAAGTATCCCTGCATGACGTTGAAGCCACGCACCACAATCTCGCCCGTCTCCTCAGGGGGCAGAAGGGAACCGTCAGCGGCCATGATGGCCACTTCGACATCGGGGATGGCCCGTCCCGAAGTGGTGGCTATGAGGTCAGGTGCATCGCCCTGACGACAAATGGTGACGAGCCCACTGCTTTCTGACAATCCGTAGGCGGTTAGTACCGTATCAATGCCTAGGACAGACTGCATATCGACTATAAGTTGCGTGGGAATTACCGCCGCGCCTGTTGTCGCTTTTTTAAGTGACTCCAGACGTTGGGGGTCGAGCTTGGGATGTTGGAGAATCGACTGGAAGAGCGTCGGCGGTCCGGGCATCACACTGATCTTGTGTATCTCTATCATGTCAATGACCCTATCCACGTCGAATATCGGCATGGGAAAAATCGTCGTGCCCATCAATAGCGATACCAGCCAACCCGCTTTGTAGCCAAAGCTATGGAAAAACGGGTTAATGATAAGATAACGATCGGTGACATCGAGACCAAGGATGGTCCCAAATTCAGTGAAGGCACGGATGTTTTGTCCGTGATGCGTGATAACACCCTTTGGGGTACCGGTGGTGCCCGATGTAAATAAAATATCGGACGGTGTTTGCGCCGTGACGCGCGCCCGTGCCTGGCTCAGTGCTATGCCCGCTGATTCCTCGGTTAACGTTTGTTCCCCCAATGCGATCAGCTCGTTAATCGAAAAGGTCCCATCGCCTATCATATGTTCATTTTGGACAGCGCGAGCTAACACTGTGTCCTCGGCGCTGCACCCAGGCAGTGAGATAAAGCGCTCATTGGCGCCGCAGTCCTCGCTCATCAGTTGCGTCAGGTAATCGGTGTCTAAAAACCTGTCTACTGAAAACACCACTTTACTGCGACTCGCTCGAATAATTGCCGCGGCTTCTGAAGGTTTGTATCGGGTGTTGAGTGTTACTAGCGTGCCGCCAACATACTGAATGGCGAGCGCTGCGATGATCCAGTCCGCACTGTTGGGTCCCCATATGGCAGCGTGATCACTTGGGCCGAAACCGCCTTGCATCAGCCCTGCAGCGGCGGCCCTCACAGACATCTCTAGTTGCTTGAACGACAGCTCTCGGCGCTCGTCGACAATAAACACACGGTCGCCATAGGAATCTGCTGCTGACTCCAACGCGTCAATTGTCGTCGTTACAGCGTTTGGCGCTTCTTTTGTCATTGTGCTTTCCGCATGCAAATCCTCAGAGTGACAAGCTACGAAACCCGACTGGAAGTGTCATAGTCTCAATGGAGGATGCTGCCCCAAGTGCTCACATCCAAACTGTCTCGCCATACCAGAATCAGAAAAAGGCGTTCGTGATGAACAAGCAGCTCGATGCGCACAAGGCAATACAAGCGATTAAATCGGGGATGACGATTGGCATTGGCGGCTGGGGCCCCCGACGAAAGCCCATGGCGCTGGTGCGTGAACTGCTGCGTTCGGATGTCAAAGACCTCACCGTGATCGCCTACGGTGGAGCCGATGTGGGGCTCTTGTGTGCGGCAGGTAAGGTAAAAAAAGTGATCTTTGCTTTTGTTTCGCTCGATTTCATGCCTTTGGAGCCAGCATTTCGCAAGGCGCGTGAGACAGGCGGCATCGAGGTGTCCGAAATTGACGAAGGCATGATGTTACTGGGTTTGCGCGCTGGTGCTTGGGGTTGCCCCTTCATCCCAACGCGAGTGGGTCTGGGCACTGATGTGCTGCGCAACAACCCAGACATCGCCGTGATCGACAGCCCTTACGATCACAAGGAATGGGTCGCAATGCCGGCGTTGACACCTGACGTTGCCCTCATTCACGCTACTTGCGCAGATCAGCGTGGCGTTTGTCAGATAGCTAGCCCCGATCATTATATGGACGACTGGTTTGCTCGTGCCGCTAAGCACACGATTGTATCGGTAGACACGATGGTCAGCAGTGAGCACTTTTATGACCCGGCGGTCGCTCGACAAGTGTTTTGGGAGCGCAATCACACCCAGGCGGTGGTGCATATTCCGGGTGGTGCTCATCCGAGCTCGAGTGATCCCATTTACGGATTCGACGTGGAGCACTACAAAGACTACGGCGCACTTATCGCGGAGGGCGGCTTTGATGCCTGGTCTCACAAGTATCTGGGTGAGAGCGAAGCTGATTATCAAGCGGCGGTTGGTGGTCTGGCGAGTATTCATCAGCTAGCACTGCCAGCCTACTAACGCTGCACAGCTCAAGGAGCTCTATATTATGACATTCTCACTGGCCGAATTGATGGTATGCGCCGCGAGCGACGTGTTTGAAGGCGATGGCGAGATCCTTGCCACGGGTATCGGTCTGTTGCCGCGACTTGCTGCCTCGCTGGCCATGCGCACCTGTAACCCCGATATGATGATGACCGACAGCCAATCGTTTATGTTGTCGCGTCCAAACCCTGTGAGTGGGTTGCGCTCTCACGAAGGGCAGGCGAATGAAAACTGGATGGGGTTCTCTCGTATTTTCGACAACGTGTGGAGCGGTGCTCGCCACGCACTAGTTGGACCCAGTCAAATTGACCGGTTTGGGCAAACGAATATTTCTGCCTTAGGCGGTACCCGAGAGGCCCCCAAGGTGCAGCTATTAGGCGTACGTGGTTTCCCAGGAAACTCTATTAGTCATGCAAACTCGTTCTTTGTACCCAAGCATTCTAAGCGGGTATTTGTAGCGGGCGAGTGTGACGTGGTGTGTTCCATCGGTTACAACCCTGAACGGCTACCAAAGGGGTATCAGTTAACTGATATCGATATCCGCCGAGTCATAACAGATCTATGCGTGATGGACTTTGGTGGCCCCAATTTTCAGGCGCGTGTGATCAGCTTACACCCGGGTGTTTCGCTGGATGAGGTGCGTGACAACACGGGATTCGATATAGCGGTAAGCGAATCCCTCGGAGAGACAGCCCATCCAACAGCTGAGCAGTTACACATCATAGCGGAGCTCGATCCCAAAGACGCGCGTGCCAAGCAGCTCAAGGATAACCCGCCGGGCATACGCACCACAGATGAGGTCAGTGCATCATGAGTGACGAGACGCCAGACTACGTTGAAGAGACCGATATCGTTACTTACAGCGCTGCCGATGGCATTGCCTGGATTGCGATGAATCGACCCGCCTACAACAACGCCCAAAATGGCCGCATGACCTATGAGTTAGATGCTGCTTTCAAACGCGCCGTAGCCGATGACGACATCAAGGTTATTGTGCTGCGTGGTGAAGGCAAACATTTCTCGGCGGGTCATGATATTGGCACCCCCGGGCGAGACATCCACCTCAGTCAGGAGCGCGTTAGCATGTGGTACGACCACGCCAATAAGGAAGGTGGCGAGTACCTCTACGTCCGCGAAGCCGAGGCTTATTTGGGCATGTGTCGCCGCTGGCGTGACATTCCCAAGCCAACTATCGCTGCTGTGCAGGGCGCCTGTATTGCAGGTGGCCTCATGTTGGCCTGGGTCTGCGATCTGATTGTGGCAACCGACGATGCATTTTTCTCTGACCCGGTTGTGCGTATGGGTATTCCGGGCGTTGAGTATTTTGCACACCCCTACGAACTCAACCCCCGAATTGCTAAAGAGTTCTTATTCACGGGCAATCGCATGAGCGCAGAGCGCGCTTACCAAATGGGTATGGTGAATCAGGTGAGCAGCCGCGAGACCCTCATAGACGATGTGACTGCGCTCGCCGCTAAAATAGCCGAAATGCCGCGGTTGGGGTTAGCGCTAACCAAGCAAGCCATTAACAATGTTGAAGACCTGCAGGGCAAGCGCGCCGGTATGGAAGCAGCTTTTGCTTGGCATCACTTTACCCACGCTCATAACGAATTGGTGTCTGGTGACAAACTGGGTGGGCAGAACGCTAAAACCATGGCGGCCAAGAACAAAGAACAGGATAGCTAATCAGGCATGGATCTAAATTACACAGACAAGCAGCATGCGTTTCGCATGGAGATTCGAGATTGGCTTGCCGACAACGTTCCTCGCCAATCGCTACCGTCGTTCGATACCGAAGAGGGGTTCAGTGCCCACCGTGAGTGGGAGCGCACGCTGGCAAAGGGTAATTGGGGTATGGTGACATGGCCCGAGGCCTATGGAGGCAGGGGCTGCGATTTAATTGAGTGGCTCATTTTTGAAGAGGAATACTACCGCGCAGGTGCCCCACTGCGCGTGAACCAAAACGGTATTTTCCTGTTGGGCCCAACGCTCATGGAATACGGCACTGACGCACAAAAAGAACGGTTTATTCCGGCCATGGCCAGCGGGGACGAGATTTGGGCACAGGGCTGGTCGGAACCGAACGCGGGATCCGATATGGCTGCAATCCGTTGTCGCGCTGATCGTGATGGCGACGAGTACGTGATTAATGGCCAAAAAATATGGTCCACACGCGCCGTCTTTGCCGATTGGGTATTCGGGCTGTTTAGGACTGATCCTAGTTCTGAGCGCCATCGTGGGTTGAGCAAGATATTGGTGCCTTTAAATGCTGAAGGCGTCACGGTCCGAGCTATTCCCCAATTAAACGGCTTACCTGGCTTTGCCGAGATTTTCTTTGACGACGTTCGCGTACCCGCGTTCAACTTGTTGGGCGGTGAGAACGAGGGTTGGAACATTGCCATGGCCACGGCAGGCTTCGAGCGAGGCTTGATGCTGCGCAGTCCTGCGCGCTTTCAGCAGGCGTCGCGACGACTAGTTGAGCTTTATCGGTCCCGCGGTAACGACGTGCTTGACCCCAGTATCGAAGACGCCGTCTTGCGGTGCTATATGGATGCTGAGGCTTATGCGTTGTCCACCTACCAAACGGCGTCAAAGCTCTCGTCTGGCGGGACAATTGGCCCCGAGGCCAGCTGCAACAAAATCTTTTGGTCGGAAATGGATTTGATGATTCACGACACAGCCATGAAGTTGCTGGGTGCTCGTGCCGAGATTGAGCCGGAGACAGCCGCAGAAATTACCGAGCTTGGCCATTGGCTTGATGGTTTTATGTTTGCACAGTCGGGCCCTATCTATGCTGGGACCAATGAAATTCAGCGCAATATTATTGCCGAGCGCATGCTTGGTATGCCGCGTAAGTAAGGCAGCGAGTAGCTTATGGATTTTACGTTTAACGAAGACCAGCTCAATTTCCGAGACGCGGTTGCCACCATGCTCTCAGGCGAAGTGACCACCGACCGTATTCGCGCACGCTGGGAGAGCGAATGCGGCCGAGATACCGCGCTCTTGGAGCAAGTGCAGGCCTTAGGTTTGAGCGCCATGCTGGTACCCGAATCGCTCGATGGGCTGGGTTTAGATTTGGTCGACTTTGTGCTGATAGCTGAAGCCTGCGGGCGTGCCGCATTACCGGAACCCGTGGTCGAATCGGTGATGGTAGCGACACCCTTGTTGGTCGATGTCATGGATCGTGGCCTTGGTAATGGCGACGTGCAACGCGTGCTGGAGGCGGTTGCGCAAGGTCAGCACTCAGTCGCTGTGGGCCATCCTATTAATCCGTGTATTAATTTTGCCGACAGCGCGGACTGGTTTTTGCTTGGCCACGGAGACGAATTGCATTTGGTGCCCTCAAGTGGTGTGACCCTGCGCAAACACAAGAGTGTAGACCCTAGCCGGCGCCTGAGCAGTGTTGAGTTCGATCCGTCTTCCACCACCTGTATTGCCGAGGGCGATGTGGGCGCCGAGTTATGGCGCGCGACCCTCAATCGGGGAGCGCTTGCGAGTGCGGCGCAGTTGTTGGGATTGACCCAAGGGATCATCGATCAAACCGTGCAGTACACCACCGACCGCGCACAATTTGGCAAGCCAATTGGGGCAAACCAAGCGGTTAAACACCTCATGGCCGATGTTGCCGTACAGCTAGAGTACGCCAAGCCTGTGGTCTACAGGGCGGCCTACACGGCGTCTGTATCGCCCACCCGAGCCGATTTTGCGGTGTCTCATGCCAAAGTTGCTGCGGCGCGTGCTGCTGGACTTGCTGGGCGAAATGGCATCCAGTGCCATGGCGCTATGGGCTACACCTGGGAATGCGATCTGCACATTTGGGTGAAGCGCGCGTGGGCACTGACGCGTGAGTGGGGTGACGAAGGATTCCACAAAAACCGTATTAATGAATGGCTGCTGCGGCCCAATGCTCTGTTGGGCCCTGAGTTTACTTTTGGCCGTCGTTCAATCACCGAGCCACTCGCGGTAGCGTAAGGAAAAACCATGCACCAACGAACCGATGCGTACATAGTCGATGCTCTTCGAACGCCCACTGGCAAACGTAAAGGCGCGCTTGCAGGCATTCACGGGGCCGACTTAGGCGCCTTTGCGATTAGGACTTTGGTTGATCGCAACGCCATTCCCGACGCTGACTATGAAGACGTTATTTTTGGTTGCGTTGATACCATTGGCCCTTTGGCCGGAGATATTGCGCGGACGGCTTGGTTAGCTGCAGGGCTTGATCAAGCGGTTCCCGGCACAACGGTTGATCGCCAGTGTGGGTCATCCCAACAGGCTGTGCATTTTGCCGCTCAAGCCGTGATGTCGGGGACAATGGATGTGGTGCTGGCCGGAGGCGTTCAAACAATGACGCAAATCCCCATTTCATCGGCCATGTTGGCGGGGCAGGCTCTTGGGTTTAATGACCCGTTTACGGGTAGCGAGGGTTGGGTGAAACGCTACGGTGACGGTCTGGTGACTCAGTTTAACTCGGCTCAAATGATTGCCGACAAGTGGCAGCTGTCACGGGAGGCTATGGAGTCGTTTGCACTCGAATCACATCGTCGGGCCCGTGCAGCAACTGACGCCGGCTATTTTGACCGTGAGATAGTGCCTATGGCGGGGTTAAGTCACGATGAAACCATTCGCGATACGTCGTTAGAGGCTATGGCGGGATTGGAGCCTTTGCAGCCTGGTGGCTCGATCACCGCCGCAGTATCAAGCCAGACCTGCGACGCCGCTTCGGCCGTGTTGGTGGTATCTGAGGCGGCTTTAAAGCGTTACAACTTAACGCCACGTGCGCGTATCGCACACATCAGTGTGCGCGCTGAAGACCCTATATGGATGCTCACTGCACCAATTCCCGCAACCGCGCATGCGATGAAAAAGTCTGGACTGACCTTGGCGGATATCGACTTGGTTGAGATCAACGAGGCGTTTGCGTCGGTACCTATGGCTTGGCTTGCCGAAACGGGTTACCCCCATGACCAGATCAATGTGAATGGTGGTGCAATTTCGCTGGGCCATCCCTTGGGCGCAACCGGTACCAAGTTGATGACCACTTTGCTACACGAGATGGAGCGCCGCCAGGTGCGCTATGGCCTACAAACCATGTGCGAGGGTGGTGGGCAGGCCAACGTCACTATCCTTGAACGCATGTAACGATTACCTAGAGGACTTCACATGGCAGAACTATGTCAGGGGCGCGTTGTTATTGTCACCGGTGCGGGAGGTGGCCTCGGTGCTGCTCACGCACGTGTGCTGGCGAGTGAGGGCGCGCAGGTACTGGTTAACGACATTAACCTTGATGCCGCACAATCGGTGGTCGACAGCATTGTTGCCCAGGGTGGACAAGCGGTAGTCAATCGCTCTGACATCACAAATTACGCAAGCTCAGCTGAGGCGGTGCAGCAAGCCATAGACACCTACGGTAATTTACATGCTGTGGTCAATAATGCGGGCAACAACCGCGATCGTATGTTTGCGTCGCTCAGCGAAGCGGACTGGGATGCCGTCATGGCCGTTCACCTAAAAGGCCATTTCTGCATAGCGAGCCACGCGGTACAGTACTGGCGTCATCAAGCGAAAGCCGGTAACGCCGTGAGTGGCCGGTTGGTAAACACCACATCAGGTGCGGGTCTGCAGGGTTCCATAGGGCAGTCAAATTACGCGGCGGCGAAAGCCGGTATTGCTGCACTTACACTCAATCAAGCAGCAGAACTTGGTCGCTATGGTATTACCGCAAACGCCATTTGCCCGGTGGCAAGGACAGGCATGACAACCGCTGTCCCCGCTATGGCCGAGCGTATGGCGGCCCCCGAAGATGGTGGTTTTGATCACTTCGCGCCTGAAAACGTTTCCTCAGTAGTCGCCTGGCTGTGCTCAGAGTTGTCGGCCCATGTGTCTGGCAAGATTATCGAAGCGGAAGGTGGTCGTATTGCCATTGCCGATGGTTGGCGAAGCACACAGGGCATTGACAAGGGTGCGCGCTGGGCACCCGCTGATGTGGGTGAGGCTATGGACGCGTTACTCGCGAGCGAAGTGCCTGCGCAGGCCGTGTGGGGTAGTTAAAACGCAGGATAAACCCGGTCGACGCCCCTCGATGGCGTCTACCAATTGCATGGAAGAGGCATTCTAGTTGGATTTTAGATTTACCGATGAGCAGCGTATGCTGGCGGATACCGCAGCGGCTTTTATGGACGCGGTGTCAGACAGTGCCGCCACGCGTGTCGCAATGGCGTCGGAAGACGGCTTCGATCGCGCCGTCTTTGAGCGTTTGTGTCAGGAGATGTACTGGCAGGGCATTCTCGTCGACGAAAATCATGGCGGTTTGGGTCTTGGCTTTGTCGAGCTGATCATTGCGCTTGAAGCCATGGGCGAACGTTTGCATTGTTCGCCGCTTTATAGCGTGTGTGTGGCATCACTGGCCCTTCGCCAATGCGCAAGCTCTGACTATCGAAACCAATTGCTTGAACAAGTGTGCGCAGGGTCAATTATCGCACTGGCGCATACCAATGCCTCTATTGGCTGGAGTGGTGTTGGCGTTGACGCGGTGGCGACAGCGAACGGCTGGCTACTGACTGGCGATGCTCGCTTTGTACCGTTTGGCCATGTGGCAGAACACCTATTAGTGGCAGCCAATACGGCCGATGGTGTCGCCCTTTTTGCCATCCCAGCTAACGAGCAAGGCGTGACATGCATGCGTGCTCCCACGTTAGATCAAACTCGGGCGATGGCTAATCTCTCTCTGGATAAGGTGGCGGTTACAGACGGTCAATGCTTAGCGCGCAACGCTTTGCCACTACTAACGAGTACCACCGATGCTGCGCGTATTTTGCTGACGGCTGATCAAGTGGGCGGTGCTCGACAATGCTTGGCTATGAGTGTCGACTATGTTGGCGAGCGGGTTCAATTTGGTCGCACCATTGCATCGTTTCAAGCCATCAAGCACAAAGCCGCCGATATGATGGTCAAGGCAGAATCGGCCCGGTCATTACTGTATGCCGCCGCGTGCATTGCTGACGAGTGGCTTCAAGGCAATGCTTCGGCGTCACAATTACAAGAGGCTGCTGCCATGGTGAGTGCCTGCGCAGGTGAGGCCTACTTCTTCTGTGCGGGTACCGGCATACAGCTTCATGGCGGTGTGGGGATTACCGAAGAGTACGATATCCAGCTGTATTTCAAACGCGCGCGCAGCACAGAGGATTACTTGGGAAACCCTGCGAGTCAGCGCGAGGTCATAGCCCAGCAACTGTTAGACGGGGAGGTCTGACATGCACTTGCGATTTAGTGCCGAAGATGAACAGTTCCGTAAGCAAGTTGCCGATTGGCTGAACGACAATTTATGCGGTGAATTTGCAGCTATTCGTGGTCGCGGTGGTCCTGGCGATGAGCACGTTTTTGTGGCGGAACGCAAAGCCTGGGAGCAGCGGCTCGCTGAGGGCGGTTGGACCTGTATTGGCTGGCCTGAGGCATGGGGCGGCCGTGAGGCAAGCATTGAACAGCAAGTTATCTTTAATGAGGAATACGCGCGCGCCGGTGGACCGGGTCGCGTTGGACATATTGGTGAAACACTCACGGGCCCAACGCTGCTCGCCTTTGGTTCGGCAGACCAGCAGGCAAAATACTTGCCCGGTATTCGAGCCGGCAGAGAACTTTGGTGTCAGGGTTACTCAGAGCCTGGGGCAGGGTCTGACCTCGCCAATGTCCGTACCAAGGCCGAACTTGATGAGGCGTCGGGCCAATGGATAATTAGCGGCCAAAAGGTCTGGACCTCACTGGCGCACGAGTCTGATTTTGTTTTTGTACTCGCACGCACCGACAGTAACGAGCGAGCACACAAGGGTTTGGGCTTCTTCCTTGTGGCAATGGACCAGCCGGGAGTTACGATTCGCCCCATCACGCAGCTCACCGGCACTGCAGAATTCAACGAAGTCTTTTTTGACGGGGCGGTGTGCAGCGGCGACGACATCGTTGGCGAGCCGGGTGATGGTTGGAAGGTCGCCATGGGGCTGTTGGGTTTTGAGCGTGGCGTGTCTACCCTAGGGCAGCAAATGTTGTTTCAGACAGAACTCGACGAGATCATCCGCATTGCCAAAACCAATGGCTCCGCTCAGGATCCCATGATCAGACAGCGCATTGCCGATGCGCATATTGGCTTGCGAGCCATGCGATACAACAGTATGCGCATGCTCTCTGGCGCTGCCGATGACGCTAGTCTCGGCCGTGAGGCAATGATTTATAAACTGTATTGGTCAACATGGCATCGTAACTTAGGCAAGTTAGCCATGGATGTTCTGGGTCCAGACGCAGAATTACTCGAGTCAGGTCCCTACGAATTAAACCGCTTGCAGTCGCTGTTCTTGTTTACGCGTGCTGACACCATTTACGGCGGCACCAATCAAATCCAACGCAACATTATTGCCGAACGCGCTTTGGGTATGCCCAAAGAATCCCGCGGCGCTACCCACTGAGGCGTCTTATGAGTCGAACGATCCCACCGTATGTACAGAGCCATCAGCTACTGGCTAATACGTCTGTTCTCATCACGGCTGCGGCAGGGGCGGGCATCGGCTTTGCCGCGGCGCAAAAATCTATAGAGGAGGGTGCACGCGCACTCGTTATAAGCGATGTTCATGAGGGGCGCCTTGAAAAAGCTGTGGAGACGCTGTCGGCCATTAACCCCGATTGTCAGGTGGCTGGACAGTTGGCAGATGTTACTAAAGAGGCGGATGTACAGAACCTTGTGGCGTTCGCAGAGTCTCATTGCGATGGCGTTGATGTATTAATTAATAACGCAGGCCTTGGTGGCACCAAGCTGCTGGTGGATATGACCGATGAAGAGTGGTCACGGGTGCTGGATATTACGCTTACCGGCACCATGCGCATGACCCGCGCTATGTTGCGCTGCATGCAAGCAAGAGAGCGTGGCGTTATCGTTAATAATGCTTCGGTGTTGGGGTGGCGAGCACAGCAAGAGCAGTGTCATTACGCGGCTGCAAAAGCGGGTGTGATGGCTCTAACACGCTGTGCGGCTATGGAGGCGGCTGAATTTGGTGTGCGCATTAATGCGGTATCTCCCAGTATTGCCATGCATGACTTCTTGCGTAAAACCACGCCGCCAGAATTACTCGAGCAGCTGTCCTCACGCGAGGCCTTTGGGCGCGCCGCAGAGGTGTGGGAGGTAGCCAATGTCATGATGTTCCTCGCCAGCGGCTATTCAAGTTATATGACCGGTGAGGTTGTTTCGGTGTCTAGCCAGCATCCTTAACCCATCGAGTCGGGCGAGTAACGGGCGATAAGAACAACAGGAGCAAAAACGATGAGCGGTGATCAGTGGGATAGAGAAGTGGATGTACTGGTTGTCGGCACCGGGAATGGTGGGTTAACGGCGGCCATTTGTAACTACGAGATGGGTAGCCCGAACGTTCTCGTGATTGAGAAAGCCGACAAAGTGGGTGGCACAAGCGCGACATCGGGTGGTGGTATCTGGATTCCGGTCAATCATTACGCGCGCGAGTGTGGCGCAGTAGATTCGCCAGAAGACGCCAAAGCTTATCTAATGGCTACGCTCGATGGCGAAGATGTGCCGGAAGAGCTTATCGATAATTACATCGAAAACGGCCCTAAGATGTTGCGGTTCTTACATGATCGTACAGATGTGCGCTACGAGTCGCTTGAACATTACCCCGATTACTATACCAATGCAGAAGGTGCTCGAGAGGGTCATCGTTCGTTAGAGCCTGCACCGATAATGGCCTCTGAACTGGGTGATAAGTGGCGCAACATGACCTGGACACATCACATGATGCGCATGTTCAACCGAATCCATTTTACCCAGGTAGAAGCGCATCTGCTCATGGTGCAGCTGCCCGGCTGGAAGAAGCTTTTGGGTCGCTTGTTGTGGGACTACATCAAAGACATTGGCTGGCGCTTAAAAACGCCGATTTCACGACGCTTGTGCTGTGGTTCCGCGGGTGTGGCGCGACTGTATTTGTCGGTTATAAAGCGCAATATTCCGGTGGAGCTGGAGACCCGTTTGGTTGAGCTTGTTGCCGATGGCGATCGTGTTGTAGGCGCGGTGATTGAACATAAAGGCACGCGGGTGCGTGTGCGTGCTCACAAAGGCGTCATTCTGGCCTCGGGTGGTTTTGAAAAGAATCAGGCCTTGCGCGAGCAGCACTTACCCGCACCCACAAATACGCAATGGAGCGCCGGTGCGCCGACCAACGAAGGTGATGGTTTGCTAGCTGGATTATCGATCGGTGCGAAAACGCGTTTGATCAACGGTGCCTGGTGGACAACCACCTTATGCGTACCCGATGAGCCTACCCCACGTCTGGCCATTATGGAGAAATCGTTCCCAGGGTCCTGTGTAGTGAACCGTGCTGGTAAGCGATTTGCCAACGAGTCACAAAATTACATGGCCTTTCAAAAGGCTTTGTTTGCGACCCACACAGCGGAGAATCCCAACGCCCCTGCCTGGCACATCTTTGATGCACGCTTTCGCCGCAACTACATGGTGGGCCCTATGATGACGCAGGCCATGAAACCTGATTGGCAGATTCCCAAAAAGTGGTTCGACACAGGGTTTGTCGCTAAAGCGAACACGATTCGCGAGTTGGCCGAGCAGCTAGGCATTAATGCCCATGGCCTTGAGGAAACCATTTCGCGTATGAACGCCTTTGCTGTCAGTGGCAAGGACGAGGACTTTGAACGCGGTGATTCAGCATACGACCGCTACTACGCGGACCCAGAGATCAAACCTAACCCATGCCTAGCAACAATTGACGAGGCACCTTTTTACGCCATGCGTATCGAAGCCGGTGACTTTGGCACCCTTGGAGGGCTCGATACCGATACATCCGCTCGGGTGAAAAAAGTTGATGGTGGCGTTATTGGCGGTCTCTTTGCTGTGGGTAACTGTTCTGCAGCGCTGTTACCCACCTATCCGGGTCCAGGCGCAACACTGGGTCCCGCGATGACCATGGCTTACCAAGCGGCTAAAGAAATCAATGGCTTTACAGACTGAGGGCTCCACCATGCTTGACTTAGAGGCGATTGAGCTTATTAAGCAACTCAAGGCACGCTATTTCCGTTTTTTAGATACCCGTGATTTAGCGGGCTTACGCTCGGTATTCACCCAGGATGCAAAGGCCCATTTCAAGGGCGCCGACTATGACTTTGAGTTAAACGGCTGGTTAGAGCTTGAGGCTTTTTACAAAAAGTCGTTCACCGACACCACCTTTGGTATGCATAACGGTCATCACCCCGAAATCAGTGTTGACGGCGACAGTGCAACAGGGATTTGGTATCTGCAGGATATTTTTGTAGAGCTCAATCATAAGCTCACCATCATGGGGAGTGCCCTCTACCATGATACTTATCGCAAGGTGGACGGCGAATGGCGCATAGCCGGTACAGGTTATCGTCGGCTGTGGGAGGAGTACCACACCCGTGGCGACGATATAAAACTGCGGCTTAAACCATTTTCAACAAGCGATTAAATACACCGATAGCCCCTCTGGCACTTTCTAAGGAACTCATCATGACCGACGTTGTTATTGTTGACAGCATCCGTACCGGCCTCGCCAAATCATTTCGTGGAAGCTTCAACCTCACCCGCGCCGATGATATGACCGCACATCTAATAGACACGTTGCTCGAGCGCAACCCAGTGCTTAATCCTGCCGATGTCGATGACATCATTATGGGAGTTGCAAACCAGGCCGGTGAGCAAAGCTTCAACTTAGCGCGTATGGCGAGTGTTTTGTCGCGCTTACCCATAGAAACCACTGGTACTACCGTTAACCGTTTTTGTGCCTCGGGATTACAAACGATTGCTATGGCCGCCAACCAAATAGCCTCGGGCTACACCGATGTCATGATGGCCGGCGGTGCCGAGTCAATCTCGATGCGTCAGCGGCAAGATCAAGGCAGCTTTGAACAGAATAAGCGACTGCTCGAAGAAAAGCCTGCCATGTATATGGAGATGGGTAATACCGCTGAGGTGGTAGCGCGGAGGTACAACGTCTCTCGAGAGGCCCAAGACACGTATAGTCTTCAGAGCCAGTTACGCTACGGCGCTGCACTTGAGGCGGGGTATTTAAGCGATGAAATAGCGCCCATGACGGTTACCATGAAAAAAGTGGATCGTGAGACCAAAGCGGAATCTTTTCATGAGGTAACTGTTGATCGCGATGAGTGTAATCGTGTGGACACTACACTCGAGGGCCTTGCCAGCCTGAAACCGGTTTTTGCCGAGGACGGGTCAGTGACAGCGGGTAACAGTTCTCAGTTGAGTGATGGTGCGTCGGTCACGCTGCTGATGAGCGCCGACAAAGCCAACGCGTTAGGTGTTGAACCCATGGGCTATTTTCGAGGCTTTGTGACCGCGGGTTGTGAGCCCGATGAAATGGGCATTGGTCCGATCTTTGCCATTCCCAAGTTGCTTGAGCGCGCAGGGCTGACACTGGGTGACATTGATTTGTGGGAGCTTAACGAGGCGTTTGCATCCCAGTGTGTGTATTGCCGCGATGCCCTTGGTATCGATAATGAGCGCTACAATGTTAATGGCGGCAGCATTGCCATTGGCCATCCCTTCGGTATGACGGGGTCGCGAATGGTTGGGCATATTTTACGTGAACTCAAGCGCCGCGGTGGCCGCTATGGTGTTGTAACCATGTGTGTGGCCGGTGGTCAGGGTGCTGCGGGGTTGATTGAGGCATGCTGAGCGGGTGCGCTAGTCGCTGGGTGCTAGCCGTTATACTCACACTCTTGTTCTCCGTTTTCGGAGTCAACTCGGTGACAGCGCAGCCCTCGTCATCGGAGTCCGATCCGATTGCGATGGGGTGGATGCAAGGATTCCCCCCTCCTGAAGAAAAGCGAATCGCACAGCCCTATGCGGACTTTTGGAGTTTCCCCAAAATTCGCTGGTCGGTTTGTCATCTCAGAGAGCTTTTGCCCACGCGCAATGTAAGCCGTGGTACCGGGACAGCTCGTGCGCTTGTCTTTGAACCCGATGCTACGCTTAGCACACTGTCGGTAGTAGCAAACGACACAAGCGCAAAACCCATCGAGGGCCCCTTGCTTGATGTGATTGCCACACAATACACCGATGGGCTCATTGTGCTGCACAAAGGTATCGTAAAACTCGAATACTATTCGGGGTGTTTAACACCTGAGCGGCCGCACGCGACGATGTCAATGACTAAGTCGGTTGTTGGTTTGCTGGCCGAGATATTCATTGCAGAAGGCCTTTTAGACGACAGGCGTCCGGTGACTGATTGGGTCCCTGAGTTAGCATCCTCTGCGTTTGCAGGAGCCACCCTCCGCCAAGTTCTCGATATGACCACTGGCACGGCGTTTGATGAAACCTACACCGATCCAAAGGCGGATATCTGGATATATGCCAACGCCTCTGATGCCATGCCAAAGCCTGCAAACTATAAAGGTCCCGTGGGGTTTCTTGAGTTTTTGCTGAGTCTTAAGCGTAAAGAGGCCGAGCATGGAGAGCGGTTTAAATACGGCACTATCAATACCGATGTATTGGGCTGGGTGCTCTCACGCGCCACCGATCAGTCGGTAGCCGATCTCATATCGGCGCGTCTCTGGAAACCAATGGGCGCTGAACGCGATGCCTATGTAAAAAATGATGCGCTAGGCATAGTGCATGCGGGCGGGGGACTCAACGCAGGTATGCGAGATCTTGCCCGTTTGGGTCAACTGTTGCTTGATGGCGGTAAAGTGGCGGAGCGGCAGACAATACCCGCCGCCGCCACTAAGGCGATTCTAGAGGGCCGCTCAAATGCGGTGGCCACTACAGATGAATCCACTTCGTTTTGGCCGGGTTACCGAAGCATGTGGTGGTATGGGGGCACTGATGACCGGCCGCTTATTGCCGCCCGCGGCGTGTACGGACAAACCATTTATCTAGACCCTGTCGCCGAGGTGGTCATTGTGCGCCTTGCCAGTGACCCGGTGCCATCGAGTCGATTCATTGATCCAAAAGTGCAGCCTATCTACGGCGCCATTGCAGATCGCTACATGAGCGCTGATGACTAAACATACTGTTTTGCAGCGTTACTGTGGTGCGCGTTTAGCATTGTCACCAGCTCTTTCAATGAGTAACGTGAGCCACAAGCACTTGCCCTTGTTTTCAATGCAAACATGACTTTTAAGGTGTTAGTCGACGCAGATGCCTGTCCTGGCGTGGTCCGGGACATTCTGTTTCGTGCGGCAATAAAACGACAAATCTCCCTTTTACTCGTCGCCAATCAAGCGATCAGTATCCCTGCGTCACCATGGATCACTCGTTATCAAGTCTCGTCGGGGTTTGATAAGGCCGACGATGAAATTGTTCTGCGTGTGGAACCTAACGACGTGGTTATCACCCAGGATATCCCACTTGCTGCTGAGGTTCTAGAAAAGGGCGGGCATGTGCTTACCCCCCGCGGTGAGCGCTACACCAATAACAATATTCGTCAGCGATTACAGATGCGGGACTTCATGGAGACCATGCGCTCATCAGGTCAGCACACCGGGGGACCGCCACCATTGACCCACGCCGATCGCAAGGCGTTTGCCGATGCGCTTGACAGTCTACTGACGCGATTAAGCCGATTAAGCTAACGCATCCGCGAGTCGGGCTGTATGAGCCTAGGCGCTTAAATGCTTAGCATGAAATGCTAAATGCTCACCGATGAAACTCGCGATGAAGAAATAGCTGTGGTCGTAGCCTGCACGTAGATGATAGTTAAATGGATAGTTAGTCTCTTCAGCCGCCGCTATTAAGCGTTCGGGCATCAGCTGCTCGCGTAAAAAATCGTCGGCATCACCCTGGTCAACGAGTAATGGTAGCTGTTGCTGAGTATTGGCTATGAGCCAAGCGCTATCATATGCTTGCCAGGCTTGCTGATTATTACCCAGGTAATGGGACAAGGCTTTTTGACCCCAGGGGCAGTGTATAGGAGAGCTTATAGGCGCAAAGGCCGAGATGCTTTGATACAGGGTTGGGTTATTTAGCGCTAGTGTTATGGCGCCGTGTCCCCCCATAGAGTGTCCAGCTACACTGGCCCGGGCTAGATCAAGCACATCAATACTGCCTAGCACATGGGGTAGCTCTTGCACGATGTAATCGGCCATTTGGTAATGCGTGGACCACGGGTTTTGGGTGGCATTGACATAAAAACCAGCGCCTAGTCCAAAGTCATAGGCTCCATCGGGATCGTCTGGCACGCCGTCACCGCGCGGACTGGTGTCGGGCGCAATAAGCGCTAAGCCCAGCTCAGCGGCATAGCGTTGTGCGCCGGCTTTAATGACGAAATTTTCATCGGTACAGGTAAGTCCCGACAACCAATAAACCACGGGCACCCGTGCTGATTTTGCCTGGGGTGGCAGATAAATCGAAAAACGCATGTTGCACTGAGCCGTTTCTGCGGCGTGCAGATATTGCCGCTGTTCGCCCCCAAAACACGCGACAGATGAAAGGCATTCCAGACTCATCAATACAGCACCACTGAACGGATACTTTCTCCTGAGTGCATCAAGTCAAAGGCGTTGTTGATATTCTCAAGGGGCATGGTGTGGGTAATTAAATCATCAATGTTGATCCTGCCCTCCATATACCAATCAACAATGCGGGGGACATCGGTTCTACCTCGTGCACCACCGAAGGCAGTGCCATGCCAAGATCTGCCGGTGACTAATTGGAAGGGGCGTGTGGCTATTTCTTGGCCCGCACCAGCAACGCCAATAATACAACTCTGCCCCCAACCTTTGTGAGTACATTCCAAGGCTTGTCGCATGACGTTTACATTACCGATGCACTCAAAGCTGTAATCGACGCCACCTTGGGTGAGCTGCACAATAGCATCTGCGACGTTCTCGTGATCATTGGGGTTAATAAAGTCAGTCATGCCGAACTGCTGGCCGAGTGATTCTTTGCTGGGGTTGGTATCGACACCAATAATTCGTCCTGCCCCCACCATTTTGGCTCCTTGAATCACATTCAGGCCAATACCCCCCAAGCCAAACACGGCAACCGTTGCGCTGGGCTCAACTTTCATGGTGAAAGCAACAGCACCGATGCCTGTAGTGACGCCACAGCCGATGTAACAAATCTTCTCGAAAGGCGCATCTTCGCGGACTTTAGCGAGCGCAATTTCCGGGAGTACGGTGTAATTAGAAAAAGTTGAGCATCCCATGTAATGAAGAAGCGGCTTACCATCCAGCGAAAACCGTGAGGTATGGTCCGGCATAAGACCTTTGCCTTGGGTCTCTCGGATGGCCTGACACAGATTGGTTTTTGGGTGCAGGCAGAAATCGCAGCTCCGGCACTCTGGTGTGTACAGAGGTATGACATGGTCCCCCGGCTTTACACTGGTGACGCCTGCTCCAACCTCAACAACCACTCCAGCGCCTTCGTGCCCTAGAATGGTAGGGAACGCACCCTCTGGGTCGTCGCCCGATAGGGTAAAGGCGTCGGTATGGCATACGCCTGTCGCCTTAATTTCTACCATCACTTCGCCTGCTTTGGGCCCCTCAAGGTCAACATCACAGATTTCCAAAGGTTTCCCGGCGCCAAAGGCCACGGCGGCTCGTGTTTTCATAATTCGTTCCTTAATCGGATTTCGGGCTCACTAAAGGTTGCCTGTTTAACGCGAGTGATTTGTACATAGGTCATCACCATTTGAGCCCTTGCCCAATAGTTAGTGCGAGAAGTTTGCCATGTTCTAGTCTGTAAAAACATTAGCCTGGCTGTCTTTTGGCTCGTTCGCGCAAGGTTGCTAGCCGGCTGTCCATATCCTTGAAGTCTACTTTTGCTAAATGCGCTTTGCTGCGCTCTTCTTCCAAAACAAGCCCATCCTCGAGCGAGGTAGCCCAACCGTCGTTGATTAGCTGTTTCAAGGTCTGAACAGTGGGCGCGTCGGCGTTAGCAATCTCCTTGGCGACTAGCGCTACAGTACTCAGCAAGGATTCCGCAGGGGTAACCGCGTTGACTAGCCCCCAGTTAAGCGCGGTTTGGGCGTCAATGAACTTGCCCGATAAGCTCATTTCGCGTGCTCGGTTTATCCCGATAATGCGTGACAGCTTTTGTGACAAACCCCATCCGGGCAGTATACCCACTCGGGCATGGGTATCTGCAAAACGCGCTGACTCCGCTGCGTATAAAAAATCACATGCCAGGGCCAGCTCAAAGCCACCCGTAACAGCCGCACCGTTAATCGCACCAATAATGGGTTTGGCGCAGCGGCTGAAGGCTGCCACGATAGGTGATGAGGTGCCCAGCCCATTGGCGGTGAGTATAGAAGGGTCGTTGGTGAGGGCTTTCAGGTCGACTCCGGCGCAAAAGGCCTGCCCGGCCCCCGTCAAAATAATAACGCGCGTAGCCGCATGTTCCGCCAGCGTATTGATCGCTGTGACCAAGGACTCACTCAATGCTCGATTGAGGGCATTGTTGGCTTCGGGTCTGTTGAGTGTAATGGTCGTTATGCCATCGGCGTGCTCTGCAGCGAGCTCGGGTAGGTTAGCGAGTTGTGCAATCACATCCATGAGGGCCTCGTTTCTATATTTACGCGTTGCGTTGAACGGTTTGTTGTAACAAAGTAACTGGGGTGACGCTCTAAAGTCACCTTTTTCTAAATATTCTCGGGTTCTTAGCTACTCTAGACCGGTATTTTCCACGGGGTGCTGGCAATTTGTCGCATTTTTTTGCAATAAAACAGTCACAAAAGGGTTTTTAGTCCCTCTTAGACAGTATAGGATTTAATGCTTCCCGCTTCTGCGGTGGGATTCCCAGTCAATATAAAGATAAACAAAGAGGTTTTTATGGTGGGTCGTCACTCCAAACTGCCACTCGCCGTCTCCATGGTCATCGCAACCATGGCAGGTGGTGTTCAAGCTCAACAACTCGAAGAGGTTATCGTTACCGCGCAAAAGCGCGCCGAGAACCTACAGGACGTACCAATTTCGGTAAGTGCCGTTGGTGGCGAAAAGATTCAGGATGCGACGATTCTGAATTTTTCTGCTCTCGCTGACTTTGTACCCAGCCTGCACATTGCTGAAGCGTCGGTGAACACCAATATCTATATGCGCGGGATTGGCTCGGGTAATAACCGTGGTTTCGAGCAGTCGGTGGGTATGTATCTCGACGGTGTTTATTTAGGGCGTGGTCGCCAATATCGCTCAGCACTTATGGATGTGGAGCGCGTTGAAGTACTGCGTGGCCCACAAGGCACGCTTTTTGGTAAGAACACCGTGGCAGGTGCGGTCAACATTGCCAGTGCATCGCCGACCTTGGGCGAGGGCCCCAGCGCTGAATTAAATGTCTCGGCAGAGCAGAACGGTGGCGCGATTTACGAAGGTTTTATACAGGCAGGTGGCGACACTTTCGGCGCTCGCGTGGCCTTTAGACGTCGTGAGACCGATGGCTATGTGTACAATGCCTTCCTACAAGAAGACGAAGGCGCTACCGACGAAAATGGTTTGCGAGTCACATTGGCTTGGGAGCCTTCTGATACGTTTTCAGCCAACTTTAAGTACTCTATCAACAAGCGCGAGCGCGATGGTGCCAACAGTGCGACGTGGCTGTACCTGACCCCCGCGGAGCGAAATGCAAACGTTCCCAATCGCTCTGACTTCGCCAATACCGCCTACCTGATTATGGATACCTTCTTCCCTGATTTCGGGTCGATTGCCGGGCGTGATTTTACAACATACAAAGACAACAACTACGGTCGCAGCAAAGACGACGGCATTGGCATTGGTCTCAAGCCCGATAACAGTGTTGATGAGATAGAGAACTACTCACTTAACATGAGCTGGGACATCGGCACCGGTACACTGACGTCAGTTACTGGCTATGCCACTTACAATTATTTCGATGATGTAGACGTCGATTGGCTGCCTTTGCAGTTTATTGACCGCAGTGACCAACATGATTTCAAGCAGGGCAGCCAAGAGATTCGCTGGACCGACGACATTGGCGATAAGTTCTCCTATACGGTAGGCGCCTACGCCGACGATAACCAGCTTGATATGAAGGGCCAGGTGCAAATTGATACGAACTTTGACGGGCTGTTTCCTCAATTTGCCGCATTGGCGAACGGGTTCCCCATTGAGGCGGCACCGCTAATGCCGCAAAACCTACTAACGGTGCTTACCTCGGGCAGCCCGTTGAATGGTATTCCCGGCTATGGTGTGTACACGGCCAATCAGGTGAGTCGTAACCACAATTTCGTTCAGAATACTGAATCGGTAGCCTTCTTTGCGCAGGGTACGTATCAGATCTCGGATACTTTGCGTCTAACACTGGGTGCGCGTTACACCGAAGAAGAGAAAGACGCCGTCAGTGACCAGAAGCTAGGCGACAGCCTTTGTGGCATGACAGGTAACAATGAACTGGGTTGTGCCGGCGGATACAACAACTGGCTTGCAGTTATTCAAGCCACGTCGTTCAACACCTATAATAAGTACTGGGAAGGTGAGCGCAAGACCACTGACTTCTCGCCATCGGCCAACCTACAGTGGGACATGAGTGATAACTCAATGCTTTATGTGAGCTTCTCCCAAGGCTTTAAGTCGGGTGGTTTCAGTGCTGCGGACGACGGCAACCCGGGCGATATTCCCGTGGGCGTACCGCCCATCCCACCGGTGGTGAACAATGGCTTCCAGGCCAGTCAATTTGTATCAAGCGTGCCCAACGAGGACTTTGAGTTTGATGACGAGTCAGTTGATTCGATTGAAATTGGCGGCAAACATGAGTTAATGGATGGATCCGTGCGCTTGAACTGGGCGGCGTTCTACTCTGAGTACGACAATCTTCAAACCACCATCTTTAAAGGGGTAGGCTTCTCGGTGAA
>Ga0181577_10000910_pt1 | contig 23842 bp, 23 predicted proteins | sample 101ome_21_FD_132468 | JGI IMG/M metagenome (GOLD analysis project Ga0181577, IMG submission 132468) | Coastal salt marsh microbial communities from the Groves Creek Marsh, Skidaway Island, Georgia - 101413BT metaG (megahit assembly) | ecosystem: Environmental > Aquatic > Marine > Intertidal...
CTATGATGATGCCCTCTTGGTATGCCGTTTGTGCCAGCTCCCGCGTGTCGAGCCATTCCGGTGCTTTGACCCACACTGCGCTTCCACCCAGCGAGGGCTGAATTTCGAAGTCAGGTAGGTGTGTGCGTAAGGCCTGGATTAAGATTCCTCGACGTCGCTGGTATATTTTAAAGAGCTTACTCAAGAGTGCGTCGTGATAGCCACGCGATAAAAACAGCGCCATCGACAATTGATTATTCGCCGCGGGATGTCTGAGCATGAGCCGGCGCAAGGCGCGCAGTTCTTCGATCACGGCAGTGTCGGCGACGATATAGCCCATCCGTAACCCGGGCGAGACGGTTTTAGAAAGGCTGCCAATATAGATCACGCGTCCAGAGCGATCCATGCTCTTGAGTGCAGGCTCTGGGCGAGTTTGGAAATTAAACTCGCTCTCGTAGTCATCCTCTATGATCAAAAAATCGTCTCGTTCTGCCCTCTTGAGCAGGCTTTGGCGACGATCGTGCGGTAGCGTCACAGTCGTTGGCGATTGATGACTTGGTGTAACGTAAACGCTGGTACAAGCACCGAGTTGGTCATCAACCAAGAGGCCGTAATCGTCAACGGCAAGTGGTTTGGTCTGCGCACCCATAAATTCCGCTAGCTGACGTACGTCGGCATAGCCTGGATCCTCCAGACCGACAATCGTGCCTTGGTGTCGCCACAGGAGCTCGCCGATCATATACAAAGCGTGTTGGGCGCCCACGGTGATCAAGATCGACTCGTTCGATGCCAGTATGCCTCGTTTGGGCAGTAAGCGGGTTAGAATTTGCTCCAAAAGGAGCGGATCATCGTGATCGACACGATCGACCGACCAGGTCTTTATGGCTCTGACCGATACCGCATCACGCGCGCATTCTCGCCAGTATTGCAGAGGGAACAAATCGGCACCGATTTGCCCGTAAATAAAGGGGTACGGGGCTTGCTGCCAGTCTTTTGGTTTCGATACGCTGTGCCAGTTGCTCGCCCTTTGGCTGAATTTCTCTGACCAATTGATGCCTTTAGCGCCATCTGGCAGAGCCTCAGATCGCGTCTGAATTCGTGTGCGCTCAAGATTTGGGTTAACAAAATAGCCGCGGCGGGGGTGGGTGATAATCAGTTCGTCGTCTAGCAGGCGCTGATAGGCGAGCATAACCGTGTTGCGTCCTACTCCGAGTTGCGCGGCTAGGTGGCGAGACGAGGGTAGTGGCTCGTTTAAAGGCACGTTACCGCGAGCGATCGCGAGTGAGAGCTGCGCCACGATCTGGGTTTGCAAGCTCTCGCGCGCAGACGCGTCGAGTTGAAGTAGAAGGTCGATCGCCAAGGGTTAATCACCAATAGCCGGAGGCCCTATTCTACAGCCCTCTTACGTTTTCGTCATAGGCTGCCAATGCCTGTTTTACAACGGGCGCCAACAAGTAAAGACCAATGATATTGGGAACGCAGATCAGGAACACCAGTGCATCTGAAAAATCCAGAACGGCGGTCAAAGGAATGCTACAGCCAATGACAATAAAGGTGCAAAACACGAGTTTAAACAGGTTCGAAGCCCAGGCGTGTTCGCCTACCAGAAAGGTAAAGCCCTTCAAGCCGTAGTAGGCCCAGGCAATCATGGTAGAGAAGGCAAACAACATACCCGCTATTGCAATCAGTAAAGGTGACCAACCAATATTCCGCTCAAATGCGGCCGAGGTCATGCCGATACCATCGAGTCCGGCATTGAATGCAGGGTCGTAATAAAAGGTCGTGACAATGACGAGTGCGGTAAGCGTGCATATGACAACCGTGTCGATGAATGGCTCCAACAGGGATACATAGCCCTGCGTGATAGGCTCTTTTGTTTGAACGGCAGAGTGGGCAATGGGCGCTGAGCCGATGCCCGCTTCATTAGAGAACACGGCGCGCTGGACACCAATCACGATTACGCCAATAGCGCCACCGGCAATGCCCTCGGGGCTGAAGGCGCCCTTGATAATGGCGTCAATGGCGAAAGGAATCGCTTCCGCATTCATCAGGATAATGACAAGCGCGCTCAGGCAATACAGCAGCGCCATGAAAGGAACGAGTTTGCTGGTGACTTTAGCGATACTTTTGATCCCGCCGATGATCACGAGCGCCACAATAGCCGCCATCGCGAGACCCACTAGCCAGCCTTTGCCCGCGAAAAAGCTGTCTTGACCGCCCGTTACCGTTACGAACTGCAAATAGGCTTGGTTTGCTTGGAACATATTGCCTATTCCGAGGCAGCCCAGAACAATCCCCAGTGCATAAAAGCGGCCCAAGAATCGACCGATTCCGGGCATTCCTTTCTCGGCAAAGCCCTGCTGTAAATAGTACATTGGACCGCCGGAAACCGATCCATCGGGGTTGTGGCGTCGGTAAATCGTACCGAGCGTACACTCAATGAACTTAGTCGACATCCCGAGTAAACCCGCCACGATCAGCCAAAAGGTGGCACCGGGTCCGCCTAAACTGATGGCTACGGCCACCCCCCCAATATTCCCTATACCGACCGTGCCGGATACCGCGGTCGTTAAGGCTTGAAAGTGGGTCACTTCGCCGGGTGCCTTAGGGTTGTGATCTTTTCCTCTGACGATATGAATGGCGTGCATGAAGCCGCGTATATTGAGGAAACGAAAATAAACGGTGAAAAATATCGCGGCCGCGACCAGCCAAGCAACAACGAGAGGGACTTGCGCGCCGTTGATGTCCACTGCGTAAAAAATAATCGATGATATAAAGGCCGTCGCGGGTGCCACTGCGTCATTGATCGCTTGGTCAATACTGGCGTTGGCGAGGGCAGGTGAGAGGATTAGCGTCAGCAGCAGAGTCAGGGTGAATTTTGTGTAATTGGGCTTTGGCAACATAGCAGCTGGGTCCTCTTTTTGTTGTTTATCACATATTCATTATGGCCCAGAGTAACACTGTTGCGCCCAATAGCACACTTTGAATCAGGACTAAGACAACGGGCTTCCAGCCGTGGCTGATGAGGCCGCTGAGCTCCGTTTTAATTCCCAAAGCCACAATCGCTAGCATAAAGCCGAGCTTCGAGAGTTCCGTGAGTTGGATGGATACCTGTTCCGGTATTAACCCAAGGCTATTGATAATGGCCAGTGCAATGAAGAACAGCAAAAAGGTGGGGGGGCGTAAGCTCACGCTTCCTGCAGAACGGGTTTGGCTTTTAAAAGCGAACAAAAAGCACCACGCTATGGGTATGAGCAGTGCAACTCGAACCATCTTGACGGTCATAGCCTCAACACCAATCGATTCGGAGAGTGCAAACCCTGCGCCTGCAACGTGCGAAACATCGTGGATTGCCCCACCCAAAAAGTAGCCCGCTTGATGGTCGGATAAACCGAGTGCTTGCACAACGATGGGGTAAACCACCATGGCGATGGCGCCTATCGTCGTAACCATAATGACGGTAAGCAGAGTAAAGCGCGATTGCTCTTCGCTTTTGGGCATGACGGAAGAGAGGGTCATTGCGGCGGAGACGCCGCAAATCGCGACTGCACCACCCGATAGCAATCCTAACTCACGGTTCAGGCCAAGCGCTTGCGCTAACCAGGGGCCGCTTAAAATAATGAGCGCCATTCCAGAAATGAGAACGGCGACTCCGCTGAATCCGATTTTTGCAATATCGCTGAATGCGATGCCGGCGCCGAGCAGAGCGACTCCGGCACGTAGTACCTGTGTAGCGCAGAAATCGACCCCGGCTTTCGCCCCTTCCTGCTTATATAAAAAGTTCATCGCCATGCCCAGAAGTAGGGCGAAAACCAGCACGGGGGCACCGTAGTTAGTGGATAGAAACTGACTTGCGATGGCGATTAAAAGGACACCCGCAACGCCTGGGTACAGGCGAGCGAGTGCTTTTAGGGCGCTCACGAAGCGGCTCGCTGAGTACCGAATACGTGGGTTAATGCCTTATCGATAGCGGTTACAATCTCGTCTAATTCCGTTTTGGTTGTGATCAGCGCTGGGCTCAAGCACAGCGTATTGTTGAAATCATTGAAGCTGCGATTGGTGCGCCCAATCATAACGCCCTGTTCAAGACAATGCGCGGCAACCCGAGCCGCCTGCTGCTCACTGACCGGCACTTTGGTATGACGATCGGCGACCAGCTCGGCACCCACAAACAGGCCCTTACCTCGCACATCCCCAATGACCGCGTGTTTGTCTTGCAGTGCGCGGAGTTGATCAAGCAGGTAATCGCCCATCACTCGTGTGTTCTCAAGCAGATTTTCTTCTTCCAGAATCGCAATCGTTTCGATACCCGCTGCTGGGCCTGCGGTGCAGCCGCCAAAGGTACTGATGTCGCGGAAGTAATCCATCGTGTGTCCATCGGGGCGCTTGAATTCATTGAAAAGGGCCTCCGTTGTTACCGTGCACGAGATGGCGGCGTAGCCACTCGCCACACCTTTGGCCATGGTCACGATATCGGGTTTGACATCGAAGTGTTGGTAGCCAAACCAGGCGCCGGTGCGACCCAAGCCGCAAACGACTTCATCGATATGTAAGAGCACATCGTAGCGTTTGCAAATGTCTTGAATGACGTCGAAATACCCTGGAGGTGGTGGGATCACACCGCCCCCTGCGGTGATCGGCTCTAGAATAACCGACCCCACATTCTCTGGGCCTTCACGCAAGATGGTTGTTTCAAGATCTTTGGCACATTCTAGTTCGCAAGAACCGAAGGTTTTACCGAAGGGGCAGCGGTAACAAAGGCAGTTGGCAAACTGGGCGAATCCTGGGGCAAACGGGCCGTAATGTGCTACGCGCTGCTCTTGTCCGGTCGAACTAAGCGCACCTATGGTGGTGCCGTGGTAATCTCGATCTCGGAACAGGATTTTGTGCTTGCGGCCATCGCCTTTTATGTGCGCCAGCTGTCGCACCATTTTGTAGCCCTTCTCGTTGGCTTCCGAGCCTGAGCTAGAATAGTAAACTCGGCTCAGGCCAGGCATCTTGCTTAGAAGCTGTTGTGCGAACTGCGCTCCCGGCTCAGTACCGAAGCTGCCCGCGAAATAGCATAGGTCCACTAGCTGGTTACGCACCGCGTCGGCGATCCGCTCTCGCCCAAAGCCTAGGTTGACGCACCACACGCCACCGGAGGTCGCGTCAAGGTACGATTTACCTTTGGTATCCGTTACACGCATACCTTGAGCCTTAGTGACCACGATCGGGTCGTTCGAATCCCACTGCTGATGGGGCGTCAGGTGATGCCACACCGCGGCTTTGTCGGTTGCGATGATATCGTCGTTTGCTGCAGGGTGGTTAAGTACGTCCATGGCACCAGCCTCATCCTATTTGAGCGCGTAAGCTACCGTAAAATGCCTGCCTTACAATAGAACCAGACGCCAAGTGTATCTATGGCCAGCACCGCCTTACCGAATCAAGCTATCGCTCCCGAGCAACTCCGCCATTGCCTTGAATATCATTCTAGTTTCATTTGCTAATCGGCCAGGGCCGCCTGCAATGTGCCCGAAAGGCGACTCGAGAAAGCAAAATTTTGATGCCACCCTTTCAACGAAGGATTGTCAATGCCAAATAGAATGTACAGTTGTAAGATACTTTTTTTATCCCGATTCTGGATGCTCGCCAAATAGACCCACCTGCGCGATTGCACCAGAATGAGCGTTAATTCACCCAATTGGTGCGATCTATGTGCTCTTAAATGAGGCGTGCTGCTGTGCGCGACGACCGTGTTACAATGGCGCGTCCTAGTTGATTTTGAGGGTTTCGCGTGGCCTTACCTGCGCTTGAAAATTGTACGATCGGTGTTATCGGACTCGGCTATGTCGGTTTGCCGCTTGCGGTTGCGTTCGGTGCCCGGCAGCCCGTTGTCGGCTTCGATGTCAATTCTGAGCGGGTGGAGCAATTACAGCAGAGTTCGGATATCACCGGTGAAACCAGCTCTGAGCAGCTTTTGGGAGCAAAGCAATTGCATGTGACGAATGACGAAGGTCAACTTGATCACTGCGAGGTCTTCATTGTAACGGTGCCCACGCCCATAAATTTGGATAAACAGCCTGATTTGGGACCGCTCATTGCCGCTTCCGAGTTGATAGGTCGGCACATGCGCCGTGGGGCGGTTGTTGTGTTTGAATCGACCGTCTACCCAGGCGCGACCGAGGACGACTGCGTGCCCGTTCTCGAACGTGTATCGGGGCTCAGAATGAACCAAGACTTTTTTGTCGGTTATAGCCCCGAGCGTATTAATCCTGGCGATAAACAGCGCCAGCTGCCCGATATTATGAAAATCACGTCGGGCTCTACGCCCGAAACGGCCGCTTTCGTCGATGCCCTGTACCGAAAGGTCATCCGAGCGGGGACTTACCCTGCCAGCAGTATTCGTGTGGCTGAGGCCGCTAAGGTCATCGAGAACACGCAGCGCGATTTGAATATCGCGCTGGTCAACGAGCTCGCCATTATTTTTAACCGCTTGGGCATCGATACTGAAGAAGTTTTGGAGGCAGCGGGCACTAAGTGGAACTTCTTACCGTTCAGACCCGGCTTGGTCGGCGGACATTGTATTGGCATTGATCCCTACTATTTGACCTATCGGGCGCAGGCCGTTGGGTATATTCCCGATGTGATTCTGGCCGGTCGCCGCATCAATTCGAATATGGGAGTTTACGTAGCCGATGAATTGGTAAAAGCCATGTTGCGCAAACGGCTTCATGTCGCCGATGCCCGAGTGCTGGTATTAGGGTTAACCTTTAAAGAGAACTGCAAAGATGTGCGCAATACGCGCGTCGTGGATATTGTGCAAACGCTGGTGCAGTACGGTGCCGTAGTCGATATCTATGATCCTTGGGTGGATGGCGACGCTGGTATTGCCTTGCCAGAGGGTGCTCAGATGGTCTCTGCTCCCGCACCGGGTGCCTACAGCGGTATTGTATTGGCTGTGGCGCATGACCAATTTAAGGCCTTAGACAGCGCTATGCTAGCGGAATGGTCCAGCACGTCTGCCGTCGTGTACGATCTAAAATACATTCTACCTCGAGACGCTGTGGATCTCAGGCTCTAAATCGAGAGGCTTGGAAACTTGAAAGTCCTACAGGTACTGCCCAGTTTGCAAAGTGGAGGCGTTGAGCGCGGCACGCTGGAACTGGCTCAGTACTTGTCGGCTGAGGGACATGAGTCTTGGGTTATGTCCGCCGGCGGTTCGATGGTCAAGCAGCTCGAACAAGAAGGCAGCCAGCATATTGAGTGGGATTTAGGCAAGAAGTCGCCCTTCACTTTCTTGCAGGTCACTAAAGTGCGGGCTTGGCTGCGAGCGCAATCTTTCGATGTGATACACCTTCGATCAAGAATGCCGGCTTGGGTCGTCTATCTCGCGTGGAAAGGATTGCCCGGAGAATCTCGGCCGAGATTAGTCAGTACGGTTCACGGGCTTTATTCGGTTAGCGCCTACAGCAAAATCATGTGCGTGGGTGAGCGCGTGATTGCAGTTTCGCGGGCAGCGAAAACCTATATCTCGCACAATTATCCCAGCGTTGACTTGGGTAAAGTCCGCACAATCCCCCGCGGAATCGACCCAGCTGAGTATCATAACCGATATACACCAAGTTCTGATTGGTGTGAGAGCTGGCGACGTGAGTATCCAGAGCTTGTGGGCAAGACGATCATCACCCTGCCCGGTCGTTTGACTCGATTGAAAGGGCATACGGATTTTTTAGCGACCCTAGTCGAATTGAAGCGCCAAGGCGTTGAAAAGGCTCACGGTCTTGTTGTGGGTGGGATCGATCCGAAGCGGAAAGCGTATTATGACGCCCTGCAGCAACAGGTCTTGGACTTGGGTTTGCAGGCCGATATCACCTTTACGGGTGCGCGGTCTGACCTCAGAGACATCATGGCAGTTTCAGACGTTTGTGTATCCTTTAGTACGCAACCTGAATCGTTTGGTCGCACTGTGCTTGAGGCCCTAGCACTGGGGCGGCCGGTTGTAGCTTACGATCACGGGGGCGTATCCGAAATCATGGAGACGCTGTTCCCCAAGGGTTTAGTGCCCTTATGTGACCAAGCAGCGGCGGTTAAGGCGCTTATGCGTGTACTTGCCTCTGGCTCAAAACCAAAGACCGAGCATCCTTTCACCAAGCAGGCCATGCTGACCGCTACTTTGTGTGTCTACAGGGAGCTTTTGCCATGATGGAGTTCTTACTGGGTGCCGCTTTGGTGGCGATCTGGTTTTCGCTAGAGAACCGTTGGTGGCGCACTACGGTGGACTACCGGCATCCAAGGCTTTTGATGTACCACATGGTTAGCCCGCACCGCCCCGGCGCCAAATTCAATAAACTGCGGGTGCCGCCGGAGCGCTTTGAGGAACAGATTAAATATCTATCGGAGTCAGGTTGGTACTTTGCACACGTATCGGAATTGGCTCATCCCCTGCCCGAGAAAACAGTCGTCATTACCTTTGATGACGGCTACCAAGATAACTTGATTTATGCCGACAAAGTGCTCGCAACATACGGCGCGAAGGCGACGCTGTATTTGGTCGTCGAGCGATTTGATCGCGATTGGTCTACTGCCAAGAAAGCGCATCACGACTCAGGAGAGCTGATGCGAGAACCGAAATTGACGGACGCGGAGGTCACAGCAATGCTTGCCAGCCGGCGCTGGGAGCTTGGGGCGCACACGCTGACGCACGCTAATTTGCCGACTTTAAACCACGATGATCGGCGCCGTGAGATCATTCAAGGCAAGCGAACGCTCGAAGCACAGTTTCAAGTTGAGGTAGCCAGCTTTGCTTATCCTTTCGGAATCTACGACGCTACGGATATAAGGCTTGCACAAGAGGCCGGTTTTCAGTTTGCGGTCACCACGATCGAAGGGATCGACGATTTAGATCATGTCGAACCCTTAGAGCTCAAGCGAGTAAAAATCTCTGGTAAGGAGCGACTCTGGCAGTTTGCATTGCGATTGCGCACTGGACGTCGAAAATAATTTGGGCGTAAACTTTGCCACCCTGTCTTGTTTTGTCGTCGATGAAACTACTCTCTTTCGATACTCTGCGCACGCTGTCACTGCCCTGCGGCTACCGCATCAAGCCCGAGTAGTTTTTGCGCACAAAGAGGTGATTCAATCGTCTGACTTCGTGCTTTTTCCTGAATACTGGCAGCTCAACGCGCTGATCTACGGTTTAGGTGCAAAGGTTTTCCCAAGTGAGGCCAGCTACCGAATCGGCCACAATAAAATTGAGATGACCAGAGTGTTTCAAACGCTGTGCCCCGCCCATACTCCCGATACGCTCATCTTGCCAAAATCGGCGGACGCGCTCAGCGAGGTCTTACGGCAGCTCAATTACCCTTTTGTAGCGAAGATCTCCAAAAGCAGCCGCGGCGAAGGTGTGTTTTTGATCGAGAACCGCAATGATTGGGCGCGCTATTACGAGCAAACAGATGTGATATATGCGCAAGAGTACCTGCCCATTGACCGCGACCTTCGCCTGGTATTGATAGGCGAGAAAGTCATCGGTGGCTACTGGCGCTTGCAGGCAGACAAAGGGTTTTACAACAATATCAGTCAGGGCGGCACCATGATGGCCGGTCGGCTGCCGCGCGCCGCGGTTCGATTGGTTGAAGACTTTGCGAAACGCACCGGTGTCGACCATGCAGGCTTTGATATCGCCATGGTTGGACGTCAACCCTACTTCCTCGAATTCAATCGTATTTTTGGTACGGCTGGTGTTAGCTCGCTTATCGGTGATCTAAGCCCAGCCATTATGGAATGGCTGCGGTCGAAAATGGATGATGACAAACCCATTGAGCCGATTACACCCAGACCCACTGTTTCAGGGCGCCGAGCCAGATTGCGGCGGGTCGCTTGATCAAGTTACCTTTGTCATATTTCTAATTTCGAGCAGGGTTTCTCTCAATAGGACTCGGGCTTCCGCGTTACCGTCGAGAAGTCGATGCGTGCGTTTCTCAGCACGCCAGCTCGAGCCATCGCGAATCCAATCCCAGCGGCTCACGGAAAGTCGATAGCATTCGTACCCCGCCTCTGTATGTCGATACAAACGGTGGTACCCGAGACCAATCGCGCGGTCACCTGCAATGCCGACTAGAGGTGTCGACATCACGTGAGCGCAACCTTGATCTACTAAGGCCCCATGCCCTGCGGCGTTCATTACGGCAATGATGTCTTCGCGTGAGTTCATGGCAAAACTGGGGTCGCCGATATCATAAGAACCGTCTTCAAACCAAAGGTCGCCAGCGACATCATTAGTCAGGCTGTCAACCGCGGGACCATAAGTCGTGATCGCCTGATACAAAGCCAGTTGATCTTCTACTTGGGTGAGCCGGGCTTCTAATGCGGCGATGCGTTGCTCGAGTGAATTCATGCTAAAGTGGGTCTCGTTTGCTATTTCAATACCAGTGAGTGTATCTCGACAGGGTTTTCGTTTCATACTCGATCAAGACGTGAGTTGCAGACTGAGTTGAGTATTACTGGGCGAGTGAAAATCGCTCAATGATCAAGGGAGTAATAGATGGATTTAGGATTATCAGGTAAACACGCCATCGTGTGCGGCGCCTCAAAAGGCTTGGGTCTCGGTTGCGCTCGAGCTTTAGCCGCTGAGGGCGTAAATATCCTACTCGTTGCGCGCTCTGCGGAGCCTTTAGCGCAACTGGTTGATTCGCTTCGCTCTGACTACCCTGTTGGAGTCGAAGGCGTCGCTGCGGATTTGAGTACCTTAGAAGGTCGAGATAAAGTCTTAGCCGCCTGCCCCGCCCCTGACATATTGGTTGCCAATGCGGGGGGGCCGCCCGTGAAGGATTACCATGACTTGAAGCGGGAAGATTGGATCGCTGCGCTCGACGCGAATCTTTATGGCATGACCGATTTGATCAACCGTGTGGTAAAAGGGATGTGTGAGCGCGGCTTTGGGAGAGTAGTGACGATTACCAGCGCTTCGGTTAAATCGCCTATGGTCGGTTTGGATCTTTCCAATGCCATGCGCTCCGGATTGGTGTCCTACTGCAAAGGCATCGCCGCATCCCTCGCTCCTCACAACGTTACGATTAACGGTTTGCTTCCTGGGCTGCATGCAACCGAACGCCTTGATAATATTTTTGTGGCAAACGGTGCTCGCATGAATCGTACACCTCAAGAGGTCGAGGAACTCATGCGTCGCGCAATCCCCGCGCAGCGTTTTGGAACGGCAGACGAGTTTGGCAAGGTATGTGCCTTCCTGTGCAGTGTGTACACGGGGTATATGACTGGCCAAACGCTCTTGTTGGATGGTGGTAATTATACTGGGGTGGCTTAATCGGACGTATCTCTTAAGCGCGGAGGAGCCTGGTCTTAGGCTCCAATTTTAATGGTCTGGCTAATTGATTTGTCCGCAGAATCAAGCGGGTTGACCGTCAGAATAGGCCTTGGTTAAGACGGGCCAACGGTGTTGGATTTTGCCATTGCGAACAGCGAGTAAATCGTCAAACTGAAGCAAGACCGACTCGGACTGTGTGGGCCTCATGAAGACAAAATCGTCCACGTCAACCTGCACGGAATTCGATGCGTTATACCCCTCTTGATTTGAACTGGCGTAGGCGAAATGGGGTGTCAAGCCCGGTGGGGATTCGGGCTCCGATAGCCAGTTGCCGCCGTAAATAAACAGGGTTTGTCGTTTGTTAACGTCCCAAGCACGCAATAGTGGCCCAGTCCATTCCAATGCGGGTATGTGTGATCCCTTAAGCTTCTTCAGTACGGGAGTTGCAATGAAGCAAGACGCTTCAAAGTCTTCGAGAATCGGCAGGTCGAAATGGGTCGGCTTCATTAAGCACGAACCTGCGGATAGGTCGTTGAGCAGCTCATTGCCTTTGTAATAGCGGAAAGTTGGACTACCTGCGCCATTAAAGCAGAGGTCCTCACGGTACAAAGCCGGCTGCACCTGTTTTAATGTGTTGACCGCATTCGCATATCTCTCCTTCACCTTGGGCAGTTCCCGTTTTGCTAAGAAACTGGGTATACCCGCTAGATGCGCGTCGTAGCCCATAAATCCGCTGAATGAGACATGCTGCGGATTTTTGGCAATCAAGGTTAGCGCCTCTGCCAAATTATGATCGGCGGTAAACCCACCGCGATGTAGGCCGACATCGAGCTCTAGATTTACCGCTATTTTCAGTCCGGCGTGTTGAGCGAACTCAAGATACTGTGCTAATCGCTGTGGTGTATCAATGAGCCATTGCAATTGATGTTCCGGCTCAAAGCGGCCGGTATGTTGCCGGTAAAAAGTCTGTACAGCGGAGATGGGCATGGGTTTACCCAAAAGCAAATTGGATGAGGGCATATTGTGTGTCATCGCCTCTATAAACGGTCGATGAAACACCATCTGTTTATCGGTCTTGGCGCGTTTTGACACATAGTCGACTAGGTCGGGGCTCGGTATGGATTTGGTCACAACGCGATAGTGTTTTGGTGAACCTGATTTGATCGATGCTACGGTGCGATCAATGTTGCGGTCCAGTCGATCTAAGTCGATAACCAGAGAGGGTTTGTCTATACCCTGCGATCGGAGGGTGGTGTTTAGCGATTCGAAATAGGCTTTGTGTCCTGCGCCCTTATCCGCTGGACGCAGCAGTGCGCCGCCGAGAATGGTTGCGGTTCCTCCCAGGATAAGATTTCTTCGGCTTACTCCCATATTACCTGTCCCCAAAAATCTGCTTCAGATGCTTGTTCATCATCTTTCCCTCAGGATCAAGCGCTGTTCGTATTTCTTGAAAATCCTGCCAATGTCGCGGATACAAAGAAGCGAGTCTCTGCGCGTCTAAGGTATGAATCTTTCCCCAGTGAGGCCGGCCTTCATACTTCCAGAATATGGGTTCTATTTCGGCAAACACGCGTTTGTAATCGAGATCACCATACTGATGGATTGAAATTGAGCAACCGTCTCGGCCTTCAAACATGGATAGCCAAACATCATCGCCTTTGACGTAGCGGTACTCGAAGGGAAATGAAATAGGTAGCTTCTTAGTACGTATGGTCTGCATGATTTCCTGCATACAGGCTGGTCCGACTTCTGCCGGTACGGTGTATTCCATCTCTCTGAAGCGCACGATACGCACGTGTGGAAACACCTCGTAACTCTTGCCGGTACGAATCACATTAGCACTGCCACTCATCGATAAATCGAGCAGTTTGCTGTACAGGCGAGATCCAATAGCGGGGATCCAATGAGTGGCATTGAATGCTTCTCGGAGCGCGTTAACGGCCTGTGGATCGTCTTCTCCGCTATTGTTATCTTCCGGTTTGGCGAGATTCGTTGTCACCGTGAGAATTAAATCTGAGTACGGGATAGTGAAGAGCTCAAAATGTCGATTGTTAGCGACTCTCTGGTCGAGCGTAGCCCAGATTTCATTTGCGGTGGTAACGCCGTTCACTTCGGTCAGATTGAACGGTGTTTGATTTTGTATGGTTACTTCGCTGATAACGCCAAGCGCACCCAGCGAGGTTCTCGCGGCTTGGAAAATCTCAGGGTTCTTGTCTGCGCTGCATTCAATAAGCTCGCCTTGAGGCGTCACCAATTTCAATGCAACGACGTATGAGGACATAGAGCCAAAGGCGGCACCCGTGGCGTGAACTGAGCTCGCTATGGCGCCGGCCAGCGTCGGATAATCCATATCGGGCATATTTGGCATGGCCTGACCAATGGCATCCAAGATGGGGCCGCAGTCTCTCAGTGTCGTCCCACCCAAAAGTGTGGCTTGCAGGCTCTTAGGATCGTGAGAGACGAGCCCAGACATGAGATCAGTAGAGATGAGCGTGTCGTCTGTTGGCACCAGTCCGCTGAATGAATGGCCCGATCCGACCGCTCGGATTACACCTTTTGCAGACTTCATGATATCGACCAGCTGATCGGTGTTCTGTGGCGCTTTGCGTGACTCAGGGTAACAGTGTTGGTTACCTGCCCAATTAATCCAAGGTAGTGGCTTGCCCGGCTCGAAGTTGACAGGTGACTGCGGTTCCTCGCCATGAGGACCACAGCCAGCAGTGCTGCCAATCGCCGCACCGGCTCCGAGTAGCACAGAGCCTTTCAAAAATCGTCTGCGCTGCATTAGTCTTGTCCTGTGGCAGGCTTCGGCCAAAGCGCCATGAATCGAGTGATCGCCATGAGATCCTCCTCAGAACAGGCGCTGCAGTATCCCAGCGGCGGCATCCCGCGGATACCCTGCACCACATTCGACAGTGTAACAAACTCACCTTGATTCACGACGGAGCGCCACTCCTCCCGCGCCCCAATGAGTGGCGCACCGGTATGCTGATTGGCGTGGCATTGCACGCACTTAGAATTCAGTAGATGCCGCTGTCGCGCATCTAAATCGGCGAGACTCAAGGTGGGCAGGAGGCCAAACATGCACACCAGCGCTTTACCTAGGGTCGCCCGGAGTCGGCGCCGCGTTGTTTTGTTATTTTTGGTTTCGGTGCAACGAGGTTTTTCTTTCATTATTGATCCCTATGCTTCCTAAAAGGACCTTACACCAATGTGCGTATCCAGTGGAAGCGTGCATATACGTATCAAGGTACGCACGCTCTGTCTTATTGATAGGGTTTACTGCGGTCTATATGAAAGCATTGTGGCTAGCGCTTTTGCAGGCTAAATGGGTCGATTGCGGACGCTTAGTGGCCTGCCGTTAACTCGATCTTAGGTCGAGGTATCCCACATAGGCGACCAGTTTTGTTCAAGAGTTGATAGGTGTTTGAATAGCGCCCTGATTCGAGCGGATTGACGCAGATCTTTGTGGTACAGCAACCAGAAATACCCATAGCGCTCCGGCTTAGTACCTGGTAATTCCACGAACTCGGGGTTGTCTGCACACGCCATGCTGGGCAACTCTCCTGCTCCCATTTTGTGTAGAATCGCCGCGCGCATTTGGTTCACGCCGCGCATGACATGCCGTTTGCTGATGGGGCGGCCGAGGGTGAGTGGCAGAGCCGACGCATCGGGATCCTCGGGGGAGGTTCTCATAATATTGAGTGGCTCAAGTCCCGCCTCTACTGAGCGAAGTAAATCTTGATGGATATAGTAACCAAAAGACACCGATCCGAGTCGTATGCCGACGATGTCTTTGGGAAGGCGCGCATCCGAGCGCAGTATTCTGAGAGCAATGTCAGCTTCGCGGCGAGCTAAATCCACCGGATCGTTGCTCGCTGAGAGATCCAGCTGGATGAGTGGGTACTGGCGCGCGAACTCGGCGAATGAGGCCGCGATGAACTGAACCGGCCCCTCTGGTAGGGATACTTTGATGATCCCCTCTAGCTCTGTGTCTCTTCCTGTGAGTAAGCGCTCGCCCTCAGCAATTGTGTCTTCGACTTCATTCGCCGTTTTTAAAAGTTGTTCACCAATTGCGGTGATTTGAAAGCCATCGGGGGTGCGGTCGAAAAGCCGGCCCCCGATGGATTCTTCTAAGGACTCCAATCGTCGGACGATCGTCGTATTGCTGATACCTAGACGCGCTGCCGCTTTACGCGACGAGCGCTCTCGGTTGAGCGTCAGCAGGACCTTAAGATCATCCCAGTTCATGTAGGCCTGTTTAGAGTTGGTTGCCGTCTTTATCAAGTACGGTGACGTTCGATCCTTCGTTGGCATCATTTACACAGCGCATTACAGAGCGCCCGCCTTGCGGTGGGACAACCTGAAGCTTGATCGTGGTGATACCTGAACGTGTTTTGGCGCTCTTCACTCGGACGATCGATTCTTCACCGAGCGCTTCTTTGACGATCGCTTGGCAGGCTTGATATTGCTCGCTTGAATCTTGTGCGGCGGCAAAGTTGCTCAAGCCAATGGCCAGAGCGGATGGGACTAGTATCAGTTTTGATAATGATTTCATTGCGACTCTCCAGTTTGTGTTGTGGACACTGGAGCAGTATACGAGTTACGCCTGCGTTACGATTGTAATTATTTAAAACTCATTTGCCACAAAAATGTGACAGCCGGGATGGTCAAGTTCGCCTCAGTATGAAAAATTGATATCCGAACTCACCTAAAAAACGTTCATAAACGTCAATTTCGCGTTCGATATCGGTGATCGCTAAGGAATCTGGCATGCTTCTCTTCAGACTGGTGACGCGAAGTTTGAGCGGGTGGTAATAATTCGACCAAGCTTGCTCGCTCAGGGTGAAGTGGTCGACGATCGCAAAGCCTGCTTGCTGCATCTGACCCAGTCGCACGTCGACACATTGCATATCGGCATACTCCCCAGCCCAGAATGCTTCAGCCGCTGGACTGGGGTTTTTCGATAACCATACTAAGTCGCTGATCACGAGGTAGCCCTCATCGCTGAGGTATGGTCGCCATTGCTCAAGTGCCTGCTCCACCCCCATGATGTAGGCCGAGGCTTCCGCCCAGATCAAGTCAAAACTACCGTGAGTAAAAGGCATCTTGCTCATGCTTGCACAACTCAAGGTCACTCGATTGTTGAGGGCATGCGACGCCAGATAGTTGCCGAGGTCGTCGAGTGCGAGTTGTTCGTTATCAAGCGCTACGATGTGCGCCTGAGTGTGCTCTACAAGCAGGCGTGTCGAAAACCCTTTTCCACAGCCAATGTCAACGATGCTTTTTGGTGCGTTTGGAGCTGCTGAGAGTGCTCTTAAGGCGTCTGCTTCACTACCTGGACCCCACCGATCGAGTTCTGCGAAAACGGCCATGAAATCGGCCATGTATTGATCGTGTTCACTTACACGAATGGTCATTGACACCTCATTCAATGTTTTGGATCTGCTCACGCATTTGCTCAATCAACACTTTGATTTCGACGCAGGCTTTGGTGATGTCTGTGTGAATGGATTTGGACCCTATCGTATTGGCTTCACGATTGAGCTCTTGCATTAAAAAGTCCAGTTTGCGGCCACAGGGGCCTGATCTTTGGAGGATTTTTTGAACCTCAGTTAAATGAACGCCTAGTCGGTCTAGCTCTTCGTCAATGTCGGATTTCTGCGCAAACAGAATGAATTCTTGCGCCAAACGCTGCTCGTCTATCTCAACGGCCAGCTCGGTGAACTTCGCTTTTAGCCGATCTTCGTATTGTGATCGGGCAGCCGGAAACACCGTTCGAATATGGTGTAGCTGGTTCTCGATGTCCTGGACCCGCGCTAGCACAATACCTTCAAGAGCTTGTCCCTCAGTGGAGCGACTCTCAATGAGGCTGGATAAGGCGTCGGACAAGGCCGTAATAACGGCATTCTGAAGCGCCTCTGGATCCACGACTGACTTGGCAAGGATACCGTCAAGCTTCATGAGATCTAAGGTTGAGGGGTGGGCGAGCTGCATCTGACCTTTGCCTTGAATATAATCCAGTGCTTCGAGAATGCCAGTGAGCTTGTCTTCGTTGACACTCAGTCTCTGACTTGCATTATGATCTTCGAAAAGTCTGACGGTTAAGTCGATTTTGCCTCGGTGGACCCGTTCCTTCACTTTATTGCGAAGCGCGATCTCAACCGGAAGTAGGGTCTCAGGAAGGCGTGTATTGATATCTAGATGGCGTTGATTCACGCTTCTTAACTCAATTGTAAATACGTTTGGCCCACAGTCGCCGTCGACTCGTGCAAAGCCTGTCATACTCTGAATCATAAGTTCTCCTTAGCAGCCGGATTCTAGCAGTTACGGCCGATGCCTGGGAATTAATCGCTCGCCGTCCAGTCAGCTTTGGTATCATTCACCCTTTTGAGGAAAAACACATGACTAGGCCGAGTGGACGCGAACCCAACGAACTCAGAGAGATTAAAATCACCCGCAATTTCACTTGCCATGCCGAAGGTTCCGTCTTGATCGAGTTTGGCGGGACTAAGGTGCTGTGTAACGCCTCTGTGAGCGACGGCGTGCCCAGGTTCCTGAAAGGTTCGGGTCGAGGTTGGATTACCGCCGAATACGGAATGCTACCGCGATCGACAGGCTCTCGCATGGATCGAGAGGCTACACGTGGAAAACAGGGTGGCCGAACCCTCGAAATTCAGCGGCTCATTGGGCGTTCGCTCCGCGCCGTCGTGGACTTAAAAAAGCTCGGTGAATACACCATCACAATCGATTGCGACGTGATTCAGGCTGATGGCGGTACTCGAACCGCGTCGATTACGGGTGCTTGCGTCGCCTTGGTCGACGCCCTGAACACACTGCAGCGGGACAAAAAGCTTAAGACCGATCCGCTGATTCAGCTCGTTGCCTCGGTTTCGGTTGGCGTATATCAGGGGCAGCCTGTTCTTGATCTGGACTACCCAGAGGATTCATCGGCTGACACGGATATGAACATCGTCATGGGTGAGGACGGTGGTTTAATTGAGGTTCAAGGCACAGCGGAAGGCGCCACGTTTGATCGCGCCACGCTAAACAAGATGCTGGATCTGGCGGAGCGGGGAATTTCGGCGCTATTTAGCGCTCAACGCCAAGCACTTGCACAGGGCTAAACACAGCTTATGCGGCGTCGGGTCAGACCTCGACGTCGTAATCCATAATGACGGGTGCGTGAGTCGAAAAGGTCTTTGACTTGTAAATTACGCCGTAGTCGACGCTGTACTTCAGGCCCTTCGAAACGACCTGGTAGTCGGTTCGCATACCATCAACCCCGACTTGGCCGCCCGGCCAAAACGTATATTCGTCGCTGTCCGAGTTGACTTCTCGGAAGGCATCTACGTATCCGAGTTCGATAATTTCGTCAATCCATTGACGTTCTTCGGCGGTAAAGCCGGGCAGCTTACTTCTGCGCTCGGTATACTCAACATCCTTAGCGGTGTGGGCGATGCGCCAGTTGCCACAAATAATAAATTCGCGGCGCTTATGCGAGATCTTTTCGAGGTGCGCCACCAACAATTGATAGAACTCATTTTTGCGTGCTTTCGCCGCTTCGTCATTCGGGGCCGCATGAGGCGCGAGCAGCGAGCCGATACTGATGTTGCCGAAATCGGCTTGGATGTAGCGCCCCTCCATATCAAACTCGGTAAATCCAAGCCCGGTCATGATGGCTTTGGGTAGCTCCTTACAATAGATCGCGACACCTTCTTCTTTAGCGTTATTGAGATTGTCAAAGAAGTAAGCGTTGTACTCCCGTGGGAAGAAGCTGTCTTTACGCAGGTCGTATTCGGAGCAGCGTATGTCTTGAATGCATATGAAGTCGGCGTCTTGGTCGCGCACCCACTCATAAAAGCCCGCTTTTTCGGCTTCTTTAAGACCATCGGCACTGAAACTGATAACGCGCATTCATAGCTCCCTAAAAACAGAATGTGTATGATACCGGACATTGCGGCACTTGAGTATATTTTAGGTCTACTAAGCTTTGATCTTTTTACGCAAACAGGGAGTAAGTTGTCGCGAACGTGTGGCTATTTGCTTTGAAACGATGCTCATGTTCCGACATGGTGCGTCGCTGCACAAAATAGGAGCAAAATTTGGAAAGGTATCAAGCGCGCTTTATTGAACTGGCGCTAAAACACGAGGCCCTCAAGTTTGGCCAGTTCACGCTTAAGTCGGGACGGATATCGCCGTACTTCTTCAACGCGGGTGCTTTCGCGTCTGGGGCAACTCTAGCTGAGCTTGGCCGCTGTTATGCTGATTGCATTGCTGCCTCAGGCATCGAATTCGATATTTTGCTGGGTCCTGCGTATAAGGGGATTCCCTTGGCTGCGACAACGGCAGTGGCACTGGCGGACCATCATGATCGAGATGTCCCTTTTGCCTACAATCGAAAAGAAGCCAAGACACACGGAGAGGGCGGCCAGTTGGTGGGGGCGCCACTGGAAGGGCGCGTGCTCATTATCGATGATGTCATTACGGCAGGCACGGCGGTAAGTGAAGTCATAAATTTAATCCAGTCAGCGGGTGCGACGCCAGTGGGCGTGGTCATCGGATTAGACCGCCAAGAGCGACTCGATGGGCATCAGTCGGCCGTTCAAACCATTCAACAACGTTATGACTTGGACGTGGCAAGTATCATCAATTTCGCTACCTTGATCGACTATGTGGCGCAGGAAGGGCATACTGACCGCAATCTCGATCAAGCGATGCAAGATTATCGAGCTCAATACGGCGCACAGTAGCACATAGAGAACAGGGTCGCATGAAGCCTATCTTTGCTAAATTCATATTTCTAACCCTCGCGATTACTTTGGGAAGGGCTGAGTCCGTCTTAGCAGCTAAAGAGCTGTATCGTTACACTGACACGTCGGGTATTCCCGTTGTGAACGACCGTTTACCGCCAGAGGCCATAACAAACGGGTATGAGGTCTTGAATGATCAGGGCGTTGTCGTGCGCGTAGTGCCTGCGCAGATGACACCCGAGCAAGTGGCTGAATCGGACGAGCAAGCGGCGCAAGAGCGTGCCGCTCGAGAGGCGAAGGCGCTTCAAGAGCAGCAAGATCAGCTCCTGCTAATGCGATACAGTTCAATTTCAGACATTGAAGCGGCGCGCGAGCGCGCTCTGCAGTCAATTCGGATTCGGGTGAGCATTCTCCGTAGTAACATCCGCTCAATGGTTCAGCAGGTTGAAAACTATCAGGCTGAGGCCGCTAACATCGAGCGTACAGGCGGAACAGTTGACACCGAGCGAATGGACGCAATAGAAAGTGTGCGCAAACGATTGGCTTCAACGCAGCGGCAGCTGTCCGATCGTGAGCTAGAAATGGAGCTGGTCAGAGCGGACTATCAGGTTGATATTGATCGCTTTCAGCACCTGCTAGACCAAGTTGAACTGCGCCGAAAAATGTCTAACCCTGCAGCTTCTGACGAAGCTCTTTAATCCATTAAGCCGTGCGTCAGAACTTGCCACTGCTGGGGCCAGCCGGCAGTGGGTGATCGCCTGAACTCGCTGCGCACAAATTGAATGAGACGGCCTTCGGCTGCAGACATCATAAGGTTGGCGGCCGAGGCCACTGGCAGTGCGGGTCTCGTGCCTTCCCGCAGCTCCGCTTCGCGGAGGATTTGTTTCAGCTGTGTTTCTAGCCGATCAAATAGCTGCGATACTCTTTGGCGCAATCGCTCTGTCTCACCCGTCAGTATGTCGCCGGTCAGAAGTCGGGTAATGCCTGGGTTTTTTTCGGAGAACCCAAGTAACAATGCGACTACGCGTTCGCACTGAACCATCGCTTTTTGCTCATCTTTTACGATAATCGCTATTCGGCTGAATAGGGTGTCTTCGATAAACTCGATTAGGCCTTCATACATCTTTGTTTTGCTGGGGAAGTGCCGATATAGCGCTGCCTCTGATACGCCCACCGCTTCCGCTAAGGCTGCAGTGGTAATGCGGTTGCCGGGCCCTTGCTCCAGCATTGCAGCGAGGGTCTCGAGAATTTGCTGGCGACGTTGCCCTTTTTGTCTGGTCATTTCGCGTTGCCTCGATTAGCGGTTGGGGCGATTAGTAATCAGAGTGCCAATGCCTTGGTCGGTAAAGATCTCGAGCATGGTTGCGTGCGGTACCCGGCCATCAATGATATGAGCGCTATTCACGCCGCCCTTTACTGCATCGAGTGCACACTGAATTTTGGGCAGCATGCCGCCATGGATGGTCCCGTCGGCAATTAAGGAATCAACCTGCGCGGTACTTAATCCCGTTAATATATTGCCTTCTTTGTCTAGCAGGCCCGCTACGTTGGTGAGTAGCATTAGCTTTTCAGCTTGCATGACCTCAGCAATCTTTCCCGCCACCAAATCCGCGTTGATGTTATAGGTGGCACCCTGTGCGTCTACCCCAATGGGTGCGATGACTGGAATAAAGTTGCTGTCCAGAATAACGGATAGTACCTCAGTATCGATCGATTTGACTTGCCCTACATGGCCAATGTCGATGATTTCAGATGCGCCGAGCTCGGGCGAGTATCGATCGATGGTCATTTTCTTAGCACGGATAAACTGACCGTCTTTTCCTGTCACGCCAATCGCTTTGCCGCCGTTGCGGTTGATGGAGGATACGATTTCCTTGTTGACGCTACCGCCCAGTACCATCTCGACCACATCCATGGTCTTTGCGTCGGTTACACGCATGCCATCGATAAATTCGGTTTTTATGTTGAGCCGTTCGAGTAACGATCCGATTTGTGGCCCGCCGCCGTGAACTACCACGGGATTCATACCAACCAGTTTCATTAATACGATGTCACGTGCGAAGGTGTCGTGCAATTGCGGATCTGTCATGGCGTTCCCGCCAAATTTCACGACAATGGTTTTGCCCGTGAATCGTTGAATGTAGGGTAGCGATTCGGTGAGTACTTGTGCGATATTTAGCGCGTTTTCACGGCTGAGAGACATTGTTGTTTCCCGTTATTAAAAAGGTATGTTGAGCTCAGCGTCGACCGCAAGCAGTGTGCTTTTGAACCGCGCCTGTATCTCTTGCAGCATTTCGTCTGAATCGGCTTCGAAGCGGGCGGTCAATGCAGCCGCGGTGTTCGATGCCCGAACCAAGCCCCAGCCTTGAGCGAAATCGACTCTGAGGCCGTCGAGAGTCGTGAGTTTACCATCTTGGAAATCAGCCTGCGCGATGACTTTATTTATTAGATCGAATTTTTGATCTTCTGCTATGGGTATCAGTATCTCGGCGGTATTTGGGCCTGCGGGTAAATCTTGAAGTAGTTCAGAGAGAGACACTTGGTCTGCGCTCATGATTTCCGCTAGGCGGGCCGCGGTGTAAATTCCATCGTCGAACCCGTACCAGCGTTCTGCGAAAAAGATATGGCCGGAAAATTCACCGCCTAAAATGGCGTCGGTCTCTCTGATCTTTTGCTTCATAAGAGCGTGCCCCGTTTTCCACAACACGGGTCGGCCGCCATATTGGGCAATCACCTCCGCGAGATGGTGGCTGCATTTGACGTCGTATACGATGTCCCTCCCGGGGTTTCTAGACAGTACATCTTTAGCCAATATCATCATGAGTTTATCGGTCCTAATGATATTGCCCTGCGGATCCACACAGGCAATGCGGTCGCCATCGCCATCGAAAGCCACGCCCAGATCGGCGCTTTCCCGCACGACTCGCTCGCAGAGAGCAGATAGATTCGCCTCGTTGCTGGTATCTGGAGAATGATTGGGGAAGTTGCCGTCGATATCGCAAAACATAGGGACGACTTCGCAACCAAGTCGCTCAAACAAGGCTGGTGCTGCGCGACTCGCCGCCCCGTTGCCTGCATCAATTACGATCTTGAGGGGGCTTGGCATCAAGATATCGTCTGTTACTCTGTCGAGGTAGGCGCCAATGACGTCTTCTCGGGACAGTCTACCTTTACCGCTGGTAAACAACCCTTTCGTGGCAATAGAGTAAAGCGATTGAATGCCGCCGGTAACGAGTGACTTGCCATCCAGAACAATTTTTATGCCATTGATGTTGGCCTCGTTGTGACTACCCGTGATCATCAGGCCAGAACGCTGCGAAAGTGTGTGGGTTGCAAAGTACAAAACCGGGGACGGAACGATACCGATGTCGACGACATCAATGCCAGAGTCGAGTAAAGACTGGATGAGCGCCGCTTTTATTCTCGGGCTTGAGAGGCGCCCATCGCATCCAACAATGAAACTGTATTCGCCTTGATCTGAGGCCAGAGTGGCAATGGCCCCAGCAATTGCTGTTACGACCTCGTCCGTTAACTCGGACTCCGCATCACCTCTGATGTCGTAAGCGCGAAAGATATGCTTCGGTAGCCCCTGGACATCGACACGTCTCGGTTCGGTGACAACGTTATTTTCGTCCCGCTCCGCTCGATTCACTGAGGCTTCGTTTTCAACAGAAACTACTTCAGTGGCGTCTTCTTCGAGGCTCAAGTCAATGCTCGGGTCTAGCGTTTCAGTGATACCCTCGAAATGATTTTCTATTGATGCTGCTTCATCACTGTGCGCCGGTGCCTCTTCAAAGAAAGCGCC